>Ga0256829_1001334_pt1 | contig 20579 bp, 17 predicted proteins | sample 131447metaG_FD_185979 | JGI IMG/M metagenome (GOLD analysis project Ga0256829, IMG submission 185979) | Hydrothermal vent microbial communities from Lau Basin, Pacific Ocean - 131-447 | ecosystem: Environmental > Aquatic > Marine > Hydrothermal vents | place: Pacific Ocean: Lau Basin | collected...
TGAACAGATCGCTCAGGTCGAGCAGGGACTGTTGAAAGTGCATAAAAAAATCCGGCATCAGGAGTCTGATACCAGATTTTCTTAGAAGCCTCGTGATGCTTCAAATGCTTAAGTGAACAGCATTACGGTTAATCCGGGGTTTTTTAATTCACTCATTTGAAAATAAAATCAGGGAAATTATTTACAAGGAGTAATCCATTCAGCATTGAATGGGTTCTTGCCTGTCACAGTATCAAAGTACATGGTCTGCAGTTTTTCGGTGACTGGGCCACGACAACCCTTACCGATAATGCGACCATCCAGAGACTGAATCGGCAGTACTTCTGCTGCAGTGCCAGTGAAGAAGGCTTCGTCGGCAACGTAGACTTCGTCACGGGTAATGCGTTTTTCGCGTACTTCATAACCCTGAGACTGAGCCATTTCGATAATGGTCTTACGGGTAATACCATCCAGGCATGAGGTCAGTTCTGGCGTGTAAATAATGCCATCACGAACCAGGAAGAAGTTCTCACCAGAGCCTTCAGCCACATAACCTTCGTTATCCAGAAGCAGGGCTTCTTCACAACCGCTGTCGATGGCTTCACGCAGAGCCAGCATTGAGTTGATGTAGTTGCCGTTCGCCTTCGCTTTACACATGGTGATATTCACGTGGTGGCGGGTGTAGCTGGAGGTACGGATTTTAATGCCCTGAGTTTTGGCTTCTTCACCCATATAAGCCGGCCATTCCCAGGCGGCAACCATGACGTGAACTTTCAGGTTGTCAGCACGCAGGCCCATACCTTCAGAGCCGTAAAACGCCATTGGTCGGATGTAAGCACTGTCGAGGTTGTTTTCACGCACTGCAGCACGCTGAGCTTCGTTCAGCTCTTCGCGGGTGTAAGGCAGTTTCATATTCAGAATGTGTGCGGAGCGGAACAGGCGGTCGGTGTGTTCCTGCAGACGGAAAATCGCCGCGCCCTGATCAGTTTCATAAGCCCGCACACCTTCAAAGACGCCCATACCGTAATGTAGGGTGTGAGTCAGTACGTGAACTTTGGCATCGCGCCAGTCGACTAACTCTCCGTCAAGCCAGATCAGACCATCACGGTCAGACATGGAAGGTAGCATAAGGACCTCACTCGTAAATGTAATGTTGTATTCGGTAATTCAGTAAACGTTCAGCAGTCTGCGCTTGCCTTGCAGTGGTTATGACTGCTCGGGTTCAAGCCAGAGTTTCCACAGTCGGGTCACATCATTACGCCGTGCATCAAATCCGAGTGCCGACACTGAGTCGCTCTCGAGGAGCAGGGATTGTTTCTGCAATGCACGCCGGTGAGTTTCGGCTCGGTAGGACAGGTAGGTTTCCTGCAGGGTCTGACAGTCTTTTGGAGCCATCAGACCGGCCTTCGTTAAGGCATCCAGCAACCTCATGTTATCGGTGACCTGAGTAAGCTCAGGGTGCTGGTGTGACCAGGCCAGTACGCCATATTGAACCAGAAACTCGATGTCAACAATACCCCCTTCATCTTGTTTCAGGTGAAACTGCTGGCCGTTCGTATCTTTAGAGCCGAGATTATCCCTCATTTTTTGCCGCATGGCTCGCACTTCTTCGCGCAGTTCAGGAATATCTCGCTGTGACGTCAGGATTTCCTGACGGATGTCATTAAAGCTTGAGGACAGCTCACTGGACCCACTGATTACGCGTGCGCGGACCAGTGCCTGATGCTCCCAGGTCCAGGCATGATTCTGCTGATATTCTTTAAACGCTTTCAGCGACGCGACGATCATTCCTGAGTTACCTGATGGCCGCAGACGCAGGTCGACTTCGTAGAGATCGCCGGAGCGGGTCTGAGTGCTGCAGAAGTGAACCATGCGCTGACCCATACGGGTATAAAATACGCCGTTATCCAGGCTGCGTTCGCCTGTGGTGGAGCCTCCCGGGTGACCGTGATGGATAAAGACCAGATCAAGGTCCGAGCTGTAACTCAACTCAAGACCACCCACCTTGCCGTAACCTACGATGAGAAACTCGGGCGTATATACCGGCTCCTTATTCGCGTCAGTCGGATAGCCATATTTGGCGACCATCTGCTCGAAGGCCAGATTCTGAACCATGGTCATGGTGGTTTCGGCAAGGCGGGTGAGGTAGTCGCTGATCTTCATCAGAGGCAGTTTGTTCATCACTTCGCAGGCCGCCGCCCTGAGTTTGTGAGCGCGTACAAACTGACGCATCTGCTCCATCTGCTGTTCGAGATCATCGGCTTCGATCCGCAATAAACGGAGATGCAGCTCTTCCTGCAGCTCACTCTGGTCAGGCAGTCGGTACAGAGTTTCCGGTACAAGAAGCTCATCGAGCAGAAGCGGCGTTCGGGTAATGTATTCTGCGACCCAACTCGATGCGGAACAGAGCTTAATCAATTGCTCCAGTGCCTGCGGGTTTTCACTGAGCAGAACAAGATAGGCTGTACGCCGAAGAACGGCTTCAAGCAGTGGAATCACTCGTTCAAGCGTTTCTTCAGTGTTGTCTTGCGCCCAGACCTGTTCCAGTAACGAAGGCATCAGTGCTTCAAGGCGCTCGCGGCCTATCTGCTGCATGTTGGTTACCGGGCGTGATTCACGGAAGGTATCGATGCGCTGGCGCACTGCGGATTCGCCGGCGCACGGATGCTGTTCAAGGAAATCTCTGGCGGCCTCTTCGTTCAATTCTCCATGCCAGAGGTCGAGCCAGACGTGGTCGGCTTCTTTGTTATCCTGCTCGTCGTCATGAGCCACAATCTGAGCAAAGTGATGGCTGACAATGCTTCGGTGCTGATTCAGTAAGGTAATGAAGGCTTCCCAGTCGTCGCATTGCATTGAGACTGCTATGCGAGCCTGATCGGTTGGGGCGGTGGGCAGTTCCTGCGTCTGCTCATCCCGTAAGCTCTGAATTGCGTGCTCGGTATCACGCAGGAAGAAGTAAGCGCTTTTCAGCTCTTCGGTGGCACCGGACGGCAGATAGCCCTCTGCGGCGAGAATATCCAGCACATCGACGAGTTCACGTATCTGAAGATGTTTTTCCTGGCCGCCACGAATCAGCTGAAATGCCTGTACGATAAACTCGACTTCGCGGATGCCGCCCGGGCCCAGCTTCACGTTGTTATTAAGTCCACGTCTGCGTACTTCAGCATTGATCATGGCTTTCATTGAGCGTAGCGATTCGAAAGCACTGAAATCAACATAAACCCGGTAGGTAAAGGGTCTTAAAATATCGAGAAGCTCCTGTGCTTCCGGACTGTCTTCGCCCGTCATTACCCGGGCTTTCACCATGGCGTAGCGTTCCCAGTCGCGTCCCTGGCTTTGGTAATACTCGTCGATAGAGGCAAAGTTCATGACCAGAGGGCCACTCTGGCCGTAGGGACGCAGGCGCATATCAGTTCGGAAAACAAAGCCATCGACGGTTTGCTTATCAAGCGCCTGAATCAGCTTCTGGCCAAGCTTAATAAAGAATTCCTGATTGCTGATGACCTTCGGGCCGGTCGTATTGCCACTCTCGGGGTAAGCAAAAATAAGATCGATATCTGAGCTGAGGTTGAGCTCCCAGCCGCCCAGCTTGCCCATGCCTATGACAAGAAGATGCTGTTGTTCGCCGGATTCTTTACCGACAGGCTGGCCATGACGGGATTCAAGTGACGGCGACAGGAACTGGATACTACGGATGACGCAGACGTCCGCGAGCTGAGAAAGAGCTCGTGTCGTCTCCAGTGTACTGGCTTTTTTCAATGCATCCCGCCAGATGATATGTACCATGGCGCGACGCCGTAGTTTGCGAAGTGCGGCGTGCCAGTCATCTTCGGACTCAGCACCCCGGGCCAAAGTATCAAGCCACTCGTTTAACTTTTTACTGTTGATCTGAGCGTTGATGGAACCGTCAATAATGGCATGACATAGATGTTCATGGTCTCGTGGGAAAGCGTCTGCGACATAGTCGCTCAGAGTCAGAACGGTTTGCAGTGCCGTCTGATGTTCCGGAGTTAAACCGCTGAAAAACTCCTGCCATTGCAATCCCATTCGCTCTGCCAGAGAGACGAGTTGAGGCTCTGTTGCCTGCCAGTGGGATAGAAGTGCATTGGGGAGCATATTCATAAACCTATGTTGTTTACCGGTTGTCCAGGTAGTTGCTTGTGAATTAACTGTAGCGGGTAATGTGTGCCTGTGAACAGTGATCTTATGATCAGGTTGATTATAGGACGAGGTTGATTACAGGAATAGACAGTCGCATTCGGGAACCCGATACTGTCGGCAGGGTCGATATAGCCTCTTTAACTGTCTTTTGTCAGACCTGTTCGCAGTTTTACATTTGTCATCAGATATCATCGCCACATTTCGCGATCGTACGTTTTACCGGAGCTTTCGAACGGATGTCAGGGAAACCTACCAAAAAAACAACAGTAAAAAAGTCAGCAACAAAGAAGGAAACGGCTAAAAAACCTGTCGCTGGAAAGCAGCGGCGCTGGAAAGCGACACTCTTAGGCTTGTTCTCCGTATCGCTGGTGGTTTTCGGTGCCTGGATGATTTATCTGGATGCAGAAGTGCGCCGGGCATTTGATGGTAAAAAATGGGCACTACCAGCCAAGGTGTATGCGCGCCCACTCGCCCTGTATCCGGGGTTACTGCTGTCGCCACAGCAGCTTCAGGCCGAATTGCAGTGGTCGGACTACAGGCAGAGTAGGGCCGCCGACCGGCCAGGCACCTATCAGAGGACGGGGAATACCTGGCGTATTTATCGGCGCGGCTTTCCCTTCTGGGATGGCCCCGAGCCAAGTCGGGTTATTGAAGTAACGTTAGCCTCCGGGCGTGTCGAAAAGGTCTCTGATGAGCAGAGTGCCCAGGCTCTGGTACGTCTTGAGCCTCAGTACATCGGCGGTATTTTCCCTGTTCACAATGAGGATCGGGAGCTCGTCCGGCTTGAAGATGTTCCACCGGTGCTCGTGGCGGCATTGATCATTACTGAAGATAAACGCTTTTTTGAACACTGGGGAATTTCTCCCACAGGCATTGCCCGGGCCATGGTCGCGAACGTCAACGCTGGCCGTATGGTTCAGGGTGGCTCAACGCTCACTCAGCAGTTGGTAAAGAACTTTTTTCTGACCAATGAACGATCCCTGAGTCGCAAGATTCAGGAAGCCTTTATGTCGCTGTTGCTTGAGCTGCATTACGACAAAGAAGAAATTTTAGAGGCCTACATCAACGAGGTTTATCTCGGGCAGTCCGGGCGTCGCAGCATTCATGGTTTTGGTCTGGCCTCGCGTTTCTATTTCGGCAAACCTTTGCGAGAGCTCGACAACGCAGAGATTGCGACTCTGGTCGGACTGGTGAAAGGGGCGTCCTACTATAATCCCCGTCGAAACCCTCAGCGCTCGAAAGATCGTCGTGATTTAATTCTTGGCCTGATGGCTGAAAGTCAGGTCATTACTGAAGCGGAAAGCCTGCGCGCCAAACGAACCCCATTATTAACTGCCTCACCTAAGCGTGCGGGGCAGCGTGAATACCCTGCGTTTCTTGAACTGGCTAAACAGCAGCTGCAGCAGGATTATCGCCTGCAGGATTTGCAATCAGAGGGCTTGCGTATATTTACAACGCTCGACCCCTGGGTTCAGAGTGCGGTTGAAAGTTCGGCTGAAGCCCATCTCTCGTCATTAGAAACGCGTTCTCCGCGACTTAAAGGCAAGTTGGAAACCGCAGCTGTGATCACCAGCGTCGATGGTGGCGAAATTCGCGCCTTGCTCGGTGGGCGCGACGCGTCTTTCTTTGGTTTTAACCGCGCATTGAATGCGAAGAGAGCGGTTGGCTCTCTTGCTAAACCTGCGGTTTATTTAGCGGCATTACGTAGCGGTGAGTATCACTGGGGCACCCTGATTGATGACAGCCCAGTTACGGTAGAAGGGCAGGATGGGAGCCTCTGGCAGCCTCAGAATTACGATAAGAAAAGTCACGGTATGCTGCCAATGCAGGAGACTCTGCAGCGTTCTCTGAATCAGGCGACGGCACGCTTAGGAATGACGGTTGGTCTGGATAAGGTCGTCGATGAACTGGTTCGCTTAGGTATCCGGGATGATCTGCCTCCTTACCCGTCTTTGTTGCTGGGCGCTATGTCGCTGTCTCCCTTCGAAATGACCCAGATGTACCAGACGATTGCCTCTGAGGGCTTCCTGATGCCACTGCGCACCATTGATGCAGTGACCACCGCAGAGGGAGATATGCTTTCCTCTTATGCAATTCGTGGTCAGCAGGTATATGACCCGGTGACGATGGAGTGGCTCACGTCAGGCCTCAAGGCCGTCGTGAGTGAAGGCACCGCCCGACGGCTTAATGACCTGCCGCAACCGCTTGCAGGTAAGACGGGCACGAGTGATGAGCAGCGGGATGCGTGGTATGCCGGCTTTGATAATCGCCATCTTGGCGTGATCTGGGTAGGTATGGATGACAACGGACCTATGCCATTTACCGGCAGCAGTGGCGCACTGCCCATCTGGCAGGAATCGTTCAGGCGGATGGGGACAGAGCCGCTGACGCCTTCGCGCAGTCTGGTTGATATCCCGGTGAACCCTCAGGGTCAATTACTCGAAGACGGATGTTCTGGTAAGGTATATAACTTTCCCGCATCGTGGCAGACAACAAAACGACTTGCCTGCGAATCCGGGGTTCAGAGTATTGGTAAAGGGATTCGCTCATGGTTCGAACGATTGTTTTGATCGCAGTAGTTGGCTTTCTAACGGCGTGTGCGAGCACATCAACGCAGGATGGCCCCACGGAAAACTACGGACAGTATCAGGGGGGTACTGATCATCCCGCCGTAAAAATGTTGTTTGGTCAGGCAGATGATGCAGCTAAGGCAGGCAACTGGAGCGCTGCGCTGACGTACCTTGATCAGGCACGACGCATTGAGCCGAGAAATCCCTATGTGCTCTACCGTCAGGCGAAAACATACGCAGCGGCGGGCGACAATGCACGCGCTCGTCAATTACTGGAAAGAGCCCGTGTCTTTGCCGACGATGAGGATGAAATGCTGAGTTATCTCCTCTACGAGCTGGAATTTCAGTTATAAAGAAACGGCCACATAATAGTGGCCGTTTTTTATGGTGTGAGAGATCTAGTGCGTCTTAAAGTTGGCCAGTAAACCAGCAAGCTTACCAGCCATGCTCGATAGCTGCCCCGTTTTCGCCTTCGAGGCCTGAGCCAGTCCTAAGTTCGAGTCTCCGATTTCGCGGATCGAATTAATGTTGCCATTGACCTCGTTGACCGCCAGATTCTGCTCGCGAATAGCTTGTGCAATTTGCTGATTCATCGTACTCATAGATTCTACCGCTGATTTAATAAGCCGTAGCTGCTCATCTATATGACCTATCTGACTGACACTTTCGCCAACACCGCTCAGTGATGTCTCCATTGCGCTCACCGCCTCACTTGAGCCCTTCTGCAACTGTTCAATCATTCGCTGAATCTCTTCCGTACTCTCATGAGTACGTGACGCAAGGGTTCGGACTTCATCTGCAACAACCGCGAAGCCGCGACCCTGCTCACCTGCGCGAGCAGCTTCAATAGCGGCATTTAGTGCTAAAAGATTCGTTTGTTCTGCAATGCCCTGAATTACGGATAATACAGAGCCGATATTGTTACTTTCTGAGTCAAGGTTCTCGATAACAGTGTTAGCGGTTTTAATATTTTGCTCTAAACGCTCAATGCTGGTGCGGGCTGCTCGAATTTCTTTATCGCTGGCAGCTGAAACTTCGGTAGCAGATGTCGCAGACTCGGCGGCTTCACCTGAAAAGCGGTTGATCTCCTCCATCGCGCTGGTCATTTCCTGAGTGGCGGAAGCAATCAGATCTGTTTCGTCGCTTTGCTTGCTGGACCCTGACTCGACAGTTTTGCATGACTTATCGAAATCATCACTGATCCCCGAAATTTCATAAGACAGTTCACGGGCTTCATTGACGAGTTCATTGATCTGAGCAAAAAAGGTGTTAAAGGTATGTCCGAAGGCAGACTGAGGTTTATCCAGTTGATAGGAAAGATCAATCTGACCTTCTTTCTGCAGATGCTCTCCAATACTGAGCAACTCAACACTCTGAAGGAATTCTGCCCAGCTCTTACGGGAAAGATATACGAGAACGCCCGCCTCAAATACGACGAAGGCAGCGTGTAAAAGTACGATCTCCAGGCCGGTAGTCATATCGAGTCCCGGATGGTACTCAAATATATAAACGCCGGAACCCATTTCCTGGAGGTAGTTAAATACCAGGTGATGAATTGCGATCACGGCCGCCGCAGTAATGATAGTAAGCTGGTCGCGGTAATAAAGAAGCGCAGCAAGCAGAGCAAAGATACCAAAATGCATTTCAATCAAACCATGAGCCTGATGAATATGCAGTGCCGAGAAAACCATCAGTGATGCCGCAAATGAAATGCGTGTTAAGCGATGGCCGGGCATGGCCTTGCTGATCATTGCAGGCACAGCAACGGCGGGTACACCGACCAGAAAGGCCTCCGCCCAGGTGCTATTCCAGCTGGCCAGACCGAACGATAGCGCGAGCAATGCCAAGCTCAGGGTGAGGAAAAACCGGTCCGCATCCCGATAGAATTTATTTATTGCAGGAGGTTGGCTCATAGCAGTAACCACATTCTCTATATTGGTATCTGCCATTGAGTGTAGACAAGGCCCAGCAACTTGCTAATCGCAATATTGACCGAACCATTAACAAAGCTGGCTAATTTTTATACAGGTATTGTGCGATAGATAACCTTCAGTTATGCAATCGCAGCTTAACTTCTATTGCCCGACCTCGCGCTGGCGAATATGAAGGTTGGCCTGATAAATCAGAATGGTGAGGGGAATAGAAAGGTAGGCGAGATCTGGGGTCAACTTCAGGCTCTCGAACGAAATGCTCTCGTTCGTGTGAAGCAGATAACCCACCACTGCGGCTCCCCACAGTGCGGCTATGATAAGCTTTGGCGCTAACAACTGATGTGGCTTGAGTGCCCAGACTAATAGAGAAAGCGCGCCGATAAGTGCGCTAATTGTCGGTATATATTCCGCAACATCGCTGCGACGTGCCAGCTCAAAAATGACACACAATACCAGAAGAATACGCCCCCAGATCACTCGGTCCCAGTAGCAATTTTCACCGGCTCCGGCGACCTGGGCTGCCTGCACGGTACGTACGAGAACGATCAATGGAAACGCTGCATACCAGGCCAGGCCGTACAGAAGCGTTCCGGCTGCATCGTTGCCCGTGACTGCGCTGAATATCTCCCCGCCAGCGGCAATGCCAATGATGATGCCCGCAGCAAAGTCCGCAGCCTTCTCCCCGGACCATTCGGTACCGGGGGCAGGGCGTGCGCACCAACAGAAGAGCGCAGAGATCAGTAATAGGACGGTGTTCTCAATCACAGGGTCGCCATAACCCGATCAGCGGCAGCGATGGTGTCGTCGATATCCTGCTCGGTATGCGCAATGGACATAAAGCCCGCTTCGAATGAAGACGGCGCGAGGTACACCCCTTCTTTCAGCATGCCATGGAAGAATTTATTAAAACGCTCGCCATCGCAGTGATCAGCCACGTCACGGAAGCCGTTAATTTCGTTCAACTCAGTGAAGAACAGGCCAAACATAGAGCCCGCGCTGGTGGAGGTGAATGGAATGCCATGCTTATCCGCCGCGGCTTTGAAACCATCCAGCATCTGTTTTACCCGTGCGGTCAGCTGGTCGTAGAACCCAGGTTTCTGGATGGCTTTCAGCATCGCCAGACCGGCGGCCATCGCCAGTGGGTTGCCAGAAAGAGTCCCCGCCTGATACACAGGGCCGAGAGGCGCCAGGTATTCCATGATTTCGCGCTTACCACCAAAGGCACCAACGGGCAAACCGCCACCGATGACTTTACCCAGACAGGTCATGTCGGGAGTGATGCCATAATATTGCTGTGCACCGCCCAGTGATACGCGGAAGCCACTCATCACTTCATCAAAAATAAGTACAATGCCATGCACAGTGCAGAGCTCGCGTAACCCCTGGAGGAATGACTTAGATGGTGGAATGCAGTTCATGTTGCCCGCGACCGGCTCGATGATGACACACGCAATTTCGTCACCCATTTTCGCGAAGCATTCTTTAACGTTATCGAGGTCGTTGTAGTTCAGGGTAATGGTGTTTTCTGCAACGCCTGCAGGAACACCGGGAGACGTCGGAACGCCTAAAGTCAGCATGCCGGAGCCCGCTTTCACCAGCAGTGAATCAGCATGGCCGTGATAGCAGCCCTCAAATTTCACCAGTTTATCGCGGCCGGTGTAGCCGCGTGCAAGACGAATCGCACTCATGGTGGCTTCGGTGCCCGAGTTCACCATACGCACCATGTCCATTGACGGAATCAGTTTGCAGACTTCTTCGGCCATCTCGATTTCGATATTAGTCGGCGCACCAAAGCTCAGGCCTTTGTCCATACGGGCGCGGACAGCATCAAGAATTTCATCCGCAGAATGCCCTAGAATCATTGGCCCCCAGCTTCCGACATAATCGATGTAGCGATTGTTGTCCGCGTCGAAGACATACGCCCCTTTGGCGTGATCAAAAAAGATCGGGGTACCACCGACACCTTTGAATGCACGTACCGGAGAATTTACACCGCCCGGGATGTGTTTCTGAGCAGCTTCGAACAACGCTTCCGACTGGGAAATAGAATAAGTCATAACAATACCTTGGAATTAAAACGGGCGGACGACGACGAGAATGACGACGCCGAGCAGAATAAATACCGGAACTTCGTTAAACCAGCGATAGAACACATGGCTGCGAGTGTTCCGGTCTTCTTTGAATACTTTTAACAGGTGGCCGCAATAGAAGTGGTATACAACGAGCAAGGCGACCAGTGTGAGTTTTGCGTGCATCCAGCCCTGGCTGAAATAAAAGCTGGTGTTCATCGATAACATCCAGATGCCCAGGGCGATGACGACCACCATGGATGGCGTCATGATTCCGCGATAGAGCTTACGCTCCATAACTTTGAAACGCTCGCGGGATATCTCATCACTGGCATCAGCGTGATACACAAACAGGCGCGGTAAGTAGAAAATCGCCGCAAACCAGGTCACAACAGCGATGATGTGGAAGGCTTTCAGCCATAGGAAAGTCATGAATCAGGCCCCTTGTGCCGGACGATACTGGTAGTAGCTTTCGATGTCTTCGCGCGAAACGACACCTGCGAACTGATGACGGCGCTCATCGCGATACACTATCAGCCATTGTAATTGATGTGACTGCATCTGGTCTAAGGCGTCCTGCAGATTCGCTTTTAACGAAATGCGGGCGGCCGGCTGACGATCGGCCGGGATAGTAAACAGGTCAATGGTTTCTGCATCAGGGTCAGTTTCGAGCGCTTCGGCGATAGCGGCTGGTCGTATCAAGGTGTCTTCACCAGCAATCAGGAGCCAGCTCGGATCACGTTGCAGAATAAACCCAGCGGCTTCCCGACCTACTTTTCGTTGCACCTCTACAACGGAGGTCTGCATCGCTTGAGCAACCCAGGTATTGCGCAGCATCTGCCGTACCGGGCTTGGTGCCTGGTATTGAGCGTTGCCTCCGAGTTGCACCTGAAATACCGAGGGCAGCCGGAATACTTCGCTGACTACTAAGCTGGCGATCACAACGGACAGCATACCTGGCATGATGATATTGGGGTTAGCTGTCAGCTCAAGCAGGGCAACGAGCGCTGCCAATGGTGCTCTGAGTACCGCCCCCATCATGGCGCCCATCCCTAACATGGTGTAAAAGCCAATTGAGAGGGGGTAGTCAGGCACCAGCCAGACAGAGAGCTGCCCCATTAACCCGCCAAGCGCTGCTCCGATAAAAAGTACCGGGCCGATCAGGCCGGCGGGAAAGCTGACGGCAGCAGCCCAGCCAGATAGAAACATCTTGGCCAGCAAAAGAAGCAGGAGGGTGGTGAACACCACTTTGCCATTCAGGGCGTCGTTAACTGTGTCGTAGCCAATACCAAGAATTTCAGGCAGCCACCAACTGATCGCCAGAGTCGCGATTGTTAAACCGCCCCAGCGTAAAACAAGAGGAAGATGTCCGAGGCGCTGCAGTAATTTAACTAAGTAAATGTAGCCAGTAGCCACCAGTCCGGCGACGACACCAAGCAACATGATGTAAGGGACTTCCCATAAAGAGGTGAGGTTAAGCGCCGGAACATCAAACGCTGTCTCGTGGCCAAATACCGCACGGCTGACGATGGCTCCGCTAACTGATGCGAGGATGATGGGAATAAAGCCGCGGATGCTGTACTCCAGAAGTACAACTTCCATCGCGAAAATAACTCCGGCCATCGGGGTGTTAAACGACGCGGAAATTGCACTGGCGACGCCGGCCGCTGCCAGTATGCGTAAGCGGTGGTGGGCTAATTCGGTATGTTGGCCGATCTGACTTCCCGTGCCTGCACCTATGTGAATCGCCGGGCCTTCACGGCCAACACTGTGTCCGCTGACCAAAGCAATCACCGCAGAAATCCATTGCAGTATAATGTTGCGGGCGGGCATGTATCCCTGGTGTCGTTCCATTCGAAGAAGAACATGGGTTACGCCCATGCTGCGTCGTTCTTGTGGAACCCAGTAAAACAAAAGAATCAGGAGGGCGCCGCCACCTAGAAGAAGCAGTGAACGCACTTCCTGCGACATGCCTTCGAAATTCTCGGCGGAGCCAATCGGAAAGAAAGCGACGAGGGGAAGCTCAATTGCCAGGCGGAAGAGTGTAATCAGGCCTGCACTGACAAGTCCTGTTAATAGCGCCAGGCCAGCCAATCCAATCTGGTTGTCAGACAGTGTGATCATGTTTTGCCAGAGTTGGCGTAACGGGGTCACTATTGACGGTTCCTTTCTGGCCTTATGGTGTGAAGAGTGCGGAATACCCGCTATTATACTCATCTTTGCGGCACGGCTGGAAACACCCTCCGGGCGCCGCTTTCCTGCGCCATAAAATACTCTTTGTTCAATAGAATTCTGTGGCGAAGGCATACAAGAGCACTACTAGACTACTTCGGAGATTGTCTGTGATTAAGGTTGGCATCGTTGGCGGCACTGGGTATACCGGTGTAGAACTGTTGCGTATTCTCGTGCACCACCCAGAAACTGAACTGAAAGTGATTACATCACGCAGTGAAGAGGGTGTCCGGGTCGATGATATGTACCCTAATCTCCGCGGTTATACAGACCTCGCCTTCACCGTACCAAATGCTGATGCGCTGGGTGAATGTGACGTCGTATTTTTTGCAACGCCTCATGGTGTTGCGCATGCTCTTGCAGAAGAAGTGCTGAACTCAGGTGCTCGCGTTGTCGATTTGTCTGCGGATTTCCGTTTAAAAGACGTCCCGACATGGGAAAAGTGGTACGGCCAGGAGCATGGCGCACCGGGTATTCTCCCAGAAGCAGTCTACGGTTTGCCTGAGGTATATCGGAGTGACATCAGCAAAGCACGCCTTGTTGCTTGTCCCGGTTGCTACCCAACGTCTGTCGAACTGGGTTTGATACCACTGATTGAGCAGGGGCTGATCGAAGACCAGCTACTGATCGCCGATTGTAAAACGGGTGTTAGTGGTGCCGGGCGTGGTGCGAAAGTCGGCTCGCTGTTTGCTGAAACGGCCGACAGCTTTATGGCTTACGGCACATCCGGACACCGTCATTTGCCAGAAATACGTCAGGAGCTGAAAGCGGCTGCGGGTGGAAAAGACATTAACATCACCTTCACGCCTCACCTTGCGCCTATGATTCGGGGCATCCTGGCAACGCTTTATGCTCAGGTACCGGGGCAGAAGATTGAAGATCTGCAGAAAATCTACGAAGAGCGTTATGCTGATGAACCATTCGTCGACGTACTTCCAGCAGGTAGTCAGCCAGCGACCAGAAGCGTGAAGGGCAGCAATGTCTGTCGCCTGGCACTGCATTATCACGAAGATACCGGTCAGGTCATCGTGCTGTCTGCGATTGATAACCTTGTTAAAGGTTCATCCGGCCAGGCGGTGCAATGTATGAATATTATGTTTGGTCTTGAAGAAAACATGGGCCTGCAACATGTTGCTCTGATGCCTTAACGAGCGTTTCTGGAGGTAGAGCATGGCAGTAGTTGAAGGCAGTGTTCAGGATGAGTTGGTCATTGTTCGCCGGGCGAAAGGGTATCGCTTCCGGCGGGCTTTCTGGCTCGCCATTCTTATTCTGATGACCGCAGGTGGCGGTTACCTTTACGGGTACTTCGATAGCTATACGCAGATGAAGGTACTCAAAGAAGAAAATGGTTACCTTAAAGACGGTTTGCGCACCAGTGAGAAAACCATTGAAGATTTAAGTCAGCGCGTGGCAGTGCTCGAGAAGGGCGGCGAAGTTGACCGGCAAGCTGCGGATGGTTTCCGTGAAACCGTAAAAAGTCTGAAGGATCAGGTTTCCGTGCTTGAGCAGGAAGTTGCGTTCTACAAGGGTATCATGGCGCCCGGTAGCGCCGATAAAGGCTTACGTATCAGCCGGATTGACCTCGATGCAATTAGTGCAAATCAGTACAGCTATGCCGTTATGATGACTCAGGTTGTCGATAACACGAATTATGTTCAGGGTGAGGTCGCAGTCAATGTGATTGGTTTGCGATCCGGCGAGCAGGAAGTTATCGCCCTCCGGGATCTGGATGAAAATATCAGTGAACTGGGTATACCATTCCGCTTCCGTTATTTTCAGGAACTCAAAGGTGTGCTGAATCTGCCAGATGGTTTTATCCCACAACAGCTACAGGTAGTTATGCAGTCACGCGGGCAGAACTCACAAAGGGTAGAAGAAACCCGAAACTGGAATTCCGAGGGAGAGGCCTGATGTTCAGTGCTAAGACCAACAACCATATAGATTTTGATACAGTGATTTCGGCTCGCACTGAAATCCGCGGTGATATCGCAGTGAAAGGCGCCATTCAGATCGATGGTGTCCTGAAGGGCAACCTGATAGCCGAGCCGGGCTCTAAGGCGTCGGTACGTATCAGCGATAAGGGGCGTGTTGAAGGGCGGATTACCGCACCTAATGTGATCGTCAATGGTGAGGTATGTGGAGATATCCATGCCTATGACTATATTGAATTGGCGAAAAAAGCCCGCATTACAGGCAATGTCCACTACGCATCAATGGAAATGGTATTAGGGGCGCAGGTGAATGGCCAATTGATTCATGGCTCCGGTTCAGCTAAAGCTGACACTGGCGTTTCTCAGCCAGAAGTGGCAAAAGTTGACTAAATCACTCGGTTAAGCAGATAATCCTACAAGACTTATCCAAGACATCTTTTCCAAGGTAATTATGACAGCAGTTCAGCAGGCCGCGCCGATTGAGTTGACGCAAGCAGCGGAAGAAAAAATTCGTGACCTTCTCGAAGATGAGGGTGATGATGAGCTGTGCCTGAGGGTGTTTGTGACTGGTGGTGGTTGTTCAGGTTTCCAGTACGGTTTCACCTTTGATGATGAACAGGCAGAGGATGACGCCCTCATCGGAAAAGAAGGCGTACGGGTACTTGTAGACTCACTAAGCTACGGTTACCTCGTTGGGTCAGTGCTTGACTATCAGGAAGGACTGGAAGGGTCGCGTTTTGCGGTGTCGAACCCGGGCGCTTCTTCTACATGTGGTTGTGGTTCGTCATTCGCAATCTGACTTGATACGCATCAGGGAGGTTCCCATGCGAATTGTATTAACTGCTTTACTAGCCTCATATTCTTTATCCAGTCTCGCTAACGAAGGTCTTCAGGAAACAACGTCTGCACCAGCCATCGATAATTCAGTGGTTGCTCCTGTTGAAGCTGTACAGGAAGGTGACGTTACAGCCGAGGTAATCCCTGCATCTACAGAGGGCATTCCGGCATTGTTCCAGGCTCGGATACAGGAACACTCTGCAGACGAAATGCTCGCTTTACTCCAGCGTGCAGAAAAAATTGCCTCAGGGCAGGATGTTTACCGCACTCGAGAGCCTGTAATGCTGGTTTTGTCGGGGGATGAAATCGAACTTTTCAAACGCGACAACTATCGCGACAACAAAGCTCTGGTTGATCTTGCTGCGCGTCTGGATGCGTTTAACGTCATCGATGTGAAGGTCTGTCGTCACTGGACTGGCCAGAGAGGCATAGAGCTGACTGACCTACCGCCTTTTATTGAAGGTGTATCATCAGCAGATCAGGAAAGTAAGCGCCTTGAGAGCGCGGGCTACGCTTACTTCTGATTGTTTTCACCCGCGCCTGCCGGGTAGATTCCTCCAAGAATCCTTTCCCCCTGAGCACCGGTAACCGCAGGCAGGTTACCGCTCAGGTGGTTTATTGTACGCCAACCTAACCAGGCGAAAGCCATTGCTTCCATCCAGTCAGGATGTATTCCTACCGCTTCCGTCGACTGCACCTTTACTTCACTCAGCTTTGCGCGGATGCGTTCCATAAGGTGGTTGTTATTGACGCCGCCGCCACAAACGTAAAGCTCTTTAAGTTCGGGCGCAAAACGTTTGATAGCATCAGTAATGCTGGTGGCAGTGAGTTCAGCGAGGGTTGCCAGAACATCATCCGGGCTACATTCTGCTGGAATCGAGAGCTCTTTCAGGTTGAAGAGCTCGCGCCCGGTACTTTTCGGCGGCTCCTCGGAAAAATAGGGGTGCTGCAACCACTCTTCCAGTAAGTCAGAAATAACCACCCCCCTGGCTGCAGAGCTTCCTCCTGCATCACAGCTGCAACCTGTCATTGCGCGGCAGTATTCATCCATTAATGCGTTGCCGGGGCCAGTATCAAACCCAAGAGTTTTATTCGGGTCCGGGTTTACCAGGGTCAGGTTGGCGATGCCGCCAATGTTGAGTACGCCGCATGGTTGATGCGCTTGCATGGCTACTTGATGAAATGCGGGTACGAGAGGAGCCCCCTCGCCGCCCGCCGCAATATCTCTGCGGCGAAAGTCAGCAACGCAGGTAATGCCTGTGTACTCGGCGAGCCATGAGGGGTCGCCAATTTGCCAACTGAATCCGTCCGGTTGAGGTCGGTGTCGAAGGGTATGGCCGTGACTACCGACAGCAGTGATGTCAGCAGCTGAGAGAGCATTCTTTTCTAACAGCGTAACGACAGCCTGCACGCCATATTGGGCGATTAAACGGTCGGCATCCATGATCAATTCAGCGCTGAGAGTCTCACTGATGGCTAACGCCTTAAAGAAATCCGATACTTCGTCTGGGTAATCAATGCACAAGGCATCAACCATCGTCACTTTGTCCGGTGTGATCTCCACGAGACAAGCATCCATGCCATCGGCACTGGTGCCTGACATCAGGCCAATACAAAGAGTCATTGAAAGCTCCCGTCTGTGCTTGAAGACACACTGAAGTCTTTCAACCAGCTGGTCAGCTTATTGGACTCCTTCATAAACGCCGCTTTTTCCGACGATTTAATAGATTCTGCTTTTGGCAGTCTTACTCGCAATGAGTCTCTGTGGACGCCATCGACCAGGAATTCGTAGTGCAGGTGCGGCCCTGTTGAAGCGCCCGTGGTTCCGACATAACCAATGATCTGGCCTTGTTTCACGTAGCGGCCAACCCGAACGCCACGCCCGAACTTACTCATGTGTGCGTACTTGGTCTGGTAGCGTTGACCGTGCTGGATGACGACGACATTACCGTAGCCGCCATTGCGACTGGCGAAGGTTACCTTGCCATCACCTGCGGCTTTGATCGGCGTCCCCGTCGGGGCTGCGTAGTCGGTTCCCCGGTGAGCTCGGATCGTATTCAGAATCGGATGTTTACGGTTCGGGTTAAATCGGGAACTGATGCGGAAGTAATCAATCGGGTTGCGCAGGAAGGCCTTACGCATGCTCGTGCCTTCCGGGGTAAAGTAGTTCGCTTGACCGTCGCTGTCGACATAGCGAACAGCTGTAAGCTCGCGATCCCGGTTATTAAACTGTGCGATCAGAATATCGCCGTAGCCAATCTGCTCTCCATCCAGCTGAACCTCTTCGAAGATGAGACTGAAAGAGTCGCCTTTACGGATATCGAGCGCGAAGTCGATATCCCAGCCAAAGATAGCCGCCAGCTGATACAGGATCTGATCTGGTACGCCAGCTTGGGAACCATCGTAGTAGAGGGAGTTGTCGATGGTCGCAGAAGCAAATCGCGGTATGTAATCGGCCGTCCGCTCAATCAACTCATAAGAAAGTGTTCCGTCGTCTTCACGCTCGAGAGAGTGTCGAGCCAGAGGAGACAGAATAATCTCTAGCTGTGATATACGATTATCAGCAGTGCGCACCCAGCGCACCGTCTGGCCGACCTTGAGATTGATGACGTCACGAGGTACCGCTGCGGCAATATCGATGACATCGACGGCGCTAAGATTCTCGCGGCTGAACAGAACCGAGAGGCTGTCACCGCTTTTCACTGTGGTCTCTTCCCAGTCGGGTTCAGGCACAGGAGGTGGTGTGTCGGGTTCTGAGACCTCGGGAAGGTCAATAACAAACGTCTGTTGTTTGGTTGACTCACCGGAATCCGGGAGAAGAACCAAAATGAGTAGCAGCAGAATACCGAGCCCGGCACCAATCAGGTGACGTAACGGGAAATACTGTAGTTGCCCGGGCAGAGCCATCTTATTATCGAATCCTCGTATGCATTTCGCGGGAAAGTGTAAACAATCACTGAGCATTTTACCCGGTGAACTTGATTTTGCACCTTGATCAGGTATGTTCAGCTCCCTTTCCGACAACCCAAATGTGAAGATAGATCCCATGACAGCCGCACTTATTGCTGACCTGAAAGAGCGTGGTCTGCTGAACCAGATCACCGCTGAAGACGAATTTAATGAACACCTTAACGGCGGATCTCGCGTTCTTTATTGCGGTTTTGACCCGACAGCAGACAGTCTTCATCTGGGACATCTGGTGCCTTTGCTGGTTCTTCGTCGCTTTCAGGATGCGGGGCATAAGCCAATCGCATTGGTAGGTGGAGCGACGGGATTGATCGGTGATCCAAGCTTTAAGGCCGCTGAACGTCAGCTCAATACCGCCGACATTGTAGCTGGATGGGCCGATAAGATACGTGGCCAGGTCAGTCAGTTCATCGCCTTTGACGGTGTTGAAAACCCAGCGGTTGTTGTGAATAACCTCGACTGGGCAGGAGAGATGAATGTTCTCGACTTCCTCCGTGATGTCGGTAAGCACTTCTCGGTCAATGCAATGATTAATAAAGAGTCGGTGCAGCAGCGCCTGAATAGAGAAGGGGCAGGGATCTCGTTCACCGAGTTTTCCTATGCGTTGCTTCAAGGGATGGATTTCGCTGAACTGAATCGACGTTACGACTGCACCCTGCAGATTGGTGGTTCCGACCAGTGGGGGAATATCGTTGGTGGTATCGACCTTTCCCGTCGTCAGAATGGCGCGCAGACGTTTGGTCTCACTGTTCCACTCGTAACCAAGTCTGACGGTACAAAATTCGGCAAAACAGAATCGGGAGCTGTATGGCTGGATCCTTCTAAAACCTCGCCTTATGCCTTCTACCAGTTCTGGATGAATACGGCAGACGCTGACGTATACAAATTCCTGCGTTACTTCACCTTCTTGCCGGTCGAAAAAATTGCAGAGATTGAGGCGCTTGATGCGACTATTGAAGGTCGCAAGACAGCGCAGCCGATCCTTGCGGAAGAAGTCACCCGAATGGTGCACGGTCAGGAAGCGCTCGATTCAGCCCGTCGTATTACCGAAGCGCTGTTCTCCGGCGATCTCACGCTATTGTCCGAAAGTGAATTGGAACAGATCAAGCAGGATGGATTGCCATCAAGTGGTCTGGATATTACTGGTCTTGGAGATAAACCTCTGACAGCCATACTTTCTGAAGCAGGTATGGGCCAGGGTAAGCAGGTCAAGGATGCACTCGGCCGCAATGCCGTCATCGTAAACGGTCGGGCATACGGTATGGATGACCTGATGAAAGGCGCCGAGATCTTCAGTGCTGGTAATGCTATGTACGGACGCTTCTTTATGGTTCGGATGGGCAAGAAAAAGCATCATTTGTTCGAACTTGAAAAATAATTCAGAAAGACTGTTGACGGCGCAGATGAGATCTCTATAATGCGCCGCTCCTGAGTTGAGACGGCTTCTTCCAGAAGCAGAAAAAACAAAGGAAAAACAAGGGGTTGACAGTGATTTTAATCACTATATAATGCGCCCTGCTCTGAACGGAACGGATCACTTCGGACCAGTCAGAAAAAAGAGGTTGACATCGAAGATTAACTCTTTAGAATGCGCAGCCCGCTTCGAGTGAAACACGAAGCAAAGTTCTTTAACAAATTGTTCAGACAATTTCGTGTGGGTGCTTACTGAGATGTTGTGGAGACATAAGATTTCAAGTAAGAACTCGTCGAAAATTCATTTACGTGAATGTTGACAGTTTTATTCTTGAGCAAGATTAGATCGGATATTCCACCGATCGAAAACTTTAAACTGAAGAGTTTGATCATGGCTCAGATTGAACGCTGGCGGCAGGCTTAACACATGCAAGTCGAGCGGTAACAGAGATAGCTTGCTATCTGCTGACGAGCGGCGGACGGGTGAGT
>Ga0256829_1001335_pt1 | contig 20572 bp, 20 predicted proteins | sample 131447metaG_FD_185979 | JGI IMG/M metagenome (GOLD analysis project Ga0256829, IMG submission 185979) | Hydrothermal vent microbial communities from Lau Basin, Pacific Ocean - 131-447 | ecosystem: Environmental > Aquatic > Marine > Hydrothermal vents | place: Pacific Ocean: Lau Basin | collected...
GCATTTTTTGCGGCCTTAGGGGTGAGCTTGATCTGCAGGATTTGTTTATTCAATGTCGAGGCCGAAATCAAAGTTCGGGGCGCTGTGGGTGAGGGCGCCGATTGAGATCATGTTTACGCCGCTTTGTGCAATGGCCGCAACCGTTTCAAGAGATACACCGCCAGAGGCTTCGCTGATAAGTGGGGCATCGCCAATCATGTTAACGGCTTGGGTGAGCTGCTGCGCGTTCATATTATCCAGCAAAACAATATCAGCGCCGCCGTGATTAATCACGGTTTGGAGCTGATCAAGCGTATCGACCTCAATTTCAATTTTAACCGTGTGAGAGCGCAGTAGCGATGCGTTGTTCAGGGCGTCTTCAATGCCGCCAGAGGCCGCAATGTGATTATCTTTGATCATGATGGCGTCATACAGGCCAAAGCGATGATTGTTGCCGCCGCCGCATGTGACGGCATATTTTTGCAAGGCGCGCAGACCCGGCAGCGTTTTGCGCGTATCGCAAATTGTCGCGGTTGTGCCTGCAATTGCCGCGACATAGCGCGCGGTCAGTGTCGCGATGCCAGATAAGTGGCCCAGGATGTTAAGGCATACGCGCTCGGCCATCATGATGGAGCGCGCATTGCCTTCGATGGTGGCGATGGTTTGGCCTGCGCTGATGGTGTCGCCTTCATGGACGTGCAAGGTAATTTCCAGTTCTGGGTCAATGATGGTAAAGGCGCTGAGGCCTGCGATTAGACCGGCCAGAGTGCCGTCTTCGCGCGCGCAAATCTTGGCGATGATGTCGCGGTTTGCAGGAACCGTCACATTAGATGTGATGTCCTGCATTTGCGGGCCAAGGTCTTCTTCTAGTGCGCTGCGAACAATTTTTTCGATAAGGAGTGATGATAACATGAGGGTACTTTAAACAGTATTGTGCAGCAGTGAAATAGGAGAAGTAAAAATATTTTATTTACATAATCTTATTTTTTTTGTTATGGTTTATGCTTCTGAGGTAGAGGAATAAAACATGTTTGGCGTAACAGATAAGCTTCTTAGGTCGAGTGCTTTTTGGACTTCATTAAGACGCACGGGCCATTTGTTAACAAAAATGGGTGTTAACCCAAAACCACCTGAGATGCAGACGGTGCGCTATACTCTTCATTCTGAGGAGTGGCCACAATCTCATGGCTCGTTAAAGATTGCGCTGGCTTCTGACTTTCATGTTGGATCGACGCATATGCCGCTTGATCGTTTTGAGGAAGTTATTGAAAGCCTGCAATCGCTGAATGCGGATATTACCTTATTGCCTGGTGATTTCTTGAATTCTCCTTATGGGTCCGATGGTGGATATGTGCCACCAGTAGAAATTGCGGCTAGGTTGAAAGATTTAAGTGCGCCTTTGGGGGTGTATTCGGTGCTGGGCAATCATGATATTTATGAAGATCCGCAGGGTATGAATAGTGCTTTGTTTAATGTGGGCATTGATGATTTGCTTAATCAAAGTCGCGTTGTTGATAGACCTGCGGGAGCTTTTAATGTTGTCGGGGTTGGTGATGCGACAACAGGTTACTCAGATTGTAAAGCGGCCTTTGCTCAGGCCGCGTCTGATTTACCGACTATTGCACTGTGCCATAACCCTATTAGTGTTCATGATATGCCAAAAATCGCGGCGGCAGTGGCAGGGCATACGCATGGTGGTCAATTTAAATTGCCTTTCTTATCGAAAAAGACACTGGGGTGCTCAGATGGAAATTTATTATATGGTCAGACGCTTTCAAAGGCGGGAACGCCTGTGATTGTAACCAGTGGCTTGGGGACGAGTCTGCTGCCTTTTCGGAATGTTGCGCCTGAAATTGTTGAAATTACTTTGGAGGGAGTAGGTGGGCCTAGCTGAGTTCGAGCATGCGTTCAACGGCCTGACGTGCACGCGGGATGATCTTTGGGTCGACAAGGACTTCAGGTTGCTCGGTCTGCAGGGCGTGCAAGATTTTAGGCAAGGTTATGCGCTTCATGTGCGGGCACATTTGGCATGTGCCAACCATGTGTACATCAGGGTTGTTGGCTGCGATGTTGTCGCTCATCGAGCATTCCGTCATCAGCATGGCCATTTTAGGTTGGTTTTCCTTGATGTAGGTATCCATTTGCGCGGTTGATCCTGCATAGTCGCTTTCCGCGATGACCTCAGGCGGGCATTCAGGGTGGGCAAGGACAAAAACATCAGGATGTTGTGCGCGCATATCTTTGACGTCTTGGGCAGAGAAGCGCTCGTGCACTTCGCAGGCGCCGTCCCAGATAATGATGTTCACATCAGTTTGCGCCGCAACGTTTTGTGCCAGATATTTATCAGGGGTCATAATGACTGTATCGTGGCCTTGCGCGCCAAGTGCGTTGACAATTTTAAGTGCGTTTGAGGATGTGCAGCAAACGTCACTTTCGGCCTTCACATCGGCGGTTGTATTTACATACGAAACGACTGGTATACCAGGATGTTTTTCTTTTAGCGCGCGAATATCAGCGCCCGTAATCGCATCGGCCAGCGAACATCCTGCTTTCATGTCCGGCATTAGGATTTTCTTTTCAGGGCAGAGGATTTTTGAGGTTTCAGCCATAAAATGCACGCCGCCCTGTACGATGATGTCGGCGGTGCTTTGCGCGGCCTTTTGTGCCAGCATCAGTGAATCGCCGATAATATCGCCAACACCAAAGAATACATCAGGCGTCATGTAGTTATGCGCCAAAATGGCTGCATTCTTTTCTTTTTTAAGGCGATTGATTTCAAAAATATAAGGCGCGATTTCTTCCCAGTTTTCTTGCGAGTACTGGTTTTTCAATTTTTTATATACGGCGTCCGTCTCGCGGGCGACCTCGGCATTATAGGCCGGAACATCAATTTTATGCGCTTGAGCAGTTTGCATTTTGTACTATCCTTAAATGGATCACACCTCTATAAAAGAGGTTAAATGTCATATAGTGGGGCTGTAGGTCAAGGGCAATAGGTAAAAATGAGTGATTTATTCGCGGTTAATTCGGAAAATACGCAAGAAGAGCTGATGTCGGCGCGTCCGCTGGCCGAGCGTTTGCGTCCAAAACATCTGGATGAGATCGCAGGGCAAGCGCATTTAACCGCGCCTGATGCGCCGCTGCGCCGGATGGTTGAGGGCGGAAAGATTGCCTCGATGATCTTTTGGGGGCCGCCTGGTTGCGGCAAGACAACCTTTGCGCGGTTGCTGGCGGATTATACGGATATGCATTATGAGCAAATCTCGGCGATCTTTAGCGGCGTAAAAGAGCTTCGCGCGGTGTTTGACGGCGCAAAGATGCGCTTTGCCCAAGGCAAGAAAACATTACTGTTCGTGGATGAAATCCATCGTTTCAATAAATCGCAGCAAGATGCGTTTCTTCCCGTTATGGAGGATGGGACGATTGTTTTAGTGGGCGCGACGACTGAAAATCCGTCATTTGAGCTTAACGCCGCGCTATTGTCACGGGCGCAGGTCTTTGTGCTGAACCGCCTGGACGAAGGCGCGCTGGCGCAATTATTACAGCGCGCGCAAGACGATGCGGGGCGTGATTTGCCATTGGATGCGGAGGCACGTGCGCTGCTGCTGCGGATGGCGGATGGTGATGGGCGGTATTTACTGTCCGTGGTCGAGCAACTTTATGCGCAAAATCCTGATGGGGCAGCCTTAAGCGCCGATGCGTTGATGGCACAAGTGCAAAAGCGCGCGCCGTTGTATGACAAGGCCAATGATGCGCATTACAATTTGATTAGCGCCTTTCACAAATCGTTGCGCGGTTCGGATGCGGATGCGGCAATGTATTGGATGCAGCGCATGTTACAAGGCGGGGAAGACCCTGAATATATTTTGCGCCGTATGTTGGCTGTTGCGTCCGAGGATATCGGCAATGCAGACCCGCAGGCCTTGCAAGTTGCGCTGTCGGCTTGGCAGGCGTTCGAGCGCCTTGGCGCGCCAGAAGGCTATCTTGCCATGGCGCAGGCCGTAACGTATTTGGCAACAGCGCCCAAATCCAATGCCAGTTATATGGCGATGCATGGCGCAAGCGCGCTGGCGGCCAAAACAGGATCATCTGCGCCGCCGAAACATGCGATGAATGCGCCAACTAAATTGATGAAGCAGCAAGGCTATAATGATGGGTATCAGTATGATCATGATACGCCAGAGGGCTTTGCCGGGCAGAATTATTTCCCTGATGATGTCCCGCGTGAGCAATTTTATAACCCTGCCGAGCGTGGATTCGAGCGTGAGATTAAAAAGCGCGTAGATTATTTTCGTAAGAAACGCGGCGAGGGATAGTTACGCGCTCTTTGCATTTTGCTTGCTGTGTGCGTGGCCTTTTTCTTTGAGGATCAGATAAAGGCCGCTGAGTACGATAATGATGCTGCCGGTCATCATGTTGATGTCTGGCGTGTCGCCGAAAATGAAGTAACCAATCAATAGCCCCCATAACATTTCGATATACATCATTGGCGTAACCGCCGCGGAATCGCCCAGTTGAAAGGCGCGTGATACGGCAATGACGCCTGTGACGCTGCACGCGGCGGTGGCGAAGAAAACAGGGATGTGGTGCCAGTCTAAATGATGCCAGTCTAAAATCGCCATGGGCGCGCCGGCAAGGCATGCAAACACCACAGGCCAAAATCCCAGTGATAGGATGGTTCCGCCCGTCAGGCCGCGCGCGGCAATAAACATGCCTGCAATGACAAGGGGCAGGGCAATTAAAACAAGGCTAAGGTCTAGCGGGAAGCTTTGTGTCCATGGCTGAAAAGCGATTAAAATGCCAATGAACCCGACAATTGTGGCGATGGCGCGGTGTTTGCCGATGGTTTGGCTGAAAAACACAACGCCAAGGATTGTTGCGACAAAGGGTTTGGTAAAGCAGGCGGTATAGATTGTCACCAGCGGCAATTTTGAAAACGCGTAGACGATCAAAAGCGTTGTCGCCGCATTAAGAATGCCGCGCAGGATGTGAACCTTGTAATCGCGGCGGGTTTCGGCGCTCCATAACGTGGGGAGGCCACCAAGTTTGTGTGATCCACACAGCAGTAAAATCGCAGCGCAAAATTGCACGAGCATCACAATTTGGTATGTTCCGTAATGCGGGGTTAGCCATTTTGCCCCCGTGTCCGCCAAAGAAAAAGCGCTGTATCCGATGAGCGCCAAAAGAATGGCTTTATATTGGGCGGGAAACTGTTTAAACATGTCTTTGTATATACGAGGATTCTATGAGCACGACAATAGTTACTGTTTTATCGGTTGCCGCAGGTGGCGCGCTTGGCGCGGTTGCGCGTTATGGCGTGAATATTTTGGCTGTGGCATTGGCGGGGCATGCATTCCCGTGGGCAACGATGAGCGTTAATATCTTAGGGTCATTTCTAATGGGCGCATTGATTGCGGGGCTGGCGCATGTTTCTGTTCCTGTGCCAGATGCGATGCGCGTTTTTGTGGTGACAGGGTTTTTAGGGGCGTTTACAACCTTTTCAACCTTTTCACTGGATAGCGTGACCTTGTGGGAGCGCGGCGAGGTTATGCAGGCCGTTTTATATGGCGGCGGCAGTGTTGTTTTATCGATTGCAGCCCTTGTTTTAGGGCTGTTTATCGTGCGAAGCCTTGTGTAATTGGCTGCGTTTAATAGGAAATAGGTGTCATGGGAAAAGTACCAGAAAATTATATCACGATTATTGAAGATGATGACGGGCAGCGTTTTGATCGCTGGGTCAAGAAACGCGTGCCGGCAATGCCGTATGGCCTAGCGCAGAAATTGATCCGTAAAGGCGCATTTAAAATTGACGGGAAAAAGGCGAAAGCCGATGTCAAACTGAGCGCGGGACAGCAAGTGCGCATTCCTGCCTATGAGGTGAATGAAGCCAGTAAATCTGGCGAGAAAGCCGCGCCGCGCGTATCAGACCGTGATGCGGCCTTTGTGCGCTCGCTGGTGATTTATGATGAGGGCGGCATTATTGCGATTAATAAACCTGGTGATTTGGCCGTGCAGGGCGGAACTGGGCAAAAGCGTTATTTGGATGCGATGTTGCCTGCGCTGGCGGATAAGGACGGCGTCGTGCCGCGCTTGGTTCACCGCCTTGATAAAGACACCAGCGGGGTGATGTTGCTTGCGCGTTCGGCCAAGATGGCAAAGGCGCTGGGCGAGATGTTTAAAACCCGCGCGATGCGCAAGATATATTGGGCTATGACGCGCGGCGTTCCTGAACCCCGCGATGGTACGATTAAGGCGCATTTGATTAAGGCAGGCGGCCTTAATCAAGAACGCATGGTTGTGGACCCAGAAAATGGCAAATATTCAGAAACCGAATATACGGTGATGGACTTTGCGCATGTGCAGGCCGCCTTTGTAGCGTTTTGGCCGCGCACGGGGCGTACGCACCAAATTCGCGTTCACGCAGAATTACTGGGGACGCCTATTGTGGGTGATGGTAAATATAGTGGCCGTCATTATGATCCGCCGCTTGAGCCTTTTGACGCATCAGGGGTGAGTGATGTTTTGCATCTGCATGCGCGCAGATTAAGATTTGAGCATCCTATAACGCATAAGCCTGTTGATATCACGGCGCCATTGCCGCCAACCTTGACTAAGGGGTGGAAGGCACTAGGCTTTAATGCTAAGGATAACTCCGATCCTTTCGAGGATTTGGATCTGTAAATCAGACGATAAACGACATAAACGCGCCACACGCGAGTAAGGAAAAACAATGTCAGCAAGTGCTTTGGATTTTATACCAGACTTTTTGAAAAAGGGATTTGGCCTATTTCTTGGGCTTTTTAAAATTGTCTTTTATATCACTGTATTCTTGGTGATTGTGTTGCTGATTTTGGGTAATATTGGCGGGAATAACGATAATTTACGCATTACGATTGAAAATTATATGTCCGATGCGACGGGCTATAGCGCGCAAATTGGGACGTTGAATAACTTTAAGTTTTTCCCGACGATTGTTTTGGACTTTGATGATTTGACGTTTGAAGATCCTGCTAAAGAAAATGCAGAGGTCGCCACTGTTAGCAGCGTTGATGTGCGCATGAATTTTATCAGCACCATTTTTGGACATGGCCGTATTAAGGGGCTTGCTGTTGAAGGGGTAAGCGTTGCCAAGGATGTTGTGTCGACCAAGCCGATTACAATCGAATATGCGCGCATTGTGGACACTGATGAAACTAGTGAAACAGCGCAAATTGCGGTGCTGGGTAAAATCGGCAGTGATGCTTTGAAGGTATCTGTCGGCGTGAGCGCCGAAGGGACAGGCGACAGTCGCTCTTACGGCGTAGCCGATACGCAGCGCCCGATTAGCGCATCATTAGGTGATATTGCATTCAGCGCAGTGATGAACGGCGGCGGTGTGACGGATATTTCTTTGCGCGATATTCTTGTGCAGCAGGGCGATCAAGTTTTGGCATCTGGTTTGTTGGATATAGCAGGCGTTTATGGTGGTTATCAGGTTTCAGGTGATGTGAAATTTGGTCAGTCTTCTCAGGTTAAACCACAGGTTAAAATCGCAAGCGACGGCGCTGTGTCTGGGGATGTTGTTTTCCCTCAGGTTAATCCGTCTGAGGTTGCAGCGCTGGGCGCGATCGCAACGCAGGTACAACAGCGCATTGCTTTGAAACAAAAGCAGCCTGCAGCAAAGGGCATTGATTTGTCTGCACTGAATGTTGATTTGACCGTTGATATGCAAAAAATCATCCTGTCAGGTGATACCTCTGTCGGGGCGCAGAAAATTGCTGTCAGCGTCAAAGACGGGGCAGCGAATGTGGTTGCGAAAAAAGGATCGTTTGCAGATGGCGTAACGAACTTGAATCTTGAGCTAAAGCCTTTGTCGCCTGCGAAAGAGGGCGATTTGACACCGCATGATTTGACCATTGATTTTGACGTCGATGATTTGTCTGTTGCACAATTGATGCGTGCGAATGGTCAATCTACGAATATGATTGTGAACCTTGACGGCGATGCCGTTTTAGGCGCAAAGATCACGGATTGGAAGCAGCTTCCGGCTAAATTAAATGGTCAGGTTGTGTTTGTAACGCAAGATGGGCAGTTCCAATCGCGCTGGTTAAATGCCTGGGGTGATGGCTTGACGTCATTGATTTTGCCAAGCATCAAGCCATCAGAAGAGGCGCGCTTGAATTGTGCGATTGTTGATAACCGCATTGAAAATGGCATCGCCAAATTTCAAACGCTTTACATGGATGGTCAGCATGTCCGCATCGTTGGTGAAGGCAACTATGATATGGTGGCGGATCAATTAAAGATGCGCATTAAACCTGATGCAAAAGGGTTGCAAATTGGCAACCTGTCTGCGGCGGTAAAAATTCGCGGTCCGCTTTCTAAGCCTTCAATTAAGCCTGACGCCGTTGATGTCGGTAAGAAAGCTGCGGGTATGTTGTTGGGATCAATTAATCCTGCGTTCCTTGCGCTGGGGCAGACGAACTTGGCTGAGGTCGCTGGTATTACAGAAGGTGAGGCAAGCCTAGATCTATGTCCTGCTTTGATGGAATTGCCTGCGGGGAATAAGGCCACATCGTATGCCAAAAAGGCAACGCAGGCACAATAAAGGCAAAACCACATGAAACGTTTTTATAAGCAAGCACAAGCCGTGAAAAACGGTGATGTGTACGAAGTGCAACTTGACGGACGCAGTGTGAAACTGCCTGAAAGTAAAGCGCCGTTATCAATGCCTGTGCGCGGCCTTGCCGAGGCCATCGCCGCCGAATGGGACGCGCAAGAAGGCGCCGTTGTGCCTGATAGTATGCCGCTTATGCAAATTGCTAGCACATGTCAGGATAAGGTGTCTAAGCTGCGCGCGGCGATGCATGACCAGTTAATGAAGTATGTGGATACGGATTTATTGTTTTACCGCACAGATAATCCGCCGGATTTGCGCGCGCTGCAAGAGGCCGCGTGGGACCCAGTGTTGGATGAATTTGAAACGCGTTATGGCGTGCGTCCGATTGTCACGGATGGCTTGGTCGCGCTATCGCAGCCGCAGGCGCTTCATGATGTGATTGATGGCATCTTGTCCAAGCTGTCTGATGAAGCCTTTACCGTGGCGCAAATTGCGGTGCCAGCATCAGGATCGTTGATCACAGGGATTTTATTTACGCTTGGCGCACTGGACGCGGAGCGTGTGTTGTCGATTTGCCGCGTTGAAGAGCGTCATAAAGATGGCATTTATGATGCTGATAAATATGGGCAAGACCCATCCATTGAAAAGGCGGATAAGGCGATGATGCAAGATTTGCGTGCCTGCCGTCAGTATCTTGATTTACTTGCGGCCGAATAAGGTTTCAATGTCATGGAGGCTGAGCGTGACGTAGGTCGGGCGACCATGATTGCATTGCCCTGACAGCGGCGTTTCTTCCATCTGGCGCAACAGCGCGTTCATTTCCTCGGCATTCATACGGCGGCCAGAGCGGATAGATCCGTGGCAAGCCATCGTTGATAGGATCGCGTTAAGGCGTTCTTCTAATCCTTGTGCGGTGGCGCGCTCGGTAATTTCTGCGGCAAGATCTTCGATTAGTTTTTTAACTTTTGGTTTGTCGCCCAGCAATGCGGGGATAGCCTGCACCGCGATGGCACCACTGCCGAAAGGTTCAATTTCAAGGCCCATTTTATCAAGGTGATCTTGGTAGTCGAGCAAACGCATGGCTTCACTGTCTTCAAGTTCGATGATCTCGGGTGTTAAGAAACCTTGCTTGGGGATGCCTGTGCTTTGCATCTGGGTTTTAAATTTTTCGTAGACTAGGCGCTCATGCGCGGCATGTTGGTCGACAATGACCATGCCGTTTTGGGTTTGGGCAATGATGTAATTTTCATGAATTTGCGCGCGCGCCGCGCCAAGGGGGAAGTTTTCATTTTCGGCGATGTGGCTGTCGGCTTGCGGTGAGGCAGCGTCCATGTGGTGCGCGGGTTGCGGGGCGGTGAAATGCTCGGCCTTGGCGGAGGGGGCAATTTGGTCATCCCAACTGGTTTGCATGGGGGTGTAGGCTGGCGATGCGGGCTCGGCCAGTTCGTGTCCGGCGTGGTGTGCGGAAGTTGGCTGGTGGCTTGTCGGAGCTGGGCGAAAGAAGCTTGGGGGCGGGCGATTATAGCTTTGGGCATTGTTGGCGCCGCCGCCAAAGGAGGATGATTTTCCAAGGCGGGATATGGCACTGTGTGATACGTTGCTTGAAACGCTAAAGCCATTTTCATGGATCGCATGTTTGAGCGCGGTAATAATAATCCCGCGGATGAGGGCAGGGTCTTGGAAGCGCACTTCGGTTTTGGCAGGGTGGACGTTTACATCGACTTGTGTCGGCGGCAACGTTAAGAACAGTGCCAATGCCGCGTGACGGTCGCGCGCCAGAACATCGGCATAGGCCGCGCGGACACACCCGTTGAGCAGCTTATCTTTGACGGGGCGGCCATTGACGAACAAATATTGATGGGTTGAATTGCTTTTGTGGAATGTCGGCAGACCTGCGTAGCCTGTGAGGTAAATATCCTCGCGCGCGGTATCAATGGACATTGCGTTTTGACCGAAATCTTTGCCTAAAACGGCGCTGAGGCGGCTTTGCGGGGCTGGCGATTGCGGGTAGTTAAAGCTTTGCCGTCCATCATGGGTGAGGGAAAAGCCGATCTCGTAATGCGCCATGGCCAGGCGTTGCAGTGTATCTTTGACGGCCATAAATTCGGCGCGTGCAGATTTTTGGAATTTCAGGCGCGCAGGCGTTGCGTAGAATAAATCGCGCACTTCGATATGTGTGCCGTTTGGGTGATTGGACGGTGAGGGCTCGCCTTTTTTACCGCCTTCAACGCGAATTTCCCAGCTTTCTTTTGTGCCTTGTGCGCGGCTTTTGATTGTCATGCGTGATACTGCGCCAATCGAGGGGAGCGCTTCGCCGCGAAACCCTAGATAGCGAATATCCAGTAAATCATCATCTGGAAGCTTGGACGTGGCGTGCCGATCAAGCGCGGCGGTGAGCTCTTCGGCGTTCATTCCACAGCCATTATCATCGATGATAATTAGTGATTTTCCGCCGTCTTCGATGCGGACATCAATTTGGGATGCGCCTGCGTCAATGGCGTTTTCGACCATTTCTTTGATCGCAGCGGCAGGGCGCTCAAGCACTTCGCCGGCGGCGATTTGATTGACGAGTGTTTCTGGTAAGTGACGAATCCGCATATATCACATCATAAAGGGTTTGCCTGAAAGTGAATAGACAAAGATCGCGGTTTCTTATTGTTGGACGTTTAAAATTGCATCCTCGATTTGCACATTTTCCATGATGGCGCCGTTGATTTTTGCACCTGTTAGGTCTGCGCGGCGCAGGTCGGCTTTGTCGAGTCTGGCGTGGCTGAGGTCTGCACCTTTGAGGTTCGCGTCTTGTAAATTGATCCCGCGCAGGTCGGTATAGCGCAGGTCAGCGCCTGCAAGATTTGTTGCGCGCACGTCAATACTTCCGTCTTTACGCTTGATTTTGAGCGCCGAGAAATCGCCGCCGCTTAGGTTGGCGCGGGTGAATTTTGCGCCAGTAAGGTTTGATGCACGTAAATCGGCATTGCGCAGGTCACAATCGCGGAAGTCAGCGCCAGTAAGTTGGGCGCTTTGCATGTCGATATTGACCAGGTCTTGCCGAATGAAGACTGCGTTTTCAGCCTTGATCGCGGTGAGGTTATATCCCCCAAGGTTTTTAACGTCCCGCAAGTCGTAATGACTAACGTTGAGTTGCTGGCCTTGTTTGCCCGAGGATTTAATCCATGCGATATGCTCGCTGATGAGGGCGGCAAGAGGCTTTTCCAAGTCATCTAAACGTTTGCCGATCTCGTGTTCGTTGAGGGTGTTTTCAAGCTTTAGGCCGATTTTTTGAATGCCGTTCATGATTGACCCTGCGATAAGGGTGGATTTCATCGAGGCATTATTTAAAACGGCGCCAGACATGTTGCTATCGCTTAGGTTGGCGCCGTCCAGATTTGCGTTTTCCAAATCGGCATTTTGTAAAACTGCGCGCGAAAGATTGGCGTCAGTAAAAATGGCGTTTTGCGCGCGCAGGGCGGTTAGATTAGCGGCGCTCATGTTGGTGCCATTCAGCGTTGTGTTGCCGCCGGGCATATTGGTGCGCGTCGAATTGCCCAGCGAGCCATCTTCTTGACGGGTCATGATTTTACCGCAGCGCATGTCAGCGTCGTCAAGGTAGGCCTTGGTCAGGTTCGCGCCGTTGAGGTTTGCACCGCGCAGATCCGCGCGAGAGAGGATGGCTTGTCTCAGGTTTGCGTTCCGCAGATCCGCGGCAAAGAAGTTTGCCGAAACCAATGTGCAGTCTTCGAATATGGTTTCAAGGCAAATTGCGGCGGTAAAGTTGGCTTGTGACAGGTCATGGCCTGTAAGAACAAGGCGCGATATGTTTTTATATTGAAAATCCGCGCGGACACCGCCAGGCATACTTTTGAGAAATAAAGCATGCTTTTTGATCATGACGTCAACGTGCTCTTGCGTCAGGCGCTCTTCTTTTGTGTGGTCAGCCATACGTGCAGTATACCTGAATTAAGAGGGGTTCACAATCGCTCTGATCAGGCCGGATGTCGAACTATCGTGCTTTTCTGAGGGGGTGCCTGTTTCAAGATCTTTGATAATATCTTTTGCCAGTGTTTTTCCAAGCTCGACGCCCCATTGATCAAAGCTGTTAATGCCCCAGATTGCGCCTTGGGTGAAAATCTTATGTTCGTAAAACGCAAGCAACATGCCAAGGTAATAGGCGTTGAGTGTCGGTAGTACAAAAGTGCTTGAGGGACGATTTCCTTCAAAGTTGCGGTGTGGCTCGCCGGTGTTGGTGCGCCCTTCCATCAAAGCTTGGGATTGTGCCAGCGCATTCGCATTGAGCGCCTGTTGGAAGTGGTCTGCTGCGTGAGGGTTGCGCGCCACGATAATAAAATCACAGGGAACGATTTCGCTGCTTTGGTGTAGGGCCTGCATAAAGGCGTGCTGTGCGCATGTGCCTGCATCGCCGAAGACGATTGGCGCGGTCTTTGTGTCGCCTGCGTATTTACCATTTGATTCCATGTCGAGTTGCTGCATATAGCCAGGCAACAAAGATAGCGCATCTGAATAAGGTAAGATTGCGTGACCGGCATAGTCAAAAAAGTTGCGGTACCAAATGCCCAAAAGTGCCATTAATACCGGAATATTGTGTTCTAATGGCGTTTCAATGAAATGCTGGTCTGCGCGCGCTGCGCCGTTGATGAAGTCGCGGAACATATCAAACCCAAAGGCAATGGCCAGAGGCAGGCCAATAGATGACCATACGCTAAAGCGTCCGCCGATCCAGTCACGCATGGGCAGGATATGGTCACGTGGAATGCCAAAATCTTCGGCTGTTTCGACGGCAGAAGAGGTCGCAAACAGATGGTCTGAGAGGTCTGCGTCCTTCACGCCGTTGCTGAGCCATGCCTTGGCATAGTTCGCGCATGTCATTGTTTCTAGGGTTGTGAATGTTTTTGATGCAATGAGCAGGGCTGTGTGTTTTGGGTTCAGTTTTGCCAGCAATGTATCAAGGCTTTGCCCATCAATATTTTTGATGAAGTGAACCGTCGGGCCAGAGCGCGCAGTTTCTAACGCATTATACATCAGTCGAGGACCAAGGTCAGATCCGCCAACGCCAATGCTGATGACATCGGTTATTTGAGGATTGTTTCTTATTTTTTCTGAGATGACTTTGATTTTTGCATGTAATTGCAATACGAATGCCGTCACGTTTTCGCCGTTTACGCATAACGCGGTGTCGGTAGAACCGCGCAGGGCTGTATGTAAGACGGCGCGTTTTTCTGTCGTGTTAATCGTTTTTCCTGCGAGCATATCTGCACGCTTTTTGGAAAAATCAGCGTCTTCGGCCAGAGCGCAAAGTTTTTCGATAGTGTCCTGATTGATGCGGTGTTTAGCGTAATCAAAGATAAGATTGTCACATGTTTTGTGCATGCGATCGAAACGTTTCGTATCTATGGAAAACATATCGCGCATATGCATGCCGGAGATGTCTTTTTGATGTTTTTCCAGATCCTTCCAAGTTGTGAATGATTGTGGTGATTTATTCGACATTTGGGAGGTCATGAATTTCCTTATTGGGTTGTATGTTATCAGGCTTTCCAACAAGAACAGTCAAGAAATGAGGTTGGCTGAGCCATTTTTGCGTTGTGCGCTCAATATCTTGAAGTGTAGCGTTTTTAATAATGTGCTCTCGTTGTGTTAAGTAATTAACAGAAAGGTTATTTTCTTGCAAATAGAGCAGCATTTCAGCAATTTTATCAGTGGAAGTCAAGGTTAAGGGTAATTCTCCGATTAAATAATTTTTTGCATCGGTTAGTTCACCCTCTGAGATGGGGGTGCTTAGCATGCCTTGCCATTCTTGCTGAATCAGGGATAGAACCTCTTGCGCGCTTTCGTTCTTGGTGGATGTTGATGCGCGCAGAAGGCTGATATGATCGTAATGGTTGAAAAGCGTGTAAATCCCATAGGTTAGTCCGCGTTCTTCACGAATTGATTCGGTTAGGCGTGACCCAAATCCTGATGAGCCTAAAACAAAGTTCATGATTTCGGCATAATGAAAATCAGGATCATGGATGGACGGGCCTTGTTGTGCTATGTGAATGGTGGTTTGTGGAATATCCAGCGGGAAGAGCCATGTTTCACCACTGTTTTGTAGTGTTAGGTCAGGGATTTCGCTGAGATCATTCTGTTTTGGTAACGCGCCAAAGATTTGGTCTAATATGCTGGTAAGCTCTTCTTCAGTGATGTCGCCTGTAACGCCAATGATGAGATTATCTTGGGCGAGGGCTTTTTTGTGATAGGCGCGCAGCATCTCTGGCGTGATGGTATCAAGTGTTGAGAGTGTGCCGCCGCTATTGAGCGCGTATGGGTGTCCTTGGAATGCTGCTTCGTTGAGCAAGCGCGCGCCAATCCAGTTAGGCTTCGTCATGGCGTTTTTGATACGGCTTTTGTTGGCTTCGATCATGCGCGTTAGGGGCTCTTGATCAAAGCGCGGCGTGGTTAAAGCCATGTGCAGCAGGTTAAAGGCTTCATTTTTTGTACGAGTAAGTGTTTTGAGCGTGCCGCTAAAGGTGTCGCGGCTGACACCGAAAGACAGTGTGATCGATTGATCGTCTAACGCCTGTTGGAAGGCCTTTGAGTCTAAGTCGCCTGCGCCTTCGTCCATGGTGTTGGACATGATGCGCGCCAGCCCTTGTGTTTCGGGTGTGTCTTGCGCGGAGCCAGCATTGCGAAAGCCAAACTTCATTGCAATCAAAGGCATGCTGTGGTCTTCGATGAGCCACGCTGTAATGCCGTGTTTTTCGCTGGTAACGATTTTTGTTTCTAGTGCGGCGCGGGATACGGCGCTATTGAGTGATAGCGCACATATGAAAGTGCATATAATCAGGAGGGTATTTTTCATTGTGGCTCTCCTTCGTTCTGTGACGCAGCGCTGGCATTCTTATTTATGCTTGGCGGCATGATTGCGCCAAAGGTCATATGCGTTGTTTCTGCGCTGGGGTTTAGATATAACGCGGCGGCTTGGAGGATGTCTTCTTTTGTAACTTGTGCGATGTCGTGCGCCCAATATTCAACGCTGTCGAGCGTCGCGCCAGTGGTCATGGCCTGACCAATGATAAGGGCGGGCCCCATAAGACTGTCGCGCGCGAAAATTGCGGCATCTTGCGCTTTTTGTTTGGCGGTTTGCAGTTCTTGATCTGTGATGCCGTCAGTGGCAAGAGATGAAAGCTCGCCTAATATAGCGTTTTTCAATGTGTCTGGTGTGATGCCTTGCGCGGGATATGCGTTTACCGAAATCAGTGCATCATTGAGAGCCGTGCCGTTATAGGATAGCGAGATTGCCGTTGCATATTTTTGTTTCACAACAAGGGATTGGTACAGACGTGAAGAGGCTCCGCCGCTCATGATCTCTTGTATGAGGTCCAAGGCCAGCGACATGTTTTTGTTTTGCGTGTATGACGGCGCGCGGAACATGAGCGATATTTGGCCTTGTTGAATGTCGGGTGTGATTTCGGACAGGGACACTTGGCCATGCAGCGGCGGTATTTGCGCGCGCGTGCGCTGTGGCACGGTGATGGGGGATAGATCGCCGTAATGTTCTTGTGCTAAGTCCAGGACTTCTGGGCCAGTGATATCGCCTGTTACAATTAAAATGGCATTGTTGGGGCCGTAATGCTTGTCGTAGAAGGCTTTGGCCATATCCCATGTGAGCGCTTCCATTTCATGGAACCATCCAATAATAGGCGTGCCGTAGGGGTGGTTAATGAACGTTGCGGCGCGCAGGTGTTCATTAAAGCGCGCTGTTGGCGAATTATCGATGCGTTGTCTGCGCTCTTCCAAGATGACATCTCGTTCGGACAAGACATGGTCTTCGGGCGGGTTAAGGCCGCGCATACGGCCTGCTTCCATATGCATGACAGTGGAGAGGTGTTCGGCGGCGACAGATTGGTAATAGGCCGTGTAATCTTGCGAGGTAAAGGCGTTGTCTTGACCGCCGAGGCTGCGGATGGTTTTAGAAAATTCACCAGGGGGCATGTCTTGTGATCCCTTGAACATTAGGTGTTCAAGGAAGTGTGCGATGCCCGATTGGCCATGCGGTTCATCAGCGGCGCCAACTTTATACCACATCATGTGCGTGACGACTGGCGCGCGGTGGTTGGGGATCACGATGACTTGCAGCCCATTTGCAAGGGTGTAGCTTTGTGCGTTAAAGGTTTTGGTACGTTTGCTGAGGGGGTTGTTCTCGGCGGGTGTTGGGGCGCTGCTGTCTTGCATAATGCTATACAGGCCAGCAAATCCTGCGGCAAAGATCAGGATCAATGCGCTGGCGGCGATCAGCAGTGGGCGAAGTGATGGAGTTGGCATTGTCTTGGCATTTCCTTGGTGGTTAGGCTGCGCGCGGTGACTTATTCTTCAATAGACGGAGTTTCGCCATGCGTGATGCTTTTGCCTTCGGCCTTGTTGTTTTGAATGCGAAGGGCTTCTTGTTCGGCATCGACAACAGTGGCAGACGGCAGATATTTGTCACCCCCGATACCCAGCAGTTTTTCTGCGACTGGTTTATTGCGGTTATGCAGTGTTGCGGTTTCTGCGTTGATGGTTTGGCGGATGTCGCTTTGTGCTTTGTTCACGCCTGCGCGCGCCATGAAAAGCTGATCTGCGGGGCTTAACTGGTCGGCGCTGTTAGGGAGTTTTTCTTTGCCGAGCAGTGTTTGGCGGGCTTCGACGTCAGGCGATTCTTCCTGAGGGCGTGCCATGCCAAGTTTTGGCTTAGGCAGTTGTGTTTGGTTGCTGGAGAGAAGTTCTTCTGGGACTTCGAGAGGGGCGCGGCGCACCACAGCAAATTCATTGGGCGACTCGCGCGTTAGTCCAAGGTTGTCGCGCACTTGACCAGCGCTACATCCCGTAAGAATAAGACATGCACAGCATAGAGTGAGAGAAGCGAAAAGCGTTTTTGTAGCCATGATTTATATGTTGTCCTTTTCAGTTTCAGAGGAATTGTCTTCAAACCAAAGTGTATGAATTAAAAGTAGTGCAACGCCAATACAGATAAAGCTGTCGGCGGCGTTAAAGGCTGGCCAATGGTTTGTGCCAATGTGAATGTCGATAAAGTCAATGACCGCGCCAAAGCGGATTCTGTCGAGGACATTACCAATAGCGCCGCTGATCACAAGTAAAATGCCCATTGTTTGCATTGGGTGCGTTGACTGGCGTAGCCACCAAATAAACGCACCTGTAATTGTCAGCGATAGTGCAATGAGCATATATGCGCCATAGGGACTGTCATGGTTGAATAGGCCAAAGCTGACGCCCTGATTCCAGACCATAACAATGTTTAAAAAAGATGTGATTTCGATGCTTTGGAAAGGGGTGCGCGCCCCAGCAGAGGTTAGCCATTCCCATATAAAGCGCGGCTGTCCTTGGTTGAACAGAAATTCTGTCACTGCCCATTTCGTGATTTGATCAATCAAAATCAGATCAAAACAGACAAAGGCCATGATCAATGGTTTTTTATGTAAGCCGTGCATAGGCCAGAGGTTATTTTGACCTGATCCATTTTGCAAGCCAGTAATCAACTGATATACGACCCATCCCATGGAAAAGTAGCCCCGCCAGTATCATCATCCATAAATAATGCTGTGGATGAGCGATGCCGTAACTGCTAGGGACGGCAAACTGAATTATGCAGGTCATAAAAAGAAGGCCTGCCGCGCCGAGTCTGCCCATGAAGCCAGCGGCCAGTAAAATAGGCAGGATGATTTCACCGCCCGTGCCAAGAATGGCGGCAATATTTGGCGGTAGGAAAGGGATGGGGTGGTATTGTGTGAACGCATAAACGACGTTGTCGAACTGGCCGTTAAGGATAGATTTGACCTTGAGCATGCCTGATTTAAAGAAAATATCAGCCATGTACAGGCGCATCACAAACAAGGTGATGCAGTTCAGGCGTGCCATGAACGCCCATATGGGTTGCAGGGTGTCATCAATGGTTTTGAGTGATTGTTTCATTATTGGCGGCCTTTAATAGTTTATTGTGAAAAGGTCTGCGTTGATAAAGCGTGCAAGCGCTTGTTGCAGGTCGTAATTGGGATGTGCGCCGAGCGTCTTTGCGGCGGCTTGTCCCAGCGTTTCTTCGTCTTGAATGGCGCTAAGGAATGTAACGTCGGCAAGGGATATGGGGCGAACGTGAACCTCTAAATGCGGGCGCGATACGAGTAAATGCTCGGCCTCGGGTGCATTAAAATTGAGGATCTCGTCATTGGTGATGCCAAGGCATAGCTTGCGTATATCCCATAACTTATATTCAGAGGTTATTGTCCGCACATTTTGCCGTAGGGTGAGATGTAGTATCTCAAGTTGATCTGGTGCAACCTTGGCCATGTCTTGCGCTGTGAAGGGCTGGTCATCGTGCGCATAAAACGCGGCGTTACAGGCGATTTCAAGGCGTGCAATATCTGGCAGATAGGGTAAAGACCGCGCAGGTGGATATTGTGCGATAAATGCATCGAAGGTATCGCCATAAGTGTTCAGACAGGCCGTGGAGGGGGGATTTTTTATGATGAAAGATTTTGCCATAGCGCGCAGAAAATCTTTGCCCGTGATGCTGGCGATTAAGGGGAATGATTGCAGGATCGCGTTTGTAAGGCTGCCCAGAACATTGGCGTGATATGCCTCAAGGCCTTCATGTATCTCTATGCCGTTGTCGCTGAAATGCTTGGTGATGTTTGCTGGCGGCTGTTTGAACGTATCGCGGGGTTGAAAGAGAAGGGCGCTGAAATTCTTTTGGAAATTATGCAGGGACATTTTGTGCCTCGATGTCTTGGATGATGGCGTTTGCGCGCGCGACCTCGTTAAGAAGGGTTGTAAAAGGCGGCAAATCTTGATCCCATTCTATAAGTGTTGGTGTGATGCCAAAGCGTTTGATCGCCGCACGGTAGAGTTCCCACACTGGATCGCAAACAGGGCGGCTATGTGTGTCGATCAATAAAGGGCGGGATTGTGTTTCGCGCTCTATATGTCCTGCGAGGTGCATTTCTTTAACATGATGCGCGGTGATTGTGTCCAAATATTGCCGTGCGTCGAAATTATGGTTGTTGGCCTGTACATAAATATTATTGATATCTAACAGCAAACCGCACCCTGTTTTGGCTGCCAGAGCATTTAAGAATTCGGGTTCGCTCATGTCGTTATCTTTAAAGGATAGATAACTGGAAGGGTTTTCAACAAGGATAGGTCGCTGAAAGGCATTTTGGGTTTGATCGATGTTGCGACAAAGACGATCCAGCGTTTCATACGTATAAGGCAGCGGAAGTAGGTCATTTAAATGCGCGTTTCCGCTTGCGCTCCAACTGACGTGATCTGAAATGTGAAATGGATTAAAGGCGTCTATGAGCGCCTTGATCTGATCGAGATGATTTTGAGAAACAGGTTGGTCTGATCCCAGTGATAGCCCTGTTGCATGAAGGCTGAGCGGGTATTTTTCACAAGCCCGTTTGAGGGCATCTTTATGAAGGCCACCGCCAAAGTAATTCTCGGGATGGACTTCGATCCACCCAAAAAGGTTGCTGGTTTCTGCGTTAATGATGTCATCGTAATGCGCTGCGCGCATGCCAATACCCACCGGCAAATGCGCCGGTGGATGGTTTTCTTTGGCGTTTCGTGTTAGTGAACGCATTGATGTTACTTTGCTTTAGTGTTTCTTCGGCTTGGTTGAGCCGCCAGCAAGCTTATCGCACACACCTGATGGTAGGGATACCCATTCATTTGGGCTGGCGTCCATGCTGGCCATGCCTGCGCAGCCATGCTTGCCATCTGCTGAGGCGCAGTCATTCATGCCAGCCTTCACAACGCCGTAGCATTTTTCTTGTCCGTCTTTGGCGCCGTGTCCATCCGCCGCCGATGCGTTAGATGCAGCGCCAGCAATTGTTAGTGCGACGGCTCCGGCCAAAAGTGTATTGAGTGTTTTGTTCATTTTATGATCCTTATATGTTAATGTAGTTACAATATTCTTTCCTATATTCGCATGAGAAAGAAAAAGGT
>Ga0256829_1001336_pt1 | contig 20542 bp, 31 predicted proteins | sample 131447metaG_FD_185979 | JGI IMG/M metagenome (GOLD analysis project Ga0256829, IMG submission 185979) | Hydrothermal vent microbial communities from Lau Basin, Pacific Ocean - 131-447 | ecosystem: Environmental > Aquatic > Marine > Hydrothermal vents | place: Pacific Ocean: Lau Basin | collected...
GGCGACAACCTGAAGTTCACGGTTGAGCTGATCGCGCCCATCGCCATGGAAGACGGCCTGCGTTTCGCCATCCGCGAAGGCGGCCGCACCGTCGGCGCCGGCGTCGTGTCGAAGATCATCGAGTAACAACCTTTTAAGGGTTCGACGAGGGGGGCCGGGTGGTCCGGCCTTCCTCCTATCAACTCCAATGCCGCGAAAGGCTAAGACAAATGCAAAGCCAAAATATTCGCATTCGGCTCAAGGCGTTTGATTACCGTGTGCTGGATGCCAGCACGCAGGAAATCGTGAATACCGCCAAACGGACGGGTGCCCAGGTGCGTGGCCCGATCCCGCTGCCGAACAAGATCGAGAAATTCACCGTTCTGCGTGGTCCGCACGTGAACAAGAAATCCCGCGACCAGTTCGAGATTCGGACGCACAAGCGTCTCTTGGACATCGTCGATCCCACGCCGCAGACGGTGGACGCGCTGATGAAGCTCGACCTCGCCGCAGGCGTGGACGTGCAGATTTCGGTTTAAGGAGAGCAAGAGATGTTGCGCTCTGGTGTGATCGCGAAAAAAGTCGGCATGACCCGGCTTTTCCTCGAAGACGGCAAGCAGGTTCCTGTGACCGTTCTTCAACTCGACAAACTTCAGGTGGTGGCACAGCGCACCCCTGAGAAAGACGGCTACACGGCCGTGCAACTTGGGGCTGGCACCGCCAAAGCCAAGCGCACGACGCAAGCCATGCGTGGCCATTTCGCCGCGGCCAAGGTCGAGCCCAAGCGCAAGATCGCGGAATTCCGCGTGGCGCCTGAGGCCATGATCAACGTGGGCGAAGAAATCACCGCTGACCATTACTTTGAAGGCCAGTTCGTGGATGTTTCGGGCACGTCGATCGGTAAAGGCTTTGCCGGTGCGATGAAGCGCCACAACTTTGGCGGTCTGCGGGCCAGCCACGGTGTGTCGATCAGCCACCGTTCGCACGGCTCGACCGGTCAGTGTCAGGATCCGGGCAAGGTGTTCAAGGGCAAGAAGATGGCCGGTCACATGGGTGCCGTGCGTGTCACCACCCAGAACCTGCAGGTCGTCAAGACGGATGCGGACCGCGGCCTGATCATGATCAAGGGTGCTGTTCCCGGCTCCAAAGGCGGTTGGGTGACGATCAAGGATGCGGTGAAGAAGCCGTTCCCCGAGAACGCCATTCTGCCTGCCGCGCTGCGCTCTGCTGCGGAAGAGGCGGCCAAAGCTGCCGCCGCCGCCGCCGCCGCCGCTGCTGCTGAGGCCGAAGCCGAAGCCAAGCGTCTGGCCGAAGAGGCCGCAGCCGCAGAGGAAGCCGCACTGAAAGAGGCTGAGGCCAGCATTCAGGCCGAGAAGAAGGAAGGCGAAGAATGAAACTCGACGTGATCAAACTGGACGGCGGCACGGCCGGCTCGGTCGATCTGGGCGAAGACATCTTCGGCCTCGATCCCCGCGCGGACATCCTGCACCGCGTCGTCCGCTGGCAGCGCAACAAGGCGCAGGCTGGCACGCACAAGGTCAAGACCCGGTCGGAAACCAGCTATTCCACCAAGAAGATCTATCGCCAGAAGGGCACCGGCGGCGCACGCCACGGTGACAAGAACGCGCCGATCTTCCGTCACGGTGGTATCTACAAGGGTCCGACGCCCCGCAGCCATGCGCATGACCTGCCCAAGAAGGTCCGCGCGCTTGGTCTCAAGCACGCGCTCTCGGCCAAGGCCAAGGCAGGCGCGCTTGTGATCCTCGACGAGGCATCGTCGAATGGCAAGACGGCGGAATTGGCCAAGCAGGTCAAGAACCTCGGCTGGAAGCGCGCGCTGGTCATCGACGGCGCACAGGTGAATGCCGATTTCGCCCGTGCCGCAGCCAATATCGAGGGTCTCGATGTGCTGCCGTCGGTGGGCGCAAATGTCTATGACATCCTCAAGCGTGACACGCTCGTGATCACCAAGGCGGGTGTCGAAGCACTGGAGGCTCGTCTGAAATGAGCGCGAAACCTGAACATTACGACGTGATCCGCAAGCCGATCATCACCGAAAAGGCCACCATGGTCTCGGAAAGTGGCGCTGTGGTTTTCGAAGTCCACATGGACGCCAACAAGCCCGCCATCAAAGAGGCCGTCGAGGCGCTCTTTGGGGTGAAGGTCAAGTCGGTGAACACCACGATCACCAAGGGCAAGCAAAAGCGCTTCCGTGGCCAGCTTGGCCGTCGGAATGACGTCAAGAAAGCCTATGTGACCCTGGCCGAAGGCAACACGATCGACGTGACCACGGGCCTTTGACGGGCGGTGGGTTAGCCCCACCCTACAGAATGAAACTCCCGGCTGCCGAAAGGTGGCCGGGAGTTTGCATGTGCGGCGATGATGCGCTTGGAGAGCTAATCCACGGCGTGGCTGGAATGTATTGTTCAGACGAGGATGGTGGCGTAGGCTAGGCCGGCGGCAGGGTGATAGGCGAGGTTGTTTTCATGTGGTCGGTTTTTCAGTCCATGTTCGTATTTTTCTTTGTCGCCTTGTTATCAGTGTTTGTTTCCGGTTTTTTGCTCGCCGTTGTTTTCCCGATGTTCAATTACAAAGACGAGTTCATCGAGTATTACAAGAAACGCACAGGCGCACCTCCGTCGCGCGCAAAACTAATCCGGTGCATGTACGGGGCCGGTCACTGGTACTTCGTGACCGAAAAGAGCTTTAGGCCCCGGACATCCCATTCACTCAGCCTGATCCCGACAGCATTTTTTCTGCGCCATTTGTTGTTTCAGGTCGCATCGATCCTGACAGCCATCGCGCTGTGGGTGGTAATTCTGATCGGATATCAAACCTTGAAGTAGCTTTTTTGATGGAACGGTGTGCTTTGTCGGGCGGGACGAGCCCAAAGACCGCCGTATTGAAAGCGTCGCTAGGCATGTTTGCCCTCACACGTCACGGATTTTTTTGGGGGGGGGTGGTTTATCGCTCAAAAATCTCGTGGATTTGACTGAGTTAACCTTCGCTGAGCGAGCGATAGATCGACCCTGCACGCTTGGCCGACCACTCGGCTCTCTTGCCCACTATTTTTCATCCCATCCCGTAGGCTGCATGGGCGGCGGTCTGCATCAGATTTAAGAGCGGTGGTGGGTTAGCACCCACCATACGGATCGAGATTTGATCCCAAGCCGCCGAAAGGTGGCCGGGGCTTTCATCATTGTGGCGGCGTGCCGTGCTGACGCAAGGCAAGGTCCAAAGCCTTGCGGTGTGTCGTCTAATTACGGAAGCGCTTTGACTCTGTGATTTGGCTGATTTTGGGCCGAAAAGCCTGTCAACTTGTTCGGAAATTGCTTTAACAAGGAAAGGACGTGGCCTGGAGAGGCCTCGACGTGCGATCACTCAGGGCGGTTCATGGCGCAGCGGAACAAGGCGATGATGTTGGATGCGGCGGCGGCGGCATGGATGCTGGAGCGTCACGGCGTGCGCTTCTTTCCCAAAGTGCGGGGGCGAGTGGCCATCGAGGGTGTCGAGGCGGGCTTTGAGCCATTCAGCCAGCATTTGCCGGGGCGGTTCATGCCGCTCGGGTCCTACAGCTATGCCCAGAGCTTTTTCGGGCCGGTCAGGCGGATCGGGCGCTATTGTTCCATCGGTTCGGGGGTGAGCGTGATGGGCAATCGGCATCCGGTGGATTGGGTGTCGTCCAGCCCAGCCTTCTATCGCCCAAGGCGGGCACGTGGCTGGGGCGCCGAACGCCGGAATTTTCCCGAGTTCGAGGATTCCGGTGGGCCGGTCGAGATTGGCGAGGATGTGTGGATTGGCGATGACGTGCTCTTGGCGCATGGCGTCACGATTGGCACCGGCGCGGTGATTGCGGCGCGCGCCGTGGTGACGCGCGATGTGCCACCCTATGCGATTTTGGCCGGGGTTCCCGCGCGGCTGGTCCGGTGGCGGTTTGAGGCGCCGGTGATTGAGCGCCTCCTGAAATCGGAGTGGTGGCACTGGCCGCTTTCCGCATGGGATGAGGTGGACCCAAGGGATATTGGCGCGTTTCTGGATCACGCAGAAGTGGTCGCAGCCTCGCAGCCACGACAGCCCGAGGCACGGATCACGGCGCGGCAACTCCTCGGCGATTGGGCGTCCGAGGGCGGGGCGGTTCTTGATCCTGGAGCGGGTCGCGATTGATAGGGGGCAAGGGGCGCTTTTCGCCTGCAATTCCTGGTCAAACCCCTTGACCGCACACGGACACTCCCCTATCAGACCCCATCCGCAAGGCCCCGGATTCGTCCGGGGCTTCGCTGTTGTTCGCATGGACAACTCTAACCGGGGACCTACGGGGCCTCATACCTTGGCCACCCTCGGGGGGCTATAACATAGGCGGGGCATCCCGCCGTAAGCAAACGGAAGACAGAAAGCATGGCACTCAAGTCGTATAAGCCGACGACGCCGGGCCAGCGTGGGCTGGTGCTGATCGACCGTTCGGAGCTGTGGAAAGGACGTCCGGTCAAATCCCTCACCGAGGGTTTGACCAAGAATGGCGGCCGGAACAATACCGGACGGATCACGATGCGTCGCAAGGGCGGCGGGGCGAAACGCCTCTATCGCATCGTCGATTTCAAGCGGACGAAATTCGATATCTCGGCAACCGTGGAACGGATCGAATATGACCCGAACCGCACCGCCTTTATCGCACTGATCAAATATGATGATGGCGAGCAGGCCTATATCCTGGCACCGCAGCGTCTGGCGATTGGTGACAAGGTGATTGCCTCGGCCAAGGCCGACATCAAGCCGGGTAACGCGATGCCCTTCTCGGGCATGCCGATCGGCACGATCATTCACAACATCGAGCTCAAGGCTGGCAAGGGCGGGCAGATTGCACGCGCCGCCGGTACCTATGCGCAATTCGTGGGCCGCGACGGCGGCTATGCTCAGATCCGTCTGAGCTCGGGCGAACTGCGTCTGGTGCGCCAGGAATGCATGGCCACTGTTGGGGCCGTCAGCAACCCCGACAACTCGAACCAGAATTACGGCAAAGCGGGCCGCATGCGGCACAAGGGCATCCGTCCCTCTGTGCGTGGTGTGGTTATGAACCCGATCGACCACCCCCATGGTGGTGGTGAGGGTCGGACCTCGGGTGGTCGTCACCCGGTCACGCCCTGGGGTAAACCCACCAAGGGCGCGCGCACCCGCAACAAGAACAAGGCGTCGCAGGATCTCATTCTGCGCTCGCGTCACGCCAAGAAGAAGGGCCGCTAACACATGGCACGTTCTGTATGGAAAGGCCCCTTTGTCGATGCCTATGTCTTGAAAAAGGCAGAGGCAGCGCGCGAGTCGGGGCGTAATGAAGTCATCAAGATCTGGTCGCGTCGTTCGACGATCCTGCCGCAGTTCGTGGGTCTCACGTTCGGCGTCTACAACGGGCACAAGCACATCCCCGTCAGCGTCACCGAGGACATGATCGGCCAGAAGTTCGGGGAATACTCCCCCACCCGCACCTATTACGGGCATGCGGCTGACAAGAAAGCGAAGAGGAAGTAAGCCATGGGCAAGGATAAGAATCCCCGCCGCGTGGCGGATAACGAAGCGATGGCCAAGCTGCGCATGCTGCGCACCAGCCCGCAGAAGCTGAACCTTGTCGCTGCGATGATCCGCGGCAAGAAGGTTGACAAGGCGCTGACCGATCTGACCTTCTCGAACAAGCGCATTGCGCAGGACGTCAAGAAGTGTCTGCAGTCCGCGATTGCCAATGCCGAGAACAACCACAATCTCGATGTGGATGGTCTGATCGTGGCAGAGGCCTATGTCGGCAAGAACCTTGTGATGAAGCGGGGCCGTCCGCGTGCCCGCGGTCGCTTTGGCGCGCTGAAAAAGCCGTTCTCGGAGCTGACAATCAAGGTGCGTGAAATTGAGGAGCAAGCCTAATGGGTAACAAAGTCAATCCGATTGGCATGCGCCTGCAGGTGAACCGCACCTGGGACAGCCGCTGGTATGCCGACACCAAGGACTATGGCAATCTGCTGCTCGAAGATCTTGCGATGCGCAAGTTCATCGGCGAAGAGTGCAAGCAGGCCGGGATCAGCCGGGTGATCATCGAGCGTCCGCACAAGAAGTGCCGCGTCACGATCCACACCGCACGTCCCGGCGTGATCATCGGCAAGAAAGGCGCCGATATCGAGGGTCTGCGCAAGAAGCTGGCGGCCATGACCGCGAGCGAATTGCACCTCAACATCGTCGAGGTTCGCAAGCCCGAGTTGGATGCGGCCCTTGTGGGTGAGAGCATCGCACAGCAGCTTGAGCGTCGTGTGTCCTTCCGTCGCGCCATGAAGCGTGCCGTGCAGAACGCGATGCGCATGGGTGCCCTTGGTATCCGGGTCAACGTCTCTGGCCGTCTTGGCGGTGCCGAGATTGCGCGGACCGAGTGGTATCGCGAAGGCCGGGTGCCGCTGCACACGCTGCGCGCGGACATCGACTATGCGCCCGTCGAGGCCACCACGGCCTACGGGATCATTGGTATCAAGGTCTGGATCTTCAAGGGTGAAATCATGGAGCACGATCCCGGTGCCCGTGACCGCAAGGCCCAGGAACTCCAGGATGGTCCCGCGCCCCGTGGCGCCGGCGGCCGCCGTTAAGGAGGAATGAAAGATGCTTCAACCAAAGCGCACCAAATTCCGCAAGCAGTTCAAGGGCCGGATCAAGGGCGAAGCCAAGGGTGGCTCTGATCTGAACTTTGGCACTTTCGGTCTCAAGGCCACGCAGCCCGAGCGTATCACTGCGCGTCAGATCGAAGCCGCACGTCGTGCCATGACGCGTCACATGAAACGTCAGGGCCGCGTCTGGATCCGGATTTTCCCGGATGTGCCGGTTTCGTCCAAGCCCACCGAGGTTCGGATGGGTAAAGGTAAGGGTTCGGTCGATTACTGGGCCTGCAAGGTCAAGCCGGGCCGGGTGATGTTCGAGATCGACGGCGTGAGCGAAGAGATCGCCTTTGAGGCGCTGCGTCTGGCGGCGATGAAACTGCCGATCAAGACCCGCGTCGTGATCCGCGAGGACTGGTAAGGGCGGCGGGGTAAAACCCAGCCTAAGAGATACCCCCGTGCGAGAGATCGCGCGGGGGTTTTTCTTTGCCTCTCGGCTGGCGCCGCGCTAAGAGCGGGCCATGCCAAATATCGACTCGCTCTTTGTGACCCGCCTCTATCGTGCCGCCCTGAGCGAGCACGGACCTGCCATTGATCCCAAGGAATTGGAGGCGTCCTGTTATTCGATCGCCGAAGATGACGAGGCGGGGCAGGAGTGGTGTGACGAGAATGGCTATCCCGGCTATACCTCTTATGCTTCGCTCAGTGACCTGCCATGGCGGTTCCCGATCTTTGCCGATCTGGTCAAGGTTCTGGATGCCCATGTCGCGGCCTTTGCCGAAGATCTGGAGTTTGATCTGGATGGCAAGGAATTGAAGCTCGAGGATATCTGGATCAACATCCTGCCCGAAGGCGGGATGCACGCGAGCCATATTCATCCGCATTCGGTGATTTCCGGCACGACCTATGTGGCGATGCCCGATGGCACAAGCGCGCTCAAGCTGGAAGACCCAAGGTCGGCGCGCATGATGGCCTCTCCGGTGCGGCGCAAGGACGCGCGGCAGGAATTGCGCACCTTCATCTATGCCAAGCCGGTGGCGGGGGATGTGCTCTTGTGGGAATCATGGCTGCGCCACGAAGTGCCAATGAATATGTCGGAAGAGGACCGCATCAGCGTGAGCTTCAACTATTCCTGGGGTTGAGGCGGAAAAGCGCCTCTTTTCTTGTGAATCCACGGTACTTTCGGATTTCCCCTTGTAAAACTTGACAATCTCCCCCATGTGCAAGGGGCTAACGTTATTCTATTTCGAACATCTGCTCCTCTAAACCGGCTGTCAGTATCTCGATCCAGACCGACCACGCCGCGACTGCCGCATTCCCGCGGGCAGCAAACAAGAGGAGACATCACGATGGCCAACGGCACCGTGAAATGGTTCAATGCCACCAAAGGCTTCGGCTTTATCGCGCCCGACCAGGGCGGCAAGGACGTTTTCGTCCACATCAGCGCTGTTGAGCGCGCAGGCCTGACCGGCCTTGCCGACAATCAGAAAGTGACCTTCGACATCGAATCCGGCCGTGATGGCCGTGAGAGCGCGTCGAACCTCGCTCTCGCATAAGCGATCTGATCTGACGGGAACGGCCTCGGGGAAATCCGGGGCCGTTTTCGTATTCGGAGTTACCGAATGACTGCTGTTGCGATGATCACATGTTTTGCTTGCCCTCCGGTATCACCTCCCTTATAGAGCCCCAATCCGCGCGCCCCGGCCTGTCCGGGGATTCGGGTATTTGCAATTCATCCACCGGGTTCAAGGTTACCCTGAGCGAACCGTCAGGGGCCAGCCGGTGTTTTGAGAAAGGAAAAGGCGATGAACGCCAAGGAACTGCGTGACAAGACCCCGGATCAGCTCCGGGAGGAACTCACCAACCTGAAGAAGCAGCAGTTCAATCTGCGTTTTCGGGCGGCTACTGGCCAGTTGGAAAACCCCGCTCAGATGCGTGCTGCGCGCCGCGATGCCGCGCGCGTGCTGACCATTCTGAACGAAAAAGCCAACGCGGCCGCAGAGTAAGGAGCCCGAGATATGCCCAAACGTATTCTTCAAGGCGTCGTGACCTCTGACGCCAACGCCCAGACCGTGACCGTGTCGGTCGAGCGTCGTTTCAAGCACCCCGTGCTTCAGAAAACCATCCGTAAGTCCAAGAAATACCGGGCTCACGATGAGAAAAACACGTTCAAGGTGGGCGATACCGTGCGCATCATCGAATGTGCGCCCAAGTCCAAGACGAAACGCTGGGAGGTGCTGGAGGCGTAAGCCTCTCGCGCCTTTTGGCATTAATCGAAACCCTGGGGACAAGGCAGTGCATCGCCCCCCATAGGTCGGGAGAAACCAAATGATCCAGATGCAGACCAACCTGGATGTTGCTGACAACTCCGGCGCGCGCCGAGTTCAGTGCATCAAGGTTCTGGGGGGTTCCAAGCGCAGATATGCGTCCGTGGGCGACATCATTGTCGTCTCGGTCAAGGAAGCCATCCCGCGCGGTCGTGTGAAGAAAGGTGATGTCCGCAAGGCCGTCGTCGTGCGCACCGCGAAAGAAGTCCGTCGTGAAGACGGCACCGCCATCCGCTTTGACCGCAACGCCGCCGTGATCCTGAATAACGCAGGTGAGCCGGTTGGCACCCGTATCTTCGGGCCGGTCGTGCGCGAGCTGCGGGCCAAGAACTTCATGAAAATCATCTCGCTCGCCCCGGAGGTGCTGTAAGATGGCTGCCAAACTGAAAAAAGGTGACCCCGTCATCGTCCTCGCCGGCAAAGACAAGGGCCAGAAGGGCACGATCACCAGCGTCGACCCCAAGGCCAACAAAGCCGTGGTCGAAGGCGTGAACATGGCGATCCGCCACACCCGCCAGAGCCAGACCAGCCAAGGCGGTCGCATCCCCAAGGCGATGCCGATCGACCTCAGCAACCTGGCGATTGTCGACAAGAACGGCAAACCGACCCGCGTTGGCTTCAAGATCGAAGGCGACAAGAAGGTCCGTTATGCCAAGACCACGGGGGACGTGATCGATGCTTGATACCGCAACCTACACCCCGCGCCTCAAGACGCAGTTCCGTGAGGTCATCAAGCCTGCTCTGAAAGAAGAGTTCGGCTACAAGAACGACATGCAGATCCCGCGTCTGGAGAAGATCGTGCTCAACATCGGCTGTGGTGCCGAGGCTGTGCGCGACTCGAAGAAGGCGAAGTCGGCACAGGAAGACCTGAGCACCATCGCTGGTCAGCGCGCTGTCGTCACCAAGGCCCGCAACTCCATCGCAGGTTTCCGCGTTCGCGAAGACATGCCGCTCGGGGCCAAGGTCACGCTGCGTGGCGACCGTATGTATGATTTCCTCGATCGTCTGATCACCGTTGCGATGCCGCGTATCCGCGACTTCCGCGGGGTGTCGGGCAAGTCGTTCGATGGGCGTGGCAACTATGCCATGGGCATCAAGGAACATATCATCTTCCCCGAAATCAACTTCGACAAGGTCGACGAAGTCTGGGGGATGGACATTGTCATCGCAACCACGGCGAAGACCGACGCTGAAGCCAAGGCGCTGTTGAAGCATTTCAACATGCCCTTCAACAGCTGAGCCGGGGGAGGATAGATCTATGGCTAAGAAATCTATGGTCGAGCGCGAGAAGAAGCGCCAGGTTCTCGTGGATCGTTTCGCCAAGAAACGCGCCGCGCTGAAAGCGATCATCAATGACCAGAGCAAGCCGATGGAAGAGCGTTTCCGCGCGTCCCTCAAGCTTGCTGAATTGCCGCGCAACAGCTCGGCCACGCGGCTGCACAACCGGTGCCAGCTCACGGGCCGTCCGCATGCGTATTACCGCAAACTCAAAGTGTCCCGGATCATGCTGCGCGAGCTCGGCTCGAGCGGGCAGCTGCCCGGCGTCGTGAAATCGAGCTGGTGAGGAGGTCAGAGATATGAACGATCCTATCGGCGATATGCTCACCCGTATCCGCAACAGCCAGATGCGTGGCAAATCCACCGTGATGACCCCCGCCTCGAAAATGCGCGTGCGCGTTCTCGATGTTCTGGCATCCGAAGGCTATATTCGTGGCTATGAGATGAAGCAGGATGCCAATGGCCATCCCGCCATCGAAATCAGCCTCAAATATTTCGAAGGCACGCCTGTCATTCGCGAAATGAAGCGGGTTTCCAAGCCCGGTCGTCGCGTCTATCTGGGCGTCGATGACATTCCGCAGGTCCGTCAGGGTCTGGGTGTGTCGATTGTCTCCACCTCCAAGGGTGTGATGTCGGATGCAGCCGCGCGCGCAGCCAATGTTGGCGGCGAAGTGCTCTGCACTGTCTTCTAAGGAGACCTGGACATGTCACGTATCGGCAAGAAACCCGTTCCCCTGCCCTCCGACGTCACTGTGACGCTCTCGGGTCAGAAGATCGAAGTCAAAGGCCCCAAGGCGACCAAGACCTTTACCGCGACGGATGATGTGACCATCACCGTCGAGGACAATGCTGTCTCGGTCACGCCGCGCGGCAAATCCAAGCGCGCGCGCCAGCAGTGGGGGATGACCCGCACGGTCATCGCCAACATGGTGCACGGCGCTCGGGATGTCTTCAAGAAAGAGCTGGAAATCCGCGGTGTGGGCTATCGTGCCCAGATGGCGGGCAACGTGCTCAAGCTGAACCTCGGCCTCAGCCATGATGTCGATTTCCCCATTCCGGACGGTGTGACCGTGACCGCCCCCAAGCAGACTGAGCTTGTGGTCGAAGGCACGGACAAGCAGCTCGTTGGACAGGTCGCGGCCAATATCCGCGACTGGCGGCGCCCCGAGCCCTACAAGGGCAAGGGCATCCGCTACAAAGGCGAGTACATCTTCCAGAAGGAAGGCAAGAAGAAGTAAGGACGCGACAGATGGCAAACAGCAAAAGAAAACTGTTCCTCAAACGCCGCCTGCGCGTTCGGAACAAACTCCGCAAGGTCAATGCTGGGCGCGTGCGCCTCAGCGTTCACCGCTCCAACAAGAACATCAGCGTGCAGCTGATCGACGACGTCAACGGTGTGACGCTCGCCGCCGCCTCGACCCTCGAAAAGGATCTGGGCATGGTGGGCAAGTGCAATATCGAGGCCGCCACCAAGGTTGGCACCGCGATTGCCGAGCGGGCTCAAAAGGCCGGCATCACCGAGGCCTATTTCGATCGGGGCGGCTTTCTGTTTCACGGGCGTGTCAAGGCTGTTGCCGACGCCGCGCGTGAAGCTGGCCTGAAGATTTAAGGAGACGAGAGAATGGCAAGAGAAGACAACCGCCGCGACCGTCGCGAACGCGAGGAAGCCCCGGAGTTCGCCGATCGTCTCGTCGCGATCAACCGTGTGTCCAAGACGGTCAAGGGCGGTAAGCGCTTTGGCTTTGCGGCACTGGTGGTCGTGGGCGATCAGAAGGGCCGTGTCGGCTTTGGCAAGGGTAAGGCCAAGGAGGTCCCCGAGGCCATCCGCAAGGCCACCGAGGCAGCCAAGCGCGCGATGATCCGCGTGCCGCTGCGCGAGGGCCGTACCCTGCACCACGACATGGAAGGGCGTCATGGCGCCGGCAAGGTCGTGATGCGCACCGCTCCGCACGGCACCGGCATCATCGCCGGCGGCCCGATGCGCGCCGTGTTCGAGATGTTGGGCGTTCAGGACGTGGTCGCGAAATCGACCGGGTCGCAGAACCCCTACAACATGATCCGCGCCACGCTCGATGGTCTCATGAAAGAGACCAGCCCGCGTATGGTGGCGCAGCGCCGTGGCAAGAAGGTGGCCGACATCCTGAAAAAGGGTGACGAAGCACCGGTTGCCGAAGCGGCAGAAGCGTAAGGAACCGGACAAATGGCAAAAACCATCGTCGTCAAGCAGATCGGCAGCCCGATCCGCCGCCCTCAGGATCAGCGCCAGACCCTCATCGGTCTGGGGCTCAACAAGATGCACAAGACCCGCGAACTCGAGGATACCCCCTCGGTGCGCGGCATGGTCAACAAGATCCCGCATCTCGTGCAGATCATCGAAGAGCGCGGTTAATCCAGCGCGGGCTGGGATTTCTCAGCCGATAGATATCAGAACGCCCCGGTCCCTGAGGATCGGGGCGTTTTGCTTGGTGCGCCGGGGGTCATCCTTTAGTCGCGTCCGACCAGAATCTGCGCGGGGCCAAGGCCGAGTGCATGATAAGTTCAGAGCCGGGGTGGATCCGGGGGCTCGAACCCTCGCTCACCCATCCGCATCGCTTTGAGGAGGAAGGCCGATGTCTGACCAATGTTCCGGTGGTTGCGACCACATCCATACCCATACCAAACATGCACCGATCGACAATCACACCTGTCACTGTTCCGTCTGCAAGAGCGTGACGGGTCAGGACACGACCCATGTGGTGTTCTACAACCACGGTGATGTCGTGGTGGATAACGAGGCGGGTTTGAAGCGCCAGCCGTTCAACGCCAACAATCCCGATGGTCCGCTGGAGCTGTGCACCTGCGGCACCTGCGGCGCGCCGATCATGCTCGACGACAAGCAACACCGCATCCGGGTGATCGTGCCCAACCTGATGGGCTATGGCGACAAGATCGCCTCAGCCAGCTATCACGCGTTCTATGACCCGGCGACGGGTGTGCCCAAGCCCGATGATGGCCGTCCGGTCTATCCTGCGCTGCGCCCGGATTTCGTCTGGCCCAACCCGTCTTGATCCGACCCAAGGCCGGGGCGCATGTCAGCCCCGGCCATGCGGCGTCTCGAGGTCCAACACCGGATTGATCGGAATGATCCGGTTCGGATTGATCGTGTCATGGCTGTAATGATAGTGCCGCACGATATGGTCGAAATTGACCGTCTCTGCCACCCCCGGCCAATGATAGAGCTCGCGCAGATACCCCCACAAGTTCGGGTAATCGACAATGCGCGCGCGGTTGCATTTGAAATGCAGGTGATAGACCGGATCAAACCGGATGAGGGTCGTAAAGAGCCGCCAATCGGCTTCGGTCACACGCGACCCCATGAGGTAACGGGCCTGGCCCAGCCGCTCTTCCAGCCAATCGAGGCTTGAAAAGAGGGGATGCACGGCACTGTCATAGGCTTCTTGGCTGGTGGCAAAACCGGCCTTGTAGACGCCGTTGTTGACCGTGTCATAGATGCGCTCATTCACCGGCTCAATCTCGGCGCGCAGGTCTTCGGGCCAGAAATCCAGCGTGTTTCCGGTGATCCCGTCGAAGGCGGAATTGAACATGCGGATGATCTCGGCGCTTTCGTTCGACACGATGGTTTCGCGCTCGGTGTCCCAAAGAATCGGCACCGTCACGCGACCTGAAATCTCTGGGTCGGCCTTGAGATAGATGTCGCGCGCATAGGGTAGACCATAAAGCCGGTCACCGGTCGCGCCGGCGAAATCGGTGCGGAATTCCCAACCCTCGGAGAGCATCTCGGGATGCACGACAGAGATGTCGATGTGATCCTGCAACCCCTTGAGGGCGCGAAAGATCAGCGTGCGATGTGCCCAGGGGCAGGCAAGCGATACATAGAGGTGATAGCGCCCGCTCTCCGCCTTGAAGCCGCCACCGCCCGAAGGGCCCGCGCTGCCGTCCGGAGTGATCCAGTTGCGGAACTTCGCGGTGGAGCGCACGAACTTGCCGCCCGTCGATTCGGTGTCATACCAGGTGTCTTGCCATTCGCCTTTGACCAGTTGGCCCATCTCGAATTCTCCTCTTTGCGCTTAATCTAGGGTCCGGAGCAGGGTGTGGTAATCCGCAGGGCCGCGCAGCCGTCGTGCAGGTCCGCACATGTCGCGAACGGGGGCGGGGGCTTCGTTTCTTCGTTTGCAGCATCGCGGCGCTGCGCCTATAAGCGTCCATGACGAAGCCCGCGACCGGGCCGGAAAGGTGTGCGACGATTGGCTGACCCATGTCGGGAGCGGATCGCGCGTCGTCGGGGCCGCCTGGCCCGTTCATCCCTTTTCGCCCTGTCGCGTGACCGAGCAAAAGGGGACTGCCATGCGATTTGCCACGATTCTGACTGCGCTCTTGAGCGGCACCGCTGCCTATGCCCATCCGGGCCATCTGGCCGAGGTGGCGGGGCATGGCCACTGGTTGGGGGCCGCCGCCCTGGGGGCGGCGATTGCCATAGGTCTTTGGTCCGGGCTGCGCGCGCGCAAGGAGCGGGCAGAGGCAGAGGAAGCCGAAGAAGAAAGCGCCGACGAAGCGCCGCAGGAGGCATGAGCGTGGTCAAAACGGGTGTGATGATCTGCGGGCACGGCTCGCGCAGCCAGTCGGCGGTCGATGAATTCAGCGTGTTGGCGGATAAACTTCCGGGCTATCTGCCCGATGACTGGCTGATGGAATACGGCTATCTCGAATTTGCCAACCCGGTGATCCGCGATGGTCTGGACCGTCTGCGCGCGGCGGGGTGCGAGCGCATTCTGGCGGTGCCGGGGATGCTCTTTGCCGCCATGCATTCCAAGAACGACATTCCCACGGTTCTCAATACCTATGCCGCCACGCATGGGATCGAGGTGCGCTATGGCCGCGAATTGGGGGTGGACCCCAAGATGATCGCCGCCGCCGGGGCACGCATCCGCGAGGCGATTGACCGCGCCAATGTGAAACATGGCGAGGTTGGCCTGCATGATACCTGCCTCGTGGTGATCGGACGCGGCGCGTCCGACCCGGATGCCAATGCCAACGTCGCCAAGATCGCGCGGCTCTTGCACGAAGGCATGGGCTTTGGCTGGTGCGAGGTGGGCTATTCCGGTGTCACCTTCCCGCTGGTCGAGCCGTGCCTGCAGCATGTGGTCAAACTGGGCTACAAGCGCGTGGTGGTCTTTCCCTATTTCCTGTTTTCGGGCATCCTGATCGACCGCATCTACGGCTTTACCGACCGTGTCGCGGCAGAGCATCCGGGCATGCAATTCGTCAAGGCCGGGTATCTCGGTGATCACCCCAAGGTTCTGGAAACCTTTGCCGAACGAGTGACCGAGCAATTGAGTGCAGTGCCGCCGCCCAATTGCGGCACCTGTCAATATCGCACGCAAATCCTTGCCATTGAGGGCGGGGCGGTGCAACGCATCACGCCCGAACAGCGCGCCGCCCTGGCCGAGGCGCGGGGCACCGGGCATCCGGCGTTTGGCGATGTGCCGCCGCCCACCTGCGTCATGTGCAAATACCGCACGCAAGTTCTGGGGTTCGAGGCCGAAGTGGGCGCGGTGCAGGAAAGCCACCATCATCATGTCGAGGGACAGGGTGCCTCTGCCCCGGGCTCGAACGTGGCGGATTGCACGCTCTGCGATACGTTCTGCACCGGCATGTGCAGACTGGAGGCGCAGGCGCATCATCACCATGATCATGGCCACCACCATGATCACGATCATCACCACGGCCATGACCACGATCATCACCATCACCACGAGCATGACCACCACCACCATGCGCCCTATCCCCATGCCCGCCATCCGCATGGGCCAGAGAGCGCACGGCGGGCCAAGGTCTGAGCCCGCTTCTTCTTGGTGACAATACTCCCGCCGGAGGAGTATCGTTATCGTGTCAGGCGTCTTCACTGCGTGTCACGGGATTTAATCTTCCTTAAATCACAATGCGTTACTGTGTCAAGGCATCCCGGGATGGCTCGGGCAGTGTTGCGCTAGAATGTAGATAATTTGGAGGATAATCTTATGGCAAAATCGAATGAATTTACGGTTGCAAAGCTCAAATCTTTGCCCTCGGGTAAGTTTTGCGACGGGCAAGGATTGTGGCTTCACAAGCGCGCAGACGGCGGGGCACAATGGATCTTTCGCTTTCATCTCTGGGGACGACAAAGAGAAATGGGCCTTGGCTCGCTGAAAACTGTCAGCCTAGCGGACGCCCGCAGAAAAGCTGACGTGGCGCGCAAACAAGTCCACGAGGGGATCGATCCCGTCAAAGAGCGCCGCCTCCAGCGTCAGCAAGCAAATGCTCGGGATGGTAGACTGGAGGCCTTGGCAACGGCAACTTTTGAGGCTCAAAAACCCAGCCTGAAGGGTGCCAATGCAAACGGTGCATGGCTTGGCCCACTTCGAGTGCATATTTTGCCAAAGATTGGCCAAATGCCAATCGTCAAAATTGATCAAGATGACATTGCGCGGGCCCTGGCACCAATTTGGCATGAAAAAACTGTCACGGGAAAGAAAGCGATCTCGCGGCTGCGGATTGTGTTCAAATATGCCAGAGCAAAAGGCTTTCTCGTAAACCGCGAAGTGATTGAAGAAGCGGTCATCATTCTCGGGGAAAACAAGAAACCTGCAAAACCCAGTCTTGCCCTGCCGTGGTCAGACGTGCCCGCATTCTATCAGACACTCTCGGACAACGACCCCGCGCAACTTGCGCTACGCATGTTGACCCTCACTGGTGTTCGGGCAGATTCGGTCATCAATATGCAGCTGAATCAGATCAATGGATCAATTTGGAATATTCCAGCGCTGCATATAAAAGGGCGATTGTCCAATACGACCGGCTTCGACGTGCCTTTGAGCGGCGAGGCGCTGCATGTGATCGAACTCGCAAAGAAAAATGAGCGGAACGGATATCTCTTCCCCAACTCCACCGGGGGTCCACTAAACAAAATGGCGATGCGCAACTATCTCGTCGACAATAAAGTCCCGGCGCGTCCCCATGGCTTCCGATCTTCGCTGCGGACTTGGCTTTCAGATCAGGCGCAATGCCCGTTTGAAGTCGCCGAGGCCTGCATCGGCCATGTCCGTAAAGGTGATGCAGCTATCGACGCGTACAATCGCACCAGCTATCTGACGCAGCGCGTTCCTTATATGCAAGAGTGGGCCGCTTACGTGACCGGAAATTCGTGAACAAAACGTAAACGTGGCTTTAATCTTTTTCTGTTAACTTCTTTTTGTCTAATAGAAAGAGGATATACATGAATGACAAGATTTTAAGACAAAAGGATGTGCAAGATATTACCGGCCTCAGCCGGTCAACAATTTACAGACACGTCAACTCGGGGACATTTCCGACCCCAATCAAACTGACTGAGCGCCTGATCGGGTGGCGAGCCAGCGTCATTCTGGATTGGATGGCGAACCGGCCAGAGGTCTGAACCCATGCTATTCGTCAAAATGCCTACCGGTTGCGGTCTGCAACCGGCGGGCTTTTGCAACGGGGTAGCGTAATAGTGTGTTGCAAACACTCAGCTCCGTCGCACAACATTAGGTCGCGGGCACTTTTTATGACGAGGCTTTGCCGAGAGGCATTTCGCCTGTCATGTGCTTTGAAAACGTCATGATGTCGCGCGTCGACATCTCTCTGACACGTAAGAGATGCTCCGCCAGATCGACGAGCTGCGCTTTATTCTCTGTGACCAAGGCAAGGGCGCTCCTAGACGCTTCTTGCAAATGCCGTTCGACGCGGCGTCTTTCTTTTTCCGGCAAGCGCCACATCTCTTGCGAGCTCCCGGCATCCCAAAAGAGTCCGGTTTTGCCAAATCCCCATTGCCGCTCGATAGAAATGGAGAGCGACGTCGCCTGTGCCAGATCGCTTAGTTTCCCAAGGCCTGCTCCAGAACTTGGACTGCCTAAGATGCAAATCTCTGCAGCCCTGCCTGCCAGTAAGACTTGCAGGCGCTCTTTCGCAGTTTTCGGAGTCAGCATCGCAAACGGCATGTGCTCAACTTGCCCGCCATCTGCTGTGAGACCGACCCTCTTTGGAAGCGGCCAGTCAAAGCACATCATCGCGATCACATGACCTGCCTCATGGATTGCGACACGGCGCAGTATCATATCGTCCAACTTCGGTACAATCTGGTCTGCAGCACTCATGAGATGGCCTTGGTTTACCGGCGTTCTATCCGCTCGAGCCCGCCCCATGGCATCACGGACAACGGCTTCAGCTACGGCGCCGGATTGACCAAGAAGCTGATCTGCAAGAGCGGCGAGATCGAGCCTACCTGCGTTTTGGTCGCCCAGTTTCGCCGCAAGAATAGCCTCAAGCCCCTTCTTGTCAGGGTGCGGCACATTCAGCTTGAGATCGAACCGACCGCTACGAATGACTGCCGGGTCAACCGCATCAAGTGAATTCGTCGCCCCAAGGAGAATTAGCCCCTCAACATTTTTCGCTCTGTTGATCTGTTCAAGCAGGCCATTGACGACCCCGCGCATATAGCTCGAGTTGCATTGTGCCGCGTCTCGTTGCGAGAAGCTGTCGAGTTCGTCGATGAACAAAACGGCTGGAACGGCCTCTTTCGCGGCAGCAAAGGCCCTGTCCAAAGCAGCAAGCATATCGCCTTGATGGCCAAATTTCTGGCAATCAGAGTATGACGTTTCAACGATCGGGATACCCGCCGAACTCGCAAACGCTCGCGCCAATGTGGTTTTCCCGGTTCCTGGAGGGCCATAAAATACGCAGCTGGATGTCACTTCAGCCCAAGATACCTCTCCCGCCCGCCACGCTTTGAGATCATTCAACATCCGATCCAAGTATCCGCGCACCTCTCCTATGCCATGCACGTTGTCCAAGGAAAAGTCAGGCAGTGGCCGTGCCATTTTTCGGGCGATTTCAGCGAGCCGATCTGCGACTTTGAACGTTGTCGGAGCGGCAAACGCTGAATCGATCTGGCCCGGCGTGAAGGTTTTCAGAGTATCAGCGTCGGGCAAGCGTTCGCGAACTTGTGCCTCGGCCAGCAGCCCTGTACTGCTGTGAGTTAAACGCAGAGTCTCGATCACGAGATCCGGGGTGAAACCCGGCCAATCGACCCGTCGTGTGATCATCGACGCCGTTCCTTCGGACAGCTGTGCCCCTCCAGTCGTCAACAGCAGAACCGAAGCTCCCTGCGACAAGCTGCGTTCGATCTTTGCATCCAGCAAGCTGTGCGTTCGCCGCGCGGTTCTGTGTGCAAGCCTGTCCTCCTCCCCCCCGAAAATGAAATGTAGATTCGCCGCCTCTTGTGACGAGAGCAGACCTTGCCAATACGCAGTCACATGAGGCAAAATTTGCTCGAGTCCGAACAGAAGCGAGGCCGACGGGCAAATTAAATGCGTGACATTGCCCGGACAGAAAAGATCCCGCAGATGCTCCTCGCTATCCACGATCCGTGTCGCGGCAAAGGCCGCAGAAATGAGAGACGCTGGTGGGTTGCCCCTCCGCAAGACCCGACCCTCTGCTTCAGAATGCTGTGCCCAGGGATCCCGGCCAGCACGGATCGCCGTGGCGATGTCAAGGTCGCTCATGGAGTTGGCCATTGGTGTTTCCGGCGCCTCCCAGCTTGGCTTAGACGCAAGTTGAAGCAAATCTTCTGGCAAACTTGCGACGAAGTCAGCTTCATCCGGTTCCTCAGGATCCTCGCGAATTTCGTGCACCCCGTACCAACTTGTATTGAACAGGCTGCGTGCGGTGGCGCGTCCCAGGTCCAGGGCAAAGGTATGAATGGTGGATGGGTTCGAAATGGGTTTATTGTTCATGCGTGTCCCCATCGTTCAGCAATGATGCCGACATGAGACCGTTGGTACTAGGTCTAGCAAGGCTCAGATCGTCGATCGCCTGGTCAAGGCTTGCACAAGGATCTGCGCGTAGAGCTTGAATTTCCGAGATCGCAATCCTCTGGCCCCCCTGTTTGCTCGCAGAGAATTTCACCGCGTTTTCCGACAATGCGACCAGTGCCACGAGATCGAAATCATCCGTTTCGTAGCGCTTCACTCCGGTCGGCGAGCGGTGATAGCCCTTACTGAGGTTGAAGTGGAAAAACCCATTACGGTCACGGCAGCAGGTCTTGACCTGCAGCCGCAGTTCACCTCTGGGGTGGTAGACGATGCGATCAGCAGGGAGCATCTCTGGCAACTGAGATGTGTAGATGCCGAAGCGCAAGAGAATACTGTCTACAAGATGTTTGAACCGCCCCGGGTTTTCCGGAGGCTCCAAATCAAGGAAGGATTGGAGCCATGGAAAAAGACAACAGAGCGAACCGCTATTCACCTGAGACACGCGCGAGAGCCGTGCGGATGGTGCTCGACAATC
>Ga0256829_1001337_pt1 | contig 20510 bp, 22 predicted proteins | sample 131447metaG_FD_185979 | JGI IMG/M metagenome (GOLD analysis project Ga0256829, IMG submission 185979) | Hydrothermal vent microbial communities from Lau Basin, Pacific Ocean - 131-447 | ecosystem: Environmental > Aquatic > Marine > Hydrothermal vents | place: Pacific Ocean: Lau Basin | collected...
AGCCCAAGCGCCCACTAAGGCAAATTCGCGCATGTTGCGCTTCCAGGTAACGGCCAAGTTCACCGCTCCGGCAACAAGTATGACAATTATGGTCCAAGTGACCTCGGACAAGCCTAGGCCGTCCCAATTGGTTTTATGTAAATATGCGGATATGTTCGCAATGCTCGCTACAGTGATCCATCCGCTATAGATCACAAAGGGCCACCAAACAAAAGCAATGGTAGGAATGGCAGCATCATAGAGCTCCATTTCGTTCTTCACAACAATTACCAGCAAGGCAATTAAGATCACAAACATGCAAACTACAGACCAGCCTGTCCACTCATATAACCAACAAAAGATCCACGCTATATTCGCTCCGCAGGAAAGTAAAAACCAAGCTGCTGTCTTTTCTAAAAAGGAATCGTCGCGCACCTTGCCAAATGCAGCCACAAGTCCGTAGATCGCAAAACCAATAAGCAGTAAATAGATCAATCCCCAAATGGCAAAGGCATAACCAGCAGGCGTGAAAAGGGTATTTAGATCATCAGATACACCGCCTATGGTTTTTCCCGCAATAGCACCCGTATTGGACAGGTAATTCACATAAATAGTTGCTACCAAAGCAACCGCATTGAGAAGTGCGTAAATTTTTTTCATCAGTCTAAGATACGCAAATTAAGGCGTCTCGTGTAGGGCAATAAGTTCACCTTCTGCTATGGCGTAAATGCGATCTTCATTGCCAGGACGCAATACATGTTTACCGGTAAAACTGCCAAAGGCGGGCAAGATCATTTGTTTCCCACTGATGAAAAAACAGGGTAAACTGATGGACTGTCTCCCCACCCCACGCAGGCGTACTCCCGGATGAATATGTCCGCTAACAGTGAACTTCTCTGGTTGTTCTTCTGGGATGTGTGTCAGCTGTAGATCACCCAGATTTCCCGTTTCACAAGTGGCAATTCCCAAAGCGTCGTAGCGGCTTAAGGGGATGATATCGTGATTGCCAAGCACCAAGGTGGTCTTAGGTTTTCGTTCTTCTATCCAACGGGCAAAATAATCCCATTCCTTGTTGGTGTGGCTGTGGAACAGATCGCCCAAAAAATAGAGCCTGTCTGTCTGAAAGTGATCCATGGCTTGGTTTAGTCTGTCAAAATTCGATTGAATTGCCGCAGTAGGAACAGCAGCTCCGTGTTTTCTAAAATGACTCACCTTGCCTAAATGAACATCGGCAATTAATAGACAGTCATGGGCGGGTACATACAAAGCTCCGTTTGCGTGTCCAACACAATCCAATCCGCCGAAATTAAATTCTAAAGTCCTCATAGTAAATTAGGCCTCATATTGGACGCGCATTCTCTTAATACGATCGCTTAGTTTTTCAGAGCTCATCTTTTCGCGTAACCTATCGGTAATGATCGGGAAGCTAAATGGCGTAGGCTTTTCACAAGGACGCCACACCATATCCTGATTGCAAATTCGCTCTAAAGCAATGCGCAACCTGCCTTCTTCCAATTCGTGTTCAAAGGTTTCTCTATAGGCTTGCTGCAAAAGTAAATTATCGGGCTCAAAATCTTTAAAGACTTTAAAAAGCAGGCGCGAATTGCTTTGCAAATGTTTGGTCTTAACAGTTTTGTTGGGATAACCCTGAAACACCAAACCGCTTATCACGGCGATGTCTCTAAATTTCCGGCTCGCCATCTCTGTGGCGTTGATACTTTTCTCTAGATCTTGTAGTAAATACTCCGGAGTGAATAGGTCATTGTCAAAAATGAGTTGCACATCCCAAACCTGATCAGACAGCAATTCAAAACCGTAGTCGTTGTAGGCCAAGGAGAAGCTGATAGGAATGAGTAGACTTATTCTATAGGCCAAAATATGACTCAAGGCCTCATGTACAAAGCGCCCCTCAAAAGGGTAGAAAACCACATGAAAACCTTCTCGGGTTTCAAAGGATTCTATAAGGAACTCATAAGAAGCCGGAACTATAGATTCCTGCAATTGCCGCTCAAAAATATGACTTAGTGCGCGTAACTCACGCGTCTGTGATTTGTATGCGCTGCTGCTTTGCAGCTCTTCCCTGAGTAGCTGACTCATTTGGGAGGAAAGCGGCAAACGGCCGCCCATAAAACTCACCACATTGCTGCTACGTTTTTTAGATTTTCTGACCTGAGCGGTCATGTTCCTCAGGCGGACCAATTCTAGGGTTCGTCCGGCAAAAACAAAGGTGTCTCCGGGTTTCATTTTGCCTAAAAACCACTCCTCTACGGTACCAATAAAACCGCCGCTCACGTATTTGACCAGCAGCATGGCATCGCTTACAATAGTACCTATTGACAGGCGATGCATCATGGCGATTCGTCTATCTATAACCTTGAAAAGCCCATCTTCTTGGACGATCACTTTGCGGTATTCGTTATAAGATTCTAAGCTTTGGCTTCCCTTAGTAATGAAATTCAGACACCATTGCCATTGTTCTTCGGTCAAGCCTTGAAAACAAAAGGTCCGCTGTACTTCTGGGAAGATCTCCTCGGGTTTAAAACCGTCACTTACGGCTAAGGTCACTAAATATTGGATCAGCACATCAAAGCAGAGTAAAAAGGGTGTGCGGTCTTCCATAACCGATTCGGTTACGGCCCGTTTTAAAGCAGAGGCTTCCACTAATTCTAATGCGTGTGTAGGTAAAAAATAGATCAGACTCGGTTCCCCGGGGCGGTGGTTGGAACGTCCGGCGCGCTGTAAAAATTTTGCCACGCCTTTTGGCCCACCAATTTGGATGATGGTTTCTACCGGAGCAAAATCCACCCCAAGGTCCAAACTCGAAGTAGCCACCACAGCCTTGAGCGATTCGTTGCGAATGGCTTGTTCTACCCACAGCCGTGTTTCTTTATTGATACTGCCGTGATGCATGGCGAGTTCGCCTGCCAGTTCCGGGTGCTTTTCTAATATCTTCTGAAACCAGATCTCGCATTGGCCCCGGGTGTTGGTAAAAATGATGGTCGTTTTGCTGGCTTCAATAATGGGAATGATCTCTTCTAACAAGTGCAATCCCAAATGTCCGCGCCACGGGAAGGTCTCCATTTTCTTAGGGATGATGGATTTTACTTTGACCTTGGGTTTGCGTTTGGCTCTAATAAGTACTCGGGGTTTTTCTTGCTCGGTGGAATCGCCCATTAAAACATCCATAGCTTGGTCCAAGTTTCCAATGGTTGCAGAGATGCCCCAAATGCGCAGCTTCGGACAAATGGTCTTGAGTCGAGATAAAGCCAATTCCATTTGCACGCCGCGTTTAGAACCAAGGAGTTCGTGCCACTCATCCACCACTACGGCCTCCAGGGTTTTGAAGAGTTTGGGATAGTCCTTGCTGGCTAAGAGTAGCATTAAGCTTTCTGGAGTTGTGATAAGTAGATCTGGCATCGACCGCTTTTGTTTGGCGCGCTCTGCTTGAGTGGTGTCTCCGGTTCTAATGCCAACGGTTAGTCCCGTTTCTAGCTCGTCTGCCATGCGCTGTGCAGCCTGTTGTATCTCTACAGATAGGGCGCGTAGCGGAGTGATCCAAAGGGCTTTGATCCCTTTTTTATGTTTGGTTTTATACTGCGGATTGGATTTGATATATGACAAGACGATAGGTGTCCAAAGTGCGTAGGTCTTACCGCTACCCGTGGGGGCATTGAGCAAGCCGTGCTTGCCCTGCAAGTAAGCATTCCAAGTTTGTTTTTGAAACGGGAACGGACTCCAGCCGCGGCTCTCAAACCAGCCCTGGGCGATATTCAAAAGTTCTTCGCGTTTCATTTCGGGATGAGTGCTTTTAGATCTTCTAAACTGTTGGCCTGATCGGGTTTTTTGTCCTTACGCCAGCGGTGTATTCTAGGAAAGCGCGTGGCAACACCACTTTTATGGCGCTTGCTAGCAGCGATGCCCTCAAAAGCAATTTCAAAGACATGCTCCGGCTTAACAGAGCGTACAGGCCCAAAACGTTCGAGAGTATTCTTTTTTATCCAGCTGTCTACCTCTTTAAGTTCGGCATCTGTTAGGCCGCTATAGGCTTTGGCAAAAGTTACCAAAGCACCTTCGTGCCAGAGAGCAAAGGTGTAATCGGTAAATAGGTTGGCGCGCCTTCCGTGGCCACGCATGGCGTAGGTGAGCACCGCATCTATGGTAAAGGGATCGACCTTCCATTTGAACCATTCTCCGCGTTTTCTGCCCACACCATAATGCGAATCCTTGCGCTTGATCATAAGGCCTTCGCTGCGTTTTTCTCTGGCTCGAGCTCTTTCTGCTGCCGCCTGTTCCCAGCTATCAAACTCCATGGTGCTGCTTAAATAGAGGGGCGAATGCTTTCCTTTCGATTTTACCAATTTGTCTAAGTGTTCCCGACGCTTTTCAAAAGGAGTATCTCGTAGGTCCTTGCCATTCCATTCTAAAAGGTCATAAGCAATGAGTATCACCGGGTGTGTCTCCAAGAGTTTTTTGCTGATGTTCTTGCGGCCAATTCGAGTTTGTAGCATGTTGAAATCCCCGATCTGCCCGTCGGGAAAACAAACAATCTCACCGTCCAGTACAGTTCCGTTGGAAATCCGTTCCCGTAGCGCCTCAAATTCTGGATACTTGTCAGTGACCAGTTCTTCTCCCCTTGACCAGACAAAATGCGTATCGGCCCTAAATATCACTTGCGCCCGTATGCCGTCCCATTTGTGTTCAAAGCTGTATTGAGAGATGTCGCCCAGTTCTTCCACTTGGCCCTCTACAGCATGCGCCAAAAAGAAAGGGTAGGGTCTAGAAACTGCTGCGGCCTCAGAAGGAGCTATGATCAATTCATCAAAACTGATGGTCTTGGGGTCCCAATTTCCCATGAGTTTAAAAGCGAGCTCATCGGTATCAATTCCTGTGGCTTGTCCTAGGGCCCGTGTCATCAGTTTTTGACTCACCCCAATTCTAAATCCGCCGGTAATGATCTTGTTGTAGACAAAGCGCTCGTAGTAATTGAATTGATCCCAGCGTTCTAAGATCGTTGCTTTCTTTATTGCTTCGGATTGATTCCCTAGCGCTGCGATCTCGTTGACCACCTCGGTCAAAGACATAGCTGTACTGCCTTTAGGATGCGGTAGGACTAAGGCGATGGTCTCTGCCAGATCACCTACAATATGATAACTCTCTTCAAACAACCACAGCGGAATGTTGGCCAGTTCAGTGGCCCAAGCTCTAAGTAATGTAGTGTTGACAGGACGTTTGGGGCGTCTATGAGAAAGCAGTGCGATTGTCCAAACCTTGTCACTGTCTTTGGCCTCCTTAAAGTAATTGGCCAAAGCAGCAACCTTTTGGTTGGTCTTGTTGGTGCTGTCTAGCTCTTTTATGAGTTGGGCAAAGGCTTTCATTCACTTAGGCAGTTTCCTGAGTTTCATCTATGGTCTCTGCTTCGTAAGCCGTGGCTTCTGTCTTGGCGTCTAAGCCGAGTTCTTCGCGCAGGTATCTAGAAAAGATGTCTGTATAACCGTGGGTGGCGATCACTTGTTCGCAGCCAGTGGCTTTTACTGCTGTAAGCAATTCTTCCCAATCTGCGTGATCACTCAACACAAAGCCTTTGTCTAAGGCACGTCTTCTGCGAGCACCTCTAAAGGTCATCCATCCGCTTGCTGCAGCTGTGGTCTGTGGCCCTATCTTTCTTATCCAAGCTGCGTTTTGTACTCCAGGAGGGGCCACAATGAGCGAACCTTTCAATACTGCCTTATCCATGGCAGTGTCAAGCAATGTAAATTCTGGCAGATCAAAATCCGCAGCCATGGCTTTGTTGAGGTCGTATATGGTTTTATGTACGTAGATCTGACCTATGTCTGGGTTGACATTCTTTAGGAGCCGCTGGGCTTTGCCCAAACTGTATCCGAAGAGCAAAGAGGTCACGCCATTGGCCTTGTTCTGCGCCCACCACTGATTGATCTCGTTAAACACTTCTTTTTGTGGCTCCCAAGAAAATGCTGGGAGTCCAAAGGTGCATTCACTGATGAAGGTATGGCATTTTATAGGTTCGAAGGGAGTGCTAAGACCGTCATCTTGTAATTTATAGTCGCCCGTAAATACCCAAACTTCTCCTTGGTATGCTACACGGACTTGAGCAGACCCCGGAATATGACCGGCTGGATGCAAACTGAACTTTACCCCATTGACCAAAAGCGTCTCGTTCCATTCTAATCCTTTGACCTGCAATTTACCAAGTCGGTGTTTGATTATAGGAATGTTGGTCTTGTGCGTAATGTACTGCCCGTGTCCGTAGCGCGCATGGTCCGAATGCCCGTGAGTTACGATACATTTAGGCACCTTTCGCCAAGCGTCGAGATATACATCTGCCTGCGGACAATAAATGCCGTTCTTATTAAATACCAATAGGGACATGGGAGTTTTTTTGCTCCCTATAAAAATACGACAATTCCGAGTGGCTGCTTGCTTGCATTTTTAGCAAAATTGAACTCCATTTGAGCATAAGAAATGAGAAGATACTGCTATATTTGCAGCAATTAAGTAAAGCTATGTCGTTTAAGAATCTTTTTCAGAGTTACGAGCACTCTAGAAACCTGAGCCATTTCGCATCTTTAGTAAGAATGGCAGCAGTAGATAATGAGCTCAACGAGCAAGAAATTAGCAGATTGGATCGTTTTGCCAATAAATTGGGAATTGACGAATCCGAAGTAAAAGCAATCCTAAAAGATCCGTCAACTTACACTATAAACCCACCAAACTCTCACGAGGTGCGTTTACAGCTATTACACGACATGTTCAATATCATCTTTGCGGATCATCAGATCGACGCAGATGAACACCAACTTCTAGTGCGTTATGCAATTGGTCTAGGCTTTAGTGAGGCCCAAGCTGAGAAGTATATTAAAAGATCTATCCAAATCTACACTGGGGGTCTAGACTTCGAAGATTACCAATACTTGTTAGAGAAGTAAAAGCTTACTTTTCTCGTGTTTTAAATGCTTCCTTTATGGCTCTAACGAGCTCTTTAGGCTGATAGGGTTTGGTCAAAAAGGCCGAAATACCGAGCGTCTCTGCTTCCTGTTGGTATTCTGGTCCGGCCATGGCCGTTAGTACAACGACAGGTTGTTTTTTGGTCTTGCGTTCGGCGCGTAATTTCTTTAAGAAATCGATTCCATTAAGGATTGGTAGATCCAAATCTAACAAGATCACATCGTAGCTTTTAAGTTCGAGCAATTGCAGCGCCATTTCGCCGTGCAAAGCCAAATCCATAGAGATAAAACCTTCGTTTATTAGGATCTTCATGATCAGCATCTGATCCAATTCGGCATCGTCTACACAAAGTACGCGGATGCGTTCATCCACATCGACCGCCTTTTTGCGAGCAGGTTTTTTCTCCTCGCGCAGAGGAACCTCAAAAGGCAAGGACACTTCGAATTGCGTGCCTTCGCCCACTTTGCTTTTCACTTTGATCTTACCGCTTTGCAGTTTTACCAGATCGTCTACTATTTTAAGCCCCAGACCTTGACCTTCTGTAGGAGAGAGCAATTGGTCTATTTGATAATAGGTGTCAAAGATCTTGGGTAGTTCCGCATCCTTTATTCCGTAACCAGTGTCTGAAACACTGAATCTCAGGCTGACCTTTTTAGCACGTGAATAGTCAACGCTGATGTCTAGTAAGACCTTCCCTTTAGGAGTATTCTTAAAAGCATTGTCCACCAAGTTGATCAAAATTTGCTTTACGCGAATAGGGTCACCGATAAGTATAGCAGGTACATTATCGCGCATATTGATCTCGAATTCTATCCGTTTGCTCTTCGCCTTCAGCGAGAACATATCTTGCAAATGCTTAGTGACATCCTTCATTTTAAAGGATACGTTCTTGAGCTTTAAAGTGCCTTCGCTGATCTTAGAAATATCAAGCAAATCGTTGAGTAATTCTTCAATGTGCATTCCAGTTTGACGCACTATTTTGAGCATTTCTGACTGCTCATAGCTCAAGTTGGAATCTTGCAATAAATTCACAAATCCCATCATATTGCCGAGCGGTTTGCGCAGCTCGTGACTCAGCTTAGAAAGAAAGCTGTTCTTTAGGGCCTCTTTTTCGTTGGCAATGGCCTGTTCTACCAAAAGCTGATTGGCCAAAATGGTATTCTCATTCTTTTCTTGAACCACCGGATGAGACCGTCTGTAGTGCTCTGTGAAATCGTAGAGAATAACAATGAGTTCGTCCTTGGAATGACGCACTTCTATGTCCAAGATAAATTCCTTGTCTTTGTGTTTTACATTGATACAAGGAAATTCCAGCTTTGGATTGTCCTTGCCTGCCAGAGGTAAAATGGCTTCAAAGAACGGATCAAGCTCTTTTAAGGAATTACCCGTTTTTAAGTCGATCAAGGCTTGGTCGCTGCTTATGATTTTACCTGAGGTATCGGTACTGATTATCTGAACGCGTTTTTCCAGCAGTTCAGATTTGAAATTCTTTAAACTCATAGCTTATAACAATTCTTTGGCGAGTTGTTCAAAAACAGTGGCTACATTGGTGCCTTCTTTAGCACTGGTAGTGGTTATATCGCGCAAATTGTTCTTGCTCAAGAATTCGTCGAGATCTCCTCCTTCGAACAAATCGGCTTTGTTACCAACCACGCGTATGGGTGCTTTGGGGTGCTGTTTTCTGATGAAATCCAGATTCTCCTTCATATTGTTAAAGGTGATGGGTCTGGTCAAGTCAAATACATATAGAAAGCCGTCGGTTCCGAGCATATAACTAGAACGCATTTCTTCTACCTTGGCGTTGCCCTCCAAGTCCCAAATGATCATGTTGATCTGGTTATCGTCTAATTGGATCTGCTTCTTTTTAACCTGTACGCCCAGGGTTACCAGATAGTCTTCGCTAAAAGCACTATCCACATAGCGGCGCACCAAGCTGGTTTTACCAACTCCGAAATGCCCCAACAGCACAATTTTTTTAGATAATTCCATCTAATTCAAGGTAATTTTAGTTGTCAATGATTGCTTAACAATTTGTGTTCCAAACTTAAAAATTAACTTTTCTCCAGGTAGTCTTCGAACATCGAAGCCAGGAAAATGTCTACATTTTCACGTTGCGCGTTGGTCAACAGTTCACTTAAAGTGTCGCTGTTTTCTAGGATTAGGTCTTCTATTTCATTTTCGAACTGCGGCGTGAGGTTTCCAGAAACCACAACGGCCATATAGTAGGAATGAAAATTTTGTATTTGAATTTTGTACAACTCGTAGTCAATACCTTCCAGGTTTTGGCTTTCGCCCTGAAAAGCATCTTCCACAAAACTCTTAATGGCAGTCAACATGCCAGAAATAAGATCTTTGTCTAAGGTCTGTTGATTGGAATAATTACCCAGCAACATGCCAGAACCTTTTTTGATGACAAAGACCTCCATGAGCTCCGGAGCGTCTAATTCACTCAATATAATGTCACTTTCTTTTACCCCGGTAAAGAGCGCCTTAAGCTTGCGCTGAATTCCTTTAAGGGTAAAGGTATTATTGACCTTATTATTAATATTTTCAGAAAGCAGAGCCAGTTCGTTCTGAATATAGCGTTTCACCATTTTTCCCAAAATAGGGTACAAGGCTTCTACTACTTTATCTTGACTGTTTGCAATCTGTTCTTGTAATGTTTTTGTAATTACCGGACCAAGTCGGGTGGGGATATCTTCTACAAACTGTTCTAAGTTCTCTTCGAAGATCGGATCGACCTTTTTGGCCAATTTTTCACGAGATTCTAAAGTCTCTGTTATGGTGTCGAGGCGTTTGGAAATGGCATCGGCAACCTCCCTGTCGTCGATCAACAGGATATCGCGAAGCAGGTTCAGTTTATCCTTTTCCTCGACCATAATTGGGCTGTCTTAGGAGCGTAGTTTTTCTCCCAATTTAATCAAGAGATCTCCGAGCTCTTCTTTATTGACCTTAGCTTTGTCAACACCATCGGTCTTATCGTTGAGGGCGTCCTCTAGATCTGTGATTCTGATGTTGATGTCCGTGGTCATGGAATCGATAGACTGCATAAGTTCATTGCGGACCTGGTCTATATAGTCCTCCAGTTCCTTTTTGCGGTCTTGGATCTCTTGTTTCAGCGTGTGAAATTCGCTGTCGTATTGCTCAATATTCTCACCGAAAATGAGCTGTTTGATCGCCTCGATCTTTGAGCCAGAATCCATGGCCTCCTCTTGAGGTTTTGCGTTCTTTTGTTTAGCCATATGCTTAGGTTGAAAGGTAAAAGTACTAAAATTCGCTATTATTGGGGATCTGCGGCCTTTTTCATACAGTATTCTGCTTTTTCTACCATGGTGGTACTACCGCAGAAAAATGGCACGCGTTGGTGTAATTCTGTAGGTTCTATATCGAGGATTCTTCTAAAGCCATCGCTGGCCTTGCCACCAGCTTGTTCCGCCAAAAATGCCATGGGGTTGCATTCGTAGAGGAGGCGTAATTTTCCGTTGGGATTCTTTGCTGTGCTAGGGTACATATATATACCGCCTTTGATCATGTTTCTGTGAAAATCAGAAACTAGAGAGCCGATGTATCGCGAAGTGTAAGGGCGGTCGCCTTCTTCCATCTGGCAATATTTTATATAGTCCTTAACGCCCTGGGGAAAATGCACATAGTTCCCCTCGTTGACCGAGTAGATATTTCCCTCTTTCGGGAACTGCATGTTAGGATGCGATAGGTAATAGGTTCCAATGGCCGGATTCAAGGTAAACCCATTTACTCCGTGTCCGGTGGAATATACGATCATGGTAGAGGTTCCATAAATGATATAACCAGCTGCTACTTGTTTGTTTCCAGCCTGAAGAAAATCTTCTTGGGTCACCGGAGTTCCAACTGGTGTTACACGTCTGTAAATAGAAAAGATAGTACCCACAGAAACATTTACGTCGATATTAGAAGATCCGTCCAAAGGATCTATAAGCACTACGTATTTGTGTTGGTTGTTTGGATTACCGTCTTTAATGGCGATAAAATCATCTTCTTCTTCGCTGGCAATTCCGCAAACAATCTCGCGATTGGTCAGGGTTTTTATAAAGGCCTCGTTAGCAAACACGTCAAGTTTTTGCTGATCCTCTCCCTGAACGTTCATATCTCCTGCGGCGCCCAAAATATCTACAAGACCTGCTTTGTTAACCTCGTGATTGACCACTTTAGCTGCCAATCTTATGGAATTGATGAGTCTGGAAAGTTCACCGGAAGAGTATTTGAATTCACTCTGATTTTCAATGATGAATTCGCCCAGTGTTTGGTTTCTGATAGCCATGTAGGTAGTTGATGAGAATTTGAGGCAAATATCGTTAAAATTCACAAATAGCCCCGATATTTGTGGTATTACAAAAAGCTATACTATGATCCGCGAAGCGCGCAAAGAAGATGCCAGCGCCATGTTGGCATTGATTAAGGAATTGGCTGTTTTTGAAAAGGAGCCCGATGCCGTTTTGATCGACGAGCAAACCTTGGTAAGGGAAGGCTTTGGCGAGCGACCTTTATTCAAGTGTTTTGTTGCCGAGGTAGATCAGCGCGTAGTGGGTATGGCGCTGGTCTATTTTAGATTTTCCACCTGGAATGGTCGTGGGCTTTATTTAGAAGATCTGATCGTTACCGAATCTATGCGCGGTAAAGGCTTAGGAAAGGCTTTGTTAGACCGAGTGATCCAGTTCGGAAAACAAGAAGATGTGGGTCGCATTGATTGGGTGGTCCTAGACTGGAACCAATCAGCAATAAAACTTTATGAATCTATTGGTGCCAACCTTTTGAAAGATTGGTACATAGCGCAAATGGACCGCAAAGCCATTGCAAATTATATTGAAAATCATGCGAATATTTAAATTCGGAGGCGCTTCTGTAAAAGATGCGACCGGAGTACAGAACTTAAAGAGAGTCTTAGAATATACGGGTAGTGAAGAGCTGGTTGTCGTGGTTTCTGCTATGGGTAAAACAACCAACGCTCTAGAAGCTGTCGTTACCGCATATTTTAAAAAGGACGGCTCTGTTAAGGAAGCCATTGCCCAATCCAAAAGCTATCACGAGTCTATTCTAGAAGATTTGTTTCCGAATAAGAATCACCCCATCCACAAGCAGATCGGTGATTTCTTTGTTGACATGGACGATTTTTTGAGCCATAACAGATCAGAAACCCATGCTTTTGTGTACGATCAGGTGGTTAGTTTTGGAGAGCTGATCTCGACCACCATTGTGGCAGCCTACCTCAATGAAAACGGACATCCCAATACTTGGTTAGATGTGCGTAGTTGTATAAAAACAGACAGTAATTATCGCGATCCGCGTGTAGATTGGCAACTCACTCAGGAGTTGATCAAAAAAGGGGTGGACCGCAAAGGGCTAACCATTACTCAGGGGTTTTTAGGCTCCGAAGTAAACAACAATTTTACTACAACCTTAGGGCGTGAAGGGTCTGACTATACTGCCGCTATTTTTGGATATTGCTTGGATGCAGAAAGTGTTACCATTTGGAAGGATGTGCCTGGGGTACTCAACGCAGATCCGCGCCATTTTACCAAGACACAATTGTTGAATCACATTTCGTACAGAGAGGCTATAGAACTTGCATTTTACGGAGCTTCGGTAATTCACCCTAAAACATTACAACCTTTACAGCGCAAGGAGATCCCGCTATTTGTCCGCTCTTTCATTAAACCCGAAGATCCTGGTACCTGTGTGACCAAGGGACAAGCCTTAGACCCAATGGTGTCTTGTTTTATCTTAAAGCAAGACCAAGTATTGATCTCGTTGTCTTCTCTGGATTTCTCTTTTATGATGGAGGACCATATTGGCGAGGTGTTTAAGTTGTTGCATCAGTATAAGATGAAAGTGGAACTCATTCAGAATTCTGCTATCAGTTTCTCTGTGGTTGTGGATAACAAATTCAAGAAACTACCCGAATTGTTGGCCCATTTGCGCCAACACTTCAGTGTAACACATTACGAAGGGGTGACTCTTTATACTGTCCGCCACGCCAAACCAGAGGAAATCAAGGCTTTAGTAAAAGGTCAAAAGGTGCTCTTAAAGCAAGAAGCGCAGGAAACCGTTCAAGTGGTCATTGGGCAAAGTTAGATTCCCTATATTTGGGGGCAGTACTGCCATGGGATTAGTTAACGCAAAAGAAGTAGCCTCTGCCGTTGGGCTCAAAAAATTCGGTTTTTTAGGAACTTTTATGGGGTGGTCCCTGATGAAGATCCTCAAGATCGATACGCTTAACAAGATCTACAACAAGCACAAACACCTCAATGATCTGGAATTCGTAAGCTCTTTATTGGACGAGTTCGAGATCAAATTCGAGATCCCAGAAGAAGACCTCAAGCGCATTCCTAAAAACGGACCTTTCATTACTATTTCTAATCATCCTCTTGGTGGAATTGACGGGATATTGCTCCTCAAGCTGCTTTTAGAGATCCGTCCGGATTTTAAGATAATCGCTAACTTTTTGTTGCACCGCATAGAACCGCTTAAACCCTATGTGATGCCAGTGAATCCTTTTGAAGACAGGAAGGATGTTAAGTCTAGTGTCACCGGATTTAAAAATGCGATCGGGCATCTGCGAGACGGCCATGCCTTAGGAATTTTTCCGGCCGGGGAAGTTTCTACCTATAAGGATGACAAGCTTATGGTTGACAAGCCTTGGGAAGTAGCCGCTATGAAGCTCATTCAAAAAGCAGAGGTGCCTGTAGTACCGATCTATTTCCACGCTAAGAATAGTAAGCTCTTTTATCGCTTGGCCAAAATGAGCGATACCTTGCGTACGGCCAAACTACCGTCCGAATTGCTGACCCAAAAAGAACGTCTTATAAAAGTGCGTATTGGGAATCCGATCTCAGTAAAAGATCAGCAGGAACACGAAAGTCTGGAGAACTTTACGGAATTCCTCCGCAGAAAAACATACGTATTGGCGAATCCTTTTCAGAAGAAAACGCTAATAGAAAGTATTCCAAAAACCTTAAAAATTCCAAAGCCACCTAAAAAGATCGCTGGCCCAGCCTCTACAGAAGCTATGGCCAAAGAGGTCGCTCGGCTCACGGCAGACGATAAGCGCTTGTTGCAGAGTAAGAATTATGAGGTGTTTTTAGCGCAGGCGGAGAGTATTCCTAACATTTTACAAGAGATAGGGCGCCTCAGAGAGATCACTTTTAGAGAGATCGGGGAGGGGACCAACAACTCTACGGACTTGGATAAGTTTGACAGCTATTACCACCATATGTTCTTGTGGGACAACGATCAGCAAAAGCTCGTCGGCGCCTATCGGATGGGCTTGGGTTCTAAGATTTTTGCAGAATTCGGGATAGACGGCTTCTACTTGCAAGACCTCTTCCGTTTTGAACCAGAACTCTACTCCATGATGAGCAAATCCATAGAAATGGGGCGAGCTTTCATCATAAAGGAATACCAGCAAAAGCCGATGCCACTGTTTTTGCTGTGGAAAGGGATAGTGCATACCACATTGCGTTTCCCGGAGCATCGTTATTTGATCGGCGGGGTTAGCATTAGCAATAAATTCTCTGATTTCTCTAAGTCGCTCATGATTGAGTTTATGAAATCGAACTATTACGACCCTTATGTGGCTCAGTATATCAATCCTAAAAAGGAATACAAGGTCAAGCTCAAAGATGCTGATAAGGACTTTATCTTCGATGAGACCGAAGCCGATCTGAACAAATTCGACAAGCTTATCGATGAGGTAGAACCTGGAAGTTTGCGATTGCCGGTACTCATTAAAAAGTACATTAAGCAGAACGCCAAAGTGGTTGCCTTTAATGTTGATCCGCTCTTTAATAATGCCGTAGACGGGCTCATGTATATTCGAATCGCCGATCTGCCAGAAAGTACAGTAAAACCTGTTATGGAAGAGTTTCAGGCCGAACTGGAAAAGAAATACGGCCAGCGGTCAGAAGAAGAATAAGCTGCTATAGCGGAAAAACTGCCAGAGGCTCTGCAATGTTATACCCTTTGTTCTTTACAGTTTTAAATGCTTCGGATTCTTTCTGGAGCAGGGGATTGGTATGGTTAAAGTGAATAAAATAGACCTTGGCTCGCGTGGCCTGATCTAAAGCATCAAACAAGGCCATACTTTCCTGTACAGAGGGATGCGGAATCTGGCTCATATCCCGACCACCCAATTCATCACCGCTAAAAAAGGTCGCATCTAAAAAAGCGTAATCTACTTGCTTGACCCATTCAACTATAGACTGCTCCCACAAATGCCATTTGTCTATATCTGGGATGAATAAGGCAGATTTATTTGGCCCCTCAATGAAATAGCCAACAGTCTCGGAATACTCATCTCTATGGGGCACTTGCAGGGCGCTTACCCTAAGCTCCGAAGTCAATACAACTGCAGCGCTGTCAAGAGCCTTAAGTTCCACATTGTTGTTTTCTACCAAAGCACTCCAAGGAGCATTAGTTTTTAAAAAGTCCTGCATACGAGGCATGGTATACAAGGGGACACTTTTGGTGGAGGCTGCTTCCTTTCCTAGGTTGAGTAGACCTGCGTAATGACCCATGTGTGCGTGAGTTAAGAATATTCCCGCAGGAGTAGCCGGGCTACCCGCATTGGCCTTTTGTAACCAGGCCAATTGTTTGCTTATATCTGGAGTTGCTTCAAAAAGGTAGTTGGCTTGTGACTTCGGATCAATTAAGCCAAGACTAACCACAGCATCTAAAGGGTCTGGATTGGCTATTTTTCGTGCACAGCAAGATTTTTCACAGCCCAATTGCGGTGCGCCTGCGTCTTGCAGGTTTCCCAAGATCATGATGGCGGCTTGGTCCACAGCGGGAATCTCTATGCTATCTGCTGGGGTAGTGTTCTCAGCTTGCTTACATCCGCAGAGAAACAAACAAAAAGAAAGGAAATAGAAAAACTTCATGCCTCAAGATAAGGCATTGTTTTAAAAGTGATCTGCAGCAAAGGCCGAGACGTAATCGCGGATCTCATCGCGGGCCTTGTCAAATGCTGCCATGGTGTCTTCTTCGGAGCCGACAAATTTAGAAGGGTCGTAAAAATTGTGATGCAATCTTTTGGCATTTGGCGCTGCAATAAAAGGGCAATTCTCGTAGGCGTGGTCGCAAACGGTAATGATATAATCCCAGTTAATACCTTGATATTCGTCTACGTGATTGGAGGTGTGCCCTGTAATGTCAATACCTGCGCGCGCCATGGCAGCCACTGCTCCAGGGTTGAGCCCGTGGGTTTCTATACCCGCGCTGTAAACCTGCGCCTTATCTGCCAGGGTTTTATTTAAAAAGCCATGAGCCATTTGCGATCTGCAACTATTGCCTGTGCATAAAACCAGGATATTTTTCATCTAGTCTATGTTATATCGTTTCTGTGTTCTAATAAAATATTGTCATGCCATTTACCGTCTCGCTGAGCGATTCTTTCCCGCACACCCACTTGACGGAATCCGCATTGTTCGTGCAAATAAATACTGTGTCTGTTCTGGGCAAAAATACTGGCCTGGAGCGTCCAAAAACCAGCATTCTTACTAGCGATGACCAAGTGCTCTAGCAGTTTTCTGCCCACACCTTTACTGCGATAGTTTGCGGCGATGTAAATGGTGCTTTCTGCTACGCCGCGATACACTTCTCGCTTGGAGGCAGGGCTTAAGGCGCACCACCCAATTACCTCGCCATCTATCATGGCTACAAAGCGACAGGTTTTAAGGAACTTCTTCTTGAATTTTTTCCAATCGGGCACACTGGTCTCAAAAGTGGCAATACCCGTATCCAGACCGTCTTGGTAGATACGGGCTACCTCTTTGTAGTGTTTTTTCTTAAGTGCGCGAATTTCCATGACCTAACAACATCCACTCCCGGGACTGCAACAAGCTGCAGACACTTCGGCGGGCTCTGGCACACCACAAACATCTTTGGCTTTGCAATCTGTGGGTGCTACTGCTAATTTAAGAAGGAGCTGATTCTCCTTGATTTCGTAATCGTTAACAAATAGTTGCGCGGTGTGAAAAAGCGAGTTGCCGTATTCAAATCGCACAACAGCCTGTGTATCGTAAGCTCGCATACTGCCCACTTTCTTTAAGATTCCAAGGGCTTTATAAGCGCTCATGTATTCTGTTTTTCCTAATTCTTCTGGGCTTTCCCAAAGTTGGATTACAGTCTCGTTCCAGGCGTCGGCGCGAGCGCCGCAATCTACAGCGTCGATGACCACGTGTTTAACCTCTGTGATGTGATAATTGGCGCCAACCAATTGGCCAGGGCTGTATTCAAAGAGCAGGGCGGCGTTTTTGTGCTGCTCTAGCAGTGTAAATAATTCTGATGTGTTCATATTTATATTATTAACAGCATTTGGCTTCCGTAGCTTCAAAGAATTCTTGAAAGAGTTCTTTTAGCAAAGTAAGTCTAGCCTTGTTGATAGTGTAATACTGACTCTTACCCTCGAATCGACTTTTTAGTAAACCTGATTTTTTGATCACCTGCAAATGTTGCGAGGTGGTTGGCTGAGACAGTCTGATCTTTTCCGCAATGTCTTTACACAAGCAGCCTTCACAGTCTCCTATATAATTAAGGATAGATATTCTTGCCGGATGCGAGATCACCTTGGCAAGGTCCGCTAGCTGATTGGTCTTTACAGAATGTATATGTCTTTTAGATGTTCCCATAATGTTATATTGCAATATTACGATAATATATTATAAAAACAATGCCTTTCGTTGAAAAAGGCATTGAGATTAAAAATAGATTAGAACCAAGGGCGCTTGTTTTCCTGATAGGTGTGATAGAATTCTGCGTCGGATTTGGTGAGGTAGATAATACCTTCGACTACAGTGATCACCCATATGGCCCAAGTCAACAGACCAAAAGAAATTACTCCCAGAACTAAAGTTCCTATAAGTAGCATGAGTCCTTCTTTGTTGTATCCGAGTACAAATTTATGCAGCCCTATTCCGCCAAATACAAGGGCAAGTATACCGGCTAAGACACGCTTGTTGCTTTTGGACTCTTGTAATTCATTCCAGCTTTCTTTTATGTTCTTCGCAGCTTCTTCTGCGGCATCGCCTGCTTTAGAGGCAGCCTCTTTCGCCTTTTCTGCGGCATTTTCGAAACCGTCAAAGATGTCGTCTGACTTTTTGTTTTCTGATTCGCTCATAATAGTGGTTGCTTTATCTAAAATTAGCAATTTTAAAGAAAAGCACTATCTATAGGTTCCCAAAGTTCAATCTTGTTTCCTTCATTGTCTAAGATCCAGCCAAACTTGCCGTAATCGTAAGTTTCCATTTCACCCACTACAGTAACGCCTTCTTCTTTTAGGGTCTTTAAAAGATTTTCCAGATCCGCAACACGGAAATTCATCATAAACTGTTTTTCACTGGGTTTAAAATATTGGGTGTCTTCTTTAAAAGGACTCCACTGCGTGCTGCAATCATTACCCTCTTTGTCTTTCCACCAAAAGGTACAGCCGTAGTCGTCGGTGTTTAAACCTAGGTGTTCGCGATACCATTGTTTAACAGCTTGTGGATCTTTGGTCTTAAAGAAGAATCCACCTAGGCCAGTTACTCGTTTTTCCATTTTAAGCTTTTCGTTTTAAAATTAATGCAGAGATCAGGGTAATGATCGCTCCTACAAACATGGCAATAAAGAACATCAGAACTCCGAGCATTGGAGTGCTCCAGACTTCGGCTTCCACACCTTGGGCTTGCATTTCCTTGGCGTAGTTTGCAGCCCAATCCGGATCAATGATACCGGTATAGATCATATCTGCGACAGCTATACCGAAAGATCCCATAGCACTTATTCCCAGGCCTACCAAGACTGCGTTTCCAAAGCTTACACTACCATCATTGACACGGTCGCGATAGGCTTTGATTCCAAAATAGACCATAGAGAGTGCTATAATGATTCCGGCGTACCCTAGAATTTGACTGTTGCCTATTTCGAACTGTAGGGAAAGTAATAGGCTGATTCCAAAAAGGATCAAACCGGCAATTAGCGATCTGATTCCGTACTTAATAATTGTTGGTTTCATCTATTTAAAAATTTTTATTTTTTAGATAATCAAGCAAATAAAAATTATCTGCATAGATCAACCGCTTCGCTTTCGCACAAAAAATTTAATTATTCCAGCGGGTATACTAGTAATTAAATTTGTTTGTGCTCATTTCATGTTAGTTGATTTTAATGTTTGAACCTTAAATGCTTTCTTAAGAAAAGCGTGATTCAAAACTAGCGAGCCGGCTTCATTTACGACTCATACTAAAGTACCAAATTCGTATTTGATGGTATTGTAAGACTCCTACTTTGGTAGGATGCGTAGCTGCTGAGCCCTTGTGAGCGCTTCTGTTCTGCGTTTCGCATCGAGTTTAACCAGCAAGTTGGAAACATGGGTTTTTACAGTACTTTCTGAGACGAATAGGCGTTGACCAATCTCTTTGTTTGACAATCCATCGGATAAGGCTTCCAATACTTCTAACTCTCTTTTGCTGATTCCCAACTGCTCGATCTTCTGCAGATCTTGCTGCCAAGGTTCCTCTTTAGGCTTCGGACTTGAATAACGAGACACCCAAATGCCGATTCCGAGAAAGACCAAGGCGAGCAGGGCCAGTATCCATTCTGCTTTGTAATCGCTGCTCACCCAAAGTAATTTGCTGGTTTGAAAGAGCAACATGAGTAAGATCACAATGGCGCCGAAAACAAGGATTATGCGTTTCATCTTTACTTAGGCCGGAAATTCATTCAGTATCTTATCGACTATGGTTTGGGCCAGTTTTTCTAAACTCTCCACTGTCCAACCTGCAATGTGCGGACTCAAGATCACTTGATCCATCTGCAAGAGTTCTGCCAATGCTGGGGGCATACTATCTGCTTCGAACAAAGATTCAAATGAACTCTTTTCGTATTCCAATACGTCTAAACCAGCACCGAGAATCTTACCGGTCTGTAAGGCCTTAACCAGATCTGCTGTCACTACCGATTTACCTCGCGCTGTATTGATCAGAAAAAAGGGTTTGGCAAAAGCATTAATAAAATCTGTATTGACCATCTTATTGGTTAGCGGTGTCCATGGGGTGTGTAGACTTAGCACATCTACTTCTTGTTGCAAGGTTTTTAGATCCACCTGCTCGGCATTGGCATCGCCCACATTGGGTAGAATATCATAACACAAAACCCGACAGTCGAACCCGCGAAGCTTTCTTGCAAAAGCTTTTCCCATATTGCCATAACCTATAATGCCAACAGTGCGATAGTCCAGTTCTAAGCCGCGATTGGCCTCTCTGTTCCATTGCCCTTGTTTTATCTGCTGATGCGCAGCAAAGAGTTTGTTTAAAAGTGCTAGCAGCATCCCTAGGGCATGTTCACCTACAGCATTGCGGTTGCCTTCTGGTGCCGAGAAGAGTTTAATACCTCTAGCCTGTGCATAGTCCAGATCTATACTCTCCATACCTGCGCCAACACGAGCTACAAACTTCAATTGTTTAGCGGCTTGGAGGAACTCGCGATCTACAGTGATACGACTGCGTAGCACCACGCCATCAAACTGCTCAATAACTGCTAGGGTCTTTGCTCTGTCG
>Ga0256829_1001338_pt1 | contig 20509 bp, 13 predicted proteins | sample 131447metaG_FD_185979 | JGI IMG/M metagenome (GOLD analysis project Ga0256829, IMG submission 185979) | Hydrothermal vent microbial communities from Lau Basin, Pacific Ocean - 131-447 | ecosystem: Environmental > Aquatic > Marine > Hydrothermal vents | place: Pacific Ocean: Lau Basin | collected...
GGCTTTCTGCACATCAGCCGGCAGACGGCACCATATTTCAGGAATCAGCATGCTGATATCGTGATCGATGCGCCTGTTGGCGCCGATATAGCCGGCGGCGGTGGAGAAGCCGTCGTATCCGCACAGAATCATCGAGACCAGCGCGTTATTGAGATCCGCCGTGGCCGAGAGGGCGTTGAACGGCCCCTTGGTCAGCGCGCCTTCTGAACCGGCGCCGGTAGTTGAGGGCGATTTACCGGTCAGGCTGCAGATAAAGTCCATAAACAGCTCCGGCAGCTCCTGATAATGGATCGGATTATAGACTGCCAGCGGACGAACACCGGGCTCCGACGGATTGTTGCGACGCCCGGTGAGCACGGCATTGACCGGGAAATGCACCGGCTGATCCGGCTCCAGGCCGCGCTTTAAGCGGGTGCTGACTTCAGCCAGATACGGGGCGCGGGGATCGGCCAGATCGGGCCGATCCTGCAGGTAGCGTACATTTTTGCTGGGCGTACCGTTGACCAGCCGCGGGTGCGCCGATGAGACGAAATAGAGCGATTCATCCATGCCGGCGGCGCGGTGGATAAACTGCTGCATGGGCGGGCTGAACTCCTCGAAATGCACCACGTCCTCAATCATCTCGCGAGCGTCATCCCGCTGCAGCGGTTCGAAATTGGAGATAAAACAGTTGGCCGAAGCGAGATCGGACTCGGTCTGCAGATCGGCGCCGCGATTGATCGCCTCATCCGGGCGCTGAAACAGCCGTTTTTCGCAATTGGCTGTGATTTTGATGCTGGGGTGATCGAACTCAGGGTTGAGCCCCTCTACGCGGTCGGCCGGAATCACATTGGCGGCGGTGATATCATCTTCCATCTGCAGTTTATCCGCACCGATAAAATCCTGACGCAGTTTGAACAGTCGCCAGCTGCCATCGGCGTCGAAGCCGACGCGCAGGTAGCTGGCGCGCAGCCTGCGCCCGTGCAGGCGCAGTTCATGGCCGGAGTGGCCGTTGACCGTATCGACGGAGAAGTGCTTGTCCCAGTCCGTTCCCCAGGCGGTACGGTAAAAGCGTTTGATCATAAAGACCAGCGCCAGAATATTCTGCGGGATACGCTCCAGCCACTGGTTATATTCGTCGTTATAGTCCTGCTGCGATGGCGTCAGCAGCTTGACCACCGAACCGAGGCTGCGCTGCTTGCTCAGTAGCGAACGGGTGTCCGGCGCCTGCGCTTTCGGATCACGGAAGCGGGTGGAATAATCCTTCTCGAAAATCGTACGCACCTGGGCCATATCCTTGTCAAACGAGCTGACATAGACCGGCCCGGACATCACGGCGCCGGCGATCGATTTGGAAATTTCGGATTTGCCGCCGCCAGATACGGTGCTCGGTTTGTGGCAAAATGTCCCTTCGCCAATGGTGCCGATCAGCCGCCAGCTCGGCGCATCGGGATGGCGCTGCATATGCACACGGAAGCCGCTCGGATAGATAAAGGTGTGTTTGGCCAGCAGTTTGATTTTGCCCGGTTTGACGCCGGCCTGCCAGCTGACGGTCAAATCATGAATGTTGATCTGGGTATCTTCCGGCACATAGATGATGTCGGGAAAGCGCTTGTCGATGGCGTAGCCTTCGGATTGAAGATCGATCTGATCGGCCAGCCTTCTGCAGAGATCGGCGAAGGTGCGCCCCTCAACCATATAACTGGAATGGGGCAGGTAGATTTCACCGAGGTTGTAGCGCGGAAAGGCCAGCGCGCCGCCGGCATGCTCCTCTTCGGCGCCGCCGAAGAGGTTGGCCGAATAGCTGATATGCGACTTGATCTCCTTCTTGCTATAGCCGAAATAGTTGTCGGCGATGATGGTGACGATCACGCCGCGCATATCGCGGCAGACCAGCTTGAAGGCCTGGCCATCGTTATAAAGTTCATCCTCGTCCTGCCAGCACATGCCGTCACGACGCTGGCGCTCGCTGGCCTCATCGATATGCGGCAGTCCGAGCGCCTTTTTGCGCATGCCAACCAGATGCGGCGCGAGCACAATGCAGCCGCTCTGGCCGGTCCAGTGGTCGATATCCAGCGCGGCGTCGTTTTCCGGCAGATAAGGATCGCCGGCGTTGCCGAAAATCGACTCGACAAAATCGAGGTTGGCGACCAGGCCGCCGGGCGTAAACATGCGCACCTCCATACTTTTTTCCGGCTGCACGCCTTCAACGCCGGGACGGACAACCGGCCTGAGCAGCAGCGACACCCAGAGCGCCGCTTTCTCCTCCTCCTCGCTGGTCGCCGGCAGCTCCAGCAGCCAGCGGGGCGGATTGAACGCTTCCTGCATCAGTGTGGCGAATACATCGACCGGCACCTCTTTTTTATCCGAGGGCACCGGCAGGCCGCCGGCGGCGATATGAAACACGCCCTTGGTGGTGCGACGGTCATTTTTTGGATTGTGCAGCACGCCCTGCAGCAGACGATAGGAATCGATGATATCGGAGTGGAAGTGGTTGCCGTTGAACGGCAGCGACATTTCGCGAGCCATGCCGGGCTTGTCTGCAATCAGGCAGGCGCCGGGAATTTCGATCGTCTGATCGACGCCATTTTCACTCAGGTAGGCGTTGAGAAAATCCTGTACACGCTGGTCGGCCGGGCATCGATAATCCGATAGCAGCCGGCGCAGACGCGCGTAGCGTTTCAGTACGCTGTCGGCAGTCGCCAGATAGGCGAAATCCTCTTCTTTGAGTTTGCAGGTCGGCTGGCCGAGCGCTGCCAGCTTCAGGTTGATTAACTGGTGCCAGATATGCGGCGCAGGACCATTGCTGCGTTGTTCTGTTGCGACAGATTCTGTCATTCATCCACCCTGACGCGCAGGGGTAGCAACCACCCCGGGGTCGGTTTCACTCCACAGGGTGGTCGATATCTATACTGCGCGTTGCTTGTTTAATGTTTCATTCTCGCCGCAGTATAGTGAAGCCGTCCTGAGCAGCAATGGCGAGCTATACAGCTACGCTTCGAGTTGGATGACGCCTTTGATGATCGGGATGGTGGCGTAAGCGCCGTTCTTTACCGGATTGACTGCCATGATGTCTGGCTGCACTGGAAACGCTCTGTTTGGTCGTCTGCCAACCCTGCTTCGATTTTTTGACAGTCCATGCAGCAGCCCGTTGCGCGCCTTTTTTGGTGGCTTTCCATGCGTTTCTGGATTTTTCGCCTGTCCAGACGGCCAGCCGGGAAGCCCCCTTTTTGGCGGCATGCCAGCCCTGTTGCGACTTTTCAGCAGTCCAGGCCATGACAGCATTTGCGCCTGCTCTGGTTTTTGCCCATAGACCAGCCTCTTCGGCCATTGCACTGGAAGAAACGCTCATCAGAGCAAACAGCGTACAGATGGAAATCAGTAGTTTTTTCATCATGAATCAACCTCCTTGTTGTTGATCTGGCGACTCCAGCCGAAGCATGAATGTTTGACAGTGAGCAATATCACGATTATCCGGGCCGGAAGGTGGCGGGATTGACGTGAGGGCAGAGCGGGAGGATGATTGATCGAATGAGCCGCTATTCCATGATCTGCTGTATGATGATCTTGTGCGGTTTTGCGACAATGCTGCATGGAGGTGAAAGTATGACGTTATCGATTACATCCCCATCTTTTGCACAGATGGGGGAGATACCATCCAAATATACCTGTCAGGGTGTTGATATATCGCCGCAACTGGACTTTTCCGGAGTGCCGGCGGAGGCGAAGAGTCTGGCGTTGATCGTCGATGATCCGGATGCCCCGGATCCTGCAGCGCCGAAGATGATCTGGGTACATTGGTTATTGTACAACTTGCCGTCGGATACGCAAGGGCTGGCAGAAGGCGTGAGCAGTTTACCGGCCGGCGCCATGCAGGGCAAAAACGACTGGCATCGCAGCGGCTACGGCGGCCCCTGTCCACCGATCGGAGCGCACCGCTACTTTTTCAAGCTCTATGCGCTGGATACGCTGCTGCCGGATCTGCATGAACCGGATAAAAATGCGTTGGAATCCGCCATGCGGGGCCATGTGCTGGAACAGGCCGTCCTGATCGGCACCTATAGAAAGTAGTCCCGAATAATTTTTCCGGGCTCTGATCCCGCTTTGTTCGCGCTGGTCAGGCGGATGGCCAGACCAATACCGGCTTTCTGGCAGCCTGTGTTTCGTCGAGCCTGCGGCGGAACGGTTTGACCGGCGCACTGTGCAACTGGTCGGTATCGCCGGCTTCGCACTGCGCCGCAATCTCCAGCATGGCGTCGCAAAAAGCGTCGAGCGTCTGGCGCGATTCGGTTTCGGTCGGCTCGATCAGCATGGCGCCGTGCACAATCAGCGGAAAATAGACCGTCATCGGATGAAAACCCAGGTCGATCAGTTGCTTGGCGATATCGAGCGTTTTGACGCCGTGCTTTTCCTGTATTGCATCGGTCAACAGACATTCGTGTTTGCACAGGCCGTCAAACGGCACGTCGTAAGCATTTTTCAGCCGGCTTAATACATAATTGGCATTGAGCACGGCGTCTTCGGCGATTTTATGCAGATGGTTGTTGCCGAAGGCGGCGATATAGGCGGCTGCGCGCAGCAATACGCCGGTCTGGCCGATGCTGCCGAGCACGGAGCCGATCGATGCGTCGCTCTGGTGCAGCAGCGCATAGCCGTCACCCTGTTTTTCAATGCGCGGCACAGGCAGGTGCGGCGCCAGCGATTCATTGACCGCCACCGGCCCGCCGCCGGGGCCGCCGCCGCCATGCGGAGTGGAGAAGGTTTTGTGCACATTGATATGCAGGCAATCGATGCCCATATCGCCGGGGCGCGCCACGCCCACCAGGGCGTTCAGATTGGCGCCGTCGCCATAGACAAAGCCGCCGGCCTCATGCACCAGTCGGCAGATTTCGGCCACATCGGATTCAAAGGCGCCGGCGGTATTGGGGTTGGTCATCATCAGGGCGGCGGTGTCGTTATCGAGGTGGGCTTTGAGTTCGTCGAGATCAATGCGACCATCGGCGCCGGATTTCAGTTCGACCGTGTACATGCCGCACAGTGCGGCCGAGGCCGGATTGGTGCCGTGGGCGGAGTCGGGCACCAACACTTTTTTGCGATGCTGCTGGCCGCGCGCATCCAGTGCGGCGCGAATCATCATCAGGCCGGTCAGCTCGCCATGCGCGCCGGCGGCCGGCTGCAGGGTGATATGGGAAAAGCCGGAAATTTCGCATAGCCACTGCTGCAGTTCATACAGCAGTTGCAGCACGCCCTGCACGGTTTCATCCGGCTGATCGGGATGGATATGAGCCAGACCCGGCAGGCGAACCACCTGTTCATTGACGCGCGGATTGTATTTCATGGTGCAGGAGCCGAGCGGATAAAAGCCGGTTTCGATGCCGTGGTTCCACTGGCTTAAACGCACAAAGTGGCGCACCGCTTCCGGCTCGGAGAGGCCCGGAATGCCGGCAGGCTGCTGGCGTGCAAATGCAGTCAGTGCAGCCGGAATATCGCCCTCAACACCGGGCAGGTTGATCGAGGAAGGCGCTTCATGGGCGTGTTCAAACAGCAAGGCTTCTTCATGCTGAATGCCCGCCGTGGCCGAATACTGATTGGTATTGGATGCAGATTGCGTCATTTCGATACCTCCAGAGCAGCCAGATAGCGCTGAATATCGTCCTGCTCAACCATTTCCGTGGTCGCCACCAGCAGATGTCCCGGTTGTGCAGCATGATCGATGCGTTCCAGCGGGATGCCGGCAAAGATGCCGTCGGCTGCCGCCGCTGCCAGAAAGCGGTCACGCGCAGTGGTATCGGCAAAGCTCAGCACGGTTTCATTGTAATGCGCGCCTGCTGCTGCTGAAACGTGATCAGGCAGAGCCGCAAGCAGCGATTGCAATGCGGCGGCGGAATGGCGCGCCACGGTAGCCATTCCGTCATCGCCCATCAGGGTCAGATAGGTTGCGGCGGCAGTGCACATCAGCCCCTGATTCGAGCAGATGTTGCTGGTCGCTTTTTCACGCCGGATATGCTGTTCGCGGGTGGAGAGGGTGAGCACGAAGCCGCGCTTGCCGTCGGCGTCTTGCGTCATGCCGCAGACGCGGCCGGGCATCTGGCGCACATATTTCTGTTTGCAGGCGAACAGCCCAAGGTGCGGTCCCCCATATCCCATCGGGATACCGAGCGACTGGCCGGAACCGACGGCGATATCCGCGCCCATCGCGCCGGGCGACTCAATCAGCGCAAAAGCGGAGATATCGGAAAAGGCGACAACCATCAGGCACTTATTGGCATCGCATGCAGCGCGCAGGACGGAGAGATCATACACCGAACCGTAAAAATCCGGATATTGCACCACCACGCAGGCGGTGTTGTCATCGATGGCGGCGATCAGCGCATCCACATCCGTAGCAAAGCCATCCATTGCGATTTCAACATAATCGCCCTTGAGCCGGGAGAGGTAATTCGAGGTAACACTGCGGTAGCGCGGATTCACGGAGCCGGCCATCACCACGCGGTTTTTGCGTGTCACACGGCGCGCCATCAATGCCGCTTCGGCTGTGGCGGTAGCGGCCTCGTACATCGAGGCGTTGGCCACATCCATGCCGGTCAGGCGCGCAATCATGGTTTGGAATTCAAACAGCGCCTGCAACGTGCCCTGCGAAATTTCCGGCTGATAGGGGGTGTAGGCGGTCAGAAACTCGCCGCGCGAAATGACATAATCGACCACGGCCGGCACGAAATGGTGGTAAGTGCCGCCGCCCAGAAAACAGGCGGTATTGGCGGCGTGGCGATTTTTCTCCGCCGCCTGCGTGAACTTGCGCACAATCGCCGCTTCCGACATGCCGTCCGGCAGGTTCAGACTGCCCTGCTGCAGATGAAATTCAGCCGGGATATCGGCAAACAGGTCGCGTACGCCGGAAACGCCAATGGCCTCCAGCATGGATGCCCTGTCACTGTCTGTATGGGGTAAAAATCTCATGGGTTACTCACTAACGATTGTCGTTCAACTTGGGATAGTCAAAAGCAATCACCACGAAGGACACGAAAGACACGAAGAAAAACCTTTCAAGCTTTTCCTTTGGATTTCTTCGTGCGCTTCGTGTCCTTCGTGGTGAAATATTACAGGGCGGTTCTATTCTTCTAAAAAGGTGGTGTATTCGTCATCGTTGAGCAGTTCAACCTGGCCATCGCCGATGCTGACTTTGGCAATCCAGCCGGCGCCGTACGGATCGGTGTTGACCAGTTCCGGCTCGCCCTCCAGCGCTTCATTGACTTCAATCACTTCACCGCCAACCGGCGCATAGACATCGGACACCGCCTTGACCGATTCGACCACGGCATAGGCTTCACCGGCATCGATGCTACGACCAACCTCGGGCAATTCGACAAATACGATGTCGCCCAGCGCTTCCTGGGCATGATCACTGATGCCGAAGGTGGCCGTATCGCCATCGATACGCACCCATTCGTGTTCTTTGGTATATTTCAAATCAGCAGGAATAGTCATGTTCCATTCTCCCAAATCTTTTACCGCAAAGGACGCAGAGGTACGCAAAGTAGAATCGAATAATCGGTGGATGCGTTTGCATTACCCGGTTAAAATAGTGGACACTTTCTGGATTCCACTTTTAAATGATTGGTTTCCTTTGCGTACCTTTGCGGTTTATTGTTTACCTTCTTACATTACTACGAACAAACGGCAGCGTTGTTCGTTCGGCGGCGACTTGTTTGCCGCGAATTTCTACGCTTAAATCGCCTGTCTGCGCATGTTCGGGTTTTACGTAGGCCAGCGCAACCCCGCCGGCCATCGGCGAATGCATCCCGGAGGTGATTTCGCCGCTTGGTTCGCCATCCACAAACACTTGATAATGCTCTCGCGGAATGCCGCGACCGGTCAATTTCAGCGCAATCAGGCGCTGTTTCGGCCCGTCAGCTTTTCGATCAACTACAGCCTGTTTGCCGATGAAATCGCCTTTATCGAGTTTGGTAATCCACATCAATCTGGCTTCCACCGGCGTCACCGCATCGGAAATCTCATGGCCGTAGAGCGCATAACCCATCTCGGTGCGCAGCATATCGCGCGCTGCCAGGCCAATGGGTTCAGCTCCATTTTCCAGCAATTGCGACCATACTTCACTGGCCATGCTGTTGGGGATATAAATCTCAAACCCGTCTTCGCCGGTATAACCGGTGCGTGATACGATGCCCGCAGTGCCGTTCACCTGAACCTGCGCAAATTTATAATAACCGATGCTTTCCAGATCAGCATCGACCAGCGGCTGCAGCGCCGCCTGCGCCGCCGTCCCCTGCAAAGCCAGCAGCGTCGTATCATCGGATTCATCGACTACGCAGACATCAAAGTGTTCAGCTTGCGCCTGCAAATGCGCCACATCCTTATGGCGGTTGGCGGCATTGATGCAGAGGTAATATTCCGTGTCGCTGATTTTATAGGTGGTGATATCGTCGATAAACGTGCCGGAATCATTCAGCAGTGCAGAATAATGCACCTGCCCTTCGGCCAGTTTCGACACATCGTTGGTGGTAACAAACTGCAAGAACGCCAGCGCACCGCTGCCGGTTACCCGCACCTGGCCCATATGGGTGATATCGAACAGCCCCGCGCCGCCCTCGCGCACAAAGGTATATTCTTTCAATGCACCGCTTTTATATTGCACCGGCATCTCAAAGCCGGCGAACGGCACCATCTTGCCGCCCAGCGCCACATGCGCATCAAATAATGGTGTTTTTAGTAGGTTAGTCATCCTATAATCCTCGAAAAATATTAACCATTCACCACAGAGTAAAACTATTATAAATTTTTGGTTTTGACTTTATCTGTGTTCATCCGCGTTTATCTGCGGTTCCTGCTTTTGACTATTTATCGCCCAGGTGCGCCTTGAACGCTTCCACCGTATTGGCCAGCAACATGGTGATGGTCATCGGCCCGACGCCGCCCGGCACCGGCGTGATCCACGCCGCGCGCTCTGCCGCCGCTGCAAATTCCACATCGCCGGTCAGGCTACCGTCTTCAAGTCGATGAATGCCAACGTCAATCACCGTCGCCCCCGGCTTGATCCATGCGCCCTTGATCAAGCCCTGTTTACCCGCCGCCGCCACGACAATATCGGCGCGTTCGACATGGCTTTGTAAATCCTGCGTAAATTTATGCGCCACCGTGACCGTGGCTCCGGCCAGCAATAATTCCAGTGCCATCGGGCGACCAACGATATTCGATGCGCCGACCACCACGCATTCCTTGCCATGCAAATCTATGCCGGTTTCTTCCAGCAGCTTCATACAGCCAAACGGCGTGCAGGAGCGCAGCGCAGGTTTCCTCGCCGCCAGTCGGCCAACATTATAGGGGTGAAAACCATCGACATCCTTTCCCGGATCAATCGCTTCGATCAGTGAATCGGGGTTGATATGCTCCGGCACAGGTAGCTGCACCAGTATGCCATCCACCTTCGGATCGGCATTAAGCTCGGAAATCAATCCGAGCAGATGTTGCTGGGTGGTGTCAGCCGGCAGGTAGTGCGAAAATGAAACAACGCCCATCTTTTCGCAACCGGATGTTTTATTGCGCACATAGACTTGCGAGGCCGGATCGTCGCCGACCAGAATCACCGCCAGGCCGGGCGCACGACCGTGTTTTTCGGTCAGTTCGGCCACCTCTTTTGTCAGCGCCCCGCGCATACGCGTCGCCAGCGCCTTTCCGTTCAGTATCTGTGCACTCGTCTTGGTATTCATCAGGTCGCGCATTGTTGCAGCAAGTTCGGCTTTCGACAATGGCGGGGAGCATGGTGTGAAAGCTTGTCTGCATACATACAGCTTATCCGTGTTCACATGCTGAAAACGACAAAAGGGCGGTTTTTTCCTAACGCGCATGGACATTTTACACCCCGTGAAATGAAACATATCACAAAGTGGAAAACATCCATGCAATAGCGTTGTTTGTTTCATGTTAAAGTTTGTCATGCAGATGCCGATAAAGTTCAATGCGTTGTTTGAATAAAAAATTGCAACAGACTTTTGAGATCTGCATGGTGACCCAGATCACTTTTTTCTAGTCATGGAAGGCTTTAGGGTTGTGTCTGTCTTCAACATTCGTTGCCATGCGCTTGGTTTTTGGTCAGTTTTAAAGCCAGCCGAGAACACCCGGAGGAGTAGAATATGAAAAAACACACACTGTTTATCGTGATGCTAACAGCCATGCTCGGCTTTGCTTTCGGCGCTGAAAAAGGCGCGATTTCACTGCTGATTCCATCTGCAATGGCTGGAGACAGTAAAGACTCGAAGAATAAGGATTCCAAGGATTCTAAGGACTCCAAGGATAAAGACTCCAAGGACAAGGATTCCAAGGATAAAGACTCCAAGGATAAAGACTCCAAGGATAAAGACTCCAAGGATAAGGACAGCAAAGACACCGCCTCAAAAGATTCGGGCTCAAATGGTAGCGGCAATGGTAGCGGCGGTAGTTGCACATGCCCGCCGGGGATTTCATCGTGTATTTGCGCCGATGGCTCCACTGGCAATCCCGGGCCCGGCAGCCTGCCATCAGCCCCGGCTTCGCTCCGCTCTGTGCACGGCGGCTAACTTAAATTCAATCTCGATAACAACGGCGTCCGTAAGGACGCCGTTTCTGTTGCAAACAAACCTCTGGCGCGATCATCACGGCGATTCATGGATAGTCCGGGTTGGCCGTATTGGCGTTCTTTTTGCTTAGAGAGTCAATGTGAAACCCGATGTAAAGCATAAGCTCTTTTTATTTTTGTTGCTGCTCTCCGGCCTGGCCGGCATTTCGTATGAAATTCTGTACGGCCGCATGCTTGGCAACCTGATTGGCGATCAGTTTGCAGTCTCCGCCGCCATCCTGATCACATTTCTGCTGGGCATCGGTATCGGCTCGCGTCTGGCCTGGCGGCTATGGCGCTGGTTGTGGCTGATTGAGTTGCTGATCGGACTCTGCGGCGCTGCGTTCGTGTTTGGCGCGGACGGCGTGGATAGTTTGCTCTATCATGGCCTGCCGCTGTTGCCTGCAGGGCTGACAGGCAGCATCATCGCATCCGCTCTGCTGCTGTTTGCGCCGGCCATGCTCATTGGCTGCAGCGTGCCCCTGTTTGCCGGCTACATGGGGCGGTTGTCAACCGGCGCAGAATTTTCCACCGTCTACGCCATTTACAATATCGGCGCGGCGCTGACCGCCGTTCTGATCGAATATCTGCTGTTACGCAGCTTCGGCATTCACGGCACAGTACTCTGCTTTGTCGGCCTGAATGTGCTGATTGCATGCCTGTTGGGCTTCAGCTTTACCGAGCTGCGCAGCAAGCCTCCGGCAGCGCCCCGCCAACATGCAACCACTGCCGCCATGCGGAAACAGGCGCTGGCGATCATTCCGATCAGCATGGCCTCGGCCATCTTCCAGTTGCTAATGGTAAAACTCGCCGAGATGCTGCTGGGGCCATTTCGCGAGTCGTTCGCACTGGTGCTGTCGATTGTGCTGCTGGGCATTGCGCTGGGCTCGATGCTGGTGCGCCGCCTGCGGCTCTCTTTTCAAACCGTTGTTCTGATCGCTCTGGCCGGCGTCGCGTCATTTTTTATCGCCATGCAGCCGGTCGCCTATCTGTACGCCGAATATTATGCGGCCGCGTCCGGCCATTACGCCATGACAGTGCTGTTGAAGTGGGGCTGCCTGTTCCTGCTGATGGGATTGCCGGCGCTGGCCTTCGGCGCCACCGTGCCGGCGCTGATACAAGCGGATGCGGATGATGTCAGCAGGGCGTCCGGAGAGCTGCTGTTTGTCGCCTCCATGGCCAATGTGGCGGGATTTCTGCTGATGGTGTTTCTCCTGCACCGCTATCTGGACTATGGCGTGATCATGCTGGTTATCGGCGCGCTGGCGGCCGGCTCGCTGTTGTTGCACGGGCGCTGGCGGCCGGCGCCTGTGGCGCTGGCGGCGCTGTTATTGGCGGCAGCCGGCCTGTTATGCGCCAACAACTGGGATGAAGACCTGCTCTATGTCAGTTATACCAACTTCCGCGACCCGCATGATCTGGACGATGCGCGTCGCAATCTGGCGGTTCCGGAGCGTTTTAAAGGTTATCAGGATGTATTTGCCATCAACCGCGTGGATGACGATCCCTACTTTTTTATCAACGGCTACAACAGTATCCCGCTGAATAATCCGTCCGAACGCATTGTCGGCGCGGTATCATCCTATTTTGCGCCTTCTAGCCGCGATGCACTGGTGCTTGGGCTCGGCAGCGGTGCGACCGCGTCGGTGGTCGGGCAGATTTTCAACCATACCGACGTGGTCGAAATCAATCCGGTGGTGCGCCAGAACCTGTTTCGCATGAAGCAGTGGAATTTTGACATCGAGTCCAACCCCAACGTCCATATTATTGTCGATGACGCCATTCACTACGCCCGGGCGACGCAAAAACATTACGGCCTGATCCTCAACACCGTAACGACGCCGCTCTATTTCAGCTCATCCAAGCTCTACACGACCGATTTCTTCGGGGTGATCAAGCGACGGCTGAAACCGGGCGGTATCTACGTCACCTGGATGGATGCACGCATTGGCGACAAGGGGGTGGATATTGTGCTCAATACGATCCAGCACAGTTTTCACCACTGCGCCCTGCTCTATATCAAATCCTCCTATTTTCTACTGATCTGTTCGGATGAACCGGTCAGGGCGCGATCACTGCCACAATTCGGTCGCGGCAACCGGGCCTACGACAATCTGGTTGAACATGAGGGAATTATTCCCGAGTGGCTGAAATATCAGTTGTTGAACAGTGATGTATTGCAACTGCCAGCCGACTCACAAGCGCCGCTGAACCGGGCCGATTTTCCGGCCCTCGAATTTGAGATGGCCCGCCTGAGCGGCCGCGGCATCCCCGATTTCAAACGGCGGTTGCGCCGCGCCATGGATCTCCAGAAAATTCGCCCGGCGCTGGGCCAAACCGGCCCGGATTATCCGGCCGAACTGCTCTGGCATACGCGCCTGCGCCTGAAAGAATCATCCTTCACCCGCTGCTGGAGCCGGCTCGCGCATCGTTATCGTAGTGATTTTGAGCCGACCTACCGCGCCGTTCAGCAGCGCTATATCGAGCGCCTCTACGCCAGCAGTTCCGACGCCGACGTGTTTCATCAGCTCGGCTACAGATTGATGCAGGCCCGGCAATACCATCTGGCGCTCGCCGTATTCCGGCATACGCTCGAACTGGATGCCGGGCACAACAACAGCCATTTTAATATGGCCGCCTGCTATGAACGGCTGGGCGATTTCCGCAACGCCCGGAAACATTACCTGCTGGAACAGCAGATTGATCCCGACGATGAAGATATCCCCTACCGTCTGGGCCGCATTGACGTGGTCACGCATCGATACCGCCGGGCGGTCAAAAAGCTACGCCGGGCGATCGACGTTATGGGGCGCGATACGCCGTGGCGCGTCTATGATTATCTGGGCAAAGCCTATCAGGGGCTCGGCCAGAGCCGCGCGGCAAGCGATGCTTTTGCTCAGGCCCGGGCAAAACGTCAGCAAGATTGAGGCCGTTTCGACGCTGCTATCTGGTAAAACCTAGCCACTGATTCCACGAATGAACACCGATTAAAAATTTCAAATCACCTTCTGCATATTGACTTTCAATTCGTGTTCATTCGTGCCATTCGTGGCTAGATTTCCAATTTTGTTCTGGCCAGGCCGGAACAGGCTTACCGTACCACCAGCGCATCATGCTCCACATCGACATGCATCACGCCGCCGGGCTGTACATCGCCGGCGATCAGCAAGCGCGCCACCGGCGTCTCCAGATGCTCCTGAATAAACCGTTTTAACGGCCTGGCGCCGTAAACCGGGTCGTAGCCGTTGCGGCTGATCCAGTCTAGCGCCGCATCGCTGATCTTAAGCCCCACCTGCTGCTCGGCCAGCCGCTGCTGCAACTCCTCCAGAAACAGCTGCACAATGCCGCTCACCACAGATTGCGTCAGCGGACTGAAGATCACCGTATCGTCCACCCGGTTGAGGAACTCGGGGCGGAAATGCTGCCGCAGGGCCTGCATCACCTCGTTCCGCGCCGCCGCACTAATACGGCCCTCTGCATCGATGCCGTCGAGCAGATATTGCGAACCGATATTGCTGGTCATAATCACGATGGTATTCTGAAAATTCACCGTGCGACCATGGCTATCGGTCAACCGTCCGTCATCGAGCAGCTGCAACAGCACATTGAAGACATCGGCGTGCGCCTTCTCCACCTCATCGAGCAGCAACACCGAATAGGGTTTGCGGCGCACCGCTTCGGTCAGCTGGCCGCCCTGCTCAAAGCCGATATAACCCGGTGGCGCGCCCACCAGACGCGATACCGTGTGTTTCTCCATATATTCGCTCATATCGATACGCACCATGTTCTCTTCGCTGTCGAACAGGGTGCGCGCCAGGGTGCGCGCCAGCTCGGTTTTGCCGACCCCGGTAGGGCCGAGAAACAGGAATGAACCGATTGGACGATGCCGATCGCGAATGCCGGCGCGGGCGCGCAGCACCGCATCGGCGACCGCTTTGACCGCTTCATCCTGACCGATCACCCGCTCATGCAGCACCGACTCCAGACGCAACAGCTTTTCGCGTTCGCCCTCCATCAGCCGCGTCACCTGAATGCCGGTCCAGCGCGATACCACCTCGGCGATCTCATCTTCGGTAACGGCTTCGCTGATCAGCGCCTTGTTGTCGCTGGCGGCCGCTTCGGCCTCGGCCAGCTGTTTCTCCAGTTCCGGCAGTTTACCGTAACGCAAACTGGCGACCTTCTCCAACTGGTAATCGCGTTCGGCCTGCTCGATATCGAGCCGCACCTGTTCGATCTGCTCGCGCAACTGCTGCACCTGCCCCATGGCGCCTTTCTCGCGCTCCCAGCGCGCCCGCATGGCGTCGCGCTCCTCCTGCAGATCGGCCAGCTCCTTGCGCAGGATTTTGAGCCGCTTTTTACTGGCTTCATCCTTCTCCTTTTTGAGCGCCGTCTCTTCGATCTCCAGCCGCATGGCTTTGCGCATCACGGCATCGAGCTCGGCCGGCATCGAATCCATTTCGGTGCGAATCGAAGCGCAGGCCTCATCGACCAGATCGATCGCCTTATCCGGCAGAAAACGATCCGAGATATAGCGATCGGACATGGTCGCCGCCGCCACCAGCGCGCCGTCGCTGATGCGTACGCCGTGATGCAACTCGAAACGCTCACGCAAGCCGCGCAGAATCGAGATGGTGTCCTCCACATCCGGCGCATCGACCACGATCGGCTGGAAACGCCGCTCCAGCGCTGCATCTTTTTCAATATGCTGGCGATATTCATCCAGCGTCGTCGCGCCGATGCAGTGCAGCTCGCCGCGCGCCAGCATCGGCTTGAGCATATTGCCGGCATCCGAACTGCCTTCTGTTTTTCCTGCGCCGACAATGGTGTGCAACTCATCAATAAACAGCAGCGTGCGCCCTTCCGACTCCCTGATCTCCTTGAGCACCGCTTTCAGCCGCTCTTCAAATTCGCCGCGATATTTGGCGCCGGCCATCAGCGCTGTCATATCCAGTGCGAACAGGCTGCGATTCTTCAGCCCTTCCGGTACATCGCCGGAGACAATGCGCTGCGCCAGCCCCTCGGCGATGGCTGTCTTGCCGACGCCCGGCTCGCCAATCAGAACCGGATTGTTTTTGGTTTTGCGCGACAGAATGCGAATCACCGAGCGAATCTCCTCATCGCGTCCGATCACCGGATCGAGCTTGCCGGCGCGGGCCAGCTCCACCAGATCGCTGCCATATTTCTTCAGTGCTTCATATTGCGATTCCGGCGCATCGGTGGTGACGCGCTGATGGCCGCGCACCTGCTCCAGCGCTTCGAGAAAACGGGCGCGGGTCACGCCGTGCGTGTTGAAAATTTTGCCGGCGTCGCTGCGATCGCCCTCTTCAATCATGGCCAGGAGCAGGTGCTCAACAGAGATATACTCATCCTGCATGCGCCCGGCCTCATCGCCGGCCCGCACAAACAGCTGCTGCAAACGCGGCGTGATATAGACTTTATCGGCTTCTGTGGCTGCGCCGCTGACTTTCGGGCGTTTGGCGAGCGCCTGCTGCACCGCAGCTTTTAACGTATCCGTGGCAACACCGGCCTGCTCCAGCAGGCGCGGGGCGAGCCCGTCATCCTGAGCCAGCAGTTCGGCCAGCAGATGCTCCACATCGACCTGCTGATGCGACAGCCGCACCGCCAGTTGCTGCGCTGCAGCCACTGCCTCGTTGACCTTCTGTGTCATGCGATTCAGATCCATGTTGCAACCCCCTGTTCAAATCAGATTTTATAGATGTGCAGGGCATATATGGGGCTGGCAGGCCAAAAATCCAAGATGTCTGTATAAATGCCTGCGTGCGCAGAAGCTATAAGGAGGCAGGCAGATAGACCGTGAAGCAGCTGCCAGCGCCCGGCGTACTCTGCAGCGCAAGCGCGCCGCTATGGCTGCGAACGATGCCCAGCAGTGCTGCCAGCCCCAGGCCGCTGCCGCTCTCTTTGGTGGTAAAAAACGGATCGAAAATTCGGGTTTGCGTTTCGTCGTCCATGCCGCAACCGGTATCTGTCACTTCAAGGAAAACAAACTCCCCGGCCTCGCAATCAGCGGCCATTTTCATCGATGAGAAGTCCGTCGCGCCGAGGTGGGAGATACCGGTGCGCAGCGTAATGTCGCCCGGCTTGCCCTGCATCGATTCCGACGCGTTGGTGATCAGGTTCATGATCACCTGCATCAGCTGATTTTTATCGCCATATACATCCGGCAGCGCTGTCGCGAGTTGTTTGTCCATGCGAACTTGTTGTCCGATGGATGGTGACAGAATTTCCAGAACATCCTCCACAAGCTGGCTCATATTCTGGCACCCCATCGAAATTTTCCCTTGCCCGGAGTAGGCCAGCATATGCTGCACAAGATCGGCGCCATGCGAGGCGGACTTAAAAATGCGCTGCAGAAACGGCTGCAACGCATGCTGACGATTATCCAGCATGGCCAGTTCTGCATTGCCCATCACGCCGACCAGCAGGGTATTAAAATCGTGGGCAATACCGGCGGCCAGCACGCCGATCGATTCCATTTTCTGAATCTCGGCCATGCGTTTCTGCACCTGCTGTTTTTCTTCCGCTTCCCGCACAATCTGTCGCTCGAAAGATTCGATCATCTTCTGAAACGCCGCCGCGACGCCAGCAACAAAGAGATATATAATCATGGCGACGATGAACATCTCTTCGAACTGAAACGATGCCACGCCCGATAATACCCATAAGGATTCAGCCAGTACCAGAACAAAAAAAAGCGCCGACCAGATTACCCCTTCACGGAAACCGAAAAAGTAAAAAGACAACAAAGAAACGGCCGGCAACCATAACAGAAACAGCGGCATCTGAAGCAGTTCGTCCGGAATGGAAGGCATAAACGAGAGTGAAAAAACAAGCATGCCGGCCCGGGCCGGCATGCCGGGATTCGGACTTTTCCATGCCCAAAATAGCAGCGGCAGCAACACCGTCGCCAGTGTCAGGTCCTGATATATGGAAGCAGTTAAGCCGTTTTGCCAGTCCAGCCATGCGCAGACGAAACTGATCAGCGAACCGGAAGCTGCGCCAATCATAAACAGCTTGCGGCGAAGCGCGGTTTTGGCAGCCGAGTCACCGGCCTGATGCATTATGGCGTGATCGATGACGCGTGGTTTTATTTCCAAAGGCGCATCACCTCTTTCAGCAGTGTGTGACGTTTATAGGGCTTTTGAATAAAGCCGCACAACCCGTCCCGATAGAGCCGCTCTGCGGCCGTATCTTCGGAAAAACCGCTGCTTAAGATTACAGCGGCATCGGAGCGAATCGCTCGAATGGCATGAAACGCCTGTTCTCCATCCATGCCCGGCATCGTTAGATCCATCAGCACGACGGCAATCTCATCCGCATGCTGACGGAATACCTCGATAGCCTGTTCGCCGTTATCTGCCGTCAGCACCTTCACGCACTCACGCTCCAGCAGCCGCTTGGCCACATCACGCACAGGCTCTTCATCATCGACCACCAGCACTGCTCCCTGCATCACCATGTAGCTTGAATTCAGCGGTCTGCTGCAACGAACTGTCGCCCGAAAAAACCGCACCCAGAGATGGCAGAAACACCTTGAAGCAGGCGCCTTCACCGGGCTCGCTTTCTACCGACAATGTACCACCATGACTGCGGACGATGCCCAGCAGCGCTGCCAGGCCCAGGCCGCTGCCACTCTCTTTGGTTGTGAAAAACGGATCGAAAATCCGGGCTTTTGTCTCTGCATCCATGCCGCAACCTGAATCTTTGACTTCCAGCCAGACATATTCACCCGGCTCCATATCGCCGGCCATATACATATCGTGGAAGTCATCTTCATTGAGTACGGTCTCACCGGTGCGCACCTCAATACTGCCCGGTTGTCCCTGCATTGCTTCCGCAGCGTTGGTCATCAGATTCATAATCAGTTGTGTGAGCTGATTTTTATCGCCATAGATATCGGGCAAATCATCCATAAGTTGCTGCTTCAGCGTGATCTGTTTGCCGATAGCAGCTGCCAGCAACTCATAAACATCACAGATCAGCGTGTTGAAGTTTTGCGATCCCATGGCGATATTCCCTTGTCCGGAATAGGCCAGAATCTGGCGCACCAGATCGGCGCCATGCGATGCGGATTTGAAAATACGTTCCAGATACGGTTGCAATTCATCCTGACGATTATCGAGCATGCAAAGCTCGGCATTGCCCATCACGCCGACCAGCAGATTGTTAAAATCGTGGGCAATGCCTCCAGCCAGCACGCCGATGCTTTCCATCTTCTGCGCTTGTTGCAGCTGATCGGCCAGCGCCCTGCTTTCGCGCTCGGCCATCTTGCGTTCATTGATGTTTCGCACATTGCCTTCCACGCCGGCGACTTGACCCTTCGCATCATGGTAATATTGTGCATTGACTTCCACCCAGACACGGGAGCCGTCCTTATGTTTCAGGCAGACTTCATAGTTCTGCAAGTTGCCGCCGCTGGCATCGAGCGCCTGCAGAAATTTGTCGCGCCCGCCTTTTTCATAATAGAGCGTGTTCAGCCGCTGGCCGATAAGCTCCTGGCGCTGGTAACCCAGGTGTCTTTCGCAGGCCAGCGACACCCAGGTCATTTCTCCCTGCAGGTTGGTGCGGTAGTAGGCATCCTGCATATGATCGAGAATTTCCTTGTATTCGGATGACACCGCCTCCAGCTCCGCTGTGCGTTTCTTAATACCCAGTCTGAGTTGGCGATTGTAGAGATACATCGCCACCACCAACGCCAGCAGCAGTGCAAATAACAGCCAGTAACGATAATGCCATATTTTTTCCAGCGTCTCTGGCTCTGGGTGATAGAGAAAGCGATTCCATGCTATTGTTTCGACAGGCTCGCCCATCTGCCTGAAAACAGCCGCAATATGTTGCCAGCGATCCGGGTTGGATAAGCCGACCGGCACAATCGACGACATCATCAGTTGATCGATCGCATCCGCTTCATAGCTTAAATGCGCGGCGGATTTATGCTGACTGTCGTACTTGCGCCTGATCAGCTCAACAACCTCAAGCTTATGCGCCAGTGCATATTTCCACCCCTTGATGGTGGCGCGGCGTATCGCCGCCACGCGCTCAGGATTTGCTACGACCTCTGCTTCAGTCGTAACCAGCGTATCGCCATAAAAATCGATGCCGTAATCTTCAGGGCGAAACATATGAAATGGAATGCCGCGCTGTTTGAGCACAAAGCCTTCATTGCTGCTGTAGCCCGGCCATGCTGCAGTTCGACGCTGAATCAGATCATCGAGACTCCCGATCGGAATCCGTACATAATCATTCTGAGGCAGTCCGGCCCGCTGCAGCATCGCCTGCACCTCAATGGTCAGGTTTCCCCGCTGCATCATCACGCGTTGATTGCGCAGTTGCTGCAGTTCGCTGATATCCGACAGGGTATAGACCACCTGTGGGGAATGTTGAAAAAGGGACGCCACGACCACCACCGGGTTCCCCTCGGCCCTGGTCAGAATTACCCCAGCATCAGCCACGGCATATTGCACCTCGCCGGCCAGCAGCTCTTTGACAGGCGCATGTTCCGGGCCGCCCTCGATCAGGCTGACATGGAGCCCTTCATCGGCGTAAAAGCCCTTTTCCAGCGCCGCATAATAACCGGCGAACTGAAACTGATGTTTCCACTTGAGTTGAATGCGAACCGTCGCATCGGTGGCTGCGTGCGCAACTGCTGCGGCGACTTCCCGAGCGCTGCAAACGATACACAGCAGGGCGACCAGAACAGTAAAGAAATATCTCATCCCGTTAACCCTACAGATGTGCCGATCCTGTTCAACGACGCGGCAGCTCCACGACGAAGACCGACACCTTGGCTGCGGCCACCGGATTGGAGTTGGCGATCTCCACGATCAGATCATCTTTGCCAGACGGATTATCAAAGCGGGCTTCAAACTCATGGTTGTCGACATGATAGCTGCGCCGCTGCAC
>Ga0256829_1001339_pt1 | contig 20509 bp, 17 predicted proteins | sample 131447metaG_FD_185979 | JGI IMG/M metagenome (GOLD analysis project Ga0256829, IMG submission 185979) | Hydrothermal vent microbial communities from Lau Basin, Pacific Ocean - 131-447 | ecosystem: Environmental > Aquatic > Marine > Hydrothermal vents | place: Pacific Ocean: Lau Basin | collected...
ATTGGACAAACGCAGCGATGGTGCTTTTAGTAAAGAGACCTTAGTGATGAGTGGTGTTTCTGGTGGAGCTGTAGGAATCGCCAATTACGCCTCTATTGTTAACGAGAACTCGGACCTCGATGCCAGAGCAGCTGCAATCTTCAATATTGGGACCTCCAATGTGCTGAGCAATGAGTTGGTATATCTTTTAGGAAAGGACTGGTTGCGCGAATATATTCCTTTGACCTATCAGGGCAGGGACAGGTCTTACAAGAGTATGCAAGACCATGCCCGCTACACCGGGATGGGAGACCGTTACCAAACCAAGACCTTTTCCGATTACTGGTGGGAACTCCAGCAAAAACAGGCTGGGAAGTTTCCAATTTTGATCATGAATACTACTTCTACCATTGGGCGTCAAGGGGTAGTGAGCACAGTGAATTTTGAACCTAATACTTTTCCGGCAGCAGATAATCTGTCCGATTTCAACAACTCCTGTGGCGATTGTGGCCTTACCTACTTCGGAGCAGTCTCTACCACCAATAGGTTTCCTCTGTTTAGTCCATCCGCAGAGATCCGTGGAAAAGGTACTTATGTAGATGGGGGTTATTTTGAGAACTCTGGTATGCTCAGTACGCTAGAGATCTATCAGACCTTGAAAGATGAATCAGGGGCCTACCACAGTAAGATCCAACCGGTCTTTGTGAACATTATCAATTCGTTGGATTTCTATGTAGCGCACAAAGTGCTTAAAGATTGGAAATTCAAAAAGGTTACTCAAGATAAGTCGGGAGAGTTATCGGCCATACTCAATACCGTGGTCTCTATAGATAAATTGCCGCGTTATGTATTCGATAAGATAGAGAAAGAAGGTTTTGTGCTAGAACCTATAATGATGCCACACCGCATTACCTATGATCGGGTAAAATCCGTGCTTCGAGGAGATGTGGACGACCCCGTCCGTCTTATGAAGCTCATTAAACAACACAACGATACCATTCGTTGGGTACTTCGCGATTACGAAAATTACAAGCTGCGACAGTGGGGTGTGGTGGAGCCTCCATTAGCTCGAGTATTGTCTGAGCCCGCCGTGCGATATCAAGAAGCTATGGTGTATTATCACCCAGAGGTACAACGGGCATTCGCTAGGATAGATGCCTACTTGAATACCCCTGAGATCATTGACAATTCCTTTAAGCAGCGCATACAGCGAACCATTAAAGCAGATACGCTGATCAATCCGTATCAGAAGTTCAACAAGCAATAGTTGTTTTGTATCTTTAGGCTTTAATCCTGCCAAATAATGAGATACCTATTTTTGCTTGTATTTCTGCTGAGCCAACCTGTCTTGGGTCAGTATGACAAAATTCTATCAGAAAGAGATCGCGCTACACTAAAAGACGAGATCCTCGCAGATCGATTCAACAATTTACTACCCGAACTTATGGACAAGGCGGGGATAGATATGTGGATCCTGATTGCGCGCGAATACAATGAAGACCCTGTTATGCGCACCATGCTGCCGGCCAAATGGCTCAACGCCAGAAGGCGCACTATGCTGGTGTTTTACAGAGATGCAGCGCAAGGAACCATTGATAAACTGGCCGTGGCCCGCTACAATGTGGGAGAGAATATCAAATCGGCTTGGAACAAAGAAGAAGAACCCGATCAGTGGAAAGCTTTGGTAAGACTTATAAAAGAGCGGAATCCTAAGAAGATCGGCATCAACACTTCGGACTACTTTGGCATTGCAGACGGTTTGGTAAAGACCGATTACGAAGCCTTGTTAGAAGCTTTACCTCCAGAGGAGGAAGCCAAATTGGTCTCCGCAGAAAAACTGGCTATCAGCTGGATAGAGACCCGCACGGCAAAAGAGATGGAGCTCTATAACACCTTGGTTCAAATTACCCACGACATAGTCGCCGAAGCCTTCTCTAGAAAGGTCATCACTCCTGGAGTAACCACTTCAGACGATGTGGTCTGGTGGATGCGTCAAAAGGTGACCGACCTAGGCTTAGCTACCTGGTTTCATCCTACAGTAGATATTCAACGCAGTGATGAGGCCTTAAAAAGCCATATTGAGTCTTTCTCTAACGGCTATAAGGACAAGACCATAATGCCGGGAGATCTGTTGCATTGCGATTTCGGTATCACCTATATTGGGCTGAACACCGACAGCCAACAACACGCTTATGTTCTGCAGGAGGGGGAGACTCAGGTACCTGCGTTTTTGGCCGATGCTTTTAAGCTCGGTAATAGGTTGCAAGATATCTTGACCAATAATTTCGTTACTGGGCAAACCGGAAACCAGATCTTGTTGAAATCTCTTGCAGAAGCTAAAAATGAAGGCCTCAGACCATCGATATATACGCATCCATTAGGTACATACGGCCACAGTAGCGGGCCTACTATTGGAATGTGGGATTCTCAAGGCGGAGTTCCTGTCAATGGCGATTATCCGTTGTATCCGAACACCGTATACGCCATAGAACTCAACACCACGGTTCGTATAGAACCTTGGAATAAGGACATTCGTATCATGCTAGAAGAAGCGGGTTTTTACGGTCCTGATGGTTTCCGTTATGTAAACGAGCGGCAAGAGGCTATAATTCCTATTCCTTCGGATTAATCTTTAATTCCGGGTTGTTTTAAGGTGAAACCTTCTGCCTCTTTGGCGGCATCTACCATTGCTTTAACCTCGGCAAGCAGTGCTTTGGCGTCATAGATGATCCCATCTTTAATGGTGTACTTAACCCCACCTACGCGTACCACCTCATTGTCTTCGGTGAGTTTTATAGCACCTGTCCCGTAAAGGACTTTGAGGTTTTCTAAAGGATTTTCTTCTATGATCACAAAGTCTGCCAGTTTGCCGATCTGCACAGAGCCAAGGTCTTGGTCAGCACCCAAGGCTTCTGCGCCGTTCAACGTAGCTGCACGGATCACTTCTAAGGGGTGGAAGCCTGCTTCTCGCAACAACTCCAATTCGCGGATATAGGCAAAGCCGTAAAGCTGAAATATAAACCCGGAATCTGAGCCGGCAGTAACGCGCCCGCCACGATTCTTGTATTCGTTGATAAAGGTCATCCACAATCGGTAGTTTTCCTTCCAAGCAACTTCTTCTTCTGTTCCCCAGAAATGCCAATACGATCCATGAGAGATCTTGCTGGGCTGATAAAAACGCCAAAGTGAGGGCAGGGTATAGTCTTCATGCCATTCAGCTCTGCGCGCTCGCATCAAGTCCCGGCTGGCCTCATAGATGTTAAAGGTAGGGTCTAACGTAAAATCTAAGGCTAGAAGCTCGTCCATTACGGCATTCCAATGGTCTGAGAATGGCGCTGCGGCTTGTTGCCAGAGTTTGCCTGCTTCTCCAAAGCGATGTTGCTCGTTTTGATAATTATAATCTAGTGGGTAATTCTGTACCGTTCTGTCGTTGAACAAGGCTTCCGGTAAACCGTACCAATGTTCCATACTGGTTAGACCAGCGCGTGCAGAATGCAGCACATTCCAGCGGGCCACACTCATCTGTGCGTGGTGCATGGCCGAACGCAGTCCTAGTTTTTTATTCTCGTCTAAAGCAGCGGCCATGATCTGTGGTTCGGCGCCAAAGAATTTTATGCCGTCCGCACCACGTGCGGCATTTGCACGTACCCATTTACGGGCCAATTCTGGAGTACTGATCGGCAAGTCATCTAAGGGGTTGAAGCTACTTGAAGTTTGCCCGAAGCCCGTATAAGCGAAAATACGAGGTGCTGTTATACTGTTGGCTGCGGATCTTTTCTTTAGATCCAAGGTCCAGTCGATGCCACGACCAGATGGTTCCCGTACCGTGGTCACCCCATGGGCCATCCAGAGTTTAAAAACATAATCCCAATCGGCTCCTTGGGCCACGCCGCCAATATGCCCGTGCATGTCCACAAAACCAGGTAATAAATACATGCCATTGGCATCCAATTCACGGCCACCGGGTTTAAGTTGAGGTCTGGAAGAATCTTTTATAGCTACTCCTGGGTAGCCCACAACTTGTATTTGCGTGATCCTATTGCCTTCTACTACTATGTCTATCGGACCTCTTGGCGGAGAGCCGTCACCATTGATCAAGGTAACCCCGCGAATGATAAGCTGATCGTAAGGTCCGTCTCCTTGGGTTTGTGCATAGTTACTGGTGGTAAAAAGTAGTGCCGAGAAAAGGCAAAAGGTAATTTTAAACGCTTTCATATTGGTTGGAATAGTTGTACCAAAAGGTACGGATTTATTTTCTGTTGATGCGATACAAAATGGTCGAAGCAATAAGCCCTAACGTAGCAAAGCCACCGAGCATCAAAAAGACATAACGATAGCCCTGAGCTCCTGGCCAATTGTCTATTAAGTAACCCATAGCCGGACTGGTAAAGATATCTGGGGTGTATCCTATTAAGGAGATCAACCCAACGGCAGTTCCCGTGAGCAAGACAGGGACCTTGCTCTCTTTTAAGGTTGCAAAGTACAAGGCTCTGGCACCATAAATACCCGTAGCGCATAGCAGTACTCCCATAATGAAGAAGTAAGTGCTATCAGCCTCAATAAAACCGAAGCCAAACAGCGAGGCGCCAAAAACACTCAACACAAAGCTTATAACAAGCCACAGTGTCACCTTGTTCCTATCGGCCAAAAAGCCGAAGATCAAGCCTGTTATAGGTCGTAAGTATAGCAGGGTAGCACCAGTTTTGGCGGCATCCACTTCGTTATACGCCATGACATCTCTGGCGTAGCGAGAAAAAACATCGGTCAATTTATAACCGACGTAAGCAGATAATATAATGATCATTAAAAGCCAAATGGCTGGGATCTTAAGCACAGAGCGTATTTCTGGCCAACTTATTTTGTTTAGGGTGGTTTGCTCGTCGGATCCCGTTTTCATGAATAGCCAAACCAATAGCCCGATCACACTAACTATTGCGGTTGTGGTATAGATCACATAAGAGAAAACCTCTTGGCGCTCGGCCGGACTGATCTCTTGAATATCCGCAGAAGAAAAGGCTGCTAAGATCCAAATACCCATGGATGCAAAAAGGGCACCGACCAATCCGCGTCCGCCATCAAGTATCCCAAAGGCTCGGCCTTGACTTTTGTCTCCACCCCAAATACGAGTGGCTTTGATCATGGCGGCCCAGAACAGAAAAATGGTCGTAAAACCCCAGTATCCGAAGAGTATTTTTAGCCCTGATATAGAAGGATAGGTAGCCATATAAAGTCCACCCAGAGCTGTTGCCCAGAGAGAAACAGCCATTAATTTACGGGCTTCGTATTTGTCGGCGAGTGGTCCTCCAAAAACATAAGCTCCAAAAGCCACTACACCGTAAATGGATTGTGCGGCACCAATTTCAAAGTTGGTTATACCAAAGGCGTCTAGAAAAGTCTTCCCAAATACACGAATGAGCACAAAGGGTAAGATAAACACGGCTTCGCCGGCCAAAATGAGCAGGAGCAAATAGAGTGATCGTTGTTGTTTGGATGTTAGCTTAAGGCTCAAATTCTAGTATGAATAAGGCCAAGTTACAACAATTAAACTTGTAGCACGCCCATATTAAAAGGCTTCTCTATTGGAGCATTATTTGCGGCTTCTATCCCCATGCTTATCCAAGTTCTGGTGTCCATAGGGTCAATTACCGCATCGGTCCAAAGGCGAGCAGCAGCATAATAGGGTGAGATCTGCTCGTCATAACGGGCTTTGATCTTGTCGTAAAGGGCAGATTCTTCTTCCTTCGTGATCTCTTTGCCGGCTTTCTTTAAAGAAGCCGTCTCGATCTGTAGCAATACTTTTGCTGCGGAGTTTCCACTCATCACCGCAAGCTCAGCGCTTGGCCAAGCAGCAATAAGGCGCGGGTCATAGGCCTTGCCACACATGGCGTAGTTCCCTGCTCCATAGGAGTTCCCAATGACTATGGTGAACTTAGGAACCACACTGTTACTTACAGCGTTCACCATTTTGGCGCCATCTTTAATAATGCCTCCGTGTTCACTTTTTGAGCCAACCATAAAGCCAGTAACATCTTGTAAGAAGACCAATGGAATTTTCTTCTGATTACAATTGGCTATAAAGCGTGTTGCTTTATCTGCGGAGTCACTGTAGATCACTCCACCGAACTGCATTTCTCCTTTTTTGGTCTTAACGATCTTGCGTTGGTTAGCGACTATCCCTACAGCCCAGCCGTCAATTCGGGCATATCCCGTTAAAATGGTTTGGCCGTAACCGGCTTTGTATTCTTCGAACTCCGAATTATCTACCAAACGCTCTATGATCTCTCGCATATCGTATTGTTCGGCTCTAGAGGCGGGGAGCAGTCCAAAGATCTCTTCCTGGTCTTTGCTAGGCTTGGCTGCCGCAATTCGATTAAAGCCCGCTTTGTTGGAATCGCCCAACTTGCTCATCAGGTTCTTTATGGTGGTCAGCGCGTCGGCATCGTCTTTAGATTTGTAGTCGGTCACCCCAGAGATCTCACAATGGGTAGTAGCGCCACCAAGAGTTTCGTTGTCTATGGTCTCTCCAATGGCCGCTTTAACCAAGTAACTCCCAGCTAAAAAGATACTTCCTGTCTTGTCAACTATTAAGGCTTCGTCGCTCATGATCGGCAAATAAGCGCCTCCGGCAACACAACTGCCCATAACTGCCGCTATCTGCACTATGCCCATGCTACTCATTACTGCGTTGTTCCTAAAAATGCGTCCAAAGTGTTCTTTATCTGGAAAGATCTCGTCTTGCATAGGTAAATACACTCCAGCACTGTCTACCAGATAAATGATAGGCAGGCGGTTCTCAATGGCGATCTCTTGGGCTCTTAAATTCTTTTTAGCTGTGATAGGGAACCAAGCTCCCGCCTTTACGGTGGCATCGTTGGCAACAACCACACATTGTACTCCCTTTACGTAACCTATCTTAACCACAACACCACCAGAAGGGCAGCCGCCGTGCTCTTGATACATGCCATCGGCGACAAAAGCACCGATCTCAATTCGCGGTTTTTTTGGATCCAACAAGAAGTCGATCCGCTCACGTGCAGTCATTTTACCTTTTGCGTGCTGCTTTTCGATGCGCTTTTCTCCACCGCCAAGCTTGACTTTGGCCAAACGGTTTCTAAGGTCTGATCGGAGTAATTTATTGTGGTCTTCGTTTTTGTTGAAGCTGAGATCCATAAAGTGAATTTTGTCAAAATTACGAAATAAGCTAGGATTCCATCCGCAGTAAAAACATAAAAGCTTCTAAAATATTTACATGGAAATAGTTTCCTTGGAAAATAAATTTATTCTTCCTAACTTTGTATCAGAAATTTAAAACCAGTTATGAAGAAGATAATCGCCTTTGGGGCAAGCAACAGTAAAAACTCGATCAATAAACAATTAGCAACTTATACGGCCAAGCAGGTGGATGGGGCGGAAGTAACCGTCTTGGACTTGAACGACTATCCGCTACCGATCTACGGGATAGATTTGGAGAACGAAGCGGGAATACCTGAAAATGCGCATCGCTTTTTAGAGGAGATAAAAGCTGCAGATGGGATAGTGATCTCTTTTGCAGAACACAATGGAGCCTATGCTACCGTTTTTAAGAACTTATTCGATTGGATGTCGCGTATAGACGGAAAATTGTGGTCTGAGGTTCCTATGTTCCTTATGGCGACTTCGCCTGGAGCCAGAGGCGGACAGACGGTATTAGATATTGCCGCAGGACGCTTTCCTTTTATGGGTGGTAATGTGATCTCCAAATTCTCTTTGCCGAGTTTCGGATCGAATTTTAGCGAAGAGGGTATAACAGACCAAGAGTTGGCTGCTGCCTTTGAGGCGCAGTTGAATCCTTTTCAAGCAGCTGTAATGGGATAGTTTATGGGCGATCTTTCTAAGGAAATACAATCTAAATTCAGCTCGGAGCGAGCCAAGGCCTTGATCAATATCTTGTACACCGCAAGCTGGATCAGCGGCCACCAGAATGCTTTCTTTAAGCCTTATGGGATCTCTCCGCAGCAATACAACATACTGCGCATCTTGCGCGGGGCAGGTGGGCCAATGCCCACACAGACGGTAAAAGAACGGATGATAGATCGCGCACCTAATGCCACCAGACTTATGGATAAACTGTGTGCGAAAGATTTGATGATCCGTATTCCCTGTGCCTCAGATAGACGCGTAGTGCATGTAGAAATCACCAAAGCCGGTTTGGCTTTGTTAGAAGAAATAGGCAGTGATCCGAACAATCACTTGCTGCAAAACTTAACAGTTCAAGAGGCCAAACAGCTCAGTGGGCTTTTGGACAAAATTAGATAAGAAAGGAACATTATAATGAAAAGAGCAAGTGTTAAACAATTAGGTCAGAGTCCCTTTGTGAATATGGGGCCGATAGAACTCAGACAGCCGATCCCTACGCGGAGTATAGATATGGTCGATCCGTTCGTATTGCTGCATCACTACGGGCCGTATGAGATCAGTCCGGAGTCCAACCCCTTTGATCTGGGCCCCCACCCACACCGAGGCTTTGAACCCATTACCTTTTTGATCCAGGGCGAGCAATTGCACCGGGATTCCTTGGGAAATGAGAGTGTGGTTAGAAGTGGAGATGTGCAGTGGACCACAGCGGGCCGCGGTATCATACATGCCGAAGCCCCAACCAAAGAGTTCGTCCAGCGCAGCGGAACCCTAGAAGGGATTCAGCTTTGGTTGAATCTTCCGGCGGCCAAAAAAATGATTCCAGCGAATTACCAGCACGTTCGCGATGCGGAATTTGAGGTGTATAAAGGAGAAGACGGTTTGTCTACCGTACAGATCGTAGCGGGCAACTTAGCCGATAAAAAAGGTAAAATAGCAACCCAAACGGCCGTAAATGCCTTTATGCTTAAAATGGAGGCCGGAGCTGTTTTGGAACTGCCTTTAGATAAGACGCATTATTCCCTGTTGTATCTCTTGCATGGAGCGGTCAATATAAATGGCCAATACAACCTTATGGAAAAAGCCGATCAATTGGTTACTTTTGAGCAAGACGGTGATAGTGTGTTAATTAAGGCCAATGAGGCTGCACAATTGCTGTTTTTAAGCGGAGAACCATTTCACGAAGAGGTTGCCAGCTGGGGACCTTACGTTATGAATACACAGACAGAGATCATGGAAGCCTTGAGAGATTATCAAATGGGCAAAATGGGCTATCTGTCTGTAAGCGCAGGATAAGGATTAGGAAACCGACCTGCCATCTAAGCAGCCTTCGGGCTGCTTTTTTATTAAAAATGTCCGATATTTGTTTTCCTCACAAAAACAACAATTATGGGAATGAATAAAAACACCGTTCTGGCCTGGGCAACTACAATAATGATCTTGGTTGGAATTGGACTTATAGCTATGGGCGCTTTTAAATATGACGATGTAGCCGGATGGGGCTTTGCCGCCGTGGGTATAGGATTTTTTTGCATTGCCTGGGTATTCAATGCGCTCAAAGGACGCGTATAACACACTGTATATATGAGTGACGATAAGAAGGTCATCTTTTCGATGTCCGGGGTTTCTAAAACCTATCAATCAACCGGAAAACAAGTACTAAAAGACATTTACCTAAGCTTCTTCTACGGAGCCAAGATCGGGATCTTGGGTCTTAACGGTAGTGGTAAATCTACGCTGATGAAGATCATTGCCGGGGTAGAGAAGAACTACCAAGGCGATGTGGTCTTTGCCCCTGGTTTTACCGTGGGCTTGTTAGAACAAGAGCCAAAGCTAGATGAATCTAAAACGGTCATCGATATTGTAAAAGAAGGTGTACAAGAGGTGGTTGATGTACTAGATGAGTACAACAAGATCAACGATATGTTCGGTTTGCCGGAAGTCTATGAGAATCCAGACAAAATGCAGGAGCTCATGGACAAGCAAGCCAAATTGCAAGACAAGATAGACGCCACCAATGCCTGGGACCTAGATACCAAATTGGAGATCGCTATGGACGCGCTTAGAACGCCTCCGCCAGAAACTCCTATAAATGTATTGTCTGGAGGAGAGCGACGCAGGGTTGCTCTGTGCCGTTTGCTGCTTCAAGAACCAGATGTTCTTTTATTGGATGAGCCTACCAACCACTTGGATGCGGAATCCGTTCATTGGTTGGAGCATCATTTATCACAGTACAAAGGAACCGTGATCGCCGTAACTCACGACCGTTATTTCTTAGATAATGTTGCCGGATGGATCTTAGAATTAGACCGAGGAGAAGGTATCCCTTGGAAGGGGAATTATTCTTCCTGGTTAGATCAAAAGGCCAAGCGCTTGGCTCAGGAGCAAAAGCAAGCCAGTAAGCGTCAAAAGACCTTAGAGCGTGAATTGGAGTGGGTGCGAATGGCTCCAAAAGGACGTCAAGCCAAACAAAAGGCACGTCTGAACAATTATGACAAACTGATGAGTCAAGATCAGAAACAACTTGACGAAAAACTAGAGATCTATATTCCGAATGGGCCACGCTTGGGAACCAATGTTATCGAAGCTACTGGAGTTTCTAAGGCTTATGGGGATAAATTGCTTTATGAGGATCTGAATTTCAAACTGCCTCAAGCAGGTATTGTTGGGATCATCGGACCTAACGGAGCAGGGAAGACCACCATTTTTAGAATGATCATGGGCGAGGAAACCCCAGACAAAGGATCGTTCACAGTTGGAGATACTGTAAAGCTGGCCTATGTAGACCAAAGCCATTCTAACATCGATCCAGAACGCAGCATTTGGGAAAACTTCTGTGATGGGCAAGAGCTGATCATGATGGGCGGAAAACAAGTCAATTCTAGAGCCTATTTGAGTCGATTTAATTTTGGAGGAAGTGATCAGAATAAAAAAGTGAGCACGCTCTCTGGAGGAGAGCGCAACCGCTTGCACCTGGCCATGACCCTAAAAGAAGAAGGGAACGTTCTGCTACTGGATGAGCCTACCAACGACTTGGATGTGAATACCCTGCGTGCCTTAGAAGAAGGTTTGGAGAATTTTGCCGGCTGTGCCGTAGTGATCTCTCACGACCGTTGGTTCTTAGACAGGATTTGTACACATATCCTAGCTTTCGAGGGCGATAGTCAGGTCTATTTCTTTGAAGGTAGTTTTAGCGATTACGAGGAGAATAAGAAAAAGCGTTTGGGTGGCGATCTTATGCCAAAACGCATCAAATACAAAAAACTGATCCGCTAGTGGAATTGCACCACATCAAGGCCATTGCGTTTGATGCCGACGACACCTTATGGGTGAACGAACCGCTGTTTCGACAGGCAGAGGAACGCTTTTGCGAATTGATGGAACCTTTTGCAGAAAAAGAAGATTGCAATAGGGAGTTGTTCGGTTACGAGATGCAAAACTTGCCGCTTTACGGTTATGGCATTAAACCTTTTGTATTGTCTCTTATAGAGGCCGCCATGCGCATCTCGGACAATAAGGTTCCTCTAAGGACCATAGATCAGCTAATTGCGATGGGGAAGGAGATGTTGGAAGCCCCCGTGGAGGTTTTGGATGGTGTAGAAGATACCTTAGAAGGCTTGGTGGGCAAGTATCGCTTGGTGGTCGCTACCAAAGGCGATCTGTTGGATCAGCAGCGCAAGCTAATTAAATCAGGGTTGGAGCCCTTTTTTCATCATATAGAGATCGTTTCTGATAAGACTCAGAAAGAATACAACAAATTGGTGCGGCATTTAGACGTTCGCAACAAGGAATTCCTTATGGTAGGTAATTCGGTCAAGTCCGATATTCTGCCTGTGCTAGAGATAGGTTCTTACGCAATTCATATCCCATTTCATACCACCTGGGAGCACGAAGTGGTCAAGGAACCTGTGGAGCATCCGCATTTTAAAGAGTTGTATCAGGCTACGGAATTGTTAGCTCTTTTGGCCTGATAATACACCAATAGCGTTGTTCCTTTTTTGGGTATGCTTGTGGATTCGATCCTTTTATTAACTTGTAAAGCAAACTCACAACTATGCGTACACTTTCCCTCTGTTTAGCCCTGTTTTTAGCCATTACAACCACTGCCCAAGAGGTATTCCAACCTCTGGATGTCTTTGAGTTGGAATATGCCGGAGATCCGCAGATCAGCCCAGATGGGAGTCAAATTGTATACAGGCGTACAGGCTTCGACATCATGGAAGACCGCTCTTTTGGTAATTTATGGTTGCTGAGTGCAGACGGAAAGGTCCACCAGAAACTAACTCCTAACGACGTAAGCGAAGGCAGCGCACGCTGGTCACCTAGTGGCGATCGATTGGTGTACAGAAGCAGTTCAGATAAAGGTTCGGAGATCTTTATCATGTGGATGGATAGCGGCCGTACGGCGCGTTTGACCCAGTTGGAGAAATCGCCCTCTAATTTAACATGGTCACCCGATGGCAAGTGGATCGCCTTTACTATGAAAGTCGATGCCAAAGCTCCTGTTATTGCACAGATGCCGGCTAAACCTAAAGGCGCCAAATGGGCCGATGCCCCTAGGATCACGGACCGCTTAAAGCACGAAGCCGATGGTTCGGGTTATTTGAAACCTGGATTTACGCACATTTTTGTTGTGCCTGCCAGCGGTGGAACCCCAAGGCAATTGAGTAGTGGGGATTTTAATCACGGCGGATCTTTAAGCTGGACGCCAGATGGCAAACAGCTCCTTTTTTCTGCCAATAGAAACCCGGATTGGGAATATGATTTTAGAAATTCCGAAGTATACGCCTTAACAGTTGCAACGGGCGATATCAAGGCCTTAACAAGCACTGCAGGACCAGACAGAAGCCCGATAGTTTCTCCAGATGGCAAAACAGTAGCCTATTTAGGGTATCAAGACAAGGTGCAGACCTATCAAGTTACGCGACTCCGACTCATGAATGTGGACGGAACCAACAAGCATGAGGTCTTGACCAATTTGGACCGATCTGTTAAGGACATCCAATGGTCTGCAGATGGTAAGCGTATCTATTTTATGTACGACGAATTTGGCGATACCAAAGTGGCGCAATACAATTTGGGAGGTTCCCATAAGGTGCTGGCAGAGCACATAGGTGGTACAACCCTGGGTAGACCTTATGCCAGTGGTAGCTATAGCGTTTCTAAGCGAGGCGATATTGCCTTTAGTTTGTCTAAACCAGATCGTCCTGCTGAGGTAGGAATTCTAGCGCAAAAAAGTACTAAACCCAAACAACTCACAGCCCTTAACGAAGATCTGCTAGGTCATAAAACCCTCGGAAAAGTGGAGGAGTTGTGGTACAAAGCCAGCACAGACGGAAGAGACTTGCAAGCTTGGGTGGTTTATCCTCCCAACTACGATCCGAATAAAAAATACCCTATGATGATAGAGAACCACGGGGGGCCTATATTAAATTATGGTGACCGTTTCTCTGCAGAGATACAACTCTATGCTGCTGCGGGTTATATTGTTTATTATCCGAATCCACGCGGGAGTACCGGTTATGGTGAAGAATTTGGGAATTTGCTGTTTAACAACTATCCGGGCGACGATTATCAAGATGTGATGGATGGAGTGGACGTGCTTATAAGCAAAGGAATCGCTCACGAAGATCAACTCTTTGTTACCGGAGGTAGCGCCGGAGGGATCATGACTGCTTGGATCATTGGTAAGAACAATCGCTTTGAAGCTGCGGTTGTGGCCAAGCCAGTAATGAATTGGATCAGTAAGACCTTGGTGGCAGACAATTACTACGGATACGCCAATAGTCGTTACCCGGGGCAACCTTGGGAGAATTTTGAAGGCTATTGGAAATTCTCACCGATCTCCTTGGTTGGTAATGTTGAGACTCCAACTATGGTAATGGTCGGTATGAATGACTTGCGTACACCACCTAGTGAGGCTAAGCAATTGTACCACGCTTTAAAGCTGCGTAAAATAGAAACGGTTCTGGTAGAGATTCCGGATGCTTCGCATGGTATTGCCTCTAGACCGAGCAACTTGATCACCAAAGTAGCCCATACCTTGGCCTGGTTCGATAAATTCAGAACCCCTACGAACTAAGAGAAGTTTCCTTTTTTCTGCGGATCCTTCCTATGAGTTTGTAGCTCAGTACGTGACTGATCGCTAAGATCGCCGCGGCCCAAGCAAAGGTTTCTTTAAAATAGGGCGCCAAATAATTGGTTTGGCCGTCTGTGGCTTTCCAGAGTTCAAAGGTCACTAAAAACGCTACCCAAGACATAAGTCTTATTCCTAAACGTTTGTGGCGCTCGTCCACACTGAATAGCAGAAAATGGACCAAGACCATTACGAGCAGTGAAGGGATGCTTATGACAAAGAAGATCCACAACAACAATAACCAAGAGCTCGCGTCAAACACATTAGACGGTGCATTGACCAACAAATAAATAACCGTAAGAATCAAAATATTGGTGATCCAAAAAACCACCAAGCCATCGGTAGACTTCAATTTACTGGGCATACCAATCTTTTTGAACTACAGTGATCTCTTTTCCGGCAGCGTCTACAATAGCTTTGAACTTAGCTACATCGCTGAGTCCATTGGCTCCGCGGTAGTGATAAGGGTAAACAGCAGTAGGAGCAAATTCTATTACTGCATCCGCAGCACTTTCTACCGTCATTGTATAAGGCAAGTTCATACAAACAAAAGCGATATCGATATTCTCTAACGCTCTCATTTCTGGAATGTCTTCTGTGTCTCCGGAAATGTATAGGCGTTTGCCGTCTGACTCAAGAACATAACCATTTCCGCGTCCTTTGACGTGCTTGTCTTTGTCTTCTTCTCGCAAATTGTACATCGGAATAGCCGTGATAGCAATATCATAACGAGTTTTGGTCTCTCCATTAGTAAGCACATCTAGTTGGGCCGTGAAATCGGCTCCCAGACGGTCTGCGCAGGCCTGTGGCAAAACGATCTTAGATTTGTCCGTACTTACTGCAGCCAGAGTCTCTGCATTTAAATGGTCTCCGTGAATATCGGTCACCAAAATAAGATCCGGGCTGTCAAAATTGGCAAAGCGTTTTACGCCGCCTACTGGGTCTACATAAATGGTGGTATCTCCCCATTGCAAGACCATGGTAGCATGCCCTATCGGGTGGATCTGAAGTTCTTTTTCGCTTTTTGCAACCGCTGCTGTGGTGTCTGCAGTTGTGTCAACATCTGCTTCTTTTGCGTTGTTTTTACAGCCTACAAGGCTTAAGGCCGTAAAGAGGCCAAGGATTAGTTTTTTCATTCTAAAGGGAATTGATGGGTCTCACAAAGATACGCAGAAATTGAGCAATTTGATAGTCAGTTAATTCAGTGGTAAATACATCTTGATATTGCTGCGCTCGTAAGGTGAATCTGGCTCTACCGGAATTTCCTCAAAACCATACTTTATGTAAATGTGAATGGCATTCTCTAAAATACGGTTGGAGTAGAGCAGCAGGCCTTTCCAGTTTTGAGATCGCGCAAAAGCAATACAATGCCGCATTAGTTTTTGACCAATACCCTTGCCACGGGCCGCTGGAGATACAGCCATCTTGGTGAGTTCAAAAAGATCGTCCTCTATTCTCAATAGGGCCACACAGCCCATAACAACGCCAGATTCTACCGCAAAAAAGATATGTCCTCCCGGCCTTATGATATATTGCTCTGCTTTGCTAAGAACTTCTCTGTCGTAATCTTCTACATAAAAGTAAGTTTCCAACCATTCGAGATTGAGCTGTTCAAAGGCTTTGGCATACTGTTTATCGTAGGCGACTATCTGCATTGTTTACATTTTTTCGTTCACCAGCGCGATGGTCTCATTTTCTATAGCTAGTGCCTCCTGATAAATTGCTTCTGCTCGTGCCAAAATATTGTCTGCAAACTCGCGATCCTTAAGGTCTTTAGCATTGATGCGGACATTGAAATAGGCGCCTAAAACGGCAGTTTTAGCGCAAAGTATGCCTACGGCGGAGTCTGAAAGTGAACTTTGTAATCCGTCTTTGAGCATGGCTTGCATTACTTCCATAGAATTCCGGGCGGTCTCCATGACCTGAAACGGAATTTCGGTGGCGTATTGGGTTGCAGCCTCAATGGCAGCTTTTCTGGCCGATACTTCCTGCGGATTGTCTTTAGGCAGTCTAAAGGCATCCATGATCTTATTGAAAGAGTTAGTGTCTTCGTCTACCAAGAAGAGTAATTTATCCTTGTAGGCCTGTCCTTTTTCTGCCCATTTAGAATAGAACTCCCATTTGTCGTCCCAACCTGCTTTATGCGCAGATAAATTGGCCACCATAGTACCCAAGGCCACGCCCAAAGTCCCGACATAAGCGGAGATAGAACCTCCACCGGGAGCCATAGATTCTGCAGCAGTTTCATCGGCAAAGCCAGAAACAGTCAAATCCACTAGTTTTTCACTGGCGTCTTCTTCTAGCATATACTCAATGATACGGGTCTTGGGGTCAAAGGGTTTTAGATCGTCCAAGCCTAATGACTTTACCGCAATTTTGATCTTTTCACTTTCTGAGATCCCTAAGGATCTGCTCTGCTTGGTCAGGTAAAAATCAGCAGCGTCTAACATCGCCTTAAGAGGAACCAATCCAACCAATTCCGAACCTGTTACGCGCAAACCTCTGCGGTCTGCTGCTTTGCAAGTTTCGTCAAAGGCTATGTGCATGGGCGTAATGGAGACATTGGTCAAATTGTAGGAGATCTGTGCAATACCGTATTCCTCGATATACCAACCGATACCTTTTACCGCCTTGAGTTTTCCAGGGATAAGTACCGGTTCACCGTTTTCGTCCAATACCTTTTTCCCTGTAATGGGGTTGCCCTCTCGCTTTACACGACCGCGCTCGCGAATATCAAAGGCGATGGCATTGGCACGACGGGTAGAAGTACTGTTCAGGTTAACGTTGTAGGCAATTAAAAAATCTCTAGAAGCTATAGCCGTTGCGCCTGTTTTGGCAACGTTTGCATTGAATTCTGCCGGACCAAAATCAGGCTTCCAATTCGGGTCTGCCAATTTGGTGGACAAACCCTCATATTCGCCTTCGCGGCAATTAGAAAGGTTCTTGCGCTTTGGCTCTTTTGCGGCAGCTTCGTAGAAATACCCGGGAATGCCTAACTCTTTCCCGACACGCTCGCCTAAACGATGAGCATACTGGGCAGTCTCTTCTAAGCTGATGTTGGCTATAGGAACCAAAGGACATACGTCTGTGGCTCCAAAACGCGGATGTTCCCCACTATGGCCACGCATATCGATGAGTTCACTGGCTTTTTTGATCAATAGAAATGCCGCCTCAATAACAGGCTCAGGCTCTCCCACAAAGGTGATCACCGTTCTGTTGGTGGCCGCTCCGGGATCGATATCTAATAGCTTTACGCCAGCTACGGTTTCTACGACATGAGCGATCTCTTGGATCTTTTTAGCGTCACGACCCTCACTGATATTGGGTACGCATTCTATAAGTTGTTTTTGCATTTTAGTTAGTTGGATGAATTTAGGCGTTGCCCGCCAATAATGACTTCTTTAATATGGTTCTGCCCAAAGGAGTAGGGCAGGTATCCAATAGAAGGTATGTTTTCTGTAATGATCAGGTTGGCGCGTTTTCCTTTGGTAATACTGCCAACCTCATTTTCTAAGCCCATAGCATAGGCTCCGTTTATTGTGGCTGCGTTAATGGCTTCTTGTGGAGTCATCTTCATTTTACTACAGGCTGCAGAGACCACAAAGTTCATATTGCCACTCGGTGCTGACCCAGGATTGTAATCTGTGGCTAAGGCCAAAGGCAATCCTGCATCGATGATCCGTCTTGCGGGCGTGTAAGGAATCCCCAAGAAAAAGGAGCAGCCAGGTAAGGCTACAGCTATGGTTTCACTGCCTTTAAGGGCCGTTAGGTCTGCTTTGGTGAATTCTTCTAAATGATCTACACTTAGGGCATTATGGTCAACACCAAGTGCAACACCGCCTTCTGCGGTAAATTGGTTCACGTGGATCTTAGGTCGGAGTTCGTAAGCTGCCGCTGCTCCAAGTAGCTGATCGGTATCGTTCAAGGAGAAATAGCCGTCCTCACAAAATATGTCAATATAGTCCGCTAGACCACTTTCTGCCACTTTTGGCAGCATCTCAGCTATGATGTGTGCTACATATGCTCCAGAAGTCTCAAAGGACTCCGGCACTGCATGTGCCGCCAAAAAACTAGTTCTCACGGGAATATTAAAGGTTTCACCCAATCTTCGAGCTACGCGTAACATGCGCATTTCTGCTTCGAGCTCTAAACCGTATCCACTTTTTATCTCAATGGCGCCAGTGCCCATGTGCATCACAGCTTTTAATCGCGCTGCGGATTGTTGGTATAGCTCCTCTTCGCTAGTATTTTGTAAGGTCTTTGCAGAGTTGAGTATACCTCCACCTGCGGCGGCGATCTCTTGGTAAGTCGCGCCTTTGAGCCTTAACTCGAATTCCTTTTCTCGGTTGCCGGCATAGACCAGATGGGTGTGAGAATCGCACCAGGCAGGTAATACGAATGATCCCTGTGCATCGATCACATCGGAAGTGTCATTTTCAGGACAATTGTCCATACTTCCAAAGTCATTGATGCGATCATCTTTTAGGCTGATCCAAGCATTTTCTAATACAGGGAGTTCTTGCATTTGTGCACCACTGAGGTATTTCGGTGACTTTTCACGCACTTGGACTAGGCCTTTGATATTCTTTATAAGGATCATGTAAACACTGCTGCGGTTGTTGGGTAAAGATAACAAAGCTCTCGCGATTTGAGTCTCACATTTTTCGTAATTTAGAAGCATAAAACCACAGGATCATGGCCCAAGGAAAACTCGGCTTAAATACCGTTTGCACGCACACAGGAGAAGTCCCTGACGAGCAGTTCAAAGGAGCGATATCGCCCATATATCTCAGCAGTTCTTACGCCTATGAAGGCGTTGATGTTAAGCGCTATCCGCGCTATTTCAATACGCCCAACCAAGAAGGACTGTCTAAAAAAGTAGCCGCTTTAGAGAGCACAGAGGCCGGCCTGATCTTTGGAAGTGGAATGGCTGCTGTGAGCACAACCCTGATGGCCTTTTTGCAAAAAGGAGATCATGTGGTCTTGCAAGAGGCCCTCTACGGAGGTACTTATAATTTGGTGGTGGAAGAGTTTGACAAGTTCGGGATCGACTACAGCTTTACTCAAGGACTCAGTGAGGCGGCTTTTGAGACTGCCATTACCGACAAGACCAAAGTGATCTATGTGGAAACGCCATCTAATCCGCTCATGAAAGTGACAGACCTGGCAATGATAGGTCGATTGGCTAAGAAACACGGCCTGGTCAGCATGATAGACAATACATTTGCATCTCCCATAAATCAGACACCCAAAGATTTTGGTATCGACATTATGATCCATAGCGCGACCAAATATATGGGCGGGCACAGCGACATTTGTGCAGGAGCGGTGGCAGCTTCTCAGGAGCATATTGATAGGATATGGAACTTGGCCAAGAACTTTGGTGGTAGCCTGAGTGATATGACTGTCTGGATGTTGGAACGCAGCATGAAGACCATGGCCTTGCGCGTAAAGCAGCAGAATAAGAATGCACTAGAGATGGCCAAATGGCTAGATGCCCGTGAGGAAATAGGACGGGTGTATTATCCAGGTTTGGAGTCGCATCCGGATCACGAACTGGCTAAACGACAAATGCGCGGATTTAGCGGCATGATGTCCTTTGAGCTGGCAGCCGGGATCAATGCCGAGGCCTTTATAGAAGCCCTTAGCTTAATAAAACCCTCGATGAGTTTGGCAGGAGTGGAGTCTACCATGTTGTTGCCTAGTAAGACCTCTCATTTCTTGTTGGGAGAAGAAGAACGGGCTAGACAAGGAATCTCAGAACAGCTTATTCGATTCTCTGTAGGTATAGAAGAGGTAGAAGACATTCAGGCCGATATAGTCGCTGCTTTGCAAAAAACAGCGCAAATACAAACTGTAAATTAAGAGCATTTGAAATTAGATATACTGGCCATAGGAGCGCATCCGGACGATGTTGAATTGGGTTGCGGAGCCACGGTAGCAAAAGAAATAGCAGCAGGTAAGAAAGTAGGTATTTTGGACCTTACTCGTGGAGAACTCGGCACCCGAGGCACCCCAGAGATCAGAGAACAAGAGGCCAAGGCGGCTGCAGCAATACTTGGAGTAGAGGTGAGAGAGAATCTCGGGATTTCAGATGGGTTCTTTACCAATTCTAAAGAGAATCAGCTCAAGATCATCGAAGTATTGCGCAAATACCAACCGGATATTGTGCTTTGCAATGCTGTAGATGATAGGCACATTGACCACGGCAAAGGCGCCAAACTGGCCAGCGATGCTTGTTTTTTGAGCGGTTTACGCCGAATAGAGACCACCCATAATGGACAGCAGCAACAAGCTTGGAGACCTAAGTTGGTTTATCATTATATTCAATGGAAGAACTTAGAACCCGACTTTGTGGTAGACGTGGGTGATTTCATTAAAAAGAAAGAAGAAGCTGTCTTTGCCTATACGAGTCAGTTTTACGATCCGAATAGCGATGATCCGTCTACGCCTATAAGCAGCTCTAATTTTAAAGAGAGCATAAGCTACAGAGCCAAAGAC
>Ga0256829_1001340_pt1 | contig 20506 bp, 19 predicted proteins | sample 131447metaG_FD_185979 | JGI IMG/M metagenome (GOLD analysis project Ga0256829, IMG submission 185979) | Hydrothermal vent microbial communities from Lau Basin, Pacific Ocean - 131-447 | ecosystem: Environmental > Aquatic > Marine > Hydrothermal vents | place: Pacific Ocean: Lau Basin | collected...
ATCACCGAGCAGCAGCTACAGCAGGTCATGGACAAACTCAATCACCGGCCCCGAAAAACCCTGGACGCGAAAACACCTCATGAAGTATTCTTCAACATCCCTGTTGCACTTCAAAGTTGAATCCGCCCTCCATTTATGGATGATTGAAACAGGGCTTGTTACCATGACTGCTTTCAGGCCAACAGGCCCAATATCTATTTAACACCTTTACCCCATCCACTGCAAGGGCGACGGCGAACCGGCCCCAAGCCAGTAATACCCCCTTTTACGTGCAGGAGAGGGCATGGGAACGGAGGGTATTGCGATACGGGCCACAAAGAGGTGGATCGGCTGGGGGTGATCCGGACGGTGATAGAGCAGCGACTACGCCGGGGCGAGGCGAGCGGGTACCAAACTTGAGCATGCACCAACCAAGCGCTTGGTTCGCACGTACCGTGAGCGCGAGGTGCCGGGGAGCCTACGCTTCAACCACGGCCGTACCGGCGGGCATCGGCCCTCGCACGAGATGCTCCGCCGGACGCACCAAGTAACCTCAGGCGGATTTTTCCATCCCGGGCTCGTACTTGCCGCTACGGGCAAGATGATTCAACCGGGCTCGACGGGTAAAGGCCGAAGCCGCGGCCTCGGCCCGCTCGGCCCGACCTCGCCAGATCTCAAGCACTGGGTTTTGCAAGGCCCGCGCATAGGAAAAAGCCACCTGCCAGGGATGCGGCCCACGGCGGTTCATTGCATTCAAATGCGCCGTAGCCTGTTCCGGCGTTTGCCCACCGGAAAGAAAGGCAATACCGGGAACGGCCGCGGGAACCGTCCGGAGCAGGGTCCGCAGCGTCGCCTCGGCTACCTCCTCGACGCTGCTCTGGCGGAGCGCCTGCTTGCCGGCAAGTACCATACTCGGTTTCAGGATCATGCCTTCGAGCAAGACGCGTTGATTTTTAAGCTCGGAGAATACTCGGTCAAAGGTTCGGACTGTAACCGCTTCGCACCGATCGATGTCATGATCGCCGTCGATCAGCACCTCGGGTTCCACGATCGGCACGATGTCCGCCTCCTGGGCCAACGCGGCATAGCGGGCAAGGGCATGGGCATTGGCGTCGATACAGTCTTGAGTCGGAATTCCGGTGCCGATCGTAATCACCGCGCGCCACTTGGCGAAACGCGCCCCCAGCGCTCGGTACTCGACGAAACGCTCGCGCAGGCCATCCAAACCTTCCGTCACTTTCTCGGCATCGTGCAGGGCCAGCGGCTTGGCACCCCGATCCACCTTAATACCGGGCAGGATACCTCGACCCTCCAGCAATTTCGGGAAAGCGACATTCGTAGAGGAACTCTGGCGGATGGTCTCGTCGTAGAGGATGACTCCACTGATGTAGTTTTCGATTTCCGGCGCGGTAAACAATAGTTCGCGATAATCCCGGCGCGTCTGCTCGGTGGATTCCACCCCCACCGCATTCAGGCGCTTCTGGATCGTTCCTGAACTTTCATCGGCGGCAAGAATCCCCTTGCCGGGGGCCACCATGCGGGCGGCCGTATCAATCAGTATATTGGAGTTCATATTTCGGCTCCGGTGGTTGGAGAAAAATTGGTCGGGGTGAGAGGATTTGAACCTCCGACCACCTGCACCCCATGCAGGTGCGCTACCAGACTGCGCTACACCCCGTTGACAACATCATACCGGATTAGCCCCAAGATACCAGCGGCAGCCACCGGATTCAACTTCCCCAAATAAAAACCTCCATAACCCGATCGTCTCCCGGCCCAATTCAGTGGTTAAGAATGGTCAGCAACTCCTCCAGCTCGGTTCGCAACTGACGTATGATCTGGTGACTCTGGCTCTGATCCTCGCGCGCCTCATCACCCCCGAGCCGATGGCGGGCGCCGCTGATGGTATAGCCTTCCTGATACAAAAGGCTTTTGATCTGCCGCACCAGGAGCACATCGTGATGCCGATAGTAGCGGCGGTTACCCCGGCGCTTGACCGGCTTGAGCTGGCCGAATTCCTGCTCCCAGTAACGCAATACGTGCGGCTTGACGTCACACAGTTCGCTCACTTCACCGATCGTAAAGTAGCGCTTGGCCGGGATGGGCGATAACTCGTCGTTATTCCCCGCTTCCAGCATGGCCCTCTACCCGTGTCCTGAGTTTTTGCCCGGCCTTGAAACTAACCACCCGCCGGGCGCTGATGGGAATCGGCTCGCCGGTCTTGGGGTTGCGCCCCGGCCGCGCGGTCTTGTCACGTAACTCGAAATTACCGAACCCGGACAACTTTACCGGCTGACCCGCGGCCAGCGCAGCGGTAATCTCTTCAAAAAACTGCTCAACAAAATCCTTGGCCTCCCGCTTGTTCAAGCCTAATTCATTGAAAATAGCTTCCACCAATTCCGCCTTGGTGACGGCATGATCAACCACGAATTTCCACTCCCATGGTCTCCCCCAATCCAGTCAAAATGGTTGAAACTGCGGCATCGACCTCGGCATCGGTCAGGGTCCGAGAGAAATCTTGAAAAATCAGGCTCACGCCGAGGCTCCGCGCCTCAGAAGGTACCCCAGGACCGGTGTAGGTGTCAAAGACCCGGGCATCGGCTAACCGGGAACCGGCATACCGCCGCAGCGCCTTCAGCATCTCGGCCGCACTGATCGCCCGCGGTAAAAGCAGCGAAAGATCGCGCCGAACTCCCGGAAAACGGGGTACCGGGTGCACCTCGACAGGTTTCTCCGGCGGCAGTGCATCCAGATCGATTTCGAATAAAACGGTCTCCGCCGGCAAAGACCACGCGGCAGCCAGTTGCGCTGAAATCACGCCGAGTTCCGCAACCGTAACGGCGCCATGGATAACCCGCGCGCACCGCCCCGAAGCCAACGCGGAATGCTTCGATGCCTCCCATACCGGCGCCTCGATACCGGCCTGGCGGAGCAAAGCCTCGACCAGCCCCTTGACATCGAAAAAGTCGACCAGCCGAGACTGGCTCCACCAGCTCTCGGGCTCGGCGCGGCCACAAGCGATGCCGGCAAAACGGTGCGATTCCGTGCCGTCGGGCGCAAACACGATACCGGATTCAAACAGGCGTACCCGGGAAACCTGGCGCGCCACATTGTAGGCCAAAGCACCGATCAACCCCCCCCACAAATTCCGCCGCAACACCGACTCACGCTCGGACAGCGGGTTGGCAAGTTTCACGAACATCTCGCCATCGCCCGCGAGAGCCGTTTCCCGCTCCGGTTCGGAGAAACTCATGTTGACGGCCTCATGAAACCCGCGGTCTCGTAGCAGCGCGCTAAACCGTTGGCGGCGTTTTCGCCTGTCATCTTCGCCCCGTAATACGCCAAGCCCCCGTCGAGGCGCTACAGCGGGAATATGCTCGTAGCCATAAACCCGGGCCACCTCTTCCACCAGATCGGCCGTAGCATCGATATCAAACCGGGCCGATGGGGGGGTGACCTTCATTTCTCCGCCCTCTTGTCGCACCTGGAAACCAAGGCGCTCGAGAATTTCCCGGCTGGTTTCGGCGGTTACCTTCAACCCCGTCAGCCGTGTGATTTCGCTCGTGGTAAAATTGATCTCACGCGGCTTGGACAGGTTCTCAGGAGACACGGCAGCCACCACCGGCCCGGCTCGACCACCGGCAATCTCGAGAATCAACGCGCTCGCCCGCTCCAGTGCCCGCGCAGCGAGATCGGGGTCGACTCCGCGTTCATAACGCTGTGCCGCATCGGTCGTCAACCCCAGACGGCGGGCCCGGCCACGAATCGGGCCCGGAGAGAAAAAAGCACTCTCCAGAAACACCGATTCGGTACTGGGCCGGACACCACAAACTCTCCCGCCCAGAATACCGGCCAACGCAACGGGTCCATGTTGATCGGCAATGACGAGCATATCCGGCTGAAGTGATACCACCTGCCCGGTCAGCAGTTCGAGCCGTTCCCCGGGGCGGGCGTAGCGCACTTCGATCCCACCGCCGAACAAAGCGCCCATATCGAAGGCATGCATCGGTTGGCCCAGTTCCAGCATGACGTAGTTCAATACATCCACCACCGGATGGCTCGCCCGTAACCCGGCGCGGCGCAACCGTTCGGTCAGCCACAATGGACTTCGACACCCCCCAAGATCCAGGCCTTCGATAACGCGGCCAAGATACCGCGGACAGGCGACAGGATCGTGAACCACTACCTTAAGTGCCCTTGGGCTAGATGGATCGACGGAAGGGGACGGCGGCAGGGACAGCTCGGCCCCCGTTGCCGCATGCAATTCCCGGGCAATTCCAATAAGCGATAGGCAATCTCCTCGATTCGGCGTGAGATCGATCTCCAGACAGATATCAGGCAATCCATACAATTCGGCCAGGTGACTCCCGGGAATTGCATCGGCCGACAACTCCAGCAGGCAATCGGAAACATCGCCCAATCCCAGTTCAGCCATGGAACACAACATTGCCTCGGATGTCTCGCCGCGATACTTGCGTGGCTCGATGACCCGTCCATCCGGCAGACAGGCTCCCGGCAAGGCCAGTACCCCGATGCCTCCCGGCACGACATTGGGCGCCGCCGATATCACGTTGAAGCAACCGGCCGGGCCCGCATCAACAATGACCTTTTTCAGATTCGTCTTGGGCAGTGGCGTCACTTCGGCCAAGCGGGCCACGACAATACGCTCGGAGGGCCCCGGAACCGGGATCACTGCACCGACCTCCAGGCCCAGCCGGGTCAGGCACTCGGCCAATTCCTCGGGAGCCAGTTTTACGTTACAAATCTGTTGCAGCCAGGACAAACTGACACGCATGCTAAAAATCCTCAGGCAAACTGGGCTAGGAAGCGCACGTCATTTTCGAAAAAGCGGCGCAAATCCTCGACCCGGTACCGCAACATCGCCAGCCGCTCGACCCCCATGCCAAAGGCAAACCCGGTGTAGCGCTCCGGGTCTATGCCGACACCGGCAAGAACACGCGGATGCACCATGCCACAACCCAATACCTCCAGCCATCCACTCCCCGAACACACCCGGCACCCGGCGCCATCGCAGCGCACACAGGCCACATCGAGTTCGGCCGATGGCTCGGTAAAAGGAAAATAGGAAGGACGAAAACGTAGATCAAGCTCACACTCGAAAAAAGCCTTGATGAATTCACCCAAAACCCATTTCAGATGCCCCATGTGAATACCCTCGTCAATCACCAGCCCCTCGATCTGGTGAAACATCGGCGTGTGAGTCAAATCGGAATCGCGCCGATACACCCGTCCGGGAGAGATCATCCAAACCGGCGGTCCCCCGATCTTCTTGATATGCCGAATCTGTACCGGCGAGGTATGTGTACGCAAGAGTCGACCATCGGCAAGATAAAAGGTATCGTGCATGGCGCGGGCGGGATGGTCGGGAGGAATATTCAGAGCCTCGAAATTGTAATATTCATCCTCGATCTCCGGTCCTTCGGCAACCTCAAAACCGGCTCCCACGAACAACCGCTCGATGCGCTTCAGTGTGGTCTTCAAAGGATGTTCCGCGCCGGCCACTTCCCCTCGCCCCGGCAGGGTGACATCGACAGCCGCACGCGCCTCGGCACGCTTCCGCTCGGCTCCAGACAAGACGACATGGCGGGCACTCAGGGCCGCCGCCAATTCGGCCTTGAGGGCATTGATGGCTTCACCCCGGGCGGGGCGTTCGGCCTCCGGAAGGTGCCCCAACGTGGCTAACAGCGCCTTTACCCGCCCCTTGCGCCCCAAATATTCCACCCGCACGGCATCCAGCTCTTGCGCGTCCCCCACCGACTCGATAGCGCCAAGCGCCGCACGACGGATCTGATCGACCTGTTCGGTCCCCATCCGCAGAGCTCCTCCAGTCTTAAAAAAATAGGGCCTGACCGGTTGCGCTTATTCGGCCGCACTGCGGGCCATTTCGGCAAGCACCGCAAAGGCGGCCGCATCCGTACTGGCCAGATGCGCCAGCACCTTACGATCAAGCTCTACCCCGGCAAGCTTGAGCCCATGCATAAATCGGCTGTATGACAAGCCGTAGCCGCGTGCTGCCGCATTAATTCGAGCGATCCATAATACCCTGAATTCACGCTTGCGAACGCGGCGATCCCGATAAGCATACTGCCCGGCCTTGATGACCGCCTGGTTTGCGGTCCGCCAGTTCTTGCTGCGGTTCCCGTAATAACCCCTGGCTTGCTTGAGAACTTTTTTATGCCGCCGATGCGCGGTTACTCCTCGTTTGACTCGTGCCATGATTTTTCCTCCTTGGTATTTTAGGCGTAGGGCAGCATGTGTTTGACCGCCTGCTGATCCGGCGCGGCAATCAAGACGGAATCGCGCAAATGGCGCTTGCGCTTGGCACTCTTCTTGGTAAGAAGGTGACGGCGATGCGACTGGTTGCGCTTAAACTTCCCCTTGGAATTTGCGCTGAACCGCTTTGCCGCACCCCGATGGGTTTTCAATTTCGGCATCTTGTATGACTCCTTAAAATATCGGGCCCCGGTTACTCTTATACCGGTGTTTCCGCCCGGCCGGACTGAAGACGACCATCCCTTACCGTCCTGCCCCTGCTATAAAACAAGTGAAAGGCTTTCCTACCTTCCGCTACAGGCTAATCGAACCCTGCGTCCTTGGCAGCTTTGGAAGACTCGATGCATCCTACACTCGGCTTCCATCTCCCCTATGTTGTACCTATTATCGCACCTTATTTCTTTTTGGGTGCAAGCAACATAACCATCTGCCGGCCCTCGAGCTTTGGCATTTGCTCAACCGTTGCCACTTCATCCAGATCCTCACGAATCCGAACCAGCAGGCGTTGCCCTAGTTCCTGGTGTAACATTTCTCGTCCACGGAAGCGCAGGGAAATCTTTGCCTTGTCTCCCATCTCCAGAAAGGCGACCAGTTTTTTCAGTTTAATGCGATAATCCGCTTCTTCGGTGCCAGGTCGAAACTTGATCTCCTTGACCTGCATCTGCCTTTGGCGCTTGCGGTTCGCCTGCTGCTTCTTGTGCTGCTCGAACGCAAAACGCCCATAGTCCATGACCCGGCAAACCGGTGGATCGACATTAGGAGACACTTCAACCAGATCCAGATCCCGCCCGGAAGCCGTATCCAGCGCTTTTTCCAAAGACATGATTCCGACTTGACGGCCTTCAGGATCTACAACCCGAACCCTTGGTGCCGTAATTTCCTCGTTACGTCGTACCTGTTTACCTGCTATGTCCTAATCCTCCAAGTTAAACTTGCCACGCAATGCAACATCCCCAGCTAACCGAGCTGCAAAATCGGCTACGGACATGACCCCTAGGTCTTTCCCCAGCCCGTTACGCACAGAGAGTGTTCCGGCCTCCTGCTCACGTCGACCGACAATAAGCAAATAGGGGATCCGCTTGAGCGTATGCTCGCGAATTTTATATCCAATAGTCTCATTTCTCAAGTCGGCTGTCGCCCGATACCCCAATTGACGCAGCCGGGAAACCATGCGCCGGGCATAATCCGAATGCGCCTCGGTAATCGCAATCACCACCGCTTGAACCGGGGCCAGCCATGGCGGCAAGCGCCCCGCATAGTGTTCGATCAAAATACCGATAAACCGTTCAAAAGATCCAAGAATCGCCCGGTGCAGCATCACCGGATGGTGGCGGCCACCATCTTCTCCGATATATTCGGCACCCAGCCTCTCGGGCAAGACAAGATCCACCTGCAAAGTACCGCATTGCCAGTCACGGCCAATCGCATCGCGCAAGATGAATTCAAGCTTGGGTCCATAAAAAGCCCCTTCGCCCGGATTGCGGGCCAAATCCAGCCCGGCCGCCAAGGCCGCGCCCTCCAGGGCAGCTTCGGCGCGATCCCAGGCCTGATCGGATCCCACACGATTTTCAGGACGATCGGAGAATTTAACGCTCACCGACTTAAACCCGAAGTCCGTGTAAATCCGTTGCAACAAGTCACAAAAGGCACGGGTCTCAGTCTCTATCTGGGCCTCGGTACAGAAAATATGCGCATCATCCTGGGTAAAGGCACGCATACGCATCAGCCCATGCAGAGCACCAGACGGCTCGTAACGATGACAAGAACCGAATTCGGCAAGGCGCAGCGGCAGTTCCCGGTAACTTTTCAGGCCCTGCTTGAATACCTGCACATGCCCCGGACAATTCATTGGTTTGAGTGCCAAATCCAGCGGTTCGCCGATTGCCTCGACGGTAAACATATCGCCGCGGAATTTTTCCCAATGACCGGAAGCCTCCCAAAGCCGACGCGATAACAACTGGGGCGTGCGTATCTCCCGGTACCCTGCCGGCTCGAGTTCCCCACGCATATAATCCTGAATCAACCGATACAGAGTCCAGCCCCGGGGGTGCCAGAAAGCACTGCCGCCGGCTTCCGCTTGAAAATGAAACAGATCCAGCTCCCGCCCGATCCGTCGATGATCACGCCTTGCCGCCTCCTCGCGTCGGCACAGATAGGTCTCCAGTGCCGCCTTGTCCCCCCAAGCGGTACCGTAGATACGTTGCAGCATCTCATTGCGGGAATCTCCCCGCCAATAGGCACCGGCCACATGCGTCAACTTGAATACCTTGATCCTGCCGGTACTCGGCACATGGGGCCCACGACACAAATCAGTGAAGCCATTCTGGCGATACAAAGTCAAAATCTCACCAGCAGGGATGGAATCGGCGATTTCGGCCTTGTACCGTTCCCCTTCCGCCCTGAAAAAAGCCACCGCATCCGCACGCGATATTTCTATCCGCTCGATTGGTAAGTCCCGCTTGACGATTTCGCGCATGCGCACTTCGATCCGCTCCAGGTCTTCGGGAGCAAAAGTCCGCTGACAGGAAAAATCGTAGTAAAACCCATCGGCGATAACCGGGCCGATGGCCACCTGGGCATCGGGGTAAAGCTCTTTGACGGCCTGGGCGAGCAGGTGCGCCGCCGAATGCCGCAACACCTCGAGACCCTCGGGATCGCGTGCGGTCAGTATTTCTATCGCCGCATCACTTTCGAGACGATGGCTCAAGTCGACTGTCCGTCCGTTCACCCGCGCCGCCAAGGCGGCCCGCGCCAACCCCGGGCCGATGCGACCTGCCACCTCGGCCACCGTCACCGGTGCGGAAAAAGAAATTGTCTTACCATCGGGGAGACCGATCTGAATACCGCTCATATTTTCATATCGTTGCAGAAATCCATACCGGCAAGTCGAACTCATCCTGTTTGCAGTAATTCACGAAATTTTATCGGGAACGTTCCGGACGCGTATTGCAATCGAAAGGCACCGCCCCCGCGGTGCCTTTAACTGGTAGGCGCGATTGGACTCGAACCAACGACCCCCACCATGTCAAGGTGGTGCTCTAACCAGCTGAGCTACGCGCCTTTAGAATTGTTCAATATACCACAAATCTGTATTTATTCCCCAAAATGTATCGGTATCGGTTTTTCCCGTTTCTTTTACCCCCACGAAACTTACCGGTATCATTTAAATGCTCCGGCCCGAACCAACCGAACCGAATACCGGCTGTTCAAGCTATAGAAATACAACTTCCCGGTAGCGGCATTGAAGGCATAGATCAGACCGGTATTGGCCTCAACCGGCGAGGCGCTCCAGAAAAAAGCGGAGGGGGTACCCGGAAATACCGTCAAATTGATGGCCGGATCGGAGCTATGAAAACGTGCCAATGAAGACAGGCTGCGAATGTTAGGTACCCTCCAGTCCGTAAAGCCGGCATAGCCTCCGTTTTGATCCAAGCTTGCCGCAGCCTGCAAGGCCGCCTGCCAGGTAAAGGTCTGCGGTGTCCCGGTACAGGTCGAATTTTGTGCATCCCAGTCTTGCCCCAGGGAGCAGCGCATCCACATAAGCCCTGTCTGCAGATCGATGGCCGTGCCATTTCCATTTACCTGGTAGCGGCTGGTCGGTGCCAGATCCGGAATCGACGGATAATTTTGTTGTGCGAACGCCGTAGCCGCAAACAACAATCCCGCCAATAAGGCCACAATAGATAAGCGTACAGACATCAGGAATCTCCTCCCCGTACCAGAATGACATAGCCGGGACTGTCTTTGGGCATGAAACTACCGTATCCATATAGGGCACTAATCATCAGGGCGCGAAGGGGATTCGGCACCGGGGTCGCGCTCCAGTAACCACCACCTTCCAGGGTCGGAACCGAAGGCACCCCGGCAGCGGCATTGGGGACCCCCGGTGCACCAAAGTTAATCAGATTACGCAATTCCGCCGCCCTCGGCAGGCGCCAATCATGATAACCGCACAGCCCCACCTGATTGGCTCGTTGTAAATAATGGTAGGTATCGAGCCGATTCGGACCTCCGTTGGGCGTACCGGGATTTCCCCCATTGCTCGAAGAATCCGGATTATACCAAGTATATAGGTAGCTGCTGTCAAACAGCCCCGCGCCAACAACCGGGGTCGGCACTTCCCACTCTAGGCCGGTCCAATTATCGATAACGCAGGCCCAAGGATCGGTGGTATAGTCGGCATCCTGATTAAACAGCGGCTTGCCGTCGTTACCCACCTTGGTAAAATCATAACCAAAAATACCGCTTCCCACCTTGGCCAGGGTCTTGGCATGTGCCGCAGAATCGCGGCCAAAATCGGCATCCTGGTTTGGATAGGCACTCTGGGGACAGGTATCGGGGTTAGAGGGATTGAAATTGGTGGCCGTCGTGCATCCGGTAATGCCGGTATCGTTGAGCGGCTCAGGATAATAACGTAGCACCACGGTCGCCGTAGTCTGCCCCGGTGTCAGGTTATTGCTGGCACCACTCAGCTTCACGGCAAAATAACGAGACGTAGTTCCCACAATACCGCTTAAAGGAATACTTACCGCCTGGCTGGTCACTCCCGGACCGAAAGTCAGGGTGCCGCTTGTGGCGCTGTAGTCGATGCCGGCCTTGGCCGAGCCGTCCACTGTCGAGTAATTCACCGTGGCCTGCCCATTGGGAGGATTGGACAGACGTACCGTAACGATGGCACTCATCGGGCCGCCCTGGTGAATATAGAGCGAGGTACCAAAGGCCGAGACGGCCGGCGGTTTCGGGTTAACCAGGATGGTGGCAACGGCCGGCGTGGAATGTCCGTTCGCGTTGACGGCATCAAAAGTAAAGCTATCCGTCCCCGTGTACCCTTTCGTAGGTGTATAGGTAAATATCCCCGCGGCGGGATTTCCCAGTGAAACGTTGCCGTGGGCAGGTTGTTTAGTGATCTGAAAACTGATCGATGAATTAGGTACGGCCGAAGCATACAAAGTCCCCGTTACCGGGGTATCCGGCGAGGTCACGAAATAGGCATTGGGTGCAAAGGGGAACCCGTTGGGGGGGCTCGCTCCACCGCCTCCGCCCCCGCTGCATGCCGCCAACAGCAAAGAATACCCCAAGGTAACGACTAAACCGATAGACAATTTTTTAGCAAGCAAGCTCGACACTCCTTATCCCACCTGTAAACCCACAGTGAATCGCGCACCTTAGCGTTGATCGTAAGCCGATGTCAAAGTTCATTCGTATCTCTACGTGCCGCCCGCTCCTGAAAACCGCCAAACCATGGCCAGGCCGCACGCAGATACAGGCTCATGGACCACAAGGTAAGGCCCACCGCCAGATACAATAAAGCCAAGCCGATCCAGTACAGGTGGATACCCCGGACCGGGTGCTGAAACAGCATCAGAACGATGGCGGCCATTTGTACCGCGGTCTTGATCTTGCCAACCCAGGACACCGCGACCCGGCGGGCGGCACCCGCCTCCGCCATCCATTCCCGCAGAGCCGATATGGCAATTTCACGCCCAATGATGATCATTGCCGGAATCACAACCCAGATATGCGGCCCCGCCATCACAATCAGCACCAAGGCCGTAGCCACGAGCAGCTTGTCGGCTAGCGGATCGAGAAAAGCGCCAAGGCGCGAACCCTCATTCAGCCAGCGGGCGATAAACCCATCCAGCCAATCGGTCAGGCCGGCGATCATGAAAACACCGGCTGCCGCCGGACTCGCCCAGTTAAAAGGCAGCAGAAATACAAGCACCAGAACCGGAATCAGCAGCACCCGGGTCAGGGTAAGCCAGTTGGGAAAGCCCATGCGAATTCGGGTCGCCATGGCTAGGAGGCCATCAGAGGATGGCCAAACCTAGCGCAAGCATGGCAAACCGGCAGATTTCTCCGGTCGGATTCACCGTGCAGTATGGCCATAAAAACCAAGCGCTCGAAAAATACACTCGCCTTCCCACGTATCTTGCCACTCTTCTTATTATCCATGATACCGCCTAACACGGGGACAAATGCCGGACGATGCGCTCGGCTAATGCCCGATTGATCCCCGGCACCTTCGCCAGATCTTCCGCACTCGCGCGTTTGAGCCCTTGCAGGCCGCCAAAACGGGTCAACAACCGCCGTTGGCGCAGCGGGCCAATCCCGGGAATCGATTCCAGGATGGATTCACGCCGCCGCCGTTCCCGGGTCCGTCGATGTCCGGTTATGGCGAACCGGTGCGCTTCGTCCCTGAGGGCCTGCACCAGGTGCAAGGCGGGCGAGTCCGAGGCCAGTCCGAGCGTTATTCCCTTGGGCCCCAACACCAGGCGGTCAAACTCCGGCCGCCGCCCTTCCCCCTTGCTCACCCCGGCCAGCAACAGCTGTTCCAGGTGCATTCTTTCAAGCACCGCGGCCGCCCGCCGCACTTGCGCCGGTCCTCCATCCACCAGCACCATATCGGGCATTTCCCCTTCTTCCTCCACCAGCCGGCGATAGCGCCGTTCGAGCACCTGTTCCAGGGCGGCATAATCGTCCCCCGGCCGCAACCCCTCGATCCGGTAGCGGCGATAAGCCGATTTAAGCGGCCCGTCCCGATCAAAAACGACACAGGACCCGGTGGTCGCTTCGCCTCCGGTATGGCTGATATCAAAGCATTCAATCCGCTTGAGGATACCCGCATTCAATCCCAGCGCGGTCTCGAGCGCACGATACCGCATCCACATCAACTCGTCCGGCGCTGGATCGAGGGCGGCACAGGCATTAACGGCGGCCAGTCGCACCAGCCGCCTTAGCGCCCCCTGCCGGGCAGGCTTGATCTGAATCTCCCGGCCCCATTTTCCGCTCAGCACCAAGGCCAGCTCAGCCCCGGAATCCAGGTTGTCCCCGGGGACGATTCGCGGCGGTGGCTCGTGCTCGAGGTAGTATTGGGCCATAAAACCCGCCAGCACGACCGCGGGATCATCTTCCGCTCCCGTGCTCAGGCGTTGACGTCGGCTACCCAGCACCCGCCCCCCCCGCACGGGAACAATCTCCACCAGCGCCCTGGAGCCGACCAGGGCAACGGCCAGTACATCACAATCGGGCGTCCCGGTCACCATGACCTGGTGCGACTGGATCTGACGCAGGTGTCGGATCTGATCTCGTAACAGTCCCGCCTGTTCGAATTCGAGCCGCGCCGCAGCCGCTTCCATCCGCACCGCAAGATCCTCGACCACCCGCTCATTGTGCCCGGAAAGAAATGCCAGTGCATGCTTCAGGTCACGTGCGTACACGTCCGGGTCAATCAGACCGACACAGGGTGCCGAACAACGCCCAATCTGGTATTGCAAACAGGCTCGGATACGATTTCGAAAGTACTGATCGGAGCAATTGCGCAAGCGAAATACCCGCTGCAATTCGCCGAGGGTCGCGCGCGCGGCTCCCGCGCTCGGATACGGGCCATAGTAACGCGCACCTGCCCGGCGCGGCCCCCGGTACAAGCTCAGTCGTGGGAATCCCAGGCTATCCTCCAGGCGGATATAGGGGTAGCTTTTGTCATCCCGCAAAAGCACGTTGTAACGCGGCCGATACCGCTTGATGAGGTTGCTTTCGAGCAGCAAAGCCTCGGTTTCGCTATGGGTACGAGTCACCTCGATGCGGGCGAGATGTCGCAACATCGCCGCCACCTTGGCCGAAAGGGGACGATTACCGAAATAAGACGCCAGCCGACGGCGAATATCGCGGGCCTTTCCTACATAAAGCAAACGCTCATCGGTATCGAACATCCGGTAAACTCCCGGACCACGATCAAGCCGGGAAATGAAGTCCCCGGGATCGAAACGCCGTCCCGCGTTCACGCTCCCCTCAGCAAACCAAGAGCCACGATGCCATGCCGGGCAGCCGCCTTGACCACCTCAATTTCATTATCGACCCCGAGCTTGGCATAGATTCTCTGCCGATAGGTACTGACACTCTGGGGACTCAGGCACAGGCGTTCTGCCGTGGCCATGGTGCCCAGCCCTTCGGTCAGGCACAGCACCACCTCCAGTTCCCGTACCGAAAGCCGGGAAAAAATGTCCTCGACTCCTGTACTCTTCGCCGCCGCTCGGCGGCACCCACGAGCCACCTCACGAATCGCCGTGATAACTTCCTCGGGCGCGGCATTTTTGTGGAGGAAGTCCTCGGCTCCCACCGCCATCAGGCGCGCGGGAATCGGAGCCGCATCGAGTGCCGAAAGCACCAACACATGAACCCCCGGCAAGGCCCGGGTCAAGCGGCGGGTGGCCTCGAGTCCGTCCATACCGGGCATCTGCAGATCCATCAATACTACATCGGGTCGGAGTGCCTTCGCCTGGTGCAGCGCCGCCTCGCCATCGGCGGCTTCCCCTACCACCACGATGTCTTCGGCCCGAGCGATAATTTCGCTCAACCCGGCACGCACCAGGCGATGATCATCGACCACCAATACGCGGATAGGCTCAGCCGCCCGCCCGCTCATGACATCGAAGAGTTTTCCAGTTCATCCATATGCTCGATCACAGCCTCACCGAAACCGCGGGTCCCCACCAGTTGGGCACCGGGAATCAGGGCCTGCATATGTTCCTCCACCCCGCGTCGGCTGGCCACCTCACGCTTGGGCGCCCGAATCGCTTCGCGCAGGCGGGCCACATCATAGGTCAGCTGCTTGGCGGCAATGGTGCGTGCCACCCCATTCAGGATACGGTCGGCCGCCTCGGTCCAGCCCATATAGCGGAGCATCATTTCCGCCGAGAGAATCAGAGATCCCGGATTGACCCGGTCCTTTCCGGCAAATCCCGGGGCCGTCCCATGCGTCGCCTCGAACACGGCCACCGCATCGGATATGTTGGCGCCCGGAGCGATGCCGATTCCACCCACCTGGGCGGCAAGCGCGTCGGAAATATAGTCGCCGTTGAGGTTCAGAGTCGCAATAATGTCATATTCCTCCGGGCGCAGAAGAATCTGCTGCAGGAAGTTATCGGCGATTACGTCCTTGACCACAATGCGCTTACCACTGTTAGGGTTGGAGAAAAACAGCCAGGGTCCCCCGTCCAGGGGCATCGCGCCAAACTCCTCATGGGCAACCTCGTAGCCCCAAGTGCGGAAGGCGCCCTCGGTGTATTTCATGATGTTACCCTTGTGCACCAGGGTCACCGAGGTATGATCATGATCGACGGCATACTGGATTGCCTTGCGCACCAGCCGTTGCGAACCTTCCCGCGATACCGGCTTGATCCCGATCCCGGCACTCGAGGGGAAGCGGATATTGGTGACACCAAGCTCATGTTTTAGAAAGGCTACCAACTTGAGCGCCTCCTCGCTACCCGCCGGCCATTCGATGCCAGAGTAAATATCCTCGGTATTTTCGCGAAATACCACCATGTCGGTGCTATCCGCCAATTTCAACGGCGAGTCGATACCGGGAAAATAGCGAATTGGGCGCACACAGGCATACAGGTCCAGCGCCTGCCGAATCGAGACGTTGAGGGAACGAAAACCCTCGCCGATCGGCGTAGTCAGCGGGCCCTTGATCGAAACCACATACCGGCGCAGAACATCGAGGGTTTCCTCGGGCAAATAATTACCCCGGTAGCGCTCCGCCGCCTCCTCCCCGGCATAGGCACGCAGCCATATAATGCGCCGCGCCTTACCATAGGCACCCGAGACCGCCGCCTCGACCACCCGCTGCATAACCGGAGTGACATCCAGGCCGATACCATCACCGCGGATGCAGGGGATCAGCGGTCGATCCGGCACATCGAGGCTTTGATCGGGATTGACGCCAATCGGCTGGCCTTCCTTGGGCACTTTAATATGTTGATAGCGCATGCAAGCAGATCCTTGAAGCGGATAAAGATGAAATTTTAACGTAGTCCCTATTTTTATCCTTAATTACCGCGGCAGCCTGTTGATATACCGGCGGCACACCGCAATCGAGGGAGTCCCGAACCCACGGGATTGCGCGGCTCCCCGGATTCAACGGTTCACCGTGAGCCGGTAGAAAATCGAGAACCGATCTCCACAATCCCGCAGCGGAAAATCGGAAATATCAGGCCACTATCCCAGCACCGCGGTCGCTCGCTCACCAGTCCGGCAGCTTCCCGGGCCACATGAGTGTATCTGCGGCCCGGGAGCATCTTTTCACGCCTGCCGGCGTTGCCCAACCTTGAACTGATCTTCCTCGGTCGACCCGCTGAGCGCACTCAGCGAGGAGCGGCCTCTCGCCACCGTCTGGGTCACCAGATCAAAATAGCCCGCGCCTACCTCGCGCTGATGCCGCGTTGCGGTATAGCCATGGGATTCGGCGGCAAATTCGGCCTGCTGCAATTCCATGTAGGCCGTCATCTGGCGCTCGCGATACCCGCGGGCCAGCTCGAACATCGAGTAATTGAGCGCATGAAACCCGGCCAATGTGATGAACTGAAACTTATAGCCCATCGCCCCCAGTTCGCGCTGGAATTTCGCCACGGTCGCGGCATCCAGCCTGGCCGTCCAATTGAATGAAGGCGAACAATTGTAAGCCAGGGGTTTACCTGGGAATTTCTCGTGTACCGCCTCGGCAAATCGCCTTGCCTCACTAATTTCAGGGGTTGCGGTCTCACACCAGAGCATGTCGGCATAGGGAGCATAAGCCAGTGCCCGGGCGATCGCCTGTTCGATCCCGGCCCGAGTCACGTAGAATCCTTCCCCTGTTCGCTCGCCGGTCATGAAAGCGCGGTCGCGCAGATCGGTATCGGCGGTCAGCAGGGCGGCCGCATTGGCATCGGTACGCGCAATGAGCAGGGTCGGAACATCGAGAACATCACTGGCCAGGCGCGCCGCCACCAGCTTTGCAATGGCCTCGGAGGTCGGAACCAGGACCTTGCCGCCCATGTGCCCGCATTTCTTCGCCGCGGCAAGCTGATCCTCGAAATGTACCGCGGCAGCACCGGCTCGAATCATCGCCTTCATCAGTTCATAGGCATTGAGCACCCCCCCGAAGCCGGCCTCGGCATCGGCAATGATCGGTACATAGGGATCCCCGACCGCCTCCCCTTCGGCGTGGCGTATCTCATCGTAACGCCGCAGGGCATGGTTGATGCGGGTCACCAGGGCCGGAACGCTGTCGGCCGGGTAGAGCGACTGGTCCGGATAAGTTTCCGCGGCCTGGTTGCCATCGGCCGCTACCTGCCAGCCCGAGCAGTAAATAGCCCGTAACCCGGCATGAACCTGCTGTACGGCCTGGTTACCGGTAATGGCCCCCAGGGCATTAACGAACGGTAATTCGTGAATCTCCCGCCAGAATCGCTCGGCTCCATGCCGGGCCAGGGTATGCTCCACCAGGAGGCTGGGGCGTAACCGCAGCACCTCTTCCGCGGCATAGGGCCTTTCAATGCCGGCCCAGCGGGCATCCTCTTTCCAGCACCGCTCCAATTCCACGGCAATATTCGGCTCAATCGTTTTCATCACGCTCACCTCGCTCCAATTCAATTCAGGACGGCATAAGCCGGGAGGGTCAAAAATTCCGGAAAATGCGTATTCGCGGTCAACCGCCGCAACAGATCCATGGCCTTCGCCAATGAAACATCAGGAATTTTCCCGTCCGCGGAAAGCGCCTTCCGGGCCTGCTCCAAGGCGATATCGACACCCTCCAGGGTCACCGTTACACCATCCCCGCGGCGTACCCCATGATGTACCCATTGCCATAGTTGAGCGCGGGCAATTTCCGCCGTCGCCGCATCCTCCATTAAATGGTTGATCGGTACGCAGCCATTGCCGGACAGCCATACCGCCAGGTATTCCAAGGCCACCGCCGCGTTGCCACTTACTCCCTCGGCGGTAACCACCCCCGGCGGAACCTCCAGCAAATCAGCCGCCGTAATCTCGATATCATCGAGGCGGCGTGAAAGCTGGTTGGGTCCATCAAAATGACGATCGAAAATCTCTTGGGCTACGGCAACCAACCCCGGATGGGCCACCCAGGTGCCATCATGCCCATCCCCCGCCTCACGCTCCTTGTCCGCCCGCACCTTGGCCAGGGCAGCCTCATTGGCCTCAGGGTCACTCTTGATCGGTATTTGTGCCGCCATTCCGCCCATGGCAAAGGCCCCACGCCGATGACAGGTCTGGATCAACAGGCGCGAGTAGCTGTGCAGAAAATGCCGCGTCATCCCCACCTCACCCCGATCGGGCAATACACAAGCGGGATCGGCGCTGAATTTCTTGATAAAACTGAAAATATAGTCCCAGCGCCCGCAATTGAGTCCCACCCCATAGTCACGCAAGACGTAGAGAATCTCATCCATCTCGAAGGCGGCCGTAATCGTCTCGATCAATACCGTCGCCTTGATCGTGCCGTGAGCGAGCCCCAGGCTGCGTTCGGCCTCGGCAAACAGATCCGCCCACAAGGCGGCCTCTTCCATCGACTCCAGCTTGGGTAGATAGAAATACGGTCCCGTCCCGTGCTCGATAAGTACCCGTGCGTTATGAAACAGATACAACCCGAAATCAAACAAGGCCCCGGGCACCGGCTTGCCATTGCAAAGCACATGCTTTTCCGGCAAATGCAGGCCTCGCGGACGCACCATCAATACCGCAATCTCGGGGTTCAACCGGTATTCACGCCCATCCGGGCCGGTGAAGGTAATGATGCGGCGTACCGCATCGTGCAGATTTTGCTGCCCGCCGATCACGTTATCCCAGGTAGGCGAGAGGGAGTCCTCGAAGTCGGCCATGAAAACCTTCGCCCCGGAATTCAGTGCATTGATGATCATCTTCCGATCTACCGGTCCGGTAATCTCGACCCTGCGGTCCAACAAGTCGGCAGGAATCTCACCTACCCGCCAGGCGCCGCTGCGTATCGCGGCCGTGTCATCACGAAAATCGGGCTTCACACCCCGGTCGAACTCGGCCTGCCGCCGCGCCCGGGCGAGCAGCAAGGACTCGATTCGCGGTGAGTAAGTCACTACCAGGTGGGTAATAAAATCCCGGGCGGAAGGACTCAGCAAAGCACTCTGCTCGGGGGTCAATGCGGCCGTAACCTCGAGCAGATCAACGGAAGGATTCGCGGAAGCCATTACATTGCTCCAAAAACCTGTTTTTATTTATAAGCCCATGCAAGCCAGGAGACAAGCTGATAATATTTATTTAATCCATAAATTTAGCTTATAATACCGCCATTATGGAGACTCAATTCGATCCGTTACTTCAGGTTCGTTTGCTACACAGCTTCTGCACCGTTGTGCAGACACTGTCCATGACCGCCGCGGCGGAACGCATAGGATTATCCCAACCGGCCGTCAGCCAACACATCCAAACCCTCGAACGGGGCTTGGGAGAAATCCTGTTCGAGCGTAAGGGCCCGCGCCTCATCCTGACGCCGGCCGGAGAAACCCTCTATGCACTGGCCCTACCCCTGATCGAGGCGCTGTCGCACCTGGGGGAAGACTATGCCGCCGAGCTGGGCCGTACCGAAGGCGGAATTTTGCGTATCGCAGCAGGCGGATCCACCCTGCTTTATCTCCTCCCGCGTTACGTTGAACGCTTCTCGCGCCTGAACCCCGAAGTGGATATTCGCCTCGATAATGTTACCGGGCGCGACGGCCAAGGCATGCTGCGGCGTGACGAAGTGGACTTTGCCGTCGGCCCCCTGCTCGATGTACCCGACGATCTGCGCTACCGGACCCTGTTCGAATTCTCCCATGTATTGATCACCCCCACGGGGCACCCGCTGACGCGGGCCAAGCAAATCACGCCCGAATTGATTGCCGCCTACCCTTTGATTACTCCGCCCCACGGGGGAGTAACGGCGGAGATGATCGACTCGATGTTTCGCAAGCAGAACACCGGCTACAAGGTCATCCTGGAAACGGGGGGATGGGACGTGATCAAGCGATACGTCGCCAGCGGAATCGGTTGCGCCATCGTATCCGGAATTTGTCTCGGTCCGGAAGATGTGCTGCCCGCCTTCGGGCTCGACGAATGGCTGCCGTCACGAACCTACGGCATCGTCACCCGGGCCGGAAAGTTCTTCAGCCCCGCCGCCCGCCTGTTCATCGAATCGCTAAAACCGGAGCCCATCGCCCTGCCTTGGCTCAAACACGCCTGAGTCCCGGTCACTTTACCGTAACAATCCCCCTCTAGGCTGTCTCTTCCGACGGCTCAGGTCGTCATCGGGCAATCACTATCTAACAGGAGGAACGTGATGAAGAGACTTTCCGTAGTAGCCGCGATAGTCATGGCGGCGGGGCTGGGCGTGGCGACGGCGCAGGCGGGTGCGGCGCCGGGCAGCCTGGGCTACCTGGGCGCGCAC
>Ga0256829_1001341_pt1 | contig 20503 bp, 16 predicted proteins | sample 131447metaG_FD_185979 | JGI IMG/M metagenome (GOLD analysis project Ga0256829, IMG submission 185979) | Hydrothermal vent microbial communities from Lau Basin, Pacific Ocean - 131-447 | ecosystem: Environmental > Aquatic > Marine > Hydrothermal vents | place: Pacific Ocean: Lau Basin | collected...
ATCAACTGCTTATAACTCATGGTGCTTACTTCTATTTGTTTGGCGACTTTAGAATACCACCAATAGGCAGTTGATCGTCTTGTCACCGTTTAACCATGAGTGGTGCACTTATTATCTGAATTCGGGAGTTCAACAACCTCTCGATCCACAAAGTGTTTTTTATTTTGATTGCGCGCATATTGACTGTACCGAACTTCAAAAACACCGCTTTTGGCATAAAGTAGCCGCGTGGGTATCTATTTTCAGCTACACCTTTATATCTCTTCGGTGGCTACATCCTCATCGCGAAAACATTAAGGCGCGATTTTCTACATTAGATGGTATTGATTTACGCTGGTTGCAAAGCGCAGCCTGGAGCCTGCTTACGCTTACCGTCATCGCTATTTTTGCTGATTTGTCGCGGGAGTTTGGCTTGCGTCATACCATACGAGGTGGGCATTTGCAGGCACTTGGCCCATTTATCAGTATTTTTCTTTTTGCTAAGTACGGCATTTATCAAAAAAAGGTATATAGCGATGCTGACATTGCCCGTGAAGAAGGCTGCGAAGATAACTCTTCTCAAGATGTTTTAAAGCCAAATAGTCAAACTAACGTTAATCATGTTAGGGCCAATCAAACTGATAAAAAGAAATATCAAACCTCAAGTTTGACTGAGTCTTGTGCGTCTATTTTGTGGCAACAACTTCAAGACGTTATGCAGCAGGAGCAACCTTATCTTGAGCCGGGCCTTAAAATATCGTCTTTGGCAACACGATTAAATGTATCGGTAAATCACCTGTCTGAAACCATCAATGGTTATGCAAAGCTCTCATTTTACGACTACATTAACGCGTTGCGAATTGAAGAAGCTTCTCGACTACTGCTAAGTCATCTGGAAAGCCATCTTTCTGTTACCGATATTGGTTATCAGGCGGGTTTTAATTCAAGCTCTACGTTTTACACGCACTTTAAAAAGTCTACTGGGTGCACGCCTCGTCAGTACCGTGAGCAGCATGGCGCTACTACAGGTTCTGCGGACAGTTAAAAAAATTATTCAGTTTTGCAAATTAGGAAGCCCTTTTACGCCAGCCAATTTACATATGGAGGTGAACTATCCTAAATTGAGGAAACATGGATAATGATTAAAAAAGGGCTTTACGCTATTTTTGGTGTGTTGGTGTTACTGATTGCAATTGTTGTCATTCGCACGTTTCAATTTGTACCAGAACAACATGCGTCTTCTCAATCTACATTACTTGATGTAGTGCCACATGGGCCAACATTGTCACAGCATCTATCAGAAGCTATTCAGTTTCAAACTATTAGCCACGATGATGTAACGCAAAGAGACGATGAGAGCTTTCACCGTTTTATTGCATGGCTGGCTAAAACGTATCCTACTGTACATGCCGAATTAAGCGTGACACCACTTAATACCTTTACGTTATTGTTTAAATGGCAAGGTAAAAATACCCAATTGCCAGCGGTGCTATTCTCAGCGCATTATGATGTTGTGCCAGTTAACCCCGGAACCCATAGCAATTGGCAACATCCACCGTTTGCTGGGGTTGTAGAAAATGGCATTATTTGGGGGCGGGGCGCACTAGATGATAAAAGTGCTGTAGTGGCTTTGATGGAATCTGTAACCTTGCTGCTTTCAAAAGGCTATCAGCCTGAAAAAGATATCTATATTGCTCTTACCCATGATGAGGAAATTGGCAGTAGAGAAGGCGCTCAAGCAGTTACAGAATACTTTACACAGCACAATGTGCCACTTGCATGGTCATTAGATGAAGGCTCTTTTGTACTTGATGGTTTAGTCCCCGGCTCAGATAAGCGAGTGGCCAGTATAAACGTGGCTGAGAAAGGCTACCTTACAATTGAACTGGTGGCAAAAGGCGAGGGCGGACACAGTTCAATGCCTCCGCAAGATACTGCGGTGAGTTTGCTGGCAGAGGCCGTTGTAAATGTAAAAAATGCTCCCGTACCTGGCGGATTAAATGGGCTAGGTGAAGAGATGTACAGCAACATCGCTAAGCATATGGACTTTAGCAAACGTATGTTATTTGCCAATACATGGCTATTTAAGCCGTTAATTGAATCGTCCTTGTCAAGTTCACGGGCGGGTAACGCTATGTTGCGCACAACTACTGCGCCTACTATGTTATCGGGCAGTGTAAAAGCCAATGTGCTGGCACAAACCGCAACTGCGAAAATTAACTTTCGTGTGCACCCAAGAGATACAGTAGAGAGTGTTGTTGATTGGGTAACGCAGGCCATTGATGATGAACGCGTCAAAATCAACACGATTCGCGCCTTTACCCCGTCAAATATTGCCAATTCTCAATCGGAAGGTTTTAATAATATCGCATCGGTAACCCGCGATGTTCATGGTGATGTTATTGTCACACCTGGGCTTACTATTGCAGCAACAGACAGTCGTTTCTACTCAGAAATTACCAATGCTTATCGCTTTAATCCAATGACCTTAACACCCGAGTATTTATCTGGCTTTCACGGTACAAACGAACAGATAGATGAGAAAAATATGGTGGATGCGGTTTCCTTTTATACGCGCTTAATGATGCACGAGTAGCGTGCTTTAACTTAAGCTAAGTTAATCCACCTTTTACCTATCGTAAGGTGGAAGTTGCGCTTAATGGGCACACTTTCACTGACTAACTACAAAAATACGTAGACTCCCTAGGCTTCGCCGAATGTTGCAGTCTGCGTATTTCTTCATTAATGTTACCAGTTATTTCCCCTTATGTGAGAGTTAGCTACTCTAAGGAGGTTTAACATGAACACATCTAAAACCAAACCTGTCCAACAATGCGTTATAAGCGCTGAACAAGCCTTTACACAATAGCGAAAATCGATGGAAACAGTATCAATATTAGTAGATGTACAAAATGTGTACTATACCACTCGGCAAGCTTTCGGACGGAACTTTAATTACAACAAGTTTTGGGCTGAAGCCACGCACAACAGGAAAGTGGTAAAAGCTGTAGCCTATGCCATAGACAGAGACGATACAAAGCAACGACAGTTTCAAAATATTCTTAGGGCAATTGGATTCGAAGTTAAGCTTAAGCCATTTATTCAACGTTCAGATGGTTCTGCAAAAGGGGACTGGGATGTCGGTATTACATTAGATGCGATGGAATATGCAGAGCAAAGCGACACTATAGTGCTTGTATCTGGCGACGGTGACTTTGATTTATTGGCACATAGAATTAGAGTAAAAAAGAACGCTTCGGTAGAAGTCTATGGTGTAGAGCAACTCACTGCGGTTTCATTGATTAACGCTGCGAATAAGTTTGTGCCAATAGCGTCAGATTTATTACTGAGTTAGAAATTAATAGCAATAGTCGCAAGCAAGATTACACCAAATGAGTTGCATTGAGATGTTGTACAAGGGAGGTTTATGAGGTTTATTACATTATTTGCGGTAGTTGTGCTTCTATGCGGATGCGTACAAGACTACGCCGAAAAACAGTTTAACTTCGCGGAAATTGAAAATGCTGCGGCTAACGTTTTATCGTCCAACCAAGTAGTTACCAAAGAATATGCCGTTCACCTACTGAAAATTCCGGTTCAAATTGAAGCTTTGAATCCCGAATTTGTATATGTAACAGATCAAGGTCTATACATTCAGTTAGATAGCTTTTTTGTAGCAACAAGTGGTTTGTTTATTCCGAACCAACCTATCGACAACACTTTACTACGAAGCTCAGACCCTAAATATACAAGGCTTTCTGACAACGTGTATAGTTATTTCATTAAAGGTTAGTAATAACAGGAAATGGTTTGGAATAAACCGCTCAACTAGGTTGAAAGAGAACATAAAAAGAATGTTTAGCGTTAGCAGCTAATCTTGAGCTGCCACAAACACAATAGGAAATAAACATGTCGTATGTAGATTGCTTTGTTGCCGCCGTACCCACAGAAAATAAAGCTAAGTATATTGAGCACGCTAGCTCCTTTGCTGAGCTGTTTAAGGAGTTTGGTGCGTTAGAAATTGTCGAAAACTGGGGTGATGACGTGCCCGAAGGCGAAGTAACTTCATTACCCATGGCGGTGAAAGCCCAAGCAAATGAAAGTGTTGTGTTTTCGTGGGTTGTTTGGCCGTCCAAAAACGTGAGGGATGAAGGTTGGAAAGCTGCAATGGAAGATCCGCGTATGTCTTCTGAAACCAACCCAATGCCTTTCGACGGTAAACGACTAATTTTCGGTGGTTTTAATACTATACTAAAGGTCTAGCATTGCTAGACCTGTTAGGTGAAAAGTGGGGTGGTTACCACTTTTTCTTGGGTGCAAATAATTCATCAAGTTCATCACGCTCTTCCTCGTGCTTCTTAGCGCGATCTTGAGCATTAACGTTTTTGAGGTTTGATTGAATTTCTTCAAGCCATTCATTTAGGCTAGCAATACGGTTTTTGGTGTAATCGTCTTGTTGGGTTTGGTTTTCCAGCGCTGTTTTGGCTTTTTCAAAGTACTGTCTTGCAGAGCCAAGCATATTAGTTTGCAAAGCACCTTTACCTCTTTTAATTAAAGTCTCTACATTCACTTTAATTTGTAGTCGCTCTAATTGGCGGTCTTCTTCTGTGTAAATTTTTGAGTCAACTTTACCTCGACTATGCTCAGAGCGTAAAAGCACACGAAGTTTTTTAACTGCCTGAATATATTGAATAATGAGCTTGTCGTTACTTGGCAGCACAAAGTCGGTTAGCTTTTCTTTATCTGACATCGAGCTCGTGCGTTGTTCAGCGTCAGCCACACGTTGTTTGGTCTCTGCGCTACCATTTAGCTCGTCATAAATTTTAAGTGCATTGATTACTCGAGTGTGAAGAATATCCATAAGGCGAGGGGAGATCGGCATGTTAGAGCAAGCCATGATGACGTTTTCTGTTTCATCAATTATTGTGCGCTGCTTGGCGGCTTCTGCTCGACGCTCTGAGTCTACTTTTGCTTTGTGCTGTTGAAGTGCGTTTATAAATATCGCTGCTATAAGCAGTACAACGATAGATATTATAATGGCTTCGTACATGCGTAATTCCGTTCTCTGTTTTAATTCTTTAACGCGTTGGATGTGCTAATTAAAAATTACTCAATGATTTTAGGGAATTTTTACTTCAAACACACTTCCACCAAGCGTACCACCATTAGTCAATGAAATCTCGCCTTTGCGATCACTTTGTGAATGGGCGGAGGCAATAAGGCGCGCAAAAAACAAACCTAGTCCAGTGCGACCTTGGCTTAACTGAAAGTCGTTCAGTTCCTCATGACTTCTTTCTAACATTGATTGTGGGTAACCTGCGCCATCGTCTTCAACCCGTAACACCAAATAATTTTCTTCAACAGTGGCACTTATCGCGATAGTCTTTTTACCATACCTTAGCGCGTTTACAAGAACGTCGTTAATCAGTAGGTATATGAGTTCCCGATCAAAATACCAGTTTAGCTCAGGGTCAGCGTTAACGGTAACTTCAATCCCTCTTTGTGCAATATATCTTTCATTTGAACCCACCACATCGTCGAGCAAATCAGTGACAAAGCATTCGTCTACGGTAATGGGGAAGCTATTGAGTTCAGCACGGTATAAGGAAAGAATTTGGACTAGATTCGTGTTCAAACGGGAAGCTTCATAGTGCACACTGGCAAGTTGAGCCGCTGCACTATTATTGTCTGGAGTGAGTTCTTCGCTAAGTGTGTCGATTGACTGAATTAACATGAATAATGAGTTTTTCATGTCGTGCACGGCAGCAGCGAGCACTGAGGAATAATCAATAGATGACGCCATTGTTTTTTGCGCGTTCATAACACTAGCACCTTAACTTGCCCTATACGGGTAGAAATATCACGTACGTTGTTGTTAAGTATACATAGTTTATTGAGTTTTTTAGCTTTAATTATGCCATAGGCGTAATATCTCATAGCATTAATTCGTTATTTTGGTTATAACGGTAATAACTAAATAGGGTGACTATTATGAGCGAGGAAAGCCATGAAACTGCAACAATTGCGCTATATTGTTGAAGTATTGAACAATAATTTGAATGTTTCTGCCACCGCAGAAAGCCTTTATACCTCTCAACCTGGTATTAGTAAGCAGGTTCGTATGCTAGAGGACGAATTGGGCGTTCAAATTTTTGGCAGAAGTGGCAAGCATTTAACCCACGTTACTGATGCGGGTCACGACGTTATTAATATCTCTCGCGAAATACTGGCAAAGGTTGAAAGTATCAAAGCGGTTGCCAGAGAGCACACATTACCTGATCAAGGTAAACTTAATATTGCTACAACCCACACCCAAGCGCGCTACGCCTTACCTGAGGTTATTCAAGGCTTTATGGGTAAATACCCCAAGGTGTCATTACACATGCACCAAGGAACACCTTCGCAAATTAGCGACTTAGCCGCCAAAGGGGAAGCGGACTTTGCCATTGCCACCGAAGCGCTGCATTTGTACAACGATTTAGTGATGTTGCCTTGTTACCACTGGAACAGAAGTGTCATTGTAAACAAAGACCATCCCTTGTCTAAAAAAGGCACAATCGAAATTAGTGACATTGCCAAGTACCCCTTGGTGACTTACGTGTTTGGTTTTACGGGCCGTTCAGAACTTGATCAGGCGTTTGAAAGAGCAGGTCTTACGCCGAAAATTGTATTTACCGCTACCGATGCTGACGTGATTAAAACCTATGTGAGGCTTGGGGTAGGTATTGGTGTAATTGCCTCTATGGCAGTGAATGAAGAATTAGACTCTGATTTGGTAAAAATAGATGCAAGTCATTTGTTTGACTACAGCACGACTAAAATTGGCTTTAGAAAAGGTTCGTTTTTAAGAAGTTACATGTATGACTTTATCGAGCGTTTTGCTCCTCATTTAACTAAAGATAAAGTTGAAAAAGCCATGATGCTTAAAAACAATGATGAAGTAGAGAAAATGTTTAAAGGCGTTACCTTGCCCGTTAAGTAACCGGAGTAACGCCCGCTTGGCCAGTGTTGGCTAACACTCGATAATATTTACCGCTAGACCGCCACGAGCGGTCTCTTTGTATTTTGTTTTCATATCGTTGCCTGTGTCTCTCATGGTTTTAATAACCTTATCTAGAGATACCTTGTGCTGGCCAGTACCTCTAAGGGCCAAACGCGCCGCATTTATGGCTTTGATCGCCCCCATGGCATTGCGTTCTATACAGGGCACTTGTACTAAACCTCCCACTGGATCACAGGTTAGTCCAAGGTTGTGTTCCATACCAATTTCGGCTGCGTTTTCCACGGCTTCAACAGTGCCACCTAGAACTTCCGCTAGTGCTCCAGCTGCCATTGAACAGGCTACTCCCACTTCACCTTGACACCCTACTTCCGCTCCTGAAATAGACGCGTTTTCCTTGTATAAAATGCCTATTGCGCCAGCGGTTAATAGAAATCTACTCGCCGTGTCTTCGTCTACCGGGCGTATAAACTTATCAACGTATTTCAATACTGCTGGAATGATACCCGCAGCACCATTGGTAGGGGCTGTTACTACTCGGCCACCGGCGGCGTTTTCTTCGTTTACGGCTAGCGCAAACAAGTTAACCCAATCCATAGCGCTCATAGGATCGGTGGTTTGTTCAATTTTGAGCTTTCTGTAAAGGCCTGGAGCGCGGCGAACCACTTTCAAACCGCCAGGTAAAATGCCCTCTTGAGCGATACCGCGCTCAATACAAGCATCCATGACTTGCCAAATTGAAAATAAGTGAGCTTTGGTGTCGTTATTACTTAGTGCTTTTTCGTTTTTTAGCATTAATGCACTAATACTTAAGCCGGTTTCTTTGCATAAACTTACCAGTGACTCGCCTGAATGGAACGGGTAAGGGAGGTTCTCACTTGTAATAATGGCTTCTTTGCGAGCAAGATCGAAATCTTCTTCTTTAATGATAAAGCCGCCACCAATACTGTAGTAAGTTTGTTCGCTCAGCAGTATATCGCCATCATACACATAGAAGGTTAATGCATTAGCGTGCTTAGGTAAGGTTTTACGACGGTGAAATACAATGGCGCCTTTGTTCGGAAATGCCACCTTTCGCATGCCGTTCAGTTGTAGTTGTTCGGTTTCTTGTATTTGCGCCAATAATGGCTCTATGGTGTCTACATCTATAGTATCTGGCATTTCGCCCAGCAAGCCGAGTATTACAGCCTTTCCAGTACCGTGGCCAATACCTGTTTGCCCCAATGAACCAAACAACTCTACGGTAACTCGGGTTATGCGATTGAAAAGCTCCGGTGACTGGGACAGCCGCTGTACAAACTCTGCACCAGCTCGCATAGGTCCGACCGTATGGGAACTTGAAGGTCCAATGCCCACGCTGAACATGTCAAATACACTAATCATAAATTTACACTCTTATTATTATGCTTTAACTATAGTGCATGGGGTGCAGTCCAACTGCAATTTAGAAAAGCTAATGTAGTGATTAGAATTGCTAATACATGTATAGATATAGTTACGAAAACAACTTAATGCAAAAAGTGATATTAAGGCACGAGGTGATAAGACAGGTTACGCAGCAGCGCCGCAGTTGCTCCCCAGATTAAGTGGCCTTGCCAAGGAATGAAGTAAATGGCGTGTCGTTCACCTTTACGACTAATGTAGTGGGCAAGGTGATTAGTGCGATTCATCAAAAAAGCTAACGGTACTTCAAACACCGAATCCACTTCGTTGTAATCTATGGTTATTGGATAATCTTGTTTTACAAAGCCAACCACGGGCTGAATATTATAACCACTTATTGTCCGATACCTTGACAGTGAACCAACGGGATCAATAAATTCCGGCGGTATACCAATTTCTTCGTGGGTTTCTCGTAACGCGGTATCAAATATTGATTGGTCGGAGTCTTCGACGCCTCCTCCGGGAAAGCTGATTTGACCAGGGTGATGTTTTAAGTGCAATGCTCGCTGAGTTAGGATAACGCTCATACCATCTTGGTATTCCACTAATGGAATCAGCACAGATGCAGCGCGTCCCTCTCTTGTTAGAGGGAAGTCAGGTGCTTGCTTTACCGCCCGCAAGTGATGAAATCTTCGTATAAACTCAGCTTTGGTCACTCAATTTTTCCAATTCGGGTAATATTTTAGATACTTTGTCTAACGTTTCCTGATATTCGTCTTCAGGTTTCGAATCTAAAACAATACCACCGCCAGCCCAGCAATATAAGGTGTTGTCTGCTGCTAATATTGTACGAATGCAAATACTCGAGTCCAAATCATTCCTAAAGCCCATATAAAACATACTACCGCAATAAATATTGCGCCGATTGGGTTCTAATTCGTCAATAATTTCCATGGCACGCACTTTTGGTGCCCCAGTAATAGAGCCCCCTGGAAACGCGGAAGCAAGTAACGTAAGCGGCGATGTATCCGCATTGAGTTTACCCACAACTGTGCTTACTAAGTGGTGTACGGCTTCGTAACTTTCTAGTGCGAATAATGCAGGCACTTTAACGCTATGAGGTTCGCAGTGCTTCGAAATGTCGTTACGCAGTAAATCTACAATCATTAGGTTTTCAGCACGGTCTTTTTCTGCTGAAAGTAATGATTGTGCGCTTTTTTCATCTTCGATAGGGTCGTTGAACCTAGGACGGGTTCCTTTTATTGGCTTGGTCTCTACTTTTCGATCTTGAACTTTAATAAATCGCTCGGGCGAAATGCTCAATATACTTCCATTGTTTAACTGCATATACGCCGAGAATGGTGCATTGTTGGCTGTACTCAAATGTTGGTATGCCGCCCAAGGAGACCCTGTGTAACTTGCCGAAAATCGCTGAGCCATATTAATTTGATAGCAATCGCCGGCCTTTAAATAGCTATTGATTGCCGCCAATTTATCCACGTAAACCGGTTGGGTAAGGTTTGATTCCCACGCCGAAGTTAGTGAGAAGGCACGCCCTTGAACTCCGTTGTTAAATTCGGGCAGATGAATATTGCCAAGTGAGCAAAAAAACGTGTCGCCAGTTTGGTTGTCATGAATGATAGATTTCAGGTACAAATGCACTTCAAATTCTGGTGTTTTGTAATCATTTTTCGCAATGCTGGGAATATTTTCGTAGTAGCGGCCAGTATCGTAACCAGCCATTCCCGCTACACCAATAATGAAAGGGAGTTCGTCTGCTACAGCGCGATCTTGCGCTCGTACACTGGCATTTGAAACATGGCGGTGAAGATATTCTTCAACGGCCTTAAATGGCGGCATGTCTAGTACTTGAGTTTGATTGTTTTGATAATCGACTAGCTCAACATTTCCATTAATTGCTCTTACCGTTTTAATAGGGTCCCACACCATAATGTTGAACCGTCCGTCACTTTTTGTTGACTGGCAGGTATCAAATAAAATTGCACCAGGTAGGTGTGCGACATTAGAAAACATGGCGCGGATACACGTATCAGGTGCAAGTGAAAAGGGAGTAATTGAAATAGTTAAATCTTTATCAAACAACATAGTAAAACGGGAGCTATGACCTACGCTTAACGATGCATACTCAATGGCAATAAGGAGCTACCACTTTAGTGTTAAATCGTTAATTTGTTTAGTAATGACAGTACACTTTACATGGTGCCATCACACGAGATGCGCTAGTATACGCTTTTTTACTAAGCTAAGACCACGAAAGCCAAAGAAAAAAGAGGATGTCATGACCGTTATCCGTCAACAAGATTTCATTGACAGCATCGAAGATGCCCTACAATTTATCTCTTATTATCACCCGTTAGATTATGTAAAAGCCGTCGAAGAGGCCTACAACAAAGAACAAAGCCAAGCAGCGAAAGATGCAATGGCACAAATCTTAATCAACTCTCGTATGTCTGCTGAAGGCAAGCGCCCTTTGTGTCAAGACACAGGTATTGTGACTTGCTTTGTAAAAGTAGGTATGGCGGTTAATTGGGACAAAACTGATATGACAGTTCAGGAAATGGTAGACGAGGGTACTCGCCGTGCATATACCAATCCTGATAACCCATTGCGTGCCTCTATTGTTGCTGATCCTGCTGGTGCTAGAAAGAATACCAAAGACAACACCCCTGCGGTGGTTCACCTAGACTTGGTTGCAGGCGACAAAATTGAAGTCATGATCGCCGCTAAAGGTGGTGGTTCTGAGAACAAGTCAAAAATGGTTATGCTTAACCCTAGTGATAACATTGCTGATTGGGTGGTAAAAACCTTACCTACTATGGGAGCTGGTTGGTGTCCACCAGGCATGTTGGGTATAGGTATTGGCGGTACGGCAGAAAAAGCAGCGGTACTAGCAAAAGAAAGCTTAATGGATCCGGTTGATATTCAAGAGCTTATTGACCGCGGTGCGGAAACTACCGACGAAAAACTGCGTTTAGAAATATTCGACCGCGTTAACAAGTTAGGTATTGGTGCGCAAGGTTTGGGCGGTTTAACAACGGTTGTTGACATTAAAATAAAATCAATGCCAACCCATGCCGCATCAAAACCGGTAGCTATGATCCCCAACTGCGCGGCAACACGTCACGCTCACTTCTATTTAGACGGCTCTGGCCCTGCTGAATTAACGCCACCTAAATTAGAAGACTGGCCAGAAGTGACTTGGGAAGTAAGTGAAAATACACGCCGTGTTAATCTAGATGACGTGACTAAAGAAGACATTCAAGAATGGAAAGTTGGGGAAACCGTTCTACTTTCTGGCAAGATGCTAACAGGCCGTGATGCGGCACACAAACGCATTCAAACCATGATGGAAAATGGCGAAGGCCTTCCTGAAGGTGTAGATTTAACGAATCGCTTTATCTATTACGTTGGTCCCGTAGACGCTGTTGGCGACGAAGTTGTTGGCCCAGCAGGCCCCACTACAGCAACGCGTATGGATAAATTTACCGATCTAATGCTAGAAGAAACTGGTCTTATTGGCATGATAGGTAAAGCAGAGCGTGGCCCAGCGACCGTAGACTCTATCGCTAAACATAAAGCGGTATATTTAATGGCTGTGGGTGGTGCTGCGTACCTAGTGTCTAAAGCAATCAAGAAGTCTAGAGTGGTAGCATTTGAAGACTTGGGCATGGAAGCTATCTACGAGTTTGAAGTAGAAGATATGCCGGTAACCGTTGCGGTTGATAGTACAGGTGCAAATGCACACAAGACAGGTCCCGCCATTTGGCAAGCTAAAATTGAAGAGTTAGATAGCGCGCTATCAAAGTAAACAACTAGTTTTTCAAATTAAAAAACGGGTGCGCAATGCACCCGTTTTTGTTTTAATGCTGTATATATTATCAGTATTAAGGGCTTTGCTTTGTTAGCATTTCAATGGACACTTCCCAGTCTTATCATTATTGCCACGGTTTGTTTTTCACTATTTTTGTACACCTTATACAAACTCAAAACATTACAGCGTGCACTTAACGAAGAATTACAGAAAAACCATGACTTACAAATTCAAGTTGGTGTTTTTACTGAAAAGTTAAATCACAGCAAATCATTAAATGAGGCATTGGCAAAAGAAAAGCAAGTTAACGGTGAACTGCAAGCGCAAAACACTCGGCTTGTGGCAAAAAATGAAGCCCACACGGCTAGAATTGACGCACTTTTACAAAGTCATGAAGAAAAATTAGCACTACTTCATGCCACAGAAGAAAAATTGACCGCTAACTTTGAAAACATTGCTACTAAGGTACTCGATACAAATGTAGAAAAGTTCAACGCGAACTCGCATAAAAGTCTTAATGAATTACTTTCGCCATTTAAAACCGAGCTTGAAGGTTTTAAACGGCAGATATCCGACCAACACATCCGTGAAGGACAAGAACGAGCGTCGTTGAAAACTGAGATTTTAAGTTTGAAGGCATTAAACCAAAAAATCACAGAGGAGGCTGCTGCATTGACTCTGGCTCTGAAAGGAGATAACAAAGCTCAAGGTAATTGGGGGGAAGTGGTTTTACAGCGGATCCTAAAGGAATCTGGACTTCGAGAGGGCCACGAATTTGAAATTCAGGTGTCCACTCAGAACGATGAAGGTAAGCGATATCAGCCTGACGTTGTTGTGCATCTTCCTAACGACAAAGACGTAATTATCGATTCGAAAGTAAGCTTGAATGCCTACGAACGCTATTTTAACAGCGATGACAACAATGCTCGTAGTCAATATATGGCGGAGCATGTATTGTCTATTAAGAATCATATTAAAGGTTTGGGTAAAAAGGCATATCATCAACTAGAAGGTATTAAAACACTCGACTACGTTTTGCTTTTTGTACCTGTAGAGCCCGCATTTTTACTCGCGATCGATGAAGATCCAGAACTCGTTTCACTTGCGCTATCGAATAATATTATGTTGGTGAGTCCAACCAATCTTTTAGTTGCGCTTCGTACCATCAATAATATTTGGCAATACGAATATCAAAATCGAAATGCTCAAGACATTGCTCAACATGCCGCAAAGCTGCACGACAAATTTGTAGGTTTTGTTACTGATTTTGAAAAAGTAGGTAAGTCGCTGCTAAGTGCACAGTCGCAATACGATTCAGCGCTGAACAAGTTGGCAACTGGAAGAGGAAACATTGTTAAGCAAGTTGAAAATTTTCGGGATATGGGGGTTCAAACCAATAAAACCCTGAGTTCAACTATTAGTAATATGGCTGAAAAAGGGAACGATTAATTATTGCCAAAAAAAAGAGTCGCACGAAGCGACTCTTTCTATTTTCGAATAATGAATTACTTCATTTTACGACGTAGATAAAGCACTGGAACAAGTAGCAATGCTAACCAGCCAGTTGAACCACCACCTTTGTTGTTTACTCGGATAGACACAGTGTCAGTAACAGTGTCGATACCATCAGTTGCAGTTATTACTACCGAGATTGAACCTTCTTCAGCAATTGGCGCTGTGCCAGTGTATGAAGTAGTTTCCACTCCGTTGATAGTAATTACAACGTCGTCACCATCAGCGTCTGTTGCAGATGCCGTTACAGTAAAGTCGCTTAGCTCTTGTACTGATGCTGGAGCAGATACAGTCAATACAGGTGCGTCTTGAACGCCTGCTACCATAACACTTACTGTACCTTCACCAACAGTGACTGGATCAGCGTCTGTTGCAGTTACGTAATCTACCGTATAAGTGAATGAATCTTCACCATAGTAGTTAGCGTTAGGTGTATAAGTGATAGTGCCGTCATCGTTCACCGTCGCAGTACCATTAGCAGGTGCTGTTGCAACAACCACGCTAGACGCATCCAATGCTGGTTTGTCAATTGTAATAGGTGCGAATGAACGGAAGTCACCAGAAAGCGATTCCATAGTGAATGTATTGATAACCGTCGCATCAGACTCGTTGGTAAGTACCATTGAAGTTGCAGAAGCATCTTCGTCTACGTATACCATGTCGTCCATGTACTCAGTAGCTGGAACAATGTTACCTGCGAATTGAATCGAGATATCGTCACCAGAAGCTGCGCTTAGCACATATTCCTGGTTGCTTCCAGGCATAGTACCCATTACACCATCAGCCAATACTGCTGCGTGCGTAATACCAACGCTGCCTGTGCTGTTTTCTGCACCAACAACGGTATCATATTGAGGAGCACTCATATCGCCGTATACAAAATGGACATCACCAGTATCATAGTCGAACCAAAGCTGCATGTTTACGCTAGTGCCGTCTACACCCCAGATTTGTGCATTTTCCCACTCAACAACAAAGTGACCAGTGGTTAAATCTGCCGCATAGATGTTACCAGTACCAGTATCTGTATCTGACGTTCCGTCTAAGTCAAAGTCTGTCCAGAAAGGAGCGATAACATTGTTAGGCTCTTCAAGACCAGGTAGCTCATGTGGTTGATACGTAGAAACGCTACCAGAGTCTGTACCCAATGAAACAAACCCGTTGGAAGAGATTTGCATTGAGGTATATTCTTTACCCAAATAAGTAATGGTATTACCGTTGAAGCTAACTTCTACCGTTGTATCATCACAAACAGATGAACATGTTACTGGAGTAACACCAATCCATGACATGGGTAAGTAACGAGGTAAGTTGAAGCCTTCTAACAGATCACCGATTGTACCGTCTTCAGTCATGCTGAATGATGCTGTATTTAGCGCACCTTCCCACATGATAGTGTTTGTATCCGCGTCGAAGCTAACAGGCTCTTGATTTCCGTTCTTAACCGCTGAAAGGGTTGCTTCGTTAAGATCGAATTTATGATCAAGCTCACCAGTAATGCTAATTAGGCCAGTGACTGACTGGTTGTTTGCATATGCTTCTACTTCTACCATACCGTTTTCAGCAACTAGGTCGCTGCTAACCGTGGTAGTAAATAGCGATGGCTCATCGCTGCTGATAGGATAAACAGCTACAGGTACAAAGTAGTCTGTCGTTGCATCATTACCGTCTGTCCAGTTAATTCCACCGAATGTCCAAGCACCGGTACTTGCAGTAGATACGTCAACAGAAAGTGTGATTTCAGCTGAAGCACCTGCTGGAAGTGTTGCGTCCGCTGGTGAAACAGAAGCCGAAATACCTGCGTCATCAAACATTACTGTAGGGCTTACACTAACATCGCTGTCGCTGGTGTTTGTTACTGTGATAGACATGTCACATGTTAAGAAACAGTCTGCACTTACAAGGCTAAGGTCGCTGTATGTAAGTTCAGCAGTACTAGCACGTAATACGTCTAGACGACCTGCACCCATGTCAAAGTTGTCAGCCGGTGTTACACCGTCTTCTTTAACTACGTCACGGATACTAGAAGCAACAAGTGCACTCTTGATTTGCTGTGAAGACCAATCAGGATGCATTTGACGTAGTAGGGCAGCCGCACCTGCTACATGTGGAGACGCCATAGACGTACCACCTTTGAACGAGAAGCTTTCGTCTTCATGTCCCGGTGCATCTGGTGATTCACCAGAGAAGATACGAGTACCTGGTGCTGCTAGGTTCGGCTTCAGGAAACGAGGATCACCGTTAGGGCCACGTGAGCTAGAATCATTCATGATGTCAGCTAGCGCTGGAGACGTTGAACGAACAACATCAGCACCAATTGTTACATTTACCGCATCATCAGTTGATGCTGCTAGTTCAGCAAGTGCCGAGCCAGACGTATATGGCATCATAAGTGAAGGGATAGTTTGGTCAGGGCTAAGACCACCCATTTGGAATGGTGCTTCACCACGTCCAGCAGAGTTGAAAATTAACACCGCTGTAGCGCCAGCCGCTTCAGCATTTGCAATTTTGTCTGCAAAAGAACATGCACCACGGCTAATTACTGCAACGCTGCCAGCAAAAGTTGTATCGTCAGCATAAGCCACACAACCTTCAAAGTTCTCAGGCTCTACTTCACCTGCATAAACTGCTGGGCCAGTAATGGCTTCTGTTACAGGTACTGCACCAGAGAAAATTGCCGGAATAGCTCCAATAGTGGTATCGCCTTCAATAGTGACTTCGTTTGCAAACAAACGGTCGGTTGTGGTGTTTGCAACAGTAAGCACTGCATCAGAACACCCTGGGCAACCAATAGTACCTGCACCTGGGCCATCGTTACCGGCAGCAAATACCGTAACAACGCCAGCATCATTCATTGCATCGAAAACGTCTGCGTAAGGAGAACCTTCAGGTGAACCACCTGCGCCGCCACCCCAAGAGTTGTTTACAATATCAGCACCATCCAGTAGCGAGTATTCAAGCATAGACAGCAGCATTGAATTCGCGCCACTTGAAGAAGCTGGGTTCGCAGGCGTAGCGTATAAGCCTTTATACACCATTAAGTATGCAGCAGGCGCAACACCTGAAATTTCGGCGCTAGCACCGTCGCGCTCGGCCATTACACCGTAGTTACCTACAGCTGTACCAGCAACGTGAGTACCGTGACCGTTAAAACCAAGAGGTGAGTCGTATTCTTCTTCAACAACACTAAAACCTGCTGGAACCACGGCGTGACGTGCAACGATAAGTTTAGCGTTACAGAAGTTTGCATCTACAGAGCAATAATCATCGTCTGGAAGCTCAGAGGCGTCTGGCGCAGTAAAACCTTCACCACTAAATAACGGGTTTTCTGGGCGAATACCACTATCGACGATAGCTACTTTAACACCAGCACCTGCACCTTCTTTACCACCGACTTTTTCCCATGTGTCGATAGCATTAATTAGGTCAAGACTAGCGTCCATTTGACTGTGTTGAATCGCATCTGGATAAACCGCTTTAACGCCTGGAAGTGCTGCCAAGCTGTCAAGAGCATCTTTCGAAATAACGCCAGCAAAACCGTTGAACGCAGCGGTGTAAGAATAATCTGCGGCGAAACCAGCATCTAAACGCTTGATTTGTGCGATAGTCGCCAGCTGTTGTGAAACTAGGAATTCTTTGTAGTTAACTGCGGCGGAAGATTCAAAATTAACTTTCTGACCTTTATCTGCAACAAGGCCGCTAACCATAGGGTTAACGCCAGCAAATTGGGCCATAGGTGCATCGTCTAACTGAACAATTACACGAACGTGATTACTATCGACTTCAATAGCATTCGCTAAAATGCCTTTCTTATCAAAAGCCGCTTCCATCGCATTTAATTGTTCTACTGATGAACCAGAAATACCACCTACTGTGGCATACGAACCAGCGGCAGTACCTGCTAATGCAGCCACCACTAGGGTGTTCAGTAATGTTTTTTTCATAATTTATCTCTTTTTATAGTTCCCTGGAGCTGCCGTAGGTTTTGTTTTTTTGAAGGTATTGGGTTTTACACCCTAATTTCGACAATTACGGCAACGTTATTAGTTCTAGCACACTTTGTTGGCGTTTGTAATAAGATGTGTCTAAAGAAACAAATTACACAAATTGTTACATTTTCTCATTTTTAATTAAGTTGAAATACAAAGACTTATGTTGACCTAAAATTATAGGTGTGTCAGAAGTAAGTAGAAGGTAAGACCAATTTGCAATTAAATTATTTTGTTTTAAGTGAAGATTAAAATTCATGTAAGTGCCCTTACTAAAGTATGGCTGTCCTATATAAAGGTAGCTAGAGCGGACACGGTTCCTAATTTGAATGATAAATGCTCAAAAAATAGCAAAGTGAATGAAACAACAATCTACTAGCATGGTAATTAACAAATAATAAACATTGTATATACCAAATAAATACAATAGCGAACCTGAACGGAGCGCGAAAACCATGATAGACAGAAATCATCTCGCCAATGTTGGTACTACCAATGTGGTCAACTTAATCGAAAACGGTGTCATCGACATTCCCATGCTCCAGTTGCTTGATGCTGAGGGGAACGACGTTGATGGTGCTCAGCCAACGGATATAGACAAAGACACGGCGTTAAAAATCCATAGCACGATGAGCTACATTCGGGTACTTGATGAACGAATGGTAGCGGCACAGCGTCAAGGAAGAATCAGTTTTTATCTTGCGAGTACTGGTGAAGAGGCTGCATCGGTGGCAAGCGCTGCTGCACTATCTGACAACGATATGATTATGTCTCAATATCGAGAGCAGGGTGCTTTGGCCTATCGAGGATACACAACAACTCAATTCATGAACCAAATGTTCAGTAACAAAGAAGATCCTAATAAAGGACGTCAAATGCCAATTCACTATGGTGATAAAGCGTTAAACTTTATGACCATTTCATCACCCTTGGGTACACAAATACCTCAAGCCGCTGGCTACGCCTATGGGCAAAAAATGCAGGGTAATGAGGCCGTAACTATCTGTTACTTTGGTGAGGGAGCTGCGTCAGAGGGCGACTTTCACGCGGGGTTAAATATGGCCGCTGTGCTTAATTGTCCAGTCATTTTCTTCTGTCGTAACAATGGGTACGCTATTTCTACTCCAGCGGAAGAGCAATTTGCCGGAGATGGTATTGCTTCACGTGGAATCGGCTATGGTGTAAAAACCATTCGCGTTGACGGTAATGATCCACTCGCCGTTTACCATGCAACTAAACTTGCTCGCAAAACGGCGATAGAGCAAAACGCACCAGTGCTTATCGAAGCCATGACATATCGATTGGCGGCACACTCAACCTCTGATGATCCAAGTGGCTATCGTTCAAAAGACGAAGAAGCCAGATGGAAGGCCCGAGATCCTATTAATCGTTTGGCTATCTGGTTAGAAAACAAAGGATGGTTAGACGTTAAAGCGCATAACAAGCAAATGGACATAGTACGCCAAGAAGTACTAGCTGCCCTTAAGAAAGCAGAGACTATCGATGTGTGTCCCGTTGAAGAGTTAGTTACAGATGTATTAGATGAGGTGCCTTGGCATCTTGAAGAGCAACTTGCAGACCTAAAACGTCACATAAAAAAATATCCAGAACAATATCCTAGTACGTCTGCGAGGGTGAAATAATGCCACAAATGAATCTTCTTCAAGCAATTAATAATGCACTCATCACTGCCATGGATAAAGATGACAAAGTCATGGCTTTTGGTGAAGACGTTGGTCATTTTGGCGGCGTATTTAGAGCGACCAGTAACCTTCAGGAAAAGTTTGGCAAGGGCCGTTGTTTTAACACCCCGTTGACTGAACAAGGTATTATTGGATTTGCTAATGGTTTGGCCGCTCAAGGCTCTGTCCCCGTGGCTGAAATCCAATTCGGTGATTATATTTTTCCTGCTTTCGACCAAATCGTTAATGAAACCGCAAAATTCCGGTACCGCTCGGGAGGTCAATTTGACGTGGGAACGCTCACCATACGCACGCCATATGGCGGCGGTATTAATGGCGGGCATTATCACAGTCAGTCGCCTGAAGCCTACTTTGCTCACTGTCCTGGCATTAAGATAGTGATCCCAAGAGATCCATATCAGGCAAAAGGGTTACTCTTAGCCTCTATACGAGACAAAAACCCCGTGTTGTTCCTTGAACCCAAACGTTTGTATCGCGCTTCTGTGTGTGAGGTTCCCGAAGAAGACTACACCTTACCGTTAGGTAAAGCTGACATAGTGCAAGAAGGTACAGATATCACGCTCGTGGGGTGGGGAGCGCAAATTGAAATTCTACAAAAGGCTGCGCAACGAGCGTTGAACGACGGCGTGTCTTGTGAAGTTATTGACTTAAGGAGCATCGCCCCTTGGGATGCGCAGACCGTAGCTGCCTCTGTTATGAAAACAGGTAGATTGCTTATTAATCATGAAGCGCCTTTAACCGGCGGCTTCGCCAGTGAAATTGCAGCAACGATCCAAGATAAATGTTTCTTGTATTTAGAAGCGCCCATTGCTCGTGTTTGTGGTCTGGATACGCCGTATCCATTGGCTCATGAAAAAGAATATATGCCCGATGAAACCAAAACGTACGAAGCCATTAAGCGTACACTTCATTATTAAGGGATAAAGAAATGACAGTAGATTTTATATTGCCTGATATTGGTGAAGGGATTGTCGAATGCGAACTTCTAGAATGGTTGATTAACGAGGGAGACGTTATCGAAGAAGATCAGCCTGTTGCAGAGGTGATGACCGACAAAGCAACCGTACAGATCGCTGCTATGCACAGTGGTGTTGTGAAAAAGTTA
>Ga0256829_1001342_pt1 | contig 20494 bp, 16 predicted proteins | sample 131447metaG_FD_185979 | JGI IMG/M metagenome (GOLD analysis project Ga0256829, IMG submission 185979) | Hydrothermal vent microbial communities from Lau Basin, Pacific Ocean - 131-447 | ecosystem: Environmental > Aquatic > Marine > Hydrothermal vents | place: Pacific Ocean: Lau Basin | collected...
ATTACTATGAAAAAGGTACTTATCCTTGGAGGGAGTCATAGAGATATTCCTCTTATCAAAGCGTCTCATGAACTTGGGTTTTATGTTATCACTTTAGGTGCATGCAAAGAGTATTTGGGTCATAAATACTCTGATAAATATTACCTCAAAGATTTTAATGATTTTACTGCCATTCGCAAGATTATAAAAGATGAAGGTATTGAATATCTTCTTCCTGGTTGTGGTGAGCAGAGTTATCTCAACACTGTAAAACTCTCTCACGAACTTCGTATCGGAAATTTTGATACTTTAGAGGTAGCACAACTCATTCACAATAAGTGGAAATTTAAAAAGTTTTGTTTTGAACATAATATTACGACCCCCAAAGGTTACTATTATGACGGTAGTGTAGAGGATTTAGAGTTTCCTATAGTTGTCAAGCCTACAAATTTATCTGGTGGGCGTGGTGTAAAAGTTGTACAAAACTCACAAGAACTTGCAAATGCTTTAGATGTGGTACAAGAGTATTCTAATGAGATATTTTTAGAAGAGTTTATTGAGGGGGAACTTTATGCTTACTCTCTCTTTTTTATCAATCAAAAAGTAATGTATGGCTTTTTTGGTAAGGATGATGTTTACCTAAATCCCTATCTTGTCACCACTGCCTACCCTGCAGAAACAAAAAAATCTATTTTAAATCAGCTCAAAAGCGAACTTGAAGTGATGGCAAAAGAGTTGCACCTTGTTGATGGAATGTTTCACGCACAGCTTATTATTAAAAATGAAAAAGCCTACATCATAGATGTAACTCGTAGAATAGCAGGTGATTTCTACCCTGATTTAATAGAAAAAAGTGACAATATCGAATACTCTAAAGCAGTAGTTCAAGCTTACCTTTCTCAAAAGATAACAGCCAATTTAACACCTTTAAAAAAACAAACTTTTATTATTCGTCATGTGGTAATGCCAAATAAAAATGGCATTTATAAAGAGCTTTTTATTGATGCAAAAATTAAAGAGTTTATTACTTTTAGGTTTGATTTAATTACTGAAGGTAAAAAAATAAATGACTTTTTGCATACACAAGTTGCCATTGTTTTTATTGAAAGTAATGTTTTGATAGATACTTTAGAGAGGCTTATTTATCCAAAGTTTACATAAACTTATTTAATATCATATTTATCAATATTTCCTAAAACTCTTTGAATATAAGCATAACTCTCTTTAAAAAAATATGGAATAAATATTTTTGGAACAAGGGCGATTAATAGTACCTTACCAACAACAGCATAACCTGCTGTTTTTTTCAAGTAAGGCAGATACTTTATGCAACTGTTTATCGTAATTCCACCTGCATATCGGTAAAATATTAAGCTTTTCCACGAATAAAATCCTTCATTGTAGCGATAATGATTTTTAATACAACGAAGTTTTGAGGCGTTTGATAAAGTGTCAGGAATGGACATAATACCTTCATACCACGATTTTGTAAAAATCTCTAATACCTGAGCATGCCATGAAGCCAAACCTTTCACACCACCTTTTGTTGTCCAAGTTGTTACTTTATGAATATACTTCAATCTGAAGTTATGTGTTGCGATATAATCAAGTAGTGCTAATGTATGTCCATAATTTGTGCCATAATATTTTTCAAAATTCATTTTTTCTAGTACATCTTTATGATAAACAACTGTGGAAACCATACTAATGTACCAGCCTAAATCCTCTAAAAAAAGTTCTCTATCTTCATAAATAAAATCATTATTTCTAGCCATAGTACGCCTATTATGATGTAAGATTAGACCATCAAGATCTCTTTTCTCTAAAGATTCTAAAAGAGCTTCTATACTACTTTCATCATATAAAATATAGTGATCACCTAAAAGAAGTCGGTATTCACTCTCTCCTAATGCCAGTGCAGCTTGCATATTTTTCTCAGCACTAATATGAACATTTGCCTCTTCATAAGAACTAATTTCTACTTTATTATAGTGGAGATATTTATACTCTTGCATACAATCTTTAACATATACTGCTGTTTTATCTTGTGAATTGTTATCATTGACATAAATTCCAATGTTATAACGCTTCACCTTCGGAATCAAATCTTTAAGAGTCTCTTTTAAACTATCAGCACGATTACATGTTGGTATTTGAATCGAAAAAAGCTTATTTTGCATTACAAAAATCCTGTATCTTTCTAATCATATACGCTATTGCTTCATGACTCATACCAGGATAAACTCCTATCCAAAAGGCATCTTCCATACTGATATCTGTATTTGGTAATATTCCTACAAGCTTATAATCCTTACCTTCAGTTAGAGTATCAAAGAGAGGTTGACGGATAAGATTTCCTGAAAAAAGGTTTCGAGTTTGAATTTTATTGGACTCTAAAAACTCTACAATTTCATTTCGTGTAAACGGTGCCTTTTTATCAACACGCATTAAAAAACCAAACCATGAAGGGTTGGAATTTTTTTGAGATTTTACACTATGTAAAAACGCTATATCTTTTAAACCCACAGAAATTTTGTTAAAGTTTTCAACACGCTTTTTTGTAAAATCTGGGAGTTTTTTAAGCTGTGCAACACCAATAGCAGCTTGCATATCTGATGGTTTGAGATTAAAACCAAAATGCGAATAGACATACTTATGATCATATCCTTTGGGAAGTGAGCCAAACTGTTGATTAAAACGAACACCACAACTATTATCTACCCCACTCTCACACCAGCAATCTCGCCCCCAATCACGCATAGAGAGCATAATTTTTTTTAGTAAAGGGTTATTTGTATAAACAGCCCCTCCTTCACCCATAGTTAAATGGTGTGGCGGGTAAAAACTACTTGTACCAATATCACCCCAAGTTCCTGTCTGTTTACCTTTATACAAGCTTCCAAGAGCATCACAATTATCTTCAATTAGCCAAAGATTATGTTTATCACAAAATGCTTTTACTGATGCAATATCAAAAGGATTACCTAAAGTATGTGCAATCATCACTGCTTTTGTTTTACTACTTAAAGCTTTTTCTAATAAAGTGGTATCAATATTAAAATGTTCAAGCTCAATATCTACAAAAACAGGTACAGCTCCATATTGGATGATAGGTGCTACTGTTGTGGGAAAAGCCGCTGCTACTGTTATAACCTCATCACCTCGTTTTACTTGACGCTCTTTTAGAAGCGGTGATGTTAAAGCATAAAATGCTAACAAATTAGCACTACTTCCTGAATTAACCAATAAAGAAAATCTAATGCCTAAATACTCACTCAATTCCTTTTCAAAAGTTTTAGAGTATTTTCCATAAGTAAGCCAAAATTCGAGAGAGCTATCAACAAGAGTTTGCATCTCATCAGCATCAAAAACTCGCCCTGCATAATTGACTCTCTCACCTTCAACAAACACTTTCTCTTGTGTAGGTTGATGAACTAACTCATAATACTCTTTTGTCTTTTCTAAAATCTCTGTTTTTAATAGCTCTGCTCTACTTACCACAAAGTTCCTTTATAAGTAAGCGATGTTTTTCACCATGTAGAAAGAAAAAGTTTGTCTCAATGGTCTCATTTGTCATTATATGTAACTCTTTGAGGTGTGTTGGCGTTGTATAAAAGCAGCGATACCCTAAATCGGTAAAAAGTTTCAGTGTATCATTAGGGTGGTAATTAAATTTAGCACTCCACTTACGAAGCATCTCTGTAAAAACTATGGGTTTGTACTGCTGAAGTGTGTTAAGACCACCTTTAAAAGTAAGTAACTCTGCACCTTCAACATCACATTTAATAAAATCAAGTCGCTTTAATTGACGCTCTTTTATTACATTATCAATAGTATCTACCTGACATGTTAGCTCTATATTTTCTTTATCTTCATTCATCAAAGCACTTGAAGCATTTCCAGAGCACTCTTTATAGTAGTAAAATATTAACTCTTTTTTCTCATCAGAAAGTCCAAAATTAGAAACATTCACATCAACGCCATTAAGACGAATATTTGCTACTAAGTTTTCATAAGTATTAGCAATAGGCTCAAAAGTGTGTATGTCGAGGTTAGAATACTGTTTTGCAAGTGCAATCGAATAGTACCCTTTATTGCCTCCTATGTCAAAAACTGTATCATTATCATTTACAAGTTTTGTAATCATATTAGAATCTTGCTTCTCATATTCACCAAAGTTTAGTATTTCTATAGGAATATCACGCTCATCATAGCGATTCGCTAACATTTTTATGCCTAAATTGCGTGTTGTAATAATCACAGCACCATCGCTAATTTCAATACTTTGAATATCTCTATTTTTAATAAATTCACTATATTCAAAAAGAAAATCATGATTCTCTTGGTACATACGAGAGATATACTCTTGTTTCTCTACACTACCACTTTTATAGCCTTCTTCTAACTTAGCTAACTTCACTTAAACTCCCTTTTAAAAATTCTTGAATATCTAAACTTTCTAATGGTAAATTAAAATATTCTACATATTTTTTCCAAAAATCCATTTTTGCATATTTTAGAGCATTTCTAATTGCCTCTTCTGCTTTATCATACTCTTGTAATTCTCTATAACAAATAGCCATATAATAGTAAGCAAAACAATGATCTTCTTTCACACGAGCAACATTACTCAATCCTTGAAGTGCTACACTATATGCCTTAAAACGGATATCATTATTTCTTACAAAGTTTAGTTCTAAATTCATTAAATACTGTTTCTCTTGAATATATGCAGAACTCCACTCTTGAGTATTAATCACAGCTATTCTATAATCTGAACCTAAAGTCTCCCCAGAAATATAATTTTTTGCAGAAGCCAAGTCGTGCATTTCACTACCTACAAGAGGACTAGCACAAACAACATGGTACCAGTTTGATTCCATCTTCAGTAAGTTTTGAAGCCCCTCTTCTATATCTTCTTTTGTCTCACCTGGCATCCCTATCAAAACATTAGCATTGGTATAAATACCAAGTTCTCTACAATCATGTGAAACCCGTTTTGAAATAGCAAAACGCAAAGGTTTTCTCATCTGCTCTTTTAAAACCTTTTCACTTCCTGATTCCACAGGTAACACAAGCTGTCTTACACCTGCAGCATAAAAAGCATTTAGCATTTTTTTAGTTAAAGAGAAAAGTGTTAAACCATTTTGAAATACTGCTTCAAGTTTTAGATCTCCTATCTCTTCAAGTATTTTATACACTCGCTTAGGATCACCCATCAAATGATCATCTTGAAAAATAATAGTTGAAGCACCATAATGTGCTTTTAAACGTCGAAAATCTTCTCGTACTCTCTCAATACTATGATAACGCATATCTCTACCATGTACTTTATGCGAAGCACAAAATGTACACATAAAAGGGCAACCTCTTGAAGTCATAATATGAAAACCATTTTGATTTTCGACTACCGCATAAGAACTCATAACAGGGTTAAGTCCATGTCGCTCAAAATTCACCAAATCATAATCATAAAATGGGATTTCATCCAAATCTTCTATAAAGTCATGTTTTGGCACAAAGAAGTCTGCATCTTTTGCTGTCTTTACTTTAGTTATCCATGAACGACTCTCTTGTAAATAGATTTCTTTATCTTCTGCTTGTATAAGTTCTAAAAGTATTTTCTCTCCCTCTCCATAAGCAAAAGCATCAAAGTCTTCACAACCTAATTCTTCATATATATGCTCGTAACTATTTGTCGGTATATTTCCTCCACCAATAATCATAGCATCTTTAAAGATAAGTTTTGAAGCCTTACCTAAATCCATGAAGTTATGAAAAGAAGGACTAAATAATGAAGAAATCCCCACTATATCTGGTTTAAAATCATAATTTTGTAAAAATTCATAGCAATACTCGTAGAAACTCGCATAGGCGAAACCTTTTGCCCAGTTAAGCTCTACATTGAAGTCAATCAGTTTTACTTCAACATCTTCAAATTTTTTCAAATATGCACTCATAGATAATATACCTAAAGGAAGATCGCTTGGAAGACTGTTGTAATATTTTCCATCCTCTTTCTTTATACTTCTTGCATTCTCTGGAGGAGATATAAAATCTTCTAAAGAAATATGCATAGGAACCATAAATAATATTTTTGTTTTTTTCTTTCTCATATTTCCCTCTCTATTGATGCAACTGCTCTTTGAAATCCTTCATCTAAGCTATGTTCTATTTTCCATCCTAAAGCTCTCGCCTTAGAAGTATCTACAGTAGTTCTATCAAACTGCTTACGCATGAAATTCTTACTAAAATCACACTTAAACTCTACATCCAAGGCTCTCTCTTTAAAAGTTTCTTTAGTGAGTTTGTAAGCCAAATCTCGTATGCTGATATCCTCTTCAGAGGCGATATTATATGCTTCGCCTATTTTTGCATTAAATAAAATATAAAAAAAACCACTTACTGCATCGCTAATATAACAAAAATTTCTTAACACCAAACCATCACTGTATAGTTCAATATTTTTCTTATTCACTATACTCCACATGAAATCTGCAAAACTACGACCATCATTCTCTTTAATACCTGGTCCATAAGTAATAGCTGGTCGTATTACTTTTATTGGAATATTGTATTGGTGAAGATATGCACTACATAGAGTTTCACCTAATCGCTTACTCTCTAAGTAAGATGATGAGACATCCATACTATCTAAATACCCAAAACAATCCTCTTTCACAGGATAATTATGCTCTTGCATATGCCCATAGACACCAGATGTGCTAAAGTATAAAAAATTCTCTACCCTCTTTTTATTAGCAAGTTCTAAAAGAGTATTAGTACCTACAACATTTGGTAGAATTGTACCTACTGGATCTTGACCAAATAGTTTTGGAGTAGCATTACTTGCAGTATGAATAATAATATCAATATCTTCATCTATTTCTAAACCTGAATATGATAAATCATACTCTTTAATAATAAGATAACTCTTATCAAGAGAGTATGTAAAACGCTCTCTCATTTTTTGTGTATCTCTCACAAGTGCAATAATAGTAATATTATAATCATATGTTTCATTTAAATATAACAACACATCTACCATATATGATGCTAAAAAACCTGTTGCACCAGAGATAAGTACAACCTTATTTTTTAAACTTTTCCACTCCAAATCATTATTAGTAATAAACTCTACATCCTCTTGAATGATTGAATTACGCATTTTTCTTTTACTTAACATTTTTATCAAAGTAGTTTGTTTTAAGTGACTGTGCATATGACAAGTACTCATCAGACTTTAACTCGTTTTTGTCGATAAGTTTTTCATTTTTTTTATAATAATTGTATAAATCTTGAATACCTTCTTGATAAGAAGGAAAATTATAATCTCCTAGTTCTTTCAGAAGTCTTGTATTATCTCCTGAATAATCTACACCCTTTCCACTATTTAGTACTACAATATCACTTTTTGTTTCACTAATATCATTTATAATCTCAGCAACTTTAACTATACTTATAGAACTTGTTGGTGTAATATTATACGAGCTATATTGAAACTTATCAAGTGCTATAAATCGTATTAAGATATCTGAAAAGTCTTTGATATATAAATAATCATAAACAACATCTTGGTTAATAACGATAGGTAATTTTTTAATGTTTTTGGCAATAGCATTAGAGATAAATTTGAAACGATAGTCTTCATACCTACCATAAATACCAAAAATTCTAAATGTAGTAAGATTGTTTCTTTTACTACTGTCAATAAATTTTGAAATTAAGTATTTCGCATAACTATGCCCATCCATGGGAACATATGTATCAAAAAATTCTTCTTTCATTTTGATATGCCAATTAGCCCTAGAGTATTCGCTACCACTACCGAAATTAATTATTTTTGTATCTTTAGAAGCCGCTTTTAAAATATTAAAAAACATTTTAAGGTTTTTTTCACATACATCAGCTGGATAATCTGTTTTGTTGCGTAAAGTTGTTGCAGAATGTATTACAGCATTTATCTGATTTTTTTTAAAATAATTCATAACTTCTTCAATATTTGTTAGGTTCAAATCTACGAGTTTAGGTGCTAAAATATTGTATGTACTGTTTTTTTTCATCAATTCCACAAGATTTTTCCCAACAAAACCTTCTGCACCTGTTATTAATACATTCAAATTATTTTCCTATTTTCCTATTTTTCTGACCAAAGGAAATTATAGTGAAAAGAATATTAAATTTTGGTATAGAGTCAACAGATGAAAAATTTTTCTTAAGCTAATTTGGTGTTATTTTTATGAAAAAAATGATATATTTTGGAATTTCCTTGTGGGTTTTATATTATGAATTTAGCTAATTAGAAGTTTATATTCGTTATTATATCTTAGATTAGTAAAAAGAATTTTTTTATAGGAAAAATCATGTCAGAACAGCATAATGAAGTAACAGCTACGATACAACCTAGAATATACTCTGCTCCCAAAGCAGCATTAGAAGATAAGATTCCTCTTCCAACTCCATTCTCAGCCCATATTGATATATGTAGTGTCTGTAATTTTAAATGTAGTTTCTGTTTTCAAGCGGATAAAAAAGCCATGAAAGATGCTAATCTACATCTTGGACTTATGTCTGTAGAACTCTTTAAAAAAATTGTAGATGACCTAAAAGAGTTTAACGAGCCTCTCAAAAAGGTAAAAATAGGTAATCATGGAGAACCTACTTTACATCATGATATAGCACAAATGATTCAATATGTTCATGATGCTAAAGTTGCAGATATTATTGAAGTTTTCACTAATGGAACAAAGTTAGAACCTCAACTCAACTTGGCGATAGTCGAAGCAGGTCTTGACAGGATAAATATCTCTCTTGAGGGTCTCAGCAATGAACGCTATATGCAAGTTGCAGGTGCAGAAGTAGATTTTGAAGATATGATTAAAAATATTACACATCTTTATGAAAATAGAGGGGATTTAAAAATTTATATTAAAATAGCCGATCAAACAAGTCCTCTCGATAAAGAGAGTGATGAAATATTTCTTTTAAATAAAGAAGAGCGTCAATACTTCTTTGATACTTTTGGTCATATATGTGATGAAATTTTTATAGAAAAAATTGTACCACAGTGGGCAGAAACACAACTTTCAAAACAAAATGATGTTGAAGAGACAGGTATGTATGGGCAAGTCATAAAACAACATAAAGACATATGTCCTTTTACTTTTATGTATTTACATTTTAACTTTGATGGCACAGTCAGCCCTTGTACCCTTGACTGGCCTAAAAAAGTCGTAATCGGGGATTCACAAGCAGAAAGTGCTAAAGAGATTTGGAATGGACAAAAACTTCGAGACTTACGCATCGCTATGACTAGAGGTGATCGTGATAAAATCAACTTTTGCAATAATTGTTCCGCACCACTTGTCTGTGTTGATGAGTATCTAGATCCACATAAAGACAAAATATACAAAGCACTTGGTGTAAGTGAAAATGAAAAAAAAGAACCTAACAAATGGGTTACATTAAAATAAGAGAGCATTTATGAAACTATTAGTTTTAGGTGGCAATGGATTTATTGGTAAAAATATTGTAGAGAGTTTCTCTTTAGAAAAAAACTATGAGGTTTTAGCACCTTCAAGAAGTGAGTTAAATTTACTTGACACGAAAGCTGTTGAACTCTATCTTCAAAATAATACTATTGATGTTCTTATTCATAGTGCTGTCAATATTAACTCACTTGAAGAGAACACACAAATGTACTTTAACATTGCAAGATGTTCACATCTTTATAAAAAGCTCATCACTATAGGTTCTGGTGCAGAGTATGACATGAAGCATTATATCCCAAAAATGAAAGAGGAGTATTTTGAGGAGTATATCCCTTCAGACACCTATGGCTTATCAAAATTTATAGCCTCTAAAGAGATTGAGTACGGTTCTACAAATGCAGTAAATTTACGTGTTTTTGGAATTTTTGGAAAATATGAAGATTATACTCGGCGTTTTATCTCAAACAATATTGCAAAGGCTCTGTGTGGTGATAACATTACTCTTTTTAAAAATATGGAATTTGATTTTATTTATATTAAAGATTTTTTAAAGATTTTAGAGCTATTTATTCATAAAGATACACAACACAAAAATTACAATATCTGTAACACAAATACAATAGAACTTTTAGAACTTGCCAAAATAATTCATAAAACACATGGAAATGAAAATACAAAAATTATTCCAAAAGAAGAGGGAATGAAAGAGGAGTATTCTGGCGATAACTCTCGTTTTTTAGAAGAGTTTGGTCATTTTACTTTTACTCCCTTTGAAGATGCTATTGAAGAACTTTATACATACTATGAAGCGATAGATATGCGTAACTACTGTGCAACACTTAAAGGATAATAATGTCTCTTTATGCTGAACTCCTTCACAAGATCACTAATAAAAAAGTAGTTATATGGGGTGCAAGAATGACTGGACTCGGTTTTGCTCGTTTTTTAAAGAGCAATACAAACTCCCAACTACTCGCTTTTATAGACTCTGATACATCTCTACACAATAAAAAGATAAATGGTACTGCAATCGCCTCTATCGAGACACTAAAAAAACTCAAAAAAAAATACCCTGACCTTTTAATAGTCATTGCTGTTTCACTCAAAGAGAGTGAAATTACTGCCATTTTAGAAAAAATCGGTTTTTCACAAAAGGATTATCTTGTTTACTCAGACTATGCGAAAGATTTTTACACCATTGATGTTGTTGGTAGCTGTAACCTAAAGTGTCCATCCTGCGCACATGGTGCAAGTGGTATGGAATCTCCTATGGGACTTATGGGTTATGAAGATTTTGAAAGAGTAACAACTAAAATGATACAAGAGAGTGAAGTCCTCTCACATGTTAGTCTTTACAGCTGGGGAGAACCACTTTTACACCATAAACTTCCAGAGATGATAGGGCATCTCCATAAAAAGGGGATAGCTGTTGCTATCTCATCAAACCTCTCTATAGAAAATGCCAAACAAATTGAAAAAGTAATTAAATCTGCTCCCGATTATTTTAAAGTCTCTCTCTCTGGGTTTTATCCTGAGGCATATAATGATACACATACAGGAGGGGATATAAGGTTAGTTAAATCCAATCTTTATAAACTTCGTTACCTTATTGATAAATATAATGTCTCTACATTAGTAGATGTAAACTACCATCTTTACAACAACAACTGTGAAAAAAATTTACAAAAGATGCAAGAGCTTTGTGATGAGTTAGACTTTACACTCTCAAGTACATACTCGCTAGTGATGCCATTAGAGCGTGTTATTGCACACTGTGAGGGGCATACAAGCCAAGAGGTTTTAGAACTTGACAACAAGTTGCTAGTTACTATGGATGAAGGTATTCGAGCAAGTGAAGGGATACAACTTGAAGAGTGTCCATTTCGAGAAAATCAAGTCAATATCAACTGGGATTTAAGTGTGCCTGTCTGCTGTACTGTCTATAACAGAAATCCAGATACAGTCCTGACTCCAAACTACCTTCAAACATCACTAAGTGCAATTACACAAAAGAAATATCAAGTCTCATTATGTAGTAAATGTATGGCTTACGGACTCCCTCAATACAATATGGGTTTCAACAAAGAGAAGTGGAGAGAAATAGCACAAAGTAAGGAGTCATTTGATGTCTAAGAAGATGTGTCGACTCTGCAAAGAGCCAATTATAACTCCATCGCTCCTGCAAATGCAACCTTTTCCAAAAGCAGCACAATATTACCCTATACAAGAAGAGTTTGCAAGTGATAGAGGCATTAGTCTCAATGTTTACCAATGTGCTTCTTGTAATCTTTTACAGTTAAGTAATGATACAGACTTAGTTTCTTACTACAAAGAAGTAATAACAGCAGCAAGTTTTTCTCCAACAGCAAGAGAGTCTCGTCTTAAAGAGTTTCAAATGTTTGTAAACAAGTTTAATCTTAAAGGAAAGAATGCCATTGAAATCGGTTCAGGAAAAGGGGCAATGGTTGGGATTTTAAACGATGCTGGATTAAAAGCTGTTGGATTAGAGTACAACAAAGAGTTTGTCAAGTATGCTACTCAAAATGCCAATACTGTCCTGCAAGGATACTTAACTGACCTTGATGCTGGGTACAATAATAAATACGATGCCTTTGTATCTTTAAACTATATTGAACATCAACCTGATACAAAAGCTTTTATCCAAAAACTGTATAGCATCACTACAGAAGGTGCTGTAGGATACATTACTGCACCAAATGTAAGTTATCTACTAGAGACAGATACCCTCTATGAGTTTGTAGCAGATCATCTCATATATTTTACGCAAGAAACAATACAAAGAGCTTTTGAGATGAATGGATTTGATGTTATTGAGAGTGAAATAATTAACAATAAGAACGATATTGCACTTACCGTTAAAAGGAGAGTCATTACACCAATATCAGGGAAGACAAGTGTAGAGAAGCTTATACAAGAGTTACAAATTTTCACAGATAAAGAGCATACACAAAACAGAAAAGTGGCTATTTGGGGAGCTGGACATAGAACACTTGCTCTACTTGCTATGGCAAAACTCAAGCATATCACCAATATAGTTGATTCAGCTGATTTCAAACAAGGAAAATATTCACCTGTAACACATATTCAAATCATTTCACCACAAGAGCTTGAAAACTCTAAAATAGATACAGTTATAGTAATGCTTCCAGGCATATATCCAGATGAAGTCATCAAAAATATTCATACTTTCAAAAAAAAGTTTCTTACCTATAAACTTGAAGGCAATACCTTAGTAGAAGTAATGTAACTTCTACTAAAAAGTTTACAATCTTTTCTCTAACATCTCTATACGCTTTTCATCTTCACTTTTAATACGATGATAATAACGGCGTTTACTCTTAAGCCATAAAAGCTCAAACTCTACCCCTGCTAAAATTCCATGTTCTATACTTTTGATAGCATCTTTATGATATACAATTTTGCGTGTTTCATATTTATCAAGTAGATTTTGATTTACTAAAGTAGTAATAAACTCACTTGAATCCGCAGAAATAGCACCACCCAAACCACATTTTAAATTTTTCTCTTTTGCTTTTGCAAAAATAGTTTCACAGTACGCAAGCATTTGGGAGGAGTCAGCGAAATCTCTATCCTTATCCATAGATCCTGTAAAATCAACACGACCTACTGTAATAGCACTTAATGTATTTATATTCTGTAAACTTAAAATTTCATCGATATTTTTATATGTAGTCAGTGTCTCTATGTTAATAGCAAATTCAATATCTTTACGATTATCTTCAGCTATAAAAGTTTCTATTGCATTCACAAATTTGCTTACAGCAAATTTAGTTTCTGCCATAGGAGCAATGATACCACCAACACCTAAAGAGAGTGCATTATACATATCTGTTACAGCCTCTACCCCACCAATCTTTAAAATAATTGGCAAATCTACAGCATTTGCAATATCTTTAAATCGCATAAGCTCCTCTTGGCGAGAACCCTCATTCTCATACTCAGCTTTGAGTTCAAAAACACCATAGTCATTTTTAAGCCGTTTTAAAACCTCTATCATTTCATATTCTAAAACATTCATTTTTTATCCTCTTGTATTATCTTCACAACATCTTGCAAAGTAGTCATATTTTTATTCACGAGTATGCTTCTACAGCCATAATGCTCTGCCATTGCAATGTCACTCTCTACACTATCGCCAATTACCCAAATATTTTTAGTATCTAAGTTCCAATCTTTCACTATAATATCTAACATATAACTATTTGGTTTGCCTACTATATAGTCTAATTCTTTATCACAACTACCTAAAATTGAAGCGACTATCGCATTGGAGCCAGGTCTTAAAACTCCAGCTTCAATAGGGAAATTTTTATCTACATTACTTGCTATTATTTTAGCCCCATTCTCTACTGCGACTAATGCTTTTGCAATAGTTTCATAGTTAAAATGAATATCTAAACCGACTACAATAGCTTGTGCTTCTTTTTCAGAAACAATTTTTATCTCTCTCTTTTGCAACTCTTGAGCAAAACCACTACTTCCTATTAAAAAAACTTTCTGAATCTTTTGCTTTTGTAGATAGATTGCTGTGGCATAAGATGAAGAATAGACTTCATTCCTCTCCATATTCAGACCCAGACCAAGTAATTTATGATAAATATCATCAATAGATTTAGAAGAATTATTCGTAAAAAAAAGGATTTTATATCCCATATTTTGTAATGCCACTATTGCTTCTTTCGCATAAAAAGCAAGTGAATTACCATAGTAAATCGTTCCATCTAAATCAAAGACAACTGCTTTATTCATCAAGAGGCTTTACAATCATATTTGAATGAAACTCATCCCTATCAAGAAATGGAAACATATCTTCTAATGGTTTTGAAATCATTTTTCCATCCTTGCCCATAGTTGACGAGAGTTTTGGAGTCATTAGCTCTGAAGGGGAGAGTATCACTTCACAGACCAAAGCACCCTTATAAGATAAAATTTCTTCTAAATCATCTTTTAATCTCTTCTGATTTTGTATCTGAAAAGTTTTAAAGCCATACGCTTTTGCAAGTTTAGTTGTATCTGGGAAACTCACGCCACTCTCACTATCAGCACCAACTTTATGACCTTTAAAAAAACCGTTTTGTGTATTTCGTATGGAGATATACCCGCCATTGTTTAAGATAAAAATCTTAATATTGAGTTTGTTATGAATAATAGTCTGTAACTCTTGTATGTTCATCTGTAAACTTCCTTCTCCCGTTACACAAATAACATTCCTTTTTCTATCTACACAAGCAGCCCCAATTGCGGCGGGAAGGTCATACCCCATGGCTGCACTTCCTGAATTTACTACAACTTGTTGATTATCATAAAGAGATAAACTCTGGTATGAGGAGACACATGCTGTACCATTTCCAAAAACATAAATCCGATTTGTATCACTCTTTGTCGAAAGTTTATCAAAGAAATTATAGGAATCAACAACATCTCGTACTTCCTCTCGTTCTTGTGTCAATGTTGGATACTGTTTTCTATAACTTTTACATTTGTCTAACCAATCTACATAATTAAAAGAAGTTTCTCCTATCAATTTTTTCTTCAAAGCTATAATAAACTCTTTTGCATCTGCTTCTATTTTTATATCTATCGCAAGTGTATGCTTCTCAAGCTCATTCTTATCAATATCTACTGATATTTTTGTCGCTTCTCGTGCAAAATTTTCCCAATTATAACTAACTGCACGAATATTCATCCTAGCACCGATACTTATAAGAAGGTCACTATTTTGCAAGGTAAAATTTGCCATTCGATTGCCAACACTACCATAACGACCAAAAAAGTAATCATGATTGTTTTTTACAATATCATACCGTGCGAAAGTACCTACAACAGGAACTTTTAAAATCTCTACCAATGCTAAAAATTCTTCATTAGCACCAGATAAAGTGATTCCATTCCCTGCAATAATAACAGGTCTTTTTGATTTTTTAAAAAGTTCTATGACCACATCCATTTGTAAATCTGTCTGCTTTTCTTGCGGAGGTTCAAATGCGATGAGTTCATCTTCATCTACTAAGCTCCCTTGTATATCAAGAGGAATATCAAGCCAAACAGGACCATTGCGTCCACTTTTTGCCTCATAAAGTGCCTTTTGAAGATGGTATTTTACACTAGTTGCCTTTTGAACCATAACAGCATACTTTGTAATAGGTTCTACAAGTGCAACAATGTTTACCTCTTGGTCACCTAGTTGTCTTAGAGATAAATCTGAGTCTGATGCTACAGTAGTAGCAAACTTTACCTGACCAGAAATTGTTAAAGTTGGTATGGAATCCACCCAAGCACTATATACACCACTTATAGCATTTGTTCCACCTGGTCCTGTTGTAACATAACTTACACCTATTTTATTACTTACTCGAGCATAGCCTTCAGCTGCTAAAGTGGAAGCTTGTTCATTATGATTACACACATATTCTAAACCTTCTTGTTTACCAAGTGAATCTATCAGATGCATATTACCACCACCAGACACCATAAAAACAGTTTTTGCCACTTCCTCTTGTTGGGCTAAGTACCTAGCTATAAAATCGCTTACCTTTACTAATTTGCCCATAGTAGTCCTTTTTTCTTTGCTTCATCAACATAAGAGAGTAAATCATTCAAAGTGTTAAGCTCTTTTTGTAAAGCATATTTCTTATACCATAAAGTAGTTTTTTGAAATGTTGTATCACTATTCCAAACACTTTGCCAGTTTAATAGGGTGTGTGCTTTTGAACAATCAAGTTTCAGTAAATTTGCTTCATGAGGGGCATCTAGCTCTTCTTTTATTTCGTACACTATCTTATCCCAATGAAGTTTGATATTTTTTACTACTGTCTCAACACTTATACTCCCCTCATCCAAAGGACCAAAATTCCATGCACTAGCATAATTTTTATCACCATGAAGAAGTTTTTCACCAACAGATAAGTAGCCACTCAAGGGTTCCAAAACATGTTGCCATGGACGAGTTGCATTTGGATTTCGTATGGAAACGACATCACCCGCCTCTACTGACTTCATGATATCAGGAATCAATCTATCTTCACTCCAATCCCCACCACCAATAACATTACCAGCACGACAACTTGCTAAAAGTACCTTATGTGTTTTATTATACATACTGGGGTTAAAAAAAGAGTTCCGATACGATGTTGTTACAAGTTCTGAGCAACCTTTACTTGCACTATATGGGTCATATCCTCCCATAGCATCGTTTTCTCTATATCCCCAAAGCCACTCTTTATTTTCATATGCTTTATCACTGGTTATATTTATGATGGCTTTGACTGAGTCTATTTTCCTTGCAGCCTCAAAAATATTGATTGTTCCCATGATATTTGTTTGAAATGTCTCTACGGGATTTTTATAAGAAGCTCTTACCAATGCTTGTGCAGCAAGATGAAAAACAATTTCTGGCTGGTACTTATGAAACACTTGTTCTAAAGTTTCAGTATCATTTATATCTGCAATAATAGAAACTATCTCTAAATTAAGTAGCTCGTAATGCGAATGAGAGTTCATCGGTTCTTGAGAATAGCCTATCACATTTGCTCCCATTTTCAAAAGCCATAGACTCAACCATGAACCTTTAAAACCAGTATGACCCGTTACAAGAACTGTTTTACCTCTATAAATACCTTCAAATAACTTTTGCATTAGTTCCAAACTTTCCAAGGAGCATTTTTCTCTTTCCAGAGTCTATTTAATCGCTGATTATCTCGAAGTGTATCCATGGGTTGCCAAAAACCATAATGTTTGAAGGCACTCATCTCACCATCTTTTGCCAATTTTTGTAAAGGGAGTAATTCAAAGGTACATTTTTCATCTTCATCTAAATAATCAAATACTTCAGGCTCACAAATAAAAAAACCTCCATTAATCCAACCTGCTTCGTTTTTAGGTTTTTCTGTAAATTTTGTGACACTCATATCCTTATTAATTGCTAAATTTCCAAAACGGGCTTCAGGCTGAATGGCTGTAAGTGTTAATTTTTTTGCCTGTTTTTTATGAAACTCTAAAGACTCTTGTATATTAACATCACTAACACCATCCCCATAAGTAAGAAAAAATCTCTCTTCACCAATATATTTTTGTGCTCTTTTAATTCTCGCACCCGTCATACTGTCAAGCCCCGTCTCAACTAAGGTCACTTTCCATGGTTCACTCGTGTTATTATGTAACTCTAAATTATTTGTCCGTAAGTCTATAGTAAGATCACTTTGATGTAAAAAATAATTTGCAAAATACTCTTTAATGAAGTAACCTTTGTAGCCTAGTAAAATAATAAAATCGTTAAATCCATAATGACTATATATCTTCATAATATGCCACAAGATAGGTTTTGAGCCAATCTCAACCATAGGCTTTGGTTTCATATCTGTCTCTTCACTAATCCTTGTACCATAACCACCTGCTAAAATCACTACTTTCATATTTTTCCTTTCTACAGCTCTATTCTAACAAATTTTTCATAATATAAAGCAAAATGATTATTTTTTTGGTAAAATATCTTACTCGTAAGTATTAAACAAATAGAGCCATAATACGATATATGTTTAAGCAGTATATTTTATTACATATCAAAAGAGAGAAAAGATGTATAAACTCGCATTTATTGGTGGAAGTATTGACTCTATCGCTGGGTATCCTCACTTTATCGCTTCACAAATGGATAAAAGATTTGAAGTAGTTGCGGGAGCATTTAGCACCGATATATTACTCAACGAAGAGACAGCCCAAAGATGGAAGATTGCAAAATACTATGATGATTATCAGGAGCTTATAAAAAACGAAAAAGAGCATATAGATGCAGTTGTCATCTTAACACCAACACCACTTCATGCAGAAATGATTATAGAGTTACTTCAAGCAGATATTCCTATTATTTGTGAAAAACCTCTTGTGAGTTCTCTCGAAGAAGTGAGAAAAATAGAATCCTTCTATGATGATACAAAGCATTTTCTTGTTGTAACGAACAACTATAGTGGTTATCCGATGGTCAGAGAGTTGCGTTATAAAATAAAAAATGGTGAGTTAGGAGATATTTTAAGTATCCGACTCAGAATGCCTCAGGAGAGTTTTTTACGACCTCCAAAGAGTGTAAAATACCCACAGAAGTGGCGTTTAAAAGATGACTTTATTCCTATGATTAGTCTTGATTTGGGTTCACATTTACATCATCTTTCTTACTTTTTGCTTGAAGAAGAGCCGACAACTGTTATGGCAACTTACAGCAAATTTTCACAATATAATGTAGTAGATGATGTAAATATGCTCACTCAATACCAAAGTGGTATAAGTGGAAACCTTTGGCTAAGTAAAACAGCTCTTGGGAACAGAAATGGACTACATATAGAAGTGTATGGAAGCAAAGCTAGTGCCTCATGGCATCAAGAAAGTCCTGAACAACTAGAGTTCTCTTATGCCAATGGACAAAAAAACATTATTGATAGAGGCAGTGATGTAGAGATGCAAAACAATCCTCTTTATAATAGAATGACTCCAGGACACCCTGCTGGTTTTATAGAAAGTTTTGCTAATATTTATAACGATATTTTTACTGCACTAGAAAATTTTTATCAACAAAAGAGTTATCTAAACGATTTTATCTATGGAATTTCTCATGCGAAGCATGGTTTAGAACTCCTCCATACAGCAACCATGTCAGATAAAGAAAAAACTATCACCACAATAGCAAGAGATAAATAAATTTAAGTGAGGACAGAAAACATGAAGATACCTTGGAACATTTTTTGCTTAAATCCTCTTTAAAAAGGTCTTCTATGCCCACTATTTATGAAAAAAATTTAACTGCACTAGAAAAAGTCAATCCAAAACTAACAAAACAACTTAAGGATATTGAATCAAACGAAAAATTTGAAGTTTTTCAAGGAAGCGATGAAAAAGCAATAAATATTCTTAAAGTGCAAAATCATGAGCCATTATATGATAATCCCATAGAGACTTACACCTCTAAAGTAGAAGATTATAAAAAATTTCAAGAATACCCATATCTCTATTTTTTTGGAATTGGGAATGGAAATGAGATACAGTTTTTACTGGAAAATTCTAAACTAGAAAGAGTTGTGTTAATAGAACCTGAATTAGAGATGCTCTACATTGCATTTAATTTAAATGATTTTAGTAGTTATATCAAATCTGCAAAAATAGTATTTTTACTCCCTTCTCAACTAACTTTTGAACAGGCCTTAAGATTATTTGGTCAGCATAAATCTAGATTTTATGCAAAAGTTTATACCTTACATGTACTTTTGCCTTTTTATGAAGAGTATCCTGATGAGATTATAAATGCCAACGAAACTATCATAAAAGCCATCCATTATGTTATCTCTTTTGCAGGAAATGATGTAACAGATAACCTAGTAGGTCTAAAACAACACATGCAAAACATACCTATAATGCTAAAAAATGGAAAATTTTCTGAATTGATAACAAAAAAAAATAGCAATATTGCCATAATAGTATCAACAGGTCCAAGCTTACACAAGCAGATCTCAAAACTAAAAGAAATTCAAGATTATGCAACTATCATCAGTGTTGATGCAAGTCTTCCTATACTTGAAAAACATGGTATAAAGCCAGATATTGTCACTTCCATAGAGAGAGTATCAGCAACTTCAATGTTTTTTAAAAAGACTTCAAAAAAATTCCAAAAAGACATTATTGCTCTATCTGTATCTCTACAACATCAAGATACACTAAAAGCTATAAAGGGTAAAAAGGTGGTTGTGATGAGACCTTTTGATTACAATATATATTTTAAGCTAGACGACTATGGTTATATCGGAAATGGCATGAGTGCAGCAAATCTTGCTCATGAACTAGCAATAAGAATGAAATATCAAAAAATTGTACTTATAGGACAAGATTTATCTTTTGCAAAAGATGGGAAAAGCCATAGCGAAGGTCATATCTTCAATACAGATAATGTAAAAAAGGCTGATATACAAGATGAAAACCTCATCGAAGCATATGGAGGAGAT
>Ga0256829_1001343_pt1 | contig 20475 bp, 12 predicted proteins | sample 131447metaG_FD_185979 | JGI IMG/M metagenome (GOLD analysis project Ga0256829, IMG submission 185979) | Hydrothermal vent microbial communities from Lau Basin, Pacific Ocean - 131-447 | ecosystem: Environmental > Aquatic > Marine > Hydrothermal vents | place: Pacific Ocean: Lau Basin | collected...
TATCGTCATGAACCAAAGAGAAGTTGTGAAATACCTCTATGGCAACCGCGGCGTCCATGGCCTCTTCAAAAGGCCGACCAAAGAAATCACAACTCACCAAGGTGAGCAGTGGTCTCAGGCGTTTGCCACCTAAAGTCAAAATATAACGAACCGGATCGTAAAGATTATCGGGTTGTCTGTCTTTAGCAACAGCTTCGAGGTGCTGCATAAATGCATTTCGGTAGTGATCCAAAGAAATCATTGAGCAAAAATAAATCAAATGTTGCACTGCTAGTGCCGTCTTATCAAAAAATTGTGATTCAGGAGCTTCTGCTGCAGGTTTTACCGATAAAGCAAATGTTAATAAATGTTTAAAACTTGGGAAACTTTAAAAACATTTAAAGTTTCCAATGTACTTTTGTCCCCGAAACAGTAAACAGTTTCGTATTCCTAACAGTGAAAGAATCTATAGTTAACAAAGCTGCCGAACTCTTTTTGACCCTTGGTTTTAAAAGCGTTACCATGGACGATATTGCCAATGCGATGGGTATTTCTAAAAAGACCATCTACGTGCATTTCTCCAACAAGACAGAATTAGTAGACGCAGTTTCCTTTTTCTTGTTCGACAGTATCTGCGATGACATTGACACCATTTGTGAGCAATCCGCCAATCCCATCCAGGAGCTTTACGACGTTAAAATGTACGTAATGCATCATCTGAAGAACGAAAAAGCATCCCCGCAGTATCAGCTCAAGAAATATTATCCGCAAACCTATAGCCGCCTACATCAGGCGCAGTTCAACAAGATGCACCAATCGGTGTCTGAGAGTTTACAAAAAGGTGTCGATATGGGTCTTTTCAGGCCGAGCATCGATGTGGATCTAATTGCCCGCATGTACTTTAATGGTATGACGGGCATGAAGGACGAGGCAATCTTCCCTCCGGAGCAATACTCCAAAGGCTACCTAATGGAAAGCTATTTGGAATACCACCTACGGGCAATTGTCACCGACCAAGGAATGGACATACTAAATCAAATTATAAACACCACCGAATAATGCGAAAATTATTGATCCTTGCCAGTATTGTGTTTGGATTCAGCCAGGCTACAGCTCAAGAAGAGCGAGCGTATGATTTTACGCTAGAAGAAGCCATAAGCTTTGCACTAGACAGCAATTACACCGCAATCAACGCCCGGCGAGACATTGCGCGAGCTATTAAACAAAAGTGGGAGACCACAGCAACCGGATTGCCGCAGATCAGTGCCAATATCCAGTATCAGAACTTTATTAAACAGCCAGTATCGCTTTTACCGGCGGCCGCTTTTGACAACACCAGCAGTGTGGTCAATACGGTTGAAGATTTCTTTGACCTTACCCCCAACCGGGAGCCCACTGTGCCAGAGGGCTTTATCCCAATTGTATTTGGAACCCAGCAACAAGCCACCGCAACAGCAACGCTCAATCAATTGATCTTTGATGGGAGTTATCTCGTCGGTTTACAAGCAGCGCGCGCCTTTCTGGATTTCTCCGAGAATGCCAACGAGAAGACCCAACTCGAAGTGCGTCGCGGAGTGATCAACGCTTACGGTTCGGTTTTGCTTGCAGACGAACTGGTCAGCATCTTTAGCAGCAATAAAGAAAAGTTAGAGAACAACCTTTACGAAGCTCAAAAGATCTTTGAAAATGGGCTTAACGAACAAGAAGAAGTTGAACAATTAGAGATTACCTTATTGGAGATCGCTACTCAACTCTCTAATGCGGAACGTACTGCAAGTATTGCCAGACAAATGTTCAATGTAGCCTTAGGGATCGATGTGAATACTCCGGTAACACTTACAGAATCCTTAGACGATCTGGCCGACCAGAACATTCAGCTTAGAGCCTTGGAGACCAATCTGAACATGGAAGAGAACGTCGATTACAAGATCGCTTACAACTTAACGGAACAGCGTTCCTTAGAGCTTAAGTTAGAAAAGAGCCGTGCGCTTCCACAATTAAGTGCCTTTGTTAATTATGGAACACAAGCCTTTAGTGATGAGTTCAGCTTTTTTGATTCCGATCAGCGATGGTTCCAACAGTCGTTATTTGGAGTAAATATGAACATCCCGATCTTCTCTAGTGGAAATCGCGGAGCAAAAACCCAACAAGCACGTATTGCATTGGATCAAGCAGAAACCCAATTAAAAGAGACTGTTCAGAACATTCAACTGCAATTCGATACGGCCAAGAGCAATTACAAATTCAGTGTGGAGTCTTACGAGAACGCCAAGAAGAATTTAGATCTCGCCCAGCGTATAGAAAAGAAGAATCAAACCAAGTTTGACGAAGGGATCTCCTCTAGTTTTGACCTCAGACAAGCGCAACTGCAATTATACAGTGCCCAGCAACAGTATTTCAATGCCATGCTCAATGTTATAAACAGCAAGGCTGAGCTAGACACTATCATCAATTCGAACATCATAAATAACAACTAAAAAATACTCAGATGACCCAGAAACTAAAATTCCTAACAGTTATACTAAGCGCACTTTTGGTGGTCAGCTGTGGTGATGGAAATAAAAGCGAGGTCCCTGTAGCCGACCTCATAGAAGAAGGCGATCTTAGCAAGCTCCGCGAGCGTCGCGATGCGCTGAACGACGATCAAAAAGCCCTGACTACGCAGATACAAAGTTTAGATGCTGCTATTCAAAAATTAGAACCAGACCAAGGAGCCTTGATCTCGGTTCAAACAGTTAAAGACACTTTGTTCAAGCATTATATAGAGATTCAAGGCGATGTAAAGACCGACGAGAATGTGATCGTTTATCCGGAATATCAAGGCACACTAACTCGAGTCTATGTAAAAGAAGGGCAACGCGTTCGCAAAGGACAGATCTTAGGTAAGATTGACGATGGTGGACTATCTAGTCAACTCAGTCAATTGGAAGTTCAAGCGCAATTGGCCAAAACAACCTTTGAGCGCCAACAGCGTTTGTGGGACCAAAAGATAGGTTCAGAGATCCAATACTTGCAGGCCAAGACCAATTACGAATCCAGCCAAAATGCAGTGAACCAACTCAAGCAACAATTGGCCAAGACCAACGTAACAGCTCCTTTTTCAGGAATTGTGGACGAGGTGATCACCGATCAAGGAACCGTAGTAGCACCGGGACAAGGTTTGTTTCGTGTGGTGAATTTGGGAGACATGTATATTGAGGCGCAGATCCCGGAACGTTATTTGACCACTGTGACCACTGGCAAAGAGGTTGAGATCTTCTTCCCTGTTTTGGGTAAGACGGTAAACTCTACCATCGCTCAGACGGGGAACTACATCAATCCAGACAACCGCACCTTTAGAATTGAGGTGAATGTACCTAAAGATACCGATGTTAAGCCTAACCTTAACGCTCGTCTTAAGATCAATGATTATACAGCAGAGGATGCCATCTTGATACCGCTAAACGTGATCTCAGAAGATGCCAACGGCGATCAGTATGTGTACACCATGCAACCTAAAGAAGACGGAACCGGAAACATAGCTGTTCGCAAGAACATTGAGACCGGGCTGGCTCAAGGCAATGTAGTGGAGATCAAAGACGGTTTGGCCTTAGACGACGCTTTGGTCATCGAAGGGGCACGTACAGTGCAGAACAACCAGAAAGTAAGAACACTAGAAAACCAATAAGATGGGGGCCAAAAAGAAAAAACAAGTCGACAAGGAGTTTAAACTCTCTAGTTGGGCCATAGATAACCCAACCATCATCTATGTGATGATCGGTATTTTCCTCGTCTTAGGAGGAATGGCCTACAACAGCATGCCTCGGGAGAACTTCCCGGAGGTGAACGAAACTAAGATCTATATCTCTGTGCCCTATCCGGGGAATACCGCAGAAGATATTGAGCGCCTTATCATAGATCCGCTAGAAGATAAGATCAAGAACATCTCTGGGGTGGTAGAATACCTCTCCACTTCTCAAGAGGACTACGGAATAATCACTGTGGAATTCGAAGAAGATATCGAAGTAGAGCTCGCCAAGCAGAAAGTAAAGGACGAAGTAGATAGCGAAGTGGCTAATGAAGACTGGCCCACCTTTAACGGAGCCAAGGTAGAACCGAATGTGTTTGATCTGAGTTTATCCGAAGAGATGCCGATCTTGAACGTTAACCTTAAGGGGAATTATACGGTAGAGAAGCTCAAGGAATATGCAGAATACCTACAGGATGAGATAGAGGATATCAAGCAGATCAAAGCTGCGGACATCCGCGGCGCTCAAGACAAAGAAGTAGAAGTTGGTGTGGATATCTACAAAATGATGGCCGCCAAAGTGAGTTTTGACGACGTGATCAACTCCATCAGAAATGGTAATATGACCATGTCTGCCGGAAACATGGTTACCAGTGGACAACGACGCACCATTCGTATACTCGGTGAAATTGACGACCCCGCGCAACTGCGCAACTTTGTCGTAAAATCAGAAGGAGGCAACCCCGTCTATTTGAGCGACATAGCCGATGTGCGATTTAAAGAAGAAGACAAGACCACCTACGCCAGAGATTTTGGCGAGAATGTGGTGATGTTAGATGTTAAGAAGCGTTCGGGCAAGAACATGATCGCTGCTGTAGAGCAGGTCGATGCCATTCTGGAGCGTGTTGAGAAAGGGGAAACCATTATCCCTCAAGACGTAACCATCTCCAAGTCTAATGACCAATCTGAAAAAACGGTAAATCAAGTTAGTGACCTGGTGAACAACATCATCTTCGGTATCATTCTCGTGGTTGGTGTACTGATGTTCTTCTTAGGATTTAGGAACGCGCTTTTCGTTGGATTCGCTATCCCAATGTCGATGTTCATGTCCTTTATGATCTTGTCGGCCCTAGGCTATACCATGAATACCATGATCCTCTTTGCCCTTATTATGGGCTTGGGAATGCTGGTTGACAACGGTATTGTAGTTGTTGAGAACGTATACCGACTGATGGACGAAGAAGACATGTCCAGAATTCAAGCAGCCAAGAAAGGTATTGGAGAGATCGCTTTCCCGATCATTATTTCTACCGCTACAACGGTGGCAGCTTTTGTTCCGCTAGGAACTTGGCCCGGGATCATGGGAGAATTCATGATCTACTTCCCGATTACGCTTTCTGTGGTTTTAGGATCGTCCTTATTCGTGGCAATTTTCATCAACTCCATGTTGGTGTCTAAGTTCATGGAAGTTGGCGAGCGTCAGCTGAGCCGCAAACAACTGATTCGTTTGAGCGCCATTATGGTTCCGCTTGGACTGTTGATCTATTTTACAGCGCCTCCTATCAAAGGATTTGGAACCCTTATGATCTTTACAGCAGCTATGTTCTGGGTGTATCGATATGTGCTTAAAGGAGCTGCAAATAGTTTTCAGCGTACCTTCTTAAAATGGTTGGAGCGCAAGTACCAGAATTTCCTAGCCTGGGCACTTCGCGGCAGAAAACCTGTGGTGTTCATTGTGGGAATCTTTGCTTTACTCATAGTTACTTTTATGGGCTTCGGAGCCTCTATTGGTAGTGGTCGTACTGCGGTGGAGTTTTTCCCAGACAACACGCCAAACCAGATCATCGTCTATATCGAATACCCTGAAGGTACCGACATTGACAAGACCAATGCCATTACCAAAGACATTGAAAAAGTGGTCTACCAAACCGTTAATGCAGATGAGTACCAAGACGGCGAATACAACTTCCTGGTTGAATCTGCGGTTTCACAAGTTGGCGAAGGTGCTGGTAATCCAAATACCGATGGCGGTAGTAGCGCCGAGATGCCTCACCGTGGTAAGATAACGGCGACCATGCGCGAATATAAATTCCGCCGCGATAAAGACTCAGAAGCATTACGTAAAAAAGTACAAGAGGCACTTAAAGGACGTTATCCTGGAGTTTCCATTTCGGTGGAGAAAGATGCCGTAGGGCCACCTGCCGGTTACCCGATCAATATCGAACTAGAAGGGAATGACTACGAAGAGCTTATTGCAGCTGCAGAAAAACTGCGCACTTATATCAATACCAAGAACATAGCCGGTATTGATGAGCTAAAGATCGATGTAAACAAAGGCAAACCTTCTATGCAAGTTGCGGTAGACCGTGAAAAAGCAGGAGAACTAGGTGTTGCCGTAGGCTTGGTCGGAAACCAGCTCAGGCGTTCGCTCTTTGGAGAGAAGGCAGGTGTATACAAGAAAGACGGTGAAGATTACGATATCTATGTGCGTTTTGACAAGAACGATCGCTACAATACCTCTGCCCTGTTTGATCAAAACATCACTTTTAGAGACCAAAGCACTGGCCGAATCAAGGAGATTCCGGTTTCTGCTGTTGCCCAGCAACGCAATACATCTTCCTTTAGTGCTATTAAGCACAAGGACTCAAAACGTGTAGTGACGGTTTATTCTGCCTTGGCACCAGGCTTTGTCGATGCAGGAGCAGTGGTAGGTGAGATCCAAACACAGAGCGCGAGTTTCTTAGAGGCTGAGATCCCTAAGAACATCAAGATCGACTTTACCGGTCAGTTAGAAGAACAAGCGAAACAACAAGCTTTCTTGAATTTTGCCTTCTTAGCAGGATTGGGACTGATCATGCTCTTGTTGATTTTCCAGTTCAGCTCTATCTCTAAACCGACGATCATCATGATAGCGATCTTTTTGAGTTTTATAGGTGTATTTGGTGGTATCTTAATTACCGGAGCCTCCTTTGTTATCATGATGACCATGATGGGAATTATCTCCCTAGCGGGAATCGTTGTGAATAACGGGGTGGTACTCTTGGACTACACCCAACTCTTGATAGATCGTAAAATGGTGGAAAAAGACCTAGAGGATCATGAAATGTTGTCTAAGCAAGAAGTACAAGAGCTGATAGTTCAAGGAGGCCGCGCGCGTTTGCGTCCGGTGATTTTAACGGCTATCACAACGGTACTAGGACTTATTCCTTTGGCCATTGGGGTGAACATTGATTTCTTTAACCTCTTTGCCAATTTCGATGCGAACTTCTACTTAGGAGGTGATAATGTGATCTTCTGGGGACCTTTGGCTTGGGCTGTTATTTATGGCCTTATCATTGCGACCTTCTTGACCTTGATCATTGTACCACTGCTTTTCTATATAGTGTACCGCATCAAAACAAGACTTGCCGATTGGAGAAGTGGAAGAAAATCTGAAGCCGAATCCGTAGCTGTAGACCCTGCAGCATAAGGAGTTCTCCCAATAACATTTATAAAGCCGAACAGCAGAAGTGTTGTTCGGCTTTTTTGTTGCCTTAAGCCGCTAGATTGTGGCTAATCTTCTTAACTTTGCAGCGCAAAATTTTAAGCAATGTACAGATCACACAGATGCGGCGACTTGCGCGCGCAACACATTGGAGAAGAAGTTGTTTTGGCCGGATGGATCCAAAAGATCAGAGACAAGGGATTCATGGTTTGGGCAGATTTACGTGACCGCTACGGAATCACGCAGCTCATCTTTGATCAGGAGCGAAGTTCGGCAGCACTAATGGAAAGCTCCAGAACCTTGGGCCGCGAGTTTGTGGTACAGATCAAAGGAACAGTGATCGAAAGAGAAAGCAAGAACCCAGACATGCCTACTGGCGACATCGAGATCTTGGTAGCGGAAATGACCATCTTGAACACGGCTAAAACGCCTCCATTCACCATAGAGGACGAGACCGATGGCGGTGAAGATCTGCGCATGAAGTATCGCTACTTAGACATCCGCAGAAATCCTGTAAAAAATAATTTGGTATTTCGCCACAAGGTGACCAATGCGGTTCGCACTTATCTTTCTGCACAAGATTTTGTTGAGGTAGAAACTCCTTACCTCATTAAATCGACTCCAGAAGGTGCTCGTGACTTTGTAGTGCCTAGTCGTATGAACGAAGGGCAATTCTACGCCTTACCACAATCTCCGCAGACCTTTAAGCAATTGCTTATGGTAGGTGGATTAGACAAATATTTCCAGATTGTGAAGTGTTTTAGAGATGAGGACCTGCGCGCAGACCGCCAACCGGAGTTCACTCAAATTGACTGTGAAATGTCTTTTGTAACCCAAGAGGACATTCTAAATACCTTCGAAGGCTTGACCCGTCACCTGCTGAAAGAGATCAATGGAGTTACCGTAGGCGATTTTCCACGTATGACCTTTGACGAGGCCATGAAACGCTACGGAAACGACAAGCCAGACATTCGCTTCGGAATGGAATTTGGCGAGCTCAACGATATTGCCCAACACAAGGATTTTAACGTATTCAACACCGCAGAATTGATAGTAGGTATTTCCGTTCCGGGTGCGAATACATTTACTAGAAAAGAGATCGACAAATTGATCGATTGGGTAAAGCGTCCGCAAATTGGAGCTAAAGGAATGGTCTATGTGCGCTGTAACGAAGACGGTAGCTTCAAATCGTCTGTTGATAAGTTCTACGACCAAGACGACTTGGCGGCATGGGCAGCACGAACAGGAGCCCAGGCCGGAGACCTGATCTGCGTGCTTTCTGGAGACATCAATACCACAAGAACACAAATGAGTGCCTTACGTATGGAGTTGGCAGAGCGCCTTGGATTGCGCAAAGCCGAAGATTTTGCGCCGCTTTGGGTGGTAGACTTTCCGCTTTTGGAATGGGATGAGGACACCGAGCGCTACCACGCCATGCACCACCCTTTTACCTCACCTAAACCAGATCAGATAGAACTGCTTAAAACAGATCCGGGTGCGGTAAAGGCGAACGCCTATGACTTAGTGCTGAACGGAAACGAGATCGGTGGAGGTTCTATCAGAATCCACGACAAAGCGACTCAAGCCATGATGTTCGATTACTTAGGATTCACTCCAGAGGAGGCCAAGGCTCAGTTCGGGTTTCTAATGAATGCCTTTGAATACGGTGCCCCACCACACGGAGGTATCGCTTTTGGACTGGACCGCTTGGTTTCTATTTTAGGTGGACAAGAGACCATTCGTGATTTCATTGCGTTCCCGAAGAACAACTCGGGCCGCGATGTAATGATCGATGCTCCTGCGCCTATAGACCAAGAGCAATTGGACGAGCTTTGCCTTGCACTAAACTTACCGGAATAAGCAAAGACGATGGTGCTTTTTCAGCGCATACTCTTATTGGCTGTAGTGGCGACCATTGCCACTGGCTTCTATTTTAAAACAGACGATCCTAGTTTTGGTGATCTTTTGATTGGCTGCGGATTGGTGGTGGGCTTCTTTGTGCTTATGCCGCTGTTTATTTATTCTCGCTACAACGGGAAGGATCTATCGCGTTATATGCTCAGCGAAGAAAATATAAAACGCATGCGTCGCTATCAACACGGGGACGAGGAAGAGTAATCAATTCAAGTTTCGCTTTTCTATAAAGAACTGCTTCATCAAGCTAGCGGCCTCTTCTTCTAAGATACCTCCAGTAATTTTAGTCTTGGGATGCAACTTGGTATTTAGGTTGATGCAACCTCGTTCCATATCGCGAGCCCCATAAACAATTCGAGATATCTGACTCCAATACAATGCCCCACCACACATTTGACAGGGTTCTATGGTAACGTAAAGGGTACAATCGTGCAGGTATTTGCCTCCGAGATAATTGGCTGCAGCTGTAATGGCTTGCATCTCCGCATGAGCAGTAACATCGGTAAGCGTTTCGGTGAGGTTGTGTGCTCTAGCAATAATTGTTCCTCCAGCGACCACTACGGCTCCAACAGGAATTTCTCCTTGACGATAGGCCTCCTGAGCCTCCTGCAAGGCTTTTTTCATGAAATAGGTATCGTCAAAAGGTTGTAACATGGAAGCAAAAATACGATTTCACCGCAATTCCGAGCAGCAGCTCTGGGAGCTTTCTTATTTTTGTAACTGTGGAAGCAAAACTGCTGCAACATATAGATTCTCCCAATGACCTCAGAAAATTAGAGGAACAACAACTGCCTCAATTGGCAGCGGAACTCCGCGATTTCATTTTAGATGTGGTAGCGGCTAAGGCCGGACACCTTGGGGCGAGCTTGGGGGTTGTAGAACTTACCATTGCCCTACACTATTGTTTTAATACTCCAGATGATCAATTGGTATGGGATGTTGGACACCAGGCTTACGGACACAAGATCTTGACGGGCAGACGCGATAATTTCCACACCAACAGACAGCTGGGTGGGATTAGCGGTTTTCCCAAACGCGAAGAAAGTCCCTATGATACATTTGGTGTTGGCCATAGCAGCACAGGAATCTCTGCGGCACTGGGCATGGCCATTGGCAGTAAGCTAGCTGGAAACCTCAGCCGAGAACATATAGTTGTAATAGGCGATGCTTCTATAGCCAGCGGTATGGCGTTCGAAGGGTTAAACCATGCCGGAGTTACCGATGCTAATCTTTTAGTGATCTTAAACGATAACGCTATTGGGATAGACCCTTCTGTAGGTGCGCTGAAAGAGTATTTGCTTAAAGCCACTTTGAGCAATACTCCAGAACAAGACAACATATTCGAAGCCCTTAATTTTACCTATAAGGGCCCTATCGATGGTCATGATTTCCAAGCTTTGATCGAGGCATTTGAGGAACTCAAAGGCGTTAAAGGTCCAAAGCTATTACATGTCATTACCAAAAAGGGGAAAGGTTTGGCACAAGCCGAAGCCGATCAGGTAACCTATCACGCTCCGGGAAAATTTGACCGTAAGACAGGAGAGCTCTTGCCAAAATCCGCAGAAAAACTACCTCCAAAATTTCAAGATGTCTTTGGACACACCTTGGTAGAACTTGCTAAAGAAGATCCGAAGATCATTGGTATAACACCCGCTATGCCTACAGGGAGTTCTTTAAAGTATATGATGGAAGCTTTTCCGAAAAGAGCTTTCGATGTGGGAATAGCAGAACAGCATGCCGTAACCTTTGCCGCGGGGCTGGCGACTCAAGGTTATAAGGTGTTTTGCAACATCTATTCTACTTTTCTACAGCGAGCTTATGATCAGGTGATACACGATGTATGTTTGCAAAAGCTACCGGTTATCTTTTGTTTGGATCGCGCGGGCATAGTTGGAGAAGATGGTCCGACGCATCACGGGATCTTTGATCTTGCGTATCTGCGATGTATTCCAAATCTTATGATCTATGCCCCGGCCAATGAGGCCGATCTGCGCAACATCATGTATACCGCCACCCAAGGCTTAGAGAACCCTATCGCTATACGTTATCCGCGCGGGCGCGGGCAGGTCATTGACTGGCGATCGCCAGTAAAGAAAATACATCTCGGACTAGGGAAAACCATACAATCGGGCAGCAAAGTGGCTGTACTTAGCTTGGGAACCGTTTTGACCGATGTACTAAAAGCTACCAAACAGCTAAAACACCAAGTGAGTGTTTATGACCTGCAGTTCTTAGCACCATTGGATCATCATATGCTAGATATGGTCTTTGAGAATTACGAGACAGTGATCACTGTAGAAGATGGGGTGGTTGCCGGTGGATTTGGCTCCGCAGTAACCGAATATGCCGCATTTAAAAACGCAAAGATCACCATAGAATCTCTAGGCGTGCAAGGGGTATTCCCAGACCACGGAAGTATTCCCGAATTGAAAGCTGCCTCCGGATACGACAGCGATTCTATCAAAGCCGTCATAGCGAATTACCTCTAAAAAAGCATAAAAAAAGGAGCCCGTTAAAGGCTCCTTTTTAAATATAGTTCGACACGAATTAGCGAATAATGAATCGCTTCGTGCTTGATTGTCCTTGCGACGCTACCTTAATGAAGTACATCCCAGAAGACAAGCCCTGGTAATCCATAGTTAGCGGAGATCCGGCGTTGATCGTCACGTTCTTCTGATCTACCAAACGTCCGTCCATACCGTAAACCGTTAAGCTTGTTTCGCCTAAGGCCGTGTTGCTCTCTAAGCTGAACAAGCCGTTAGAAACTGTAGGGTAAACCACTACAGCATCTAGTGGACTAGTGAACTCGTTAGTAGATAGGGTTGAGAATTTATTGGTAAACATACCGCGACCGTGCGTAGAGGCCAAGATCATATTGTCTGATGCTCTAAGGTCAAGGTCTAATACGCGAATGTCCATCATTCCATTGTCTGATGGGAACCAATCCGGGCTGGCGGCCGTGATATCGTCTGTAGACCAGATTCCCAATTCTGTTCCAATGATCACCTCTTGAGGTGCCAATGGGTTCTGAAGAATACACTTTACAGGAATGTCTGGTAAATTACCTTCTTTGTTCTCCCAAGTAACTCCCGCATCCGGAGAATACCAAACACTGTTCACGCCATAGTTGTGGAAGGTCACAAAGAGTTCGTCTTCTGACTGTCCAAACTCGATATCTGAAACACTACCTACAAATCCTGGACCAGTGATCTCATTCCAAACTGGGGTCGTATCTGCATCGTCCAAACGCAATACTTTACCAGTGGCAGTTCCCACGAACAAAGTAGTTGAAGTTGTCGTAAATGGAGAAACCTTAAAAGCAGTTGGAGGTGAGTTGTCTATGAGCGCATTATCTAGGTTTGTAGTAACCGCACTTGTTGTACTCAACACATAACGCTTGATAAGCTCGTTTCCTCCGGTTTGCCCGTTCGAATAAAGGATATCGAGGTTCTTGTCAAGATCTGCTTGATTGATAAACACCCCTTCTCCACTATCGATCTGATATCCTGCTCCTGTAAAAGGAATACGAATATAGATGTGCGAGTTTCCTGGGAAAGTGGTGATGATATAATCTGGCACATCGTCGTACTCGGTATATCCTCCGTCTCCTCCCAAACGATCGATAAAGCTTCCTGTTCCCGCAGCAGCATTGTCTCTAAACAAAGTCCCGTTGTCTTGGGTACCTCCGGCAAGATCGTCGCCCGTAGAGTCGTCCGAACTGATGGTTCCGTAGTAGAACTGGGTTACGTTCAGGTTGCGCAAACGCGGTAAAATAGCTCCGGTATTCCCGGCTGCCGTGCTCAATGAATTGGCATAATAGGTACCACCATCGGTTCCGGTCAGAGACTCGTTGGGGAATCCAGGACGGAATTGCATTTCATGAATATCGGCATGTACAAACGGCACCGATAGGGTATTCAAGTTCGGGTTGTTAGACCATTTAGATATCTGCTCCCAAGAGTTACCTCCGTCTGTAGAACGGTGCATGTCGATACCTCCAACGTAAATGATATCGTCGTCGGTTGGGTCAACAGCGAGCATCAGATCGTAAAACGATTGACCACGAGTGTAGTCGTTGGCTGGGATCCCAAGGTCAGCATCGTTTGGCAAATTGGTAGTTGTAAAAGTAGCCCAGGCATCTGTAGTTTGGAAGATGCGAACAGGAGTAGTCCCTGTAAGCCCTTGCGCCACAGCATACATTTTGTTTGGATCTGTACCAGAAACGGCAATTTGCGTTCTGTTAGAAGCCGTTAGAATAGTCTCTAAGCTCCAAGTGTCGCCATCTGCGGTAGCGAAGATACGTCCGCCTAAACCGGCATTGGTAAAGCCAGAGCGAATTCCTCCGAAGTATAATTTACCATCTGCAGCAACCTCAAAATCATTGGGAATACCGTAAAATGTATTTCCAAAATAAGAGTACTCGAAAACAGACTGCTCAACACGAGACCAAGTCGCACCGTTGTCCGTAGACTCATAAAGCCCTGCATTCTGAAGCCCTAAGATATTCACCGGGCTGGACGAACCTCCACCTCCGGATCCGACATATCCGGCAGAACCTACGCCTGCATAAATATGTACATCGCCATCTGGGTCTTCCCAAGCGACAATATCATTGACATAAAAGAGTCCGGAACGCAGATCATTACCGCCAGCTGTGGTGTCTCCACCTCCGGCAAGAGGAACATTGAGTCTTACCCAGTTCTGCCCGCCGTCTGTTGATTTATAAATACCGTTTCCATTGGCAGCACCTTGGGTGTATTGCTCTCCGGTACCAATATACATGACCTGAGTGTTGGTAGGATCTACCGTCATAGAGGACACGGCAATATTACCAGGCACCCCAGAAACCAATTCCCAGTCGCTGGCACCATTGGTTACGTCTTGGTTCACGTAAAGACCCCCGCTAACTCCACCAGCAAAGGCGCGTTTAGCTTCTGAGTCGTTTGGATCCCAAAGGATCATGCGTACACGGCCAGATATGTTGAATGGTCCGCGTTCTTCCCAAGCGTTGTCCGAGGCGCTACCAGGAGAACGATCGGCTCCAAATTGATCTACCAATTGATCGTAAGTGCGGAACATACGTTCTGGAACCGGATATCCAAGAGCCGGATCCATGGTGTATAGGAAATCTTGTTCGTTGTAAGCATTTGGCGGCAAACCAAGAGCGCGGCGCTCTTGCTTTTCCAGGTTCATGGTCTCGTTAAACGGGTGATTCAACAGAAAATCTTGATGCTGCTTGCGCAACTCTTGAATTTCTTGCGAGATCTCTTGACCATCTGACGAGCCATTTGTAGTAGCATACCAGGCCAAACCGGCTACGGCTATTGCTCCTACCACAAGTAGTTTCTTTTTCATTTTTTTTAAATTTTAGCTTTTCAGTTGTTTCTTGGCAGAAACAGTTTATAAATATACGGATTAGAACCCAATCTGTCAAACAGTTTAGAATGAACCGTTTCCGGTCATTTTTTTAAACTGATTGTGGGCGTTTCCGTCTGTGAGGGATGCAACGTAAGAACACGCCAAGAGCAGTCTTTCGTAAAGATCCATATTGGCGTAGTCGTGCTCTGCCTTTAGGCCTTTCAGTAAAAGTTTGTCATAATTGGTGCCTTGTCCTTTCATATCGCGAACCAAGGCAGCCGTATACTTTTGCAACAAGGTGTTGAGAATGGAATAGCCCATGATCTCTTTACCTACTACCTCATCGCTGCGATAGACCTTTTTTATGCTGATGTCGATGATGTCTGCTATTTGAGCCTCGTACTTGCTTTTGTCCAAGAGTCCGTGGTGGAATTGCCCTTTCATAATGGCTTCTTCATTGGCCAAGAAAACCGCAACAGCTTCGCTGATCAAAGTGTTTATAGCCAAGGCCCGCAAATAAGCCAAGCGACGCGAAGTAGACTGCAATGCAGCGTATTTAGTGGTCTGAATATTGTCCTTAACCAGATTAATGAGCAGCTCCAAAGCCATTTCTTCTTCGATAAGGCCCAGATTGATCCCGTCTTCAAAATCGATGATGGTATAACAGATATCATCCGCAGCTTCTACCAAAAAGGCCAAAGGGTGACGGTGGAATCTAAGATCTTTGCCCTCCTTAGCGATCAGCCCTAAAGTCTGGGTGAGGTCTTTAAAGACCTCAAGATCGGATTGGAATACACCATATTTTTTATCGCTGATCTGTTTGGTTGGTTTTTTAGGAAGCGACTCTTTGGGGTATTTCATAAAAGCGCCCAAAGTGGCATAGGAAAGCCTAAGACCTCCCTCCTGGCCCGGAAAATCTTCGGTTATGATTCTAAAGCCGTTGGCATTGCCTTCAAAATCGATCAGGTCTTGGTACTGTTTGGGAGTGAGCTCCTCTTTATACTTAAGCCCGTCTCCAACGGAGAAGAACTCGCCTATGGCCTTCTCTCCGGAATGTCCAAAAGGCGGATTCCCAATATCGTGTGCCAGGGCTGCTGCAGCTACAATGGCTCCGAAGTCATTAAATGTATAACCGTGCACCTTTTCTAAGGCCGGATATTTCTCTAAAAGCGCCTTCCCGGCCAAACGCCCAAGGGAACGCCCAACCACAGAAACTTCAAGCGAATGGGTCAAGCGGGTGTGGACAAAATCGGTCTTAGACATGGGAATTACCTGAGTCTTGTCTTGCAAGCTTCTAAAAGGCGCAGAGAATATGATGCGGTCGTAATCTACCTCAAAGCCCAAGCGGGTTGGATCTTGTTCTATTCTGAGGCGTTTGTTAGTATCTCCGTAGCGTTTTAGTGACAGTAGTTGTTCCCAGTTCATTGGTAAAATTTGACCTCCGAAAGATAAGCAAATTGCAAGGTTAATTAATCGTAAACAAGAAGTTCAGTTTTAATGAATCCGGTAACATTTGGCTAACGCTTTTGTAGCACATATTTAAAAGGTGGTTAACGCCACCTTTACAAAGCCACAGTTTCTTTGTGCCAAGAAATTTTACTAGTGTAATGAAACAAATTACCTCGATATTTTTACTGCTATTTACCACTATCACAATAGCACAGACCGGATCAGTAGTTGGACAGCTTACTGATAAGGATTTTAACAACGAACCCCTTCCATTCGCTAACGTTATTATTAAAGGGACTTCTAAAGGAACCACTTCTGATATTGACGGACTTTACGAGCTTGCTGACCTAGAACCAGGAGCTTACACCGTTCAGTTCAGTTATGTAGGTTATGAGACCCTAGAGTTTGACGTTACTATAGAAGGCGGTAAAGTAACTACCTTAAATGTTCCTATGGGAGCCAGTGCAGCAGCGCTAGAGCAGGTAGTTATCACAACAACAAGAAAAAGAGAAAGCGAAGTTGCTCTTTTAATCGAACAAAAGAAAGCAACGACTATTATTCAGAGTATTGGTGCCCAAGAATTAGCCAGAAAAGGGGTAGACAATGCCGCAGAAGCTGTAGCTCAGATCTCGGGTATTTCACAGCAACAAGGAAGTAGTGATGTCTTTGTTCGTGGGTTAGGTGACCGTTACCAAAACACCACCATGAACGGACTTTCACTGCCGTCCAACGATGTAAACAAAAAGAACATCAACTTAGACCTATTCCCATCAGAAGTAATTGAAAGCGTAGGCGTTTCTAAAGCTTATAACAGTTATTTCTTCGGAGACTTTAGTGCCGGTAACGTAAACATCGTTTCTAAGGAATACAGTGGTCCTGGTTATTTTAATGTTTCTATCAACTCCGGATTCAATTCTCAAGCTATTGGAGAGGATTTTGTACGCTCAGAAGGCCCTAGTCTCTTCGGATTTTACAACCGTTATGACAACGACCCTTTTGCGGTGGTACTCTCTCACGGTGTTGATCCGCAGGCTGCAGAGACCAATGTGCCTTTCTCTGGAAGCTTAGAAGGAGGTTACTCTTTCAATATAGACGACAATCAGCGTTTGAGTTTCTTCGGAACGGCTGTTTTTAGCAACAGTTTTGAATACTTGAACGGCCCAGCGGTAGACTTTACCAACGACGTAAAAGTGCGTTTCCCAGAAGCAGAATGGTACGATTACGACACCAACACTGCGCTGATGGCTTCTGTGCTTTACAACAACAAGAGCGGTCACAAACTTAAATTGACCTCCTTATTCTCTAACACTTCTTCTGACGAGGTGAGTTACTACGGAATTGGCGGTAATGGATTCAACCGAGACGGTTTCTCTGGAAACGGTGACGGTGGTTTCTACCAGATGAACGTTCAGTTCAACCAAGAGATGATCTTTGTGAACCAAATTAACGGTACCCACAAATTTGGAGACGAGATCAATGAAGATGGGGAAACAAGATGGTTGTTAGACTGGGGCTTTGGTTTCAACAAGGTATTGTCTGACGAGCCGGACAGAAAGCGTATCACTTTAGAAGACTATCAGTTCACTTTAGATACCGACCCAAACACCAACCCGATCTTTTACGACAACATAGCCTTTGACAACCAGCGTTATTTTCAGAGTATCGAAGACGACGAGCTTAACAGCTACTTCAACCTGAACTACAAGGTAAATGACAATGTAAATATCACCATGGGTTATAACGGCCGTACCAAAGAGCGTCGTTTTAACAACTGGAGATACGGATACGAGATCTTAGACAAATTGAACAACCCTGTAACAGACGTGAACAGTCTAGACGGATTCTTTGATATCAGCAACTTGAACATTCCTGACGGAGAAGGCCTTTGGAACCTAAACGTTGCACGTCAGCCTGCAGGTGTCGATGGGCTTGTGGACCTGGTAAACCGTCCGCAGCTATATGAAAACTTCTACCAAGGAAACTTGGACATCCACGCCGGATTGATCACAGCCGACATTCAATTGGGAGACTGGTTGATCGTACCTGGTCTTCGACTGGAGAACTGGGAGCAGTCTATTGTATATGACGTTATTAACCCTGTACCTACTGATACTGGAGAGCGTTCTGCAAAAGAGAACCTCTTGTTCCCAAGTTTGAACGTTAAATACGCGGTGAACGAAAATATGAACCTGCGTGCGGCAGCTAGCCAAACGGCTTCTTTCCCAGAATTCAAAGAGGTGGCCAACTTTGTATACGAAGGGGTAACCCAACGTGTAGGTGGTAACCCTGACCTTTTGGGCAAAACAGACGGAACTGGAGTTGCATACTCTGAAATCTTTAACGCGGATATGAAATTCGAATGGTTCCCAACACGTAGCGAACTTATCGCTGTTGGGGTATTCTACAAGTCTATCCAAGATCCGGTAAACCGAGTTGTTGCAACAGATGCTACGGGTAACCAGCGTTTCTTTAGAACTGGTGAAGAAGCTACCGTATTCGGAGCAGAATTGGAGTTCAGAAAGAACATTTTATTAGACGAAGAAGACGATGCGCTTTTGAGCATTGGAGGTAACTTTGCCTATAACAATACCAATCAGGACTTAAAAGCGGTACAGACCTCAGAAGGTTTCACCTTTGGAACTTCCTTTGGCGATCGCACGGAGTCTGAATTGCAAGGTGCTTCTGAGTTCATCATGAACGCAGATGTAAACTACTCACCAACTTTTGGAAACTACAAGCCAAAACTGACTACCACTTTCTCTTATTTCTCAGACCGCATTTTTGCATTGGGAAGTGGAGACCTTGGAAATATGATCGAAAAAGGTGTGCCATCATTAAACTTTGTGTGGAGAAATGCATTTGGAGAGCACTTTGAAGCTAACCTTAGTGTTGGAAACATCTTAAACCCAGACGTAACTCTTGTTCGTGAAGGTACCGGAGCTGCGAGTAGTGTATTGCTAGAACCTTTTGGTCTGGTGAATGCTGCGGGTGACGTAACCTTGCTTGAATTCAAGCGCGGTGTAAACGTAGGAATCTCATTAAAATACAAACTATAATAATCTTATTACTCTAAACTTTCAAATCGATGAAAACCAAATTTTTAACCATAATCAGTGTTCTAGCTCTTGGCTTCACAGCTTGTGAGAGTGATGATACTGCAACTATCATTATCGAAGACAACAGTGTAACTAACAACAACACTACCACTGGTGGTGGAGACACTAGTGATACTGTTAACCTTAGCGGTGTTTACACTTCTGACCTAACTCTAGAAGAAGGTAAGAACTATGTGATCACCGGACCTGTACTTATCGCAGAAGGTGCTACCCTAACTATCCCTGCGGGTATGACTATCGAAGCGCTTCCTGTTGGAGTTAACGCTTATGTAGCTATTCTACAAGGAGGTATGATCATGGCAGACGGTACTGCAGATGCTCCTATCGTATTTACATCTAAGGCTGCAACTCCAGGTTCTGGAGACTGGGGTGGAATTGTGATCTGCGGACGTGCTCCGATAAACTCAACTGCTGATGGCTCTACAGAAACTTCTACTACTGAGGTTGGAGGTCTGTCATACGGTGGTAATGTTGCCGATGACAACTCTGGTGTGTTGCGTTATGTACGTGTAGAATTTGCCGGTGGAGCAATTGACGGTAACTCCGAACTTAATGGAGTGTCTCTTTACGGAGTTGGTTCTGGAACCACTATGGACTACATCCAAGTATATATCGGATCTGATGACGGATTCGAATTCTTCGGAGGAACTGTAAACGCAAGCCACTTGGCCGTTGTAGGATCTGAAGACGATTCAATCGACTGGACAGAAGGTTACATAGGATCTTTGACTGATGTTTACATTCAGCATAAGGCGAGTCACGACAAAGCTTTTGAGTGTGACGGTTACAATACAGACTTCTCTAACGAAGGTGGATACTTCTCTGCTCCAGAAGTAACTAACGTAACTATCGACGGTGACGCTGGAACTCTGGGAGAGGCTGTTCGTCTACGTGCAGGTACGCAAGGGATCTTCACCAACTGGGTGATCAACAACTTTGACGAAGGTTTTGACTTGGACGGTGACGACGGAGATAACCCAACAGGACAAGGTGTACTAGACGGTACCCTAGCTGCGGTAGATGTTACTTTCAACAATGTAGGTCTAAAGATCAAAAACGATACTGGCTTTACTTGGACCGATGCTGATTTCCTTTCAGGAGACGGTAACGGAACAGGAACTGACTTCGCCACTTGGGGTGCAGGTTGGACCCGTGAGTAAACATTCGCAAATTGAATAAAATAGAAAAGGCTCCCAATGGGAGCCGTTTTTTTATATATGTCGTAAAATCATTTAATCATTGGACACCACTCGTGTATCTTGCATGGCCCAAGTGTTTACTTGAGTGATTGCATTGTTCGAATAGGTCACTTCCTTTAAGGTATCGCCTTGGTAAAACAACCAAACTCCTGTTTTTAAACCATTGGAATATTCAGCAACTGCAGTTTTCTCGCCTGCAGCATTATAACTTATCCAAGTCCCGTGCAATTTGCCATCCTGAGTGTAGCT
>Ga0256829_1001344_pt1 | contig 20454 bp, 20 predicted proteins | sample 131447metaG_FD_185979 | JGI IMG/M metagenome (GOLD analysis project Ga0256829, IMG submission 185979) | Hydrothermal vent microbial communities from Lau Basin, Pacific Ocean - 131-447 | ecosystem: Environmental > Aquatic > Marine > Hydrothermal vents | place: Pacific Ocean: Lau Basin | collected...
GGTAACTTTCATCCCAAACACCATACTTTTGCAATACTTTTTTTGCGTTTGGGTTGACAATGCCAGAGGGTTTAACACCACAACTATAAGCTTTTACACCCTCTATTTTGCTATTTATCAAAGCTTCTGCGATTATACTTCTGCAACTATTTCCTGTACACATAACTAGTATATTTTTATTCAACTTCACAACCTGTTTTTAATTTAGGAACTTGAAAATTCAAATATCCTATCTCCTCAAGCACCCCTTGTCTAAACCTATCTAGTGGAGCTCTTATACTATAATAAGCCCACCTCCCTCTTCTGTCAACTTTCAAAAATCCAGCATCTCTTAAAATCTTCAAATGCCTCGAAACTCTTGATTGAATCATCTCAAAAGAGTCCTCTATATCACAAACACATACTTCACCATTCATATCTACAAATTTTAAAATCTTAAGCCTAGTTTCATCATTTATAGCTCCTATTGTCTTTAAAAAAATATCCATCCTAGCCTCCAATTAAATTCAAGTTTATTTGATATAATATATCAAGATATATTAATATATGCTTATATGAAGAGTTTTTTTCATATATATTTTAAATAAGAATAATTCCTATTGACATATATTTTTTATTTAGCTATAATTTTACTATCAAACAAAAAGGATGTCAAATGAGACAATATGAAACATACAGATGTAACAAATGTGGCAATGTAGTAGAGGTACAAAATGTTGGTGGTGGAGCACTTGTTTGCTGTGGCGATGAGATGGAGATGATCACAGAAAATCTAACTGCAGTAAATCTTATGAAAGCATTTGCTGGAGAATCTCAAGCAAGAAATAAGTATGAATACTTTGCAAAAGTAGCGCAAAAAGAGGGTTTAAGAGATATAGCGGCACATTTTCAAAGAGCTGCAAACAATGAAAAAACACATGCAAAATTAGAGTTAAAACTTTATAACAAAATGGTAAACTCTCTTGAAGATGGTTTTGGTGATACAAAAGCAAACCTTCAAATGGCAGTTGATGGTGAAAGTTATGAAAATACAACTATGTACCCTGATTTTGAAGCGATTGCTAAAGCAGAAGGATACAAAGATGTAGCAACTCTATTTAAAGGGATAGGTAAGATTGAGGTTGAGCACGAGAAGATGTATAGAATGCTTCTTGCGAGATTAGAAAATGGTGAAGAGTTTGTAAGTGAAGACGGCGAGGAAGCTTGGATTTGTGAAGTTTGTGGACATATTCATTATGGTAAAAAACCGCCAAAAATCTGCCCAGTTTGTAAACACCCACAAGAGTATCAATCAAGATTAGTTGAAGCAAAATAGATAATAGGGGACGATAAGTCCCCAAATTCTAATACTTTGATTTTACAAATTCAGGATAGGATTCAACTCCACACTCCTCTATGTCCAACCCTTCATATTCGTGCTCTTCATTGCTTCTTAAGCCCATGACTTTTTTAATTGCAACAAAAACCACAAAAGAGATAGAGAATGTAAACAATCCAATTATCGCTATACCTTTAAGTTGAGAGGTAAGTGAAAAATCAGCAAAAAGAGCGACTGCGATAGTTCCCCAAATGCCATTTACCAAGTGAACTGATAGTGCACCAACAGGATCATCTATTTTTAGTTTATCAAAAACAGGAATCGCAAAAACAACCAAAGCTGCACCGATAGCTCCTATAATGATAGGCTCCCAAAGTCCAACTACATCAGCTCCAGCAGTAATCGCAACAAGCCCTCCAAGAGCTCCATTTAGTATCATAGTTAAATCCAGTTTTTTATACTGCATATAGACTATCAATGTGGCTGTTATAGCACCTGCTAGTCCTGCCGTATTTGTATTTACTATGATTTTTCCTACCAAATCAGCAGCGTTTATAGAAGATATATTGAAAGCACTTCCTCCGTTAAAGCCAAACCAACCTATCCAAAGAAGCATGGCTCCAAGAGTCACCAAAGGTATATTTGAGGCTGGAATCGGCTTGATTTTACCATCTTTCGCATACTTTCCTTTTCTTGGACCAAGTACTAAAATAGCCGCCAAAAGTGCCCAACCTCCGACTGAATGAATAACAGTAGAGCCAGCTAAATCATGCATCTCTTTTAAAAAACCTCCACCCCAAGTCCAACGACCGACTATGGGATAGATAAAACCGCTCATAATAATAGCAAATGTCATAAAAGGCAGTATCCTAATTCGCTCGCTTACACCTCCACTCATGATAGAGATAGTCTTACTAACAAATGCCATCTGAAAAAAGAAGATTGCGTATTTGCTGTAACCTTCTACATGTACACCTTCAAGAAAGAAACCACTTCCACCAAACATTAGATTATAACCCCATATAAGATAGATAAAAGAGCATATAGCATAAAGAAGAGTGTTTCCTGTTAGTACTGCTGTCACATTTTTTGTTCTAACTAAACCAGCCTCTAACATAGAGAAGCCCGGCATCATTAAAATAATAAGGACAGCTGCGAAGATTAGAAAGAAAGTGTCTAGTGCATATTGCAAGTTTGAAGCATCCATAAATATCCCTTTTTGAGTTTTTTATATGATACTACAATTCAAAAAGTTTCTATGGTTATTTTTTAGGCAATTTTATTAAATTTTACTTAAAGCAAGAGTTTTGTTCTACTCTTGCTTTAAAAGTTATGGCTATATTGCTTCTTCGTCTTCTTCACCTGTTCTAATTCTAACTACTTTATTGATACTGCTAACAAATATCTTTCCATCACCTATCTTACCAGTTTTAGCAGCTTCACTTATAACATGTATAGCTTGATCAACATTATCATTTTTCACTATAATTTCCATTTTGATTTTTGGTAGAAAATCCACAACATACTCGGCTCCTCTATATAGTTCAGAGTGTCCCTGTTGTCTTCCGTATCCCTTTACCTCGCTAATAGTCATACCTGTTATATCTATGGCAGTAAGAGCATCTTTTACATCTTCAAGCTTAAATGGTTTTATGATTGCTTCTATCTTTTTCATCTCCGTCCTTTAGAATTTTTTGTTTATTGTATCCTATTTTCGTTTAATTTATTGTATATAAAATATACAATTTACTTTAATTTTGCTTTGATTATGTACTGTTTTTCTATGGGCTTACCTCTTGTGCCAGTTTTTACACTCTCAATTTTTTTAACCACTTCAAAGCCATCTATAACTTTTCCAAAAATTGTATAGCCCCCATTTAGCCAAGGAGTTGGGACTGTTGTTATGAAAAACTGACTCCCGTTTGTATTTTTACCTCTATTTGCCATAGCTAAATAAAATGGTTTATCAAAAATCACATTTGGCTTAAATTCATCTTCAAAAGGGTGCCCCCATATAGACTCTCCCCCTCGTCCACTCCCAGTTGGATCACCGCTTTGAATCATAAAGTTTTTTATGACTCTGTGAAAAATAACTCCATTATAGTAACCTCTTTTAACTAGTGTCTCAAAATTTTCACATGCTTTTGGTGCTATTTTTGGAAAGAGTCGCAACTCTATATTCCCCTGATTTGTCTGTAAAACCACAACATCTCTACCAAACAACAAAGCAAAATAAGCAAGCCACATAATACACAATATTTTTTTAACCATAAATTATCCTTATTGAGGACTAGACCATAATAAAGGGTATAATAACAAAATTATTTGAGAAAAAACTGAATTTTATAAAACAAACTTATTACTCCATCAAGCAACAAACAAAGGAAGTAGATGAAATGTAAGATTTGCTCTAACATTGTAACAACCATAAAAGATTCTAAACAGGGCAAAGCATATGATTTTTGCCAAAATTGCCAATCTATAATATTAAAAAAGAGTTTTTTTGTTAATAAAGCCCAAGAAATTGCACAATATGAAAATCACAATAACAACTTTGAGAGTTTAGGTTATGTAAAAATGTTTGAAGATTTTCTGGATTTTTTTTGGGATGATTCAGTAAAACAGAAGCAAAATGCTTTAGATTTTGGTTCAGGGCCGGGGCCAGTATTGGCTCAGATACTAAAAAATAGAGGATTAAATGTAGATATTTATGATAAATACTATCAACCAATAGAAGTTTTCAGAAATAAAAAATATGATATCATCACCTCAACAGAGGTTTTTGAACACTTACAAAACCCATATAGAGTATTGTCTCTCTTCAAAAAACATTTGAAAAAAAATGGTCTTATTGCTATTATGACACTTTTTCACAATAACAAAGAAGAAAAATTTCTAAAGTGGTGGTACAGAAGAGATCCCACACATATCACCTTTTACACTCCAAAGACTTTTGAGGTGTTAGCTGATATGTGCGGACTTCAAGTCATAAAACATGACGATAAAAGAGTGGTAATTCTTACTTCTTTAGAGTAGTGATATATTTGGCTAAAGCTTTGATATTTTCATTGCTAAGTCTCGATGCTTGAGTCTTCATGACCCCTTTCATAGCTCCACCATAAGTACCTTTCTTATACCCAATCAAAGCCGACTCAATCTTGCTTGATTTCCATTTATTGATAACTTCTGATTGGCCTAATGCCTTTTTCTGCGCATTTACCCCATGGCATACTGCACAACTCTTAAAAAGTATTGCTCCATCCTCTGTAGCCATAGCATTTATGGCAAAAACTGCTAATGCAACTAGAAATATACTTCTCATCTTTTGCTCCTTTTTTTGTTTTATTGTCGTCTCTATCCATAAATGGCACTTTATTGAAAGCAAAATTTATGGACAGATTCACACGCTACTAAAGCTTCACCTATTGGCGAGAAATGCTTTTGTTGCTAGAAGTTTAAAATAAAAAAGTGAAATGATTGTGGAGTATAAAGTTACGGTTATCTATCCAAGCAAGAAAGATGGATAAAATCAATTAACTCACTAAAAACCATCGATGGATTATTGGCTTCAAGCATTTTGTTTACCAATTGAGCTAAATTATCATCGATACCCAGTTTTTTAGCATCAATCTTCGCCAATTTTTTTGGAAATACTGGCGTAAAAATATCTATAAGTTGGTATGCTTCTTCTCCTGTAAGATATTTATATAGGACTCTTCCGATTTCAAATATTTCAAATTTCTCGTTCTTGCCTGTTTTTATATTTTCTTTAAAACCTATATCTATATCTATATTTTTACTCTTTAGATATGTTTTTAGTGTCATCATAAAACCAATCGCAGCTTTGGAATATTGGCTTAAAACTCTTTGATTAAAATCTTCAAAACTCTCATTTTTATATCGTAATTTTTTATACTCCAAAATTAAAGATTCGACATAAAGATGTGCAAATTTCAATGGGATGGATTTTAAAACACTATAGCCAATCTTGGCATTTCTAGTGGTTCTCCCACCCAAAAAAATATGAACTCCATACTCTTGGCTACCATCTACCTTGACTTTACATCCCTCAAAACCAATGTCCCCCAAATCATGCAAACCACATCCCTTAACACAAGCTGACCAATATATTCTGATTTTTGCGTCATGTTCAAGAGGTAGGTTTTTTTCTAAATATTTTACTAGATTTAAGGCGTCTGATTTATTTGGAATAACCCCAAATTTACAGTGCTCTTCACCAGCACATGCTATGAGATGATTTGCATATGGCGAGCCTAATTGTCTGTATTTTGTAAAAAATTTTTCATTTTTAGCATCTTCAATATTCTCTTTTTTTATATTCATCATATATAGATTTTGCTCGATATCAAGTCTTATATCTCCACTACCATACTTTTTTGATATATTTGCTGCTTCTATCATATCAATACCGCCAAATATACCAGCAGGGACAGTTACATGTAAAGCAAAAGAGCCGTCCTTTAATGCCATTTTTCCCTGATCAGCATCTTCATTGTCTAACTTTGTCAAAGTAGTTCCAGCCGTTGCAAAGTCATGCCCACAATACTCTCTTATGCTCTCTGCTATCTCTTGGATGCCTACACTCTCTATGAGATAAAAAAGCCTATTTCTATTTCTATTGTCTCTAAATCCATATTTTTTAAAAAGATTTATCAAGGCACCATAAGCTGATAAAACCTCTTCTTCATTTTTTAGAAAGATATCTGCATTTTTTGCTATTTTGCCAACTTTTCCACCTATATAAAGATTATATCCATAAAAACCATCTTTTTGTGCCAAAACAAAACAGCAATCATGACCAAAAGCATTGCATCTATTTGAGATTGAGCCAACTATAGAAGTATTAAATTTTCTAGGAATCACACTGATCCACTTTTCATCGTATAAAAATTTCTCTTGCATTTTCAGTAGTGTTTTTTGTGATGGTATGATATTGTCAAAAGCAAATCTATCTAAAGGGTCTGCTACGATTCCTCTGAAGTTATCTACCCCTGTTTGATATGATGTAACTCCAACGCTCTCTAGCTTTTTTAAAAGAGCTGGCATATTTTCTATACTTATATATCGAAGCTCAATTTGTGCTCTTGTTGTTAAATCCATGTAATCTCTTCCAAAGTCTCTCGAAATTTCACCAAGTGCAACTGCTTGTTTGTAGCTCAAGTGTCCTCCAGGCACTCGAATTCTCATCATGAACTCATTTGGAGTTTTTGGTTTGTCAAAAATTCCAAAACACTTTAAGAAATACTCCTTATCTTCTTTTGGGATAGTGTTATAACCATTTTCTGCATACTCTTCAATCTTTTTATACGCATCAGTTGGATTTTTACTGTTTTTAACCTTTTCTATTTTATTTATTTTTGTATTTCTTAAATCAAAAGCTGTTTGTAATTTTTCCATTTCCTTTAACCTTATAATGTAATATTTGATGAATTATAGCAGTATAAAATTATAATTTAAACATTTATATGATTAAAATTTAACCAATATAGTGTTTATAATTTTAAAATTTATCGCTATAATTCCAAATATAAAAATTTAAAGGAAAAAAAATGAGTTATGTTAAACCAGAACTTGTGGTTGATCAGATGATTGCAGCAGGTTCTTACAAGGCGAGTTTAGGCGTGAATGATCTGCTGATAAGAGGTTCTCTTTCAGGTGCACTTTTGGGATTTGCTACTACTTTGGCGATAACTGCTGCCACACAAACACACTTACCTATAATAGGAGCATTAATCTTTCCTGTTGGATTTGTTATGATTGTACTTCTAGGACTTGAGTTGGTCACAGGTAGCTTTGCCCTATTGCCAACTTCATTGGCTCAAAATAAAATTAGTTTCACAAAAATGATTGGAAACTGGAGTTGGGTTTTTATTGGCAATCTCATTGGTAGTGTACTATATGCTGGACTTTTTGTGATAGCTACAACAAAATTTGGACATGTAGAGTCTTCAGCAGTTATTGATTTGATTAAAAAAATAGCAGTTGCAAAAACTGTTGGATATGAACATCTGGGCATAGATGGAATATTTACTGTATTCACAAAAGCTATATTGTGTAATTGGATGGTGACATTGGGAGTTGTTATGGCTCTTACTTCAACTACCACCATAGGTAAAATCTTTGCTATGTGGCTTCCGATATTGATATTTTTTGCACAAGGTTTTGAGCATGCTGTGGTAAATATGTTTGTGATTCCCGCTGGCATTATGCTAGGAGCTGGTGTAAATATGTCTCAATGGTGGTTATGGAATGAAATACCAGTAACCCTTGGCAACATAACAGGTGGAGTTATATTTACAGGACTAGCTTTGTATCTGACTCACCATAAAACAAAAAGTTAAAATAAACTATTTTCAAATTCAACAAATAGTTTGCTTTTATATTTACTTTTGTGGTAGATTAAGTAGAGTTTTCGCTCTATTTGAAGATTTTTTAGGGTTATTTCAAAAAGGTCTTCTCTTTGCAACTCTTTTTCTACCACAAACCTAGAGAGGCATGTCAAGGTTTGGGGATTGTTAAAAAGTATAGTTTTCGCCTCTTCAAATTCATTAAACTCCATAAAGATTTCCAACTCTTTGGCTGTATCTCCGATGGAATTTAAAAATATATCTCTTGTGCCAGACCCCTTCTCTCTTAAAAGCCATTTTTTATCCAACAACTCATCTATATAACATGTTTTGTTTTTTAGCCTTTTATCGCTTGTTACAACTATGAGCCTATCTTTTTTTATCTCTTTTTTGATGATATCAGGGTCATCACAAACGGACTCTATAAATCCCATGTCAATTTCGTAATTTTTTACTAAATTTATGATATTTTTAGAGTTTTGTATATCTTTTTTTATCTCCACATGTAGATGTGAGTTTAGAAAATCAAATATGATTTGAGGAGTGATATAATCACCTATAGTTTTACTCGAAGTGATGTTTAAAATCCCCGAAATTTTATCATTTTTAAATAAATTTTTGGCATCATTTAGAGCCAAAAAGTGTGGCTCAGTCTTTTGTCTAAAAAATCTACCTCTCTCATTTAATACTAACTTCTTGCCAAGTCTGTCAAAAAGTTGCTCATCCACTTTTTTCTCTAGGGATTTTATGGCTAGAGATATAGCAGATTGGGTAAGCCCAAGTTTTTTAGCTAAGTTTGAGATGTGAGAATCTTCACATAAATGGTAGAAGATATTTAACTCTTTGAGTGTCATTACCTATTCCTTATAAAATATATCTATCATTATATCAAAATTAATTTATTTTACTTATATATGCAATCATAGTATAATCTCGAAAAAATTATGAGGTATATCTATGTTTAACAAAGAAAACAGAAGTAACACACTAAGCGGGATACTATTTGTAGCACTTTTTGCTATGAGTGCCACATATCTGGCTGATTTTGCTATATTTAAGCATTTGGCTATCAGCCCGCTTATCATCGGTATCATTCTTGGGATTGTTTATGCAAATACTCTTAGAAACAAGCTTCCTCAAGAGTGGGTTCCAGGAATCATATTTTCTACAAAAACACTACTAAGAGCTGGAATAATATTGTATGGTTTTAGACTGACTTTCCAAAGTATAGAAGCAGTGGGAATTGCTGGAATCTTTACAAGTGTTACGATAGTCACTTTGACATTTATCATAGGCTACATTGTGGGCACAAAAATTTTAAAGATGGATAGAGATACTACTATCTTGGTGACAGCAGGAAGCTCCATCTGCGGAGCAGCAGCGGTTTTGGCAACAGAGCCTGTCGTAAAAGGTGAGCCATACAAAACTGCCATTGCGGTTTCAACTGTTATCATCTTTGGAACGACTGCTATGTTTTTGTATCCATTTTTATACAGAATGGGATATATTCCTTTAAGTCCCCAAGAGATGGGCATATATATAGGTGGAACAATCCACGAAGTAGCTCATGTTGTTGCAGCTGGTAATGCTGTAGGGGTTGAGACTGCAAAGACAGCTGTGATAGTCAAGATGATAAGAGTGATGATGATAGCACCATTTTTATTGGTCTTAGGATTTTGGCTTGCTAAAACAAGTAAAGATGTAGCAAGCAAGCAAAAAGCCAAGATAGTCATCCCTTGGTTTGCAGTATTTTTTATGGTTGTAGCCGGGTTTAACTCACTAAACCTCTTGCCTCTACATGTAGTGGGCGACATCAACTCTATAGACACTTTTTTACTAACAATGGCGATGAGTGCCCTTGGTATGGAGACAAGCATAGATAAGTTCAAAAAAGCAGGAATGAAGCCAATCTACCTAGCAAGTATACTCTTTTTGTGGCTAATCTTCGGCGGTTTTTATATTGTAAAATTTGCAGTAACACTATAAGGTATAATAGTATAACTAAATTAAAAGCATGATTTTCCAACTCTAAAACAGTACCATAAAGTTTATGAAATATCTCTAAAAGCTCATATTTTAAGGGATGGTGCGGATGAGAAGACTCGAACTTCCACGCCGTGAAGCACCAGATCCTAAGTCTGGCGTGTCTACCAATTTCACCACATCCGCACAACAATAATAAGACTAAAATCTCGACTTTAAGTCGAAGCTTTAGTGACTAAACAGTTAAATGGTACGCCCTGCACGATTCGAACGTGCGACCTACGCCTTAGAAGGGCGTTGCTCTATCCAGCTGAGCTAAGAGCGCATCTATGATCGGTTTAAGGTGGTGCGCCCGACAGGAGTCGAACCTACAACCTACGGATCCGAAGTCCGTTGCTCTATCCAATTGAGCTACGAGCGCAAAACTCGGTTAAACAATGGGGTGAATGATGGGATTCGAACCCACGGCCCTCGGAACCACAACCCGATGCTCTAACCAACTGAGCTACACTCACCAGATTTATAAATATAAATGGTCGGGGCGAAAGGATTCGAACCTTCGACCCCCTGGTCCCAAACCAGGTGCGCTAACCAGACTGCGCTACGCCCCGACGATATAAAATATCATATCAAACTGGTATTTTAAGGGTGAAATTCTACACAAATTTTGCTTATTTGTCAAGCAAAATCGGGCTTTTTGGCGATTTATTTTGACAATAGCTCAATTACTACTTCAGGAAGCAATTCGTATTCGAGTTTGTGTATCTTCTCTTCAAAACTCTCTAAGCTCATGTTGCTTTGTTTTTGGAAGCATCTTTGGGCTATTATCGCGCCTCCATCAAGCTCTTGGTTTACATAATGCACTGTGATTCCACCCACTTTCATGTTTGAGTTATAACTCTCTTCTATCGCATGAGCTCCTTTGAAAAGTGGCAAAAGAGAGGGATGAAGATTTATAGCTTTTATATTATTTACAAAAACTGGGGTTAAAAATCTCATGAATCCAGCAAGAATTGTCAACTCTGCTCCGCTATTTTTTACCACGTCAACTAGTTTTGCATCAAACTCTTCTCTGCTACTATACTCCTTGTTGTTTATAATAACAGGCTCTATACCAAATTTTCTAGATTTTTCCACACCTTTTGCATTTGGGTTATTGCATATCGTACTGACTACCTCTATCTTCATTCCATTAAACTCTTTAAGGTGTAATTTTTCTAACAAATTCTCGAGATTTGTTCCACTTCCGCTAAAGAGTATAGCTATTTTTTTCATAAATATTTTACCTTTTCACATATATCCATAGGATTTAGAGCATAGTTGTTGCACATCAACTCTCTTGCAGCCTTGGAGTGGGCTAAAACAGCTGTTATAGCTGCTTCTTTGGTTTCATATCCTTGTGCTAAAAGTGAGCCTATTAAGCCACTTAAAACATCACCACTTCCACCTTTGGATAGAGCCGAAGTTCCTATGTTTGAGATATAAATCTTTTTGTTTTTTGTGATTATTGTATTTGCACCTTTTAGAATCAGTGTTATATGTGAGAATCTTTTTGAGAAAACACTTACATACTTAAATCTGTTTAGCTGAATCTCTTTTGAAGTGACTTTGGCAATGCCACATATATCGAGCAGTGAAGCAAACTCTTTTGGATGTGGAGTTATCACAAGGTTCTGTTTTGTCTCAAATATAGGCAATATATCATCATGATAAAACAAATCTGCATCAATTACAACTGGATAGTCACCCAAAACCATCTTTTTGATGTCGAAACTATCATTTCCGAGTCCCATGCCAATAACTAAAGAGGTGCAGTTTTTTGGAACTTGGTTAGTGCTCATGAGGTATGGAGGGATTTCGCTACTATTTTTACTCAAGATACTCACTAAGCCTGAGCCAAAGTTGAGTGCAGATATAGCAGCAAGTACAGCCGCCCCTTTTTTTTCACCTTGTACTACACATGTGTGTCCAAAAGTGCCCTTATTTGTCTCTAATTTATCCCTAAATGGTAGTTTCATGTCCTTAGTTTCGAGTAGATAAATATCGCTTGAGTTTTCATAAACATCTCTAGCAACTCCTAGGTTTGCAACCTCTATCTCTCCGATATAGTCTTTCGCAAAATCTTCAAATAGAGGTAACTTTAAAGCCCCCATGCTTACACTAATATCTGCTTTGAAAACTTCATCAGATATAAAATCTGCTCCTATTCCGCTTGGTATATCACAAGAGATTTTTATGCCATCTTTTTTATTTATATTTTTGATTAAACTAGAAGATTTGGTATCTAGTTTATCTCTTAATCCTGAGCCAAATAGAGCATCTACATAGACACTAGCTTCTTGTATGCCTTTGGTTACAATACCGCCAATCAACTCATACCTTTTGAGTTGTAGTCTTGCCATCTTTGATTTTACACCATAAGGCAGGCAGATTGATACTTCAAACTCCTTATGTAGTATCCTAGCACATGCGATTCCATCCCCACCGTTGTTTCCTGGACCACATAGAAAAAAGACTTTACTTCCTAGCTTTGTTCTTTTTCTAATTGTTTGAGCTAAACATTCAGATGCATGCTCCATCAGTATATCTTCGCTTAAAGCAAACTCTTCACAGCACCTTTTATCTAGCGTCATAACTTCATCAAATATTTTTTGCATTATCGTTTCCTATAGTTTAATGCTTCTAGCAAATACTCTTTTTTTACCGTCTCAGAGCCATCTATATCGGCGATAGTTCTGGAAATTTTGAGTATTTTGCTAACGCTTCTTTGGTTTAAACCGTATCGGTTGATGGCTGTATCTAAGACATCTCTTGCAGACTTATCAAGTATGCAGTATTTTTTCAACTCTTTTTCTTGCAAGTTTGCATTCAGTTGTACTTGACCTCTTTTTTTCTGAATTTTAAAGGCTTTTAGCACATCTTTGAACATCTCAAGGGAGCTTTTGGTATCTTTCTTGGAGAAGTCCTCATCGACTAAGACATATAGGTCAATTCTGTCTAAAATAGGGTCTGAAATTCTAGATTTATATCTTGCAACTTCCAAATCCGAACACCGACACTCTCTTACTTTACTAAAGAGATTTCCACAAGGACAGGGATTTTGAGCAGCTGCAAAGAGAAATTTTGTATCATATTCTATCTTGTTGTTAACTCTTGAGATAAGTACTTTATGATTTTCAAGAGGCTCTCTTAGACTCTCTAAAATCTGCTTTGAGAAGTGTGGTAATTCATCAAAAAAGAGTATCCCATTGTGTGCCAAAGCTGCTTCTCCAGCCATGGCCTTTGAACTACCTCCTCCAAATATACTAGGTTTACTACTACTATGGTGAGGAGCTCGATATGCTCTTTTTGCACTAAGCTTTTCATCTTCTTGATTTATGGACTTATATGCACATGATTCTAAAATCTCCTCTATACTCATGGGAGGCAAGATATATCTTAGTCTTTTTATACTCATGCTTTTGCCACACCCCGGACTCCCTTCTAGTAAGATATTGTGCATTCCAGCCGCGCTGATTGTTAAAGCTCTTTTTAAAAAACTTTGTCCTTTTACATCTTGAAAGTCAAATTCAAAATCCAAATCATAAAAGTAATCAACACCATCAATCTCTATCTTTTTATCAAAAAACTCTTTAGTCTCTTCGTGCTTGTATGGTAACTCATACTTCTTCTCTTGAAAAAACTCTATCGCTTCAGATAGAGATGATACACCATATATCTTTAAGCCTTTTATCTGTGACGCTTTCTCTATCATATCAATTGGTAGCATTATACTTAGGTTTTTGTACTTTCTTGCTAGTGAAAGCAGTATGGGAAATATGGCAGAAGTGGCTTTAACTGCTCCATCAAGTCCTAGTTCTCCAAAGATAAAGAAGTCCTTAGAGATGGTGCTTTTTTGCTGAAATGCTATCAAAAGAGCGATAACCAAATCAAAGTGTCCACCCTCTTTTTTTATGTCACTTGGAGAGAGGTTTATAGTTATTTTTTGAGAAGGAAATTTAAAGCCAATGCCTAAAAGTGCAGATTTTATTCTGTCTTTTGACTCTTGTATGCTTTGGTTTGCCATGCCAACTATTGAAAATCCTGGCAAAGCTCGTATGAAAGTTGATTCTACATCTATTTTTTTGGCGATATTAAAGTCAAGAGTGGCACAAAATGCTTTTTTAACTTTTTTAGTTGACACTATTTTTTGTCCATTTCGCTCTTTAGTCTTTTTTTCCACTCTTTTTCAAATTTTTTTCTTTTTAAGTAAGAGAGTTTTTCTATAAAAAGATGTCCTTTCAAGTGATCCATCTCATGCTGCATTGCAATTGACAGCAATCCGTCTAAATTTTGCACCACTTTATTGCCAAATCTATCAAAATACTCTACTGTTATACTCTTGGCTCTTTGGATATCTTCATAATATCCAGGAACACTCAAGCAACCCTCTTGGTAAACCTCAGTTCCCTCAAGGTGGGTTATTTTAGGATTTATGACCTCTAGTAAATCCTCTTTTTTTTGTATTTCATCATCATCTGCAAGATTTATAATCAGGATATTTTTTGCGATTCCTATCTGAATAGCAGCTAAGCCTATACCCTCTTTTGCTATCATGGTTTCATACATGTCATCAAGCAGAGTATGGAGTTTTTCATCAAATTCTTTTACATCATCAGATGTTTTTCTTAGCCTCTTGTCAGGGTATACTAGTATATCGTATATCATTTTTACTCTTCTAAAGTATCAGAAAATTCACCTATCATATAAGGCTCTAATTTTTTTCCAGTTTTAGGTAAGACTTCCAATGCACCAGAGAGAGTCTCTTCTATGCTATAGTTTGGATCTATCGGCATAATTCCTAGCTCTATGTCTGTCTCAAACTCTTTTTCTCCTATAAAAAAACTTGTCGCATATATCAAATCTGCTATACGCTCACTAGCCTTTTGGGCACTGTTTAAATCGGTATGTTTCATAATCATAGTAAATATACCATTTCCAAAGTGAGCCACAACATCGCTTCTTCGAGAGGTTTTTAAGAGTAGTTTGGCAATATTTCTGCTAAGCATCTCTCTCTCTTTTGAGTTTACAACCTTATCCAACACACTATCTTTAATTTTGACCATCAAAACTGAGCTTTTGTGGTTGTATTGTTTTACAGAGTTGAGCTCTTTTTGCATTGTAACAAGAAGATATTTTTTATTATATACTCCGTATCTTGCATCAAAAATAGCCTCATCTTCGACATCTTTGAGTATCTCAACAGTTTTATCATAGTGTGATTTTAGAGTTCCCATCTGTTTTTGTGTAAGATTTGATAGTTTCTCTAAGTCCTCATTGAGTGCAACCAAAACATTTTCAACACTTAATTGGTTTGAGCTAGAAGAGAGCTCACTCGTTCTTTTTTTGACTATTTGCCTCATGACACTCAGGTTTTTATATACAGTAGAAACAATCTTTACTATGCTTTTTACTTGAGTAAAACCCTCTCTTATCTCTCTTTCCATTTTAGCTCTGTATTCATTACTGTTGACATCATCTATCTCCAAGTACTCATTTATCTTTTTTCTAAAAGATAGGGGTTTGTTTTCTAAAAGTTTTTCAAAATAGATTTGAAAGTTATTTGGGGTAGGGGGAACATTATCGTCTATTATGTTTTTTAAAACAAGTTGGGAGAATTTTTCAAATTCGCTGTTTTCATTTTTCTTGGCAACTGGTGTTTCTTTACCTTTAGACTCCTCTTTTCTCTTTGAGACAGAAGATTTACCCTTTATTTTATGCATATCTAAACGAACCATTAAATCCCCCTGTTTTTATTTAAAACTTTTTTCCAAAACTTTATCTATAAGACCATACTCAACAGACTCAGCTGCACTCATAAAAAAGTCTCTCTCTGTATCTTTGACAATTTTTGAGAGTTTTTTGCCACAGTTTTTTGCCAATATGTTATTTAAAAGCTCTTTTAATCTCAAAATCTCTTTTGCTTGTATCTCTATATCAGTCGCTTGTCCTTGAGCTCCACCTAGTGGCTGGTGTATCATGATTCTAGAGTTTGGTAAAGAGTATCTTTTACCTTTTGCACCACAGCTCAGCAAAAACGCGCCCATAGATGCTGCTTGTCCTATGCAGATAGTGCTGATATCTGGTCTTATGTAGTTCATAGTGTCATATATGCTAAAACCACTTGTTATGACACCACCTGGAGAGTTTATATATAGGTATATATCCTTTTCAGGGTCTTCAGCTTCTAAAAATAGAAGTTGGGCAACGATTGATGATGCAACTGCATCATTTATCTCGCCACTTAGCATGATAATTCTGTCTTTTAACAGCCTTGAATATATATCATAACTTCTCTCGCCTCTGCCTGTTTTTTCAACAACTACTGGAACATAGCTCATTATTTATCTTTTACCTTTTTAGTATCTTTTGTGAAGAGTTTTGTAAAAAGCCTATCTTCAACAACTGACATTTTGATAGCAGGAAGAAGACCTTGTTTTTCGTAATATTCAAAATACTTTTCAGGGTCTTGACCTTGTTGCATTGCTTCAAAATATATCATCTGTGTCACCTCTTGGTCATCGACACTTATCTCCTCTTTTTTTGCCAATTCATCTACAATAAATGTCAACTTTACACTATCTCTTGCTTCATCGGCAAATTCAGCTCTCTTCTCTTCTATCTTCTTTGGATTTTCAGAGTACTCTTTTATCTCCTCTTCGCTCATCTTTGAAAAGATATTTCGCACCTGCATATCTATCTCTTGGTTAACTATATTTTCAGGAAGATCAAAATCTATCTCTTTTAAAATTTTCTCTATATATTTTGGCTTAACCTCTTCATTGAAAATTATATGAAGTTTTTCATTTTTCAACTCTTCTTTGACCTGATCTTCAAGTATTTTAAGAGTTGGTTTTTCGACACCAGGAAGTAGTTTTTTAAGAGTATCATTATCAGGAGTCTCTAAAATATCTTTAACCTCTATTTTATGAAGTTTTACTTTGAAAACCACATCTTTACCCGCTAATTCTTGATTATTATACTCTTTTGGAAATGAGGTCTTCACATCTCTCTCTTCTCCAACTTTCATACCAATCAAACCATCTTCAAATCCTGGTATAAACGAACCACTTCCTATCTCAAGTAGATATGCCTCTGCCTTTCCGCCAGGAAAACTCTCTCCATCTATAAAGCCCTCAAAATCAATCTGTGCAAAATCGCCATTTTCAACTGCTCTTTTCTCTGTTATAACTCTCATAGATGCTGCTGATTTCAGTATCTCTTTAATTCTACTTTCAACATCTTTTTTCATAATTCTTGGTGTTTTATACTCAGGAACCAACTCTTTGTATCCTGTCACATCAATGGTTGGTTTAAAAGATACCTTTACTTCAACTTCCAATCCATCATCAACTCTATCAAATTTAGAAATCTGCGGTTCTCCTACGACTTCCTCAAAATTTGTATCTAATTGCTTCAATGCTTCATCAAATAACTCTTTTAGTACCTCTTGTTCAGCGTCTTGTTTTATCTGGTCTTTATGTCTAGCTTTTACCACATGTACTGGAACTTTTCCTGGTCTAAAACCATCAACTTTCATGCTCTTGGCAGCTTTTGCTGCTATCTTGTCCTCTTTTTTGCCTAATGTTGCAGCAGATATCTTTGCATCAACAACTGCATTTGCACTATCAACCTTCTTCGCGTTAATTTGCATATATTCCCTTTAAAATAAAATTTTTTATTAATATACCCAATTTTTACTTTATAATCCATATATACCGCATACTTTAGCTCTCAATTAGTAAAAATTGGGTATATTAATAAAAAAATTACTCGGGATAAGTTTTATGCAAAAAGAGAGAGAGTTTGAAAATTTAGTAAAAAGAATGTTAGAGTTGCTAGGAGAAGATACAAATAGAGAGGGTTTGCTTAAAACTCCAAAAAGAGTCTTTAAGTCATTTGAATTTATGACACAAGGTTACCAGCAAGACCCTAAAAAAGTACTAAATGATGCTCTTTTTGAGAGTGATAATTCTCAGATGGTTCTTATCAAAGATATAGAGTTTTATTCGATGTGTGAACACCACCTGCTACCTATCATTGGTAGGGCTCATGTCGCCTATATACCAGATGGAAAAGTTGTAGGACTCTCAAAGATACCAAGAATGGTAGATATATTTGCTAGAAGACTACAGATACAAGAGCAGTTGACAGAGCAGATAGCAGAGGCTATTCATGAAGTCATAGCTCCAAAAGGTGTAGGTGTAGTTGTTCAGGCAAGACACATGTGTATGGAGATGAGAGGAGTTCAAAAAACTCACTCAAATACCACAACATCTTCACTCAAAGGGCTCTTTCTGAAGTCAAATACAAGAAAAGAGTTTTTTGATATCATTAACGCTCCGCAGGCCACTAGATTCTAATGCCGATAAAAAAACTCAGATATAAATTAGACAATGAGAAGCTTTCACCGCTTTTTGGTGTGATAAAAAAGGTAAGTTCAAACAAAATAGAGGCAAATGGGCTAAATCCAAGTATCGGCGATATAGTTAAAATCATCTCAAGAGACAATGGTAAAAATGAACTTGGAATGGTCACAGAGATAGACCAAAACTCATTTTTTATCTCGCCTTTTGGTTTTGTAGAAGGGTTTAAGATAGGTGATAAGATATTTATCAATGACCAAGGTATGATGATTCCTGTAGGAGATGGGCTTTTAGGAAGAGTAGTAGATCCCTTTATGCGACCAAAAGACGGCAAAGGGGAGATAGAGAGCACAGTAAGTGCTCCAATCATGAAGCCTCCACTTGATGCCATGAAGAGAGGTTTGATAAGTGAGCCATTTGGTGTTGGAGTAAAGACGATAGATGGTTTGCTCACATGTGGAAAAGGTCAAAAATTAGGTATATTTGCAGGAAGCGGAGTCGGAAAATCTACACTTATGGGCATGATAGTACAAGGCTCAAGCGCAACCATAAAAGTGGTGGCGCTCATAGGTGAAAGAGGTAGAGAAGTACCGGAATTTATACAAAAAAATCTTGGCGGAGATTTGAGCAATACAGTCATAATCGTAGCTACTAGTGATGACTCGCCTTTGATGAGAAAGTATGGTGCATTTTGTGCCATGAGTGTGGCAGAGTATTTTAAAAGCCAAGGCAATGATGTGCTTTTTATGATGGACTCTATCACAAGATTTGCTATGGCTCAAAGAGAGATAGGACTTGCCCTTGGTGAACCTCCTACATCAAAAGGGTATCCACCTTCAGTTTTGACGCTTCTGCCTCAACTGATGGAAAGAGCTGGAAAAGAGGAGGGTAAAGGCTCTATCACGGCATTTTTTACAGTTCTTGTAGAAGGTGATGATTTGAGCGATCCGATAGCAGACCAATCAAGAAGCATACTTGACGGTCATATTGTACTCTCAAGAGAGCTTACAGATTTTGGAATTTATCCACCTATTAGCATACAAAACAGTGCTTCAAGGGTTATGGGAGATGTCATAAAGGACGAACATAAAAAACTGGCCATGAAGTTTAAGAGATTGAGTTCAATTCTTAAAGAAAATGAGATACTTGTAAGAATTGGTGCGTATGAAAAAGGCAATGACAAAGAGTTGGATGAAGCGATTTTGAGAAAAGAAAAGATGAGTGAGTTTTTGCAACAAAGTCCCGAAGAAATCGTTAGCCTAGAAGATACTATTGCTAAATTGAAAGAGGTTCTTAGCTGATAACAGTTTTTAGACACACTTTTTAATCTTTTTTTAATGATAAAGATAATAGTATGCGAACAAAGAAACAATTAGGACAAATTGAGTCCTATTTAATAATGGAGATTTAATGAGAGTTTATTTAGACAATAACGCTACAACTATAGTTGACCCTATAGTTTTTGAAGAGATGGTGCCGTATTTTTGTCAAATGTATGGCAATCCAAATTCACTTCATGAGTTTGGCAGTGAAACACATCCTGCCTTAAGATGTGCTATGGATAGACTGTATGCTGGAATCGGTGCAGGTGACAATGACGATGTAGTCGTTACTTCTTGTGCTACTGAAAGTATAAACTGGGTCTTAAAAGGCATATATTTTGACCATATAAAAGATGGTGATAAAAACCATATAATCACAAGCGAAGTGGAACATCCAGCAGTCATAGCCGCTTGTAAATTTTTGGAAACACTAGGTGTTGAGGTGACTTATTTGCCTGTAAATAGCGATGGTGTTATAGAAGTTGAAACACTAGAGAAGAGCATCACAGATAAGACTGCCTTGGTTTCAATCATGTGGGCAAACAATGAAACAGGCATGATATTTCCTATAAAAGAGATTGGCGAGATTTGCAAAAAGCATGGCGTTCTTTTTCATACAGATGCGACTCAAGCCATCGGAAAAGTTCCTGTTGATGTTGTTGCAAATCATGTTGATTATATGAGTTTTTCTGCTCATAAATTCCATGGACCAAAAGGTGTAGGCGGACTCTTTATAAAAGAGGGGAAAGTTATCACTAGCTTACTGCATGGTGGCGAGCACATGGGAGGCTTGAGAAGTGGAACTCTAAATGTTGCAGGAATTGTTGGTATGGGAAAAGCGATGGAGCTTGCAGTTGAGAATTTAGATTTTGAAAAAAGCAATGTCAAGAGACTCAGAAACAGACTAGAAGACGAGTTGCTAAAAATTCCTGGTACTTTTGTAGTTGGAGCTAAAGATCAAAGAACACCAAATACTATACTTATAAGCGTAAAGGGTATAGAGGGGGAAGCAATGCTTTGGGATTTAAACAAAGCAGGTATCGGAGCGAGTACAGGAA
>Ga0256829_1001345_pt1 | contig 20440 bp, 17 predicted proteins | sample 131447metaG_FD_185979 | JGI IMG/M metagenome (GOLD analysis project Ga0256829, IMG submission 185979) | Hydrothermal vent microbial communities from Lau Basin, Pacific Ocean - 131-447 | ecosystem: Environmental > Aquatic > Marine > Hydrothermal vents | place: Pacific Ocean: Lau Basin | collected...
ACCTATGCCAATGATGCATGTAAAGGGAGCTGTTTGCTCCGCTACGCTGCTCAAACAGCTCCCTTTACACCAGAACAACTGCGAACATTACGAACCAAAAGCTGGATTTAAAAATGGGGGTTGACCATTCCCTCAGCTGCCCCCGTGCCTCAAGTGTTTTGCTTCTAGCCTTCTTTAGAGGAATTTCAGGATAAACGCCGATTGCAAGTTCTCTGTTTTTTCCAAGGAAGTCTTTATAGCGAAAGCGCCAATATTTGCTCCCATTTGGCATGACCCATAAATACAAACCATTACCATCGGGTAATTTCCGTGGCGTTTTGGACGGCGGAGGATTAGGAAGTGCGTTCTTGCAAGCTGCATCTGTTAATTTCATTTTGTGGTATCTTCCGTTTCATGTTTTTGGAAATACCACAATTAGTACTGAATTATTTTTAGGATGTGAAGAAATTCAACTGGACAATATCGGTCTAAAACCAACGCTAACTATTGATTTTAAATAGAAAATTGGACCGTAGAAAATTTTATTGGATAATAAATTGGCATCCCGTACGGGATTCGAACCCGTGTTGCCGCCGTGAAAGGGCGGTGTCCTAGGCCTCTAGACGAACGGGACGCATAAGAGTTGCCTTAAAGACTGATGCTTTATAATAGCTTTGCTACACAAAAATCAAGTATCTTTTTCGGAAAAAGTGAAAAAACTTTATTCTATGCTGTAACGCGCAGTTTTTAAGCTGTTTAAGAGAAACATCGCCGTATGAGGGAATGTTTTGACGATGGCTTTTTCATCGGTTCTGAGTGCCTGAATAAGCTTTGTACAGGTTGCTCTTTATGGTAGTGGATTTGTCTGGAAGAGCCTGACGCGCAGGCCGCCATGTTGGACAGGTGCATTGCCTGATAAAAACGGTAATTCTGTCGCGCGGGCAAGGGATGCATCAGTTGTAATAATGCCAACGCGCCATCCTGAAAAATGCGTTCGCAGCGCCGCGCCCATGCTTTTATATAAAGGCATAATCTTTTTCTTGTCCCCGATGCGCCCTCCATAAGGCGGGTTGATGATGACAAGACCGCTTTGGTCGGTGGGCGGGGTTATATCGCTGATGGCTTGTTGCGTGAAATGCGTGGTGGTCTCAACGCCCGCACGCGCAGCATTTTCGGCGCTCATTTGAACGGCGCCACTGTCGCGGTCACTCCCATAAAAGGTCAGGCCTGTTTGCGGGGTACGTGTGACGCTGCGCATGGTTTGCCATGCAGATGGATCAAAGGTCGCTAAATGCTCAAAGGCGAAATGGCGTGCCCTGCCGGGGTTGAGGCGTGCGGCAATTTCGGCGGCTTCGATGACAAACGTGCCAGAGCCGCACATCGGATCATAGACGGGCTCAGCCCCGTTATAGCCGCATTGTTGCAGGAACAGCGCCGCCATATTTTCGCGCATGGGGGCTTTGTTCACTGCGGCTTTAAACCCGCGCTTGTGTAAGAGCGCACCTGAAGTATCAACGCTGATGGTGCAGGTATCATGGTCGATGCGCGCCATGATGGTTACGTCTGCTTCGGTGGATGGTTCGGCGCCAAGCGCGGCGCTTATCGCACGCTCAATCCGCTCTGCCGCGGCCTTGGAGTGATAGATCTTGGATTTGGAGCAGCTCACCTCAACGCGAAAAGGGACACTGGCCCTTAGGACATCTGTCCATACGACATCGCGTGCTTGCGTTTCTAAATGAGAAAGATTGGTCGCCCGAAATGAGGTGATGCGCGCCAAAATGCGTGATGCGCCGCGGACCCACAGATTGGCGCGCCATACATCTGGCCACTCGCCCTGAATAGTTACGCCGCCAGTAATCGCCTTAGCGCGTTTGAATCCTTTGCCGCGTACTTCTTCATAGAGGGCCGTTTCCAACCCCGGCGCGGTTGCAAGAAATATTTCAAAGCTCATAATCTGATATGTGTCCTATGTGTAAGGGGTATATATGAAATCGACAGAATTAGGCATCCATACAATAGAATTAGGCAAGCAATCTGTTGCCACTGCACTATATAATTAAACAATAGAGCATAGAATTAATAAATCATAGGAGAAAGACATGAAAACGATTGGATACGCAGCACACTCATCAGACGCCAATATGGTGCCATACCATTTCGAGCGCCGTGCCCTGCGCGAGAACGATGTCGCAATCGAAATCCTCTATAGCGGTATTTGTCACTCTGATTTGCATACGGTGAACGGGGACTGGGGCGATCAGCCTTATCCGTTAGTGCCAGGACACGAGATTGTCGGTCGCGTACTTGAAGTCGGATCGGCCGTGAAAGCCTATAAGGAAGGTGATAAAGTGGCCGTCGGCTGTATGGTGGATAGCTGTCAAGACTGTGATCAGTGCCATAACTCTCTAATATGACTTTAAATACAGGCACATAGCTATTATATATTTGTAAAACTGAATAAAGTCCGAACAAGATAATATATATACTTTTGCACAGGTAAGATAATATGGATGACCTGTACGGATTGTGGAGGACGGTAGGAATAAGCGCAGTAAGTTTCTAACGAGTTTTAAGGTGACGGTTTCTTTTGCAGCGCTCCGAGCAATATTTAACCGCGTCCCAGTCTTTGCGCCACTTTTTACGCCAAGTAAAGGAAAGACCGCAGACAAGGCAGGTCTTGGTCGGCAGATCAGACTTTTTCTTCATTATCTAATGCCGTCAAGAAACGCGCTGCGTCTTGTGTGATTGCGCTGCGTTTTTCATTGTTCATCTTATTAAGGGTTGCGTATGCGTGATTAAGGCGGGGATTGCCGCGCAGTTGATCTTCATGGCGCGCAAAGAAATCCCAATAAAGATAATTAAATGGGCAGGCATCAGGGCCATTTTTCTTGGTAACTTTGTAAGAACATTTTTTGCAATAATCTGACATTTTATTGATGTAATTACCGCCTGCCGCATAGGGCTTGCTGCCCAAATGGCCACCATCAGCATATAAAATCATGCCAGAAACATTCGGCATTTCGACCCATTCAAAGGCGTCGGCATAAACAACCAAAAACCATTCATTGACCTGACGCGGATCAATGCCTGCAATCAAAGCAAAATTACCTAAAACCATCAGACGCTGGATATGATGGGCATAGGCATTTTCTTGTGTTTCACGAACGCATTGCCGCAAGCAATTCATTTTCGTTTCGCCGCCCCAATAAAGCCAGGGTAGGTTGCGTGATGCGCTCAAAAAGTTTTCATCGGCGTAATCAGGCATCTTCATCCAGTAAATGCCGCGCACATATTCGCGCCAGCCGATGATCTGTCTGATAAAACCCTCGGCAGCATTAAGAGGCGCCTTGCCAGCGCGATAAGCATCTTCTGCCTTTTCGACGACTTCCAGCGGTGTAAGCAGGCCGCAATTTATATAAAAACTAAGATGTGAATGAAACATCCACGGCTCCCCATGCAGCATACAATCCTGATAATCGCCAAATGTCGGCAAGCGCTCTGTGATAAATTTATCCAGTGCATAAAGCGCCTGCTCACGTGTGACAGCAAAATAAAAAGGTTCGATATCGCCAAAATGCTCGGCAAAGCGGTCCGATACTAAATCTATGCATTCTTGCGTGATGCTGTCATGTTGTGCGGTATAGGGTGCAGGCACGCGCAGGCCATCTTTAGGCGGTTTACGATTTTCACTATCATAATTCCATTGCCCGCCCTCGGGCTTGTCATCGTTCATGAGGATGTTATACGCCTTACGCATCTCGCGGTAAAAATACTCCATGCGCAGCGCATTACGGTCTTTGGCCCAATTTTGAAAGGCATCAATGCTGCACAAAAAGCGTGTGTCTTCTAGGATTTCCACAGGTAAATTAAATGCGCTTTCCCAACCTTGAATAGCCTGAAGAACGCGATATTCACCAGGAAAGGTGACAATGATTTTATCCGGACTATACGCGGTGATTGCGCGCTGAACCTCGCCAGTAAAGGATCCTGCATTGTTTGGATCATCCAGCTTGGTATACGCAACGTTATAGCCGCGCTGCTCTAGTTCTTGCGCAAAATGGCGCATGGCTGAAAATAAAAAGGCGATCTTCTTTTTATGATGCTTTACATAGGTGCCTTCTTCCATGACCTCGCACATCAGGATAATGTCATTGTCCTTGTCGCACCCTTCTAATGAAGAGATCCCATGAGTGAGGTGATCACCAAGAATTAACCGAAGTGCGCTCATGGTTCAACCTCCTGCCCGTCCCAGGCAAGGCATTTCCCGCTATCGTTCGGGGATGCATTCTTGATAACGTGCAACAATTTTTGTGCAGCATAATCAGGTGTAAAGAGTTTGCCTTCTTGGACATTTGACTGAAAGGGATCTGACAAGTCGCTATCAACTGTTCCTGGGTGCAGGCCTAAAATAATGACCTTTTTGTGACGCCGTGCCATTTCTATCGCGGCATTTTTAAGGATCATATTCAGCGCGGCTTTTGACGCGCGGTAGGCATACCAGCCGCCCAGGCGGTTATCAGATATACTGCCAACGCGCGCCGAAAGTGCGGCAAAAACGGCGCGCTTATCCGTGCGCAAAAGTGGTAGAAAATGTTTGGCCACAAGTGCAGGTAATATGCTGTTGGCTTGAAACACTGTTTGGAATTTCTCGGCAGATAAATCACGCAGCGATTTTTCCGGCTGTAAGGCGTCCCCATTGTGCAGTAAACCCGTGGTCACCAGAACCATATCAAAGCCACGATCGCTATAAGCTTGCTGCGCGGCAGCCTTAATGCTGTCTTCGCAGTTATAGTCTATCTGATGATGTATAACATGTGTGGCCGGACGCTGTTTCTTGCTTGAAAAGCTATGAATTTCGATGTCGGCGTGAGCCGCCAAAAGCCGCTTTATAAAGGCCGTTCCTATTGCGCCAGTGCTGCCAATCACGCCGACCTTCATGACCTATGCTTTCTTTGCCATGAAACGCGAAAGCATGAAAAACAAACCATATGGCAACATGCGAATGATCTTCATGATAAAGGTAAAACGCTTGGGGAAATGAATTTCAAAATGTCGTTTCAGCAAACCATCGGCAATAGCTGATGCGGCGACTTCGGCTTCGATCATCATGGGCATTTGAAAATCATTTTTATCGGTCAGCGGCGTACGCACAAACCCTGGCGAGATAATTTTGACATCAATATTCTTGGGTGCGAGCTCTATTTTCAGGCTTTCCCCCAAATTGATAAGCGCGGCTTTTGTTGCGCAATATGGCTGCCCCGTTGGAAGACCGCGATATCCCGCAACCGAAGCGCACAAAACAAGCTGCCCTTGCTTGTGTTGTTCGAAATGCGGCTGGATGCTGTCGATCAGGTTAAAGGCACCGCCAACATTGACATTCAACATGTCATGAATAAAGGATAGAGGTTTTGCCTGCCCATCATGCGGACTGTATATTGCGGCCAAAAAGATCGCGCTATCGATGCTTTGGAAGTGCTTTAAAATATCGGCTTGGGCAGATTTTATCGATTCAGGATTGGCAACATCAAGTGGTGCGATGACATGGCCTTCACCATCTAAATGGTTCATAAGGTCTTGCAGGTTTTCTTTTCGCCGCGCAGATAAGGCCAGTTTAGCGCCGCGCGATGCCAGTTCTTTTGCAAGGGCTGCGCCGATACCGCTGCTGGCGCCGATAATCCAGATATGTTTATTGTCTAAATGTTTCATTCGTTATCATCTTGCTTTTGCATGAATAGCGTCAGCTCCCCAACGGTCAGGCCAAATTTTTTCAGATATGATCTGTTTATCAAAACACCATCATTCATTAAAAACATCCAGTCATCAAAGGTAATCCGGTATGTTTTTTCGCCGACATCCAAATCCATTGCATAAGCCCAGCGCATTGCATTGCCCGCGGTATGGCCCGTTGCCGTTCCAATGATATCACCTGCCGATCCTTCATATTGGCTGGCAGCGATTTGCTTGATGGTCCATGTGCGTTCTTGCGTTTCACCATCGTAATACACAAACTTCTCTTTCAGTGTCCCCGTATCACCTTTCCATGTGCCGATCATTTCAACATCAAAGCGGCGCGTGACTTTACCTGTATAATCTTGCACAAGCCCCCATGCCTTGATCGGGCCAGTAAAATAGCTACGCAAATCCAAAGGTGGTTGCGTTGCTTGATAATCGTTTACTTTTGGGCCACCTGCGCAGCCACTAAGAAATGTGAGCAGTCCCATGATGAGTACTCCTTTCAGTATGTTCATTGATATGTCCTTCCTTTTTAATGAGGCGCCATAACAGCGCAGCAGATAAAAACTTGATAACACAAGGCACTGCCGCATACGCGATCAGCAACGCCCTTAGCGCAGCATCACTATTGTCCTGACCAGCCTTAAAGCCTACAAAATCCAAAGCCATAAATGCCCCGCCAGCAGCAACAGCCATGGCGATTTTTGGTAAAAGGGCAAGCATGGCGTAATGTTGGCTGGCCGAAGCGCTTTTCTTTTGTGCGGTTATGCGCCCCGCAATCAAAGCCGGGGGCAGCGCCAAATCCGCGCCCAATGCAATGCCCGATAAGATGCAAACAGCACCATAAATCCAAACGTCACCAGACGACACAAGCAACGCTCCACAAAACGTGACAATCGATAACAACATGGCATAAAGCCACACGCGGTACAGATTATGTTTGCGCGCCAGCATCCCCCATGCCCCCATAAAAAGCGCACCAGATATAAAGTATAGTGATAAGAAAAGCCCTGTGAAGCTCTCGGCGTTTAGGTAATCACGAATAAAGAATAACACCAAAACCGCAGGCAGGGACGCTGATAAAAACGACAGAAAGGTCAGTGCAAAAAAGGATCGATTTTCGCCAAATAAGATAGACCATATTTGAAAAGGGGAAGGCACACTGCTTGTTTTGCTGCGCTGTTTATTGGCGCTGAAATTACGCATGAAAGCTTGAAACAAAGGCAGGGCGCAGGTCATGAATGCCGCAAACACACAGAAGAAAATAATGAAGGCCGTATGCGCAGAGATGTATGATTGTAACGTCGCAGGCAAAAGCGCCGCAACCAGCAATCCACCCAGACCGATGCCTTCGCGCCAAGACGATATGCGCGCGCGCTGTTTATCGTTATCCTTCCAAAGCCCGCCCATCATATTAACCAAGATGCTGATGATGCTAAATCCTGTAGTGGCGAGTGCCATAAAAAGGGCAAACCATAAAAGCGTTACAGACGGGTGCGGCGGACCAAAGCAAAGTCCGGCAATGCCGATCGTTAACGCCGCCGCGCCAATATACAAAAGCGCAGCATGCTTATCAGATTTGCGATCAGCGATATATCCAATAACTGGGTCTTGCAAGGCATCAATCAGGCGTATAATCAACAAGACAACGCCCAGTGCGCCGACATCCAAACTAAACTGTAGCGCATAAAAATCCGGCATATGTATATATAGGGGTAACCCCGCAAAAGACAGCGGAAGAGCGATCAGACTGTAATGTACAAGCGCACGTTTCGTTGGGGCGGTGTGTTCATTCATGATCCCCCCAATAACTCTGCGCGCAAGCTTGGGGCGCTTGTTTTTTGGCTAAGCCATATATCAAAAAAGCGCTTCTCAAATTCACGGGATTTAACACGACCGATTTCTGTTGATCCGTTGAAAAAGATCGTTTCCCCATTACCGCGATAGATACTGGTTAAATGAGTTTCCTTATCGACATCAGGAAAAATTTCAACCATTTGTGCGTGCCAATCGGCCAGTGTAATTTCGTCATTGAAACCTTGCTTGCGCATTTCTTCAATCGATTTATCGGCAATTTTCTGCCCCGAAAGATTCCGCAGATACGAAAGTTGCAGGGCATACGGCTGGTCAGCATCCCATCTGCCGTTTGGCGCATACAGCGCAGCATCATATAAATCCCACAGCATAAACGTAAAACGCCCCTCACCGACTTTTTCAGCGTTAGGGATATGCTGCTTGATAGCATCAGAAGCATGAGCAGGCGTAACCCCGATCATTGCCAGCAAACAGACTGTGCGCACAACATTACGCATGGCACAATTCCACTTGCATAACATCAGTTCTGTTGGCACGAAAACCTGCGATACACCCCGCCAGATAAAAACGCCACAATCGAATGAAGCCCTCATCATATCCCATATTTAAGATCTGATCGCGATGCGCATCAAAGGCCTTGAGCCATTCCTCAAGGGTGCGGGCATAATCATGGCCAAAGAAAAAGGGATTATCGCAGCGCAAGCCCGCTGCTTGTGCCTCGGCGCGAAACCGCGATGGACTTGGCAACATGCCGCCAGGAAAAATAAAACTGCGAATAAAGTCACCACCTTTGCGGTATCTGGGGAAGTCATGGTCATTCATTGTAATAGTTTGAATAACGGCCTTACCGTTCTGTTTCAAAAGCGCAGCAATCTTTTCAAAATAGGTCTTCCAGTACTTTTCACCAACGGCTTCGAACATCTCGATGGATACGATGCTGTCGAATTTGCCGTTTTGATGGCGGTAATCTTCCAAGGCAATCTGCGCACTTTGCCCCAACCTGTCTGAGGCATATGCGTGCTGCTCATCTGATAGGGTGATGCCTTTAATGTTATAATCGCCGCGCTGAAGGGCGCGATCGGCAAAACCGCCCCATCCGCATCCAATCTCAAGCAGATCACCAGAGTGTGCATCTAAACAATCAACGATGCGGTCATATTTATTGTGTTGCGCCTCGCTAAGGCTTTCATGTTGATTTTTGTAAATCGCCGCCGAATACGTCATCGTCGGATCCAGCCATAATTTATAAAAGTCATTGCCTAAATCATAGTGGGCGTGAATATTTCTGCGGCTTCCCGCCAGCGTATTAAGACGCATCAAATACGACAGCATCGAAGCCGTACGCGAAAGCGGGTGACCGACAATTAATTGATCCATCGCCGAGCGATTAATCAGCCCAAGCGTCGTCAGCCCAACCAGATTATCCGTATCCCATTTCCCTGATCGGTAATCTTCGGCAAGGCCAATATCCCCTTTGTGAATCAGGTTGGTGACAACGCTCCAGTCTTTGAATTCCATGTGGGCGTGTTCGCCGGTATTCTTGCCTTCGAATGTGCGGCTTTTACCATCGGGGGTAACGATAGTCAGGCTGCCCGATTCGATGCTATCCAGCTTTTTAAATATTTGATCTGCGGCAAGTTTAGCGTACATATTTTCACCTTATAATGATTTGTATAAACATGCGCTTACACAATAATTACAAATTTGTAATATTGCGCGTGGCAGAGGTTTTCTTATTTCTTTGCAGGGGTTTAGGAATATATTTAATGCCTTTTAATACGACCTTCAGCGCCTGCCAGTGTATGAGTGTAATGGCCTTGAGCGTAACAAGCGGATACATCCAAAATGCCTTGCGAATGTTGGTTTCATTCATCGGGCGCAGCGCGCCATACAGCGCCGTCGCAAGTTGCTTGCGCCCATCGGCCGCAAAATAATGCACGGCAATGTTGCACTGATCGCCGGACATATCAAACCGGAATTCATAATGCCCATCGCGCGGTAGAAAGGGTGAAACGTGAAAGAGTTTTTCGCCCTGCAAGATATCGTTATCTTGAATGGGACTGCGATCAGCATGCGCACAAAGATATGTATGCGTTTCACCGAATGTGTTGTTGACCTCGCACAAAACGGCGCGTATCTGTCCATTGTGATCATGGCAAAGCCAAAAGCTGACGGGGTTAAAAACATACCCAAAGATACGCGGCATGCACATAAGGGTGATCTCGCCATTGGCCTCGGTGATATTATATGTATCAAGAATACTGCGCGCCCAGTTCTCAAGATCAGAACCATCACGCGCCCCGTGGTCGACTTCATAAAAACTGATCGCCGCAGGCCGGTTCAGAGGCAAGCCCATATTCTGGAGTTTCGAAAGGGGTAAGGCAAGATAATAAATACCATAGTTAAACGCATTCACTTTCGGGAACAGGCGCTTATGCATAACGCGGCCAAACATAATGGCAGGCTTTATTCCCATGGAATGGAAACTCCCATTTGTTTTGCGATATTGACGGCGCTAAGAAGGCCATCTTCATGAAAACCATAGCGCTGATACGCCCCGCAAAACCAAAGGCCGTTTTCGCCTTGTATCTCAGGTATGCGCTGCTGTGCTTGTATGGCATCCAGATTAAAAATCGGGTGACTGAAAACATGCTCATCATGAATGAGATCGGAGCTTGGACGGCGCTCGGGGTTGAGTGTTACAATAACGGGTGTTTCGCTGCCAAGGGGCTGAAGATTATTCATCCAATAACTTAGTGCCACCGCTGGATTTTTGTCTTGTTTCTCTTCCGAAAGATAAATCCAACTTGCCCATGTTTTGGTGTTTTGGGGCATGAAGCTGTCATCGCTGTGCAAAATAACTGTGTTGTCTTGATACGAAAAAGCACCGATAATTTCATGCTGGCGGGGCGAAAGATCATCACACAATGTTACGGCTTCATCCGCGTGACAGGCAAAGATAACCTGATCAAAACACTGGACTTGGCCTTTGGTATCTTTGACTTCCCACAGGTCATTGCGCGGTGTGACCTTTACGGCGCCGCAATTGATCTGAATTTTATCCTTAAAGCTCTCGGTTAGCCTTTTCACGTATTCTTGTGATCCCCCCTCGACGGTGTACCATTGCGGGCGGTTAACCAGATTAAGCAAGCCATGATTTTTGAAGAATTGCAAAAAAGTGCGCGCGGGAAATGACAAGATTGTTTCCAAAGGGCAGCTCCAGATTGCTGCGCCCATGGCCAGTAGATAATAGTCTTTGAACCATTGCCCCATGTTCAAATCTTCCAGACATTGGCCAAGGGTGATGGACGGGTCTTTGTCGATATAGCCAAGTGCGGCTTTGTTAAATTTGGTAATATCGCGCAGCATCTTCCAATATGATGGGCGTATCATGTTGCGCGCGGCCAACAGATCATTCGAAGAATATTCCAGCCATCCTTGGTTGATGCTGACCCCAAAGGACATATTGCTTTTCACATATGGTACATCCAGTTGCTTGAATAAGCCCAGCAAGTTTGGGTAGTTCCAGTTATTAAAAACAATAAAACCCGTATCAACAGCAATATCCTGCCCATTCAGATGAATAGTTTTCGTGCGGCTGTGCCCGCCGATATATCCATTTTTCTCATAAAGCGTAATATCATGATGGTCCTTCAGCAAATATGCTGCGCCAAGACCAGATATGCCTGTGCCAATAATAGCTGTTTTCATGAAACCATTATCCATGATCGACACTTACAAATCTATGGGCTCAATATTACAATTGTGTAATGATCTGAAATCCGTTTGGTGTGTTGTGTGCGCTGACTGTCCCGTTATGAAGCTTAATAACCGCAGCCACCAAGCTTAAACCAAGACCTGTTCCTTGTTGACTGCGGCTTTTATCTGCGCGGTAAAAACGGTGAAACAGTTTGGGCAGATCATGTTCGTCAACCATGACACTGCTATTTTCAATGCGAATATGGATGGCGTTATCCTGTTTTGTTGCGTTGAGCGTAATGATGCCATCTTCCGGTGTGTATTTGATTGCATTATCGATAATGTTGGCAAATGCCTGAAACAATAAATCACGATCACCGTGCAGCGTAGCGCGTTCAATATCGCAGTTGATTGTAATGTGCTTATCTTCGGCCAAAGGTTCATAAAATTCGATGACATCTTTCAGAACCGTATCAATGTCGAGCACTTGAAACTGTGAGCGCTGTTGCTCAGTTTCGATGCGCGAGATCCGCAGCAAAGCATTAAAGGTACTTAAAATCTGATCAGCCTCATTCAAAAGCTTGGCATATTCTTCATGCTCAGGCTGTCTTTTTTGTAAGGCATCAATGTGGCTGCGCATCCGCGTAAGCGGTGTGCGCAGGTCATGGGCGATATTATCAGAAACCTGCCGCACGCCATGCATAAGCTCTTCGATACGATCTAAAAGCAAATTGAGGACAACGCCGACATTGCTTAGATCGTCCCAACGTGCACTGACTTCAACGCGGCGCGAAAGGTCGCCTGTATGAATAATGTCATAGGCAGTGCTGGCAATATTATTGGTGCCGTTCACAACAAAGATACTGATAATATAGCTAACGAACACAACAATCATAACAAAGGCGATACTGGCGATGCCAATCCATTGCATGAAATCATAGTCATTGGCCATATCCGTGATGTCGGTGGCCACCATAATTTTATGATCATTATGCAGTGTATGAACGCGCGCGGCATATCGCTTATCGTTTTCAGGCATGCGCAAAACAAGCAGACCTTCGACGTAAAACTTTTGCGGCGCCGATAAAGATGCTGGTAATTCTGCGTTACTATCAAGGGGGATATAAAGCCTGCTATCATCCACGGGCTGGGGCGGAATGTCGCCCAAAGTCTCGATATACTTGATTTCAGAATCAATGACGGCTTGTGCACTGTGAACCAAATGCCCCTTGGCGAAATAGTTAATAAAATAACCTAGCGTCACAGCCACAGCGCCGCACAGCACAGTAAAAAGCAGTGCCATCATAAAGCTAGAGCTTTTGGCATAGCGTCGGCGATTAGTCGTCAATGATATATCCTGCACCGCGCACTGTCCTTATAAGTGACGTTGAAAAGCCTTTGTCTATTTTACTGCGTAGACGGCTGATGTGAACATCAATCACATTGGTTTGTGGGTCAAAGTGATAATCCCATACATTTTCCAGCAGCATTGTTCTTGTCACGACTTTGCCTTTGTTCCTAAGAATATATTCTAGCAAAGAAAACTCGCGCGATTGCAGGTCAATATCCTTTCCCTGCCGTGTTACGCGGCGTGCCAAGAGATCCATTTCCAAATCACTAGCGCACATTTTCGTGTCTGCCCCGTCGGCGCTTTGGGCGCTGCGCCGCGCTAAAATCTCAATGCGCGCAAGCAACTCTTCAAAGGCAAAGGGCTTAACCAGATAGTCATCCCCACCAGAGCGCAAACCTTTAACGCGGTCATCCACCTCGCCTAATGCGCTTAAGATCAAGGCCGGCGTTGTATTACCAGCACCGCGCAGCGTTTTAATGATCGTCAGCCCATCAAGCGCAGGCAACATACGATCAACAATGAGAGCATCATAATGTTCAGTTGTCGCCAAAAACAGGCCGTCTTTGCCATTGTCTGCATGATCGATAATATAACCAGCCTCTTGCATGCCTTTAGACACATAAGATGCAACCTGTGCGTCATCTTCAATAAGCAGTAATTTCATGATCGTAATCTCATGTCCCATCTATTACGCAATGCAATTACAATACATGAGATCCCAGAATTTTCATACCAGAGGTTATGACTTAAATGTGATGCTGACCGAAAAGGAGGACTGCAAGTGCGCCGTAAAACAACTAGACCACTGTTAAGTATGATGAAAACGACAGATTTGCGTGAATGGCAGGGGTTGTAGTCGAGAGATAACTATTCTCTGTTTAAATCATGATGAAATGTAGTCACTTTAGAAATCATTTTGCCCAACCAAAAGTTTGAGAACTGTTTCCACAGTTGCACACGTTCGAGCCTTTAAACAATAAAATGCATTGTGCTTATAAAAAAATATAGGCCATTTGTTTCGTGTGGATTGCCAGCCGATCAACAGGCTGAAAAGGCGCACGTTTATTATGTTTTTCTGATATAATCAAGGCAATATTACACCGTATTTGAGATGTTTTAGAAACCCAAAAGGTAATATGTATAATTTTTTGTGTTGACATTTTATTTCTATGATAATAGATATCAAGCAATCATATTATACAAATTAATAAATTAATAAAACAATGCTGCTTTTATACAAAAGTGGACTGAGTAACTTCTGGGAGTAAAACATGAGCACAGAATCAAAAGACCTTCTCAATCGTATCAAAAAAAAGGAAGAGAACCGCAAAGACGAAACCATGTCTGTCGATAGCTGGTTAGATGAATGCAAGACCAATCCAGCAGCTTACGAAACAGCCGCCGACCGTTTATTGAAAGCATTAGGCGAGCCAGAAATTGTTAATACACGAGAAGAAAGTCAGCAAACTAGCTTGGTACACGGCGGCAAGAAAATTGCACGTTACGAGCCATTTGCTGACCTGTATGATGCAGAAAACACCATTTCTAAAGTTGCCACGTTTATCAAAAATGGTGGCGACGGTATCCTTGTTCTACGCGGGCCAGTAGGCAGCGGTAAAACAGAAATTGCAACGATCCTTGAAGAGCTTGCTGAAAAGCACCCTATGTACCTGTTGAAGTGTAAAACCTCAGGCAAAATATCACCTTTTAACGATACGCCTACATGCCTATTTTCGGATTCTGATATCGTGAGCGAGCTTGCAAAAGAGTACAACATTCCTAAGCGCTATCTTAAAACACCGCAGTCATCATGGGTCACAAAACGCCTTAAACATCATGACTATGATTTGGATGCAGCATTTGAAGTTGTCAAAGTGTATCCGTCACGTGAAGCACAGCTAGGCGTGGCAAAACTTGACCCAAAAGGCAAAAAAACAGCCGATATTAATGCACTGATTGGTTCTGTTGATATGACTTTACTTGGTGAAGATGATCCCCTTGATCCAACGAAAGTCTTGAGCGCAGGAGATCCTGACGCCTATAAGCCTGGTGCTTTTTCTCAATCTAATGGCGGCGTTTTTCATGCGGCCGAATTCTTCCGTAACGCGCCCGAGCTGATGGATCCTTTCCTAGAAGGCGTCACAACAGGATATTTTGCTGGTGATGGCGGCGTTGGCATTTTGCCGATGAACCAAATTATCGTCGTAACAACAAACGACCCTGTTTGGAAGAATTTTAAGAAATCTGCCGAGAGCGATGCCGCGCGCAACCGTATTGAAGTTGTCGATGTTCCATACACACTTCGTATGAGCGAAGAACTGAAAATTTATCAAAAATTATTACAAGGCAGCAGCTATGCTGATAAACCCGTTGCCCCGGGCACGATGGAGCTAATGGCTGAATTTTCTATTGTGACCAGACTTATGGACGGTAAAGATAATGCATTGGCCTCATATGATAAATTTGTACGTGCTAAAGTTCACAACGGCGAAATTCCAGATGGTGTAAAATCAAAAGTACCTAAGCTTTATGAACTCAAAGAAAAAGCTAGCAACGATCAGGGACTATATGGATTTTCGGTTCGTGATACAGGACGCGTGCTTAAACGAACATTTAATATGCGCGCCAACGAAGGCATAGAAGAAGCCGATACAATTCTTTTGATGGAAGCATTACGTGACTTTATTGCTGCCGCCAATGTCGAAGATATTTCTGATGATGAAAAGAAAAAATATCTAGGATATCTTGATACTTTGGCAGAGCGTAATGCCAAAGATTTAGAAGAAAAAGTGACCAACGCAATTTTGGATGCAGATGACAGTACATGTCAGCGTATGTTCGATGAGTACATGGAATATGCACAAGCATGGCATGATAACTCTGATTTATATAGTGACGGTGGAGAGCCCATTCATGGTGACAAAATCGTTAAATTCCTTGTTGCGTTCGAAAAACGAGCCGGCATCACTAATGGTGATGAATTTAGAAAAAATGCGATCGCAAGTGTTAACTCTGAAATCGCGCGCATTGCCAGAAAAAATTCACGCCTCAATAAAGACGAGCAAGTCGACCCTAATGTTCATTGGACAAGTTATGAGCCGATTGCCAAGGCCATTCGTGCGCAGCATGAAATTGACCAAGAAAGCCGCCGTCATATCTTAAAAGCGAAATCAGATACGGATCTTCGAACTGAAGAAGAGCGTCGCCAATTTAACCGCTTCCATGAAAACATGAAGGCAGATGGTTATACCGACACAATGGTTGCTCGAATCCTACATCACCTGGGCCCATCGGCATCAGTGTCTTAGTGGCAACTTAGTCCCGCAAGAATTAAAGCGTGTAGACAAGCATCATCATAACGACCAAGGAGTAATGCTGTGACTGTAATAAGAGACAGACGCCAAGAAGCCCCTAATGATAAATATGGTACGGATAAAGAGCGATTTCGATTGCGTTATAAGGCGCAAATCAAAAAAGCAATCCAAAATCATGTCAGCGAAAGTAGTATTCAAGACATTGGCACCAAAGGAATCTCTATTCCTATTCCAAAGGAGATGACACACGAGCCTATCTTCCATCACGCCGGCGCACCAGATAGTTTTAGAAAGGTCTTCCCGGGAAATGTTAGCTTTGATGTTGGCGACCGAATTAACAAACCGCCCAGTGGTAGCGGTAAAGGTGATAAAGGTGACCCCTCAGCCGATGCAGAAGATTCCGAAGATTCTTTTATTTGGGTAAGTGAAGAAGAAGTTCTAGATTTACTCTTTGAAGGACGCAGCTTGCCTGATATGACAAAATTAGCTGCCGATCATGTAAAAATCATGACCAGCGAGCCATCAGGCCATACGAACAAGGGCCCTTCTCACCGTATGGATATGGCGATTACCAATAAAAAACGTAAAGAAGAAAGCCTCGTTTTAAGCAAAACATCAGAGCGTCGCATTTTGGCCAATTTAAGTGAGCAATTTAATATTCTTGCTTCCCATGCCATGCCAGAGCTCGACGCGATTGACCTTGATGGAAAGACAAAGTCTGAACGTTTTCAAGAGATTACGAGAGCTACATCGTTCGTCGCCAAAGACATTGATGCACAACAAACCTACAAAGCACAACAACTATGTGACGCTTTAACGCAAAGCGTTACAACACTTAAAACAAATCATACGTCACCCCTACCTGAGAGCAGCGCAAAGCGACTACAGATACTTGAAAATCGTTTAGCCGACCAATTTAAAATCCAACAAAGAAGCAATTCATATCAAGATCAACATCTCACATATGAGTACGACGATGACGTTCCTGTACCCAGTGCAAAAGCTGTTATGTTTTGCTTGATGGACATTTCCGGCTCAATGGGGCAAGAGGAAAAAAATACAGCTAAATCATTCTTTTGGCTCATGAATAAATTTCTCAAAGCACGCTATGATGAAGTTGATATTGTCTATATTTCACATACAACAACTGCAAAAGAAGTCGACGAAGAAACGTTTTTCCACTCAAAGGAAACAGGTGGAACAGTCGTATCTACCTGTATCAAGGAGACACTGTCTGTCATCAAAGAGCGCTACTCCCCGGCCGAATGGAATATCTACAGCGCACAAGCCTCAGATGGGGATAATGTGCAACAAGACAATCCTGTATTAATTGAAAAACTAGAAGACTTATTACCCCTTGTTCAGGCGCATTATTATCTTGAAGTGCATCCAGCCTCAGTCTTAACGGGACCTAGCGATATTTTAGGATTGTACGAGGACTTACAGAAAAAATATCCAGACAAAATGAAAGTTCAAGAAGACCTTAGGTCCCCAGAAGATGCCCTTGAAGCATTTAAGAAATTCTTTCCAGTCAACGGAACACAAGAACCAGTTTCTGCACTCAACGCCTATTTGTAAGCAGAACCGAAGGATATTTTCATGAGTAATACATACATACCACACTACGAACAGCCCGAAGAACAGCAGGCATACTATCAAAAAGTCAAAGATCTTCTCGACCATTATGAAGATGGGTGGGACGTTTTTATCAATGCTCATCGTGATAGGAATTACGATTATGTACTCACACCAAAAGAAGAACATAAAAACAACCCATATATCCCGCAATCTTGGCTAGAGCTTGCAGATTCAGTTATTGCCATTATTGCCAAGGATAAATATGAACTGGATGTCTATGACAATGTCATCGAAATTATTCGCGCAGATCATATGCTTGATGCTTACACAACTGTAGGCCTACCAAATAGTTATCGTCACTGGAGCTTTGGAAAAAAACGCTTGAGTGAAGAAAAAAAATACGATGCAACAAAAGGCCTCGCCTACGAGATTGTGATTAATTCGAATCCTTGCATTTCATATTGTATGGAAGACAACTCACCGTTAATGCAAATGCTTGTGATCGCGCACGCCGCCTATGGGCATAATTCCGTTTTTAAAAACAATCACTTTTTTAAAGACACGACAAGCGCCGATACAATCTTGCAAGAAAATCAGCGTTTGTCTGAGTATGTTTTTGAATGTGAACAAAAATATGGGTGGCAAGAAGTTTCTGAATTATTGGATTGCTGCCATGCGATGCGCTTTGTTTCTTCAACGGGCTCTGCTGCGCGCCGCGTAAAAAGTCAAAAAGAATTACAAGAAGATGAACGTCAAAGAGTTGTAGAAGATCATTTAAATCCGCCAATTAAAAGCGTCTTTAATTTTAACAAAGATACTGCCAATACCCCCCCAGAACAAACGCCATACGAACACGCCGGCGAGGATAATATCCTAAAGTTCATGGCCGACAATGCACCGCATATGCCGGAATGGAAACGCAACATTATGCGAATGGTGTCTAATGTATCGCAGTATTTCAGACCACAAATGCAAACAAAAATTCTGAATGAAGGTATGGCAACATTTACGCATGACGAAATCATGACAACATTGCGCGATATAGGTTTAATTGATTTCGGCATGTATATGGAATACACGCAAATCAATGATGGCGTTTTATACCAACCTGATGCCGTCAGAAAACAAAAAGCACCTGACGGGTCTATTCAAAACGTCATTGTTGGCGCCGAGATGAACCCGTATACTTTGGGCGTTAAGATATTGCGTGAGATCAAACGTATTTGTCAAAACCCTACGGAGGAAGACAAGCGATGGTTTCCTCAATTTGCGGGCGATCCAGATTGGCTTGCTGTTGTGCACCAAGCCGCTTACTCAACCAATGACGAAACCTTTATTGAACAATATTTATCACCACAAGCAATGCGTGATTTAAAAATGTTCCTCCTTACGACGGAATACGAAAATGACTACTACGAAATTTCAGCTGTCCACGCAGGTGATGGCTTTAAGAAGATGCGGAGCCAACTTGCCAAAGATCAACGTTTTCATGAGCAATTACCGCAAATCAAATTACACGACTACCAAGAGACAACGGATCGATGCCTCGTTTTAAGGCATGAAATGCATAATGGTTTAAGCCTTGATTATCAGGACACGACACTTGTCTTGGAAATGATGCATCATCAATGGGGACACCCCGTCGTCATAGAAACCGTTGACGAAAATGGTGCGCTTGTTGATTACAACACATCCATCCCAGATTATGATCACGAAGATTATAAGCCACTACCTCCGCAGACTTTAGAAAACGTATAAGAAAGAGTTTATGTTATGCCACCGACTTTATCGACGAAGCCTTTTTTGCAACAAGTGACCTAGATCTAAAAGACGTACGTGCGATGGTGCAGGATGGTGTAGTAGGCGCAGATTATGACGAATTTAAAAACAAGGGAATCCTTTGCAAAAGATAGGGTGTTTACGATTCTATTTAGACGATCTTGCTTACCTGTTTCTTCTTTGCTAAATGAAAAGCGTAAATTGTCGTCTATAAAAATTTTTCTTCTGGTCTAGATTTGCCAACAATCTCGTATTTATTAAGATCACATTTGATGATTTGGTTGTATTCTAGAAAGCGTTCAAATGACGGACTGTATTTTTCAATATACGGTCCGGCGAGCAGTACATCGGCACTTCCTGTAACAGAATAATAAGCCGCAATACGGTATGAACTTATTCAAAGTGCTTTAGACATTATTGCCGAGTGTCTTCTGGAAAGCAGGTCAACCTGCTTATTACACATTCTTTAGAGATGCAAATATGACCGACAAAATGATCGAAAAATGCTATCAGTTAGATTTATTTGATGAGATTAAGAAAACTGCAACGGCTTAAGGTATTTTGCGCGAAAAAAAGCCTCGCACCTTATTATCGCCTTATTACGGCTGGGCTGAAATCTGGAAAATGGCAGGGGCAGCAGGGTTCGAACCCGCGACCTACGGTTTTGGAGACCGTCGCTCTACCAACTGAGCTATACCCCTTTATATAAATAATATCAATGACTTAAAAGAGATCGATATTTTCAACAAAATTCAAAAAGTGACATATAAGTGACAAAATCTTGAAAAAGGTCACTATCACCTCGGTGAATTACACGTGTTATTACACTAGATTTATGTGTGTTGTAAAGTGCTTAGGAGTTCCATCCTATATATAATTGCGCCTTTCCAAGCCCCACCCAGAAAAACAGGCCGCCCTATAAATACAGCAATAAGCGTGTCTACGTTGATGGTAAAAAATCGAACCTCTTCATAAAAGGCTTCATTGAATCTTCGATATAGTTTAGGTGACTGGCCACACCGCTTAGAAGGGAAATGTTTCTAGCATCCCATTCTGAAGGACTTGATATGACCAGCTCTCTATAAAAATCGGAATTGACGTGCCCCCTATAATTCAGTCCAGTTTTTAGTTAGTAGTTTTTAAGCTATGCAGATATTGGAAAGGATTGAGAAATGGGTAAAGGCATACGCCG
>Ga0256829_1001346_pt1 | contig 20438 bp, 13 predicted proteins | sample 131447metaG_FD_185979 | JGI IMG/M metagenome (GOLD analysis project Ga0256829, IMG submission 185979) | Hydrothermal vent microbial communities from Lau Basin, Pacific Ocean - 131-447 | ecosystem: Environmental > Aquatic > Marine > Hydrothermal vents | place: Pacific Ocean: Lau Basin | collected...
TATTTATTTTACTGCAGAAAACGGAACTGTTACCTCAGACCAAGCCACTACAAATCCCTATCATCCTAACATTACCCTAAGTGGAGCTCCATTTTTAGACATCGATTATTTAACAGGAGTGATCACGGACACGCACTATGACGATCCGGATAGACGTGCCAGACACAGCGTGTTCTTGGCGCGTGCCATGGTTGACATGGGAGTGAATGCTAGAGGTATTGCCTGCGACGAGTTTGCCGCTATTTGTATTGCTCCGGATGGAATAGCGCGGGTGTTTGGGGAGTACCCAACTTTCGATGACAATGTCTATTTCATACATTCCAATTGTAATTTGGAGGTGCCTGGGCCAGAAGTTATAGGCCCTGGTGGGCCGATCACTTGGTATAGAGGTGGAACGGCTTTATATGCCTATAGGGTCAAAGGCACAGAAACGGGCGAAAATACTTTCGATCTGAACGATTGGCAAACAGGCAGTGGCGGTGAGTGGCTAAATTGGAGCATCGATGCGGGTATCTTTAATGAATTTCCCGCTACGGATCCTTCCTGTGATCCATTGGACACAGATGAATTCAGACTAAACAGAATCAGTCTTTACCCAAATCCCGCACAAAGCTACTTTAAGTTGGAAATTCCTGTGGGACTAGGTGCGCAGGTGCAAATATTCAATACCCTAGGGCAACAATTATATCAACGCAACCTTAAGGGCGATTCTACGCTACAGATCAATACCACTAATTGGGCTGCAGGTACTTACATTGTGCGCCTAACGACCACAAGTGGGCAAGTGCTTTTAAGTAAATTGATCAAACAGTAAATCGCTTAGCGTAATTGCGCCTCAAACTTGGACTCAAAGGCTTGCTGCAAACGACTCATGATCTTATCGATCTGCTTGTCTGTTAGGGTTTTGTACTCATCTGCCAAAGTAAAACTCAAGGCATAAGATTTCTTCCCCTTAGGTAAAGACTTTCCAGTGTAAACGTCAAAGAGTTGTACCTCTTTAAGCAGCTTGCGCTCCGTAGCAAAAGCAGTGGCGTGCAAGGCTTCAAAGCTAACTCCCTCGTCCAATAAGAGTGCAAAATCGCGTTTTACCTCTGGGTATTTAGAAATAGCCTTAAAGAGTATCTCTCCGGTTGACAAGGCTTGTAAAACAGCATCCCAGTTGAAATCCGCATAGAAAACAGGACTACTGATAGCAAAATGACTTACGATCTTTGGATGTACAACCCCTAGGCTTACCAGTTCGGTTTCGCCCATTTTAAGGCTGATCCCTTCTGAAAAGACATCGGTAGCGTTGGGTTGTTCGTTGTAATCGGTTAGGCCAAGTCGCTCCAAAATACCACTCACAACTCCTTTTAAATAAAAGAAATCTATCTCGGTGGCTCCGTTGTGGGTCCAGTGGTCCGGATAAACGCTGCCTTCTGCAATGATAGCCAGATGCTTGTGCTCTATGCGATCTTTGCCAACCTGATGGTAGGTCTTACCAAACTCGAACAATTTTATACTGCTGGCCTTGCGATTCTTGTTGTACGCAACAGCCTCCAGGGTAGTGAATAACATGGACTGTCTTAGCACAGACAGATCATTGCTCAACGGGTTCAACATGGCCACATTGTTGGATTCGTCCAAGGTTGCGGTCAAGTTTGTATAATCCGGCTTGGTCAATGAGTTTGCCAACATTTCATTGAATCCTAGTGCTGTCAATTGGTTGGCTATTATATTCTGAATTCTATAATCTTCGATACGCTTGGTCTCGGAGATAGAGGCATTCAGCTTCTTTCCAAAATCAATATTGTTATAACCGTAAACGCGGAGAACCTCCTCAACTACATCCGCCTCGCGAGTCACATCGTTGCGGTAGGCAGGGATTGTCATTCCTATACCAGTTTCGGTCACATTGTTGATCTTAATGTCCAAAGACGTAAGAATGGCTTTAATGGTCTCCCTTGGGATCTCCTGCCCAATAAGGCGTGTAGCATTGTCAAAGTTCAATACTACTTGATGATCTTCTATTTTCTTCGGATAGATATCTACTATATCACTGGTGATCTCACCACCCGCCAATTCTTTGATTAAAATCGCAGCGCGCATCAAGGCGTATTCCGTAATGTTAGGATCTATACCACGCTCAAAGCGGAAAGAGGCGTCGGTATTGAGTCCGTGGCGCTTCGCAGTCTTGCGGATACTCACAGGATCAAAATAGGCCGATTCCAAAAATATCGCCGTGGTCTGCTGGGTCACTCCACTGTCCAATCCGCCGAAAACACCTGCAATACACATCGGTTTCTCTGCATCGCAGATCATCAGATCATCTTCGTGCAGGCTGCGCTCTTCTCCATCTAGGGTAGTGAACTTAGTGCCTGCTTTAAGTGTTTTAACCTCTACAGTAGCTCCATTGATCTTGGCAGCGTCAAAGGCGTGTAGCGGCTGCCCAAGGTCGTGCAGCACATAATTGGTGATATCTACCACATTGTTCTTAGGAGTGAGTCCTATAGCCTTTAAGCGGTTTTGTAACCATTTTGGCGAAGGTCCAACTTTAAGGCCGCTAATGGTGACTCCGCAGTAACGAGGAGCCAGGTCGTTATTGGCCACTTTAACATCGATCTTATTAGATCTGTTGTCCACTCTAAAATTGGTGTTAGAAGGAGTGATCAATTCTATGTTTACCTCTTGCTGTAAGAGTCCGGCTCTTAAGTCGCGAGCGGTTCCCCAATGACTCATGGCATCTGCGCGGTTAGGGGTAAGACCAATTTCGAATACGTGGTCAATTTCTACATCAACCACAGTATTCATAGGTGTTCCTGGGGTGAGAGCTGCGTCTAAGACCATGATACCGTCGTGAGAATCTCCAAGTCCAAGCTCGTCTTCGGCACAGATCATTCCCATGCTCACTTCACCGCGAATCTTTCCTTTTTTGATCTTCCAAGGCTTGCCCTCTGCATCATATAAAGTAGTGCCTACCGTTGCTACAGGCACTTTTTGTCCTTTGTCCACATTGGGTGCTCCGCATACTATCTGCACGGGTTCGTCAGCCCCTATGTCAACTTTGGTAAGTTTTAAGCGGTCGGCGTTCGGATGCTGTCCGCATTCCAAAACATGTCCAACTACTACACCTTCAAGGCCTCCGGGTATAGATTCAAAACGCTCTATACCTTCTATCTCCAAGCCGAGATCTGTAAGTAATGCTCCTGTTTTTTCAGGATCCCAATCGATGTTGATAAACTGTTTTAGCCAGTTGTAAGATATCTTCATGCCCCTATGCGCTATTTAAGCTGCAAAGATAGCATTTACCAGATGAAGTCATAGCGTTTTAGGGGATAGCTGCGGATTTTTCACATTAAAATCCAGAGCAACATCACAAGATTGAATTTTGTAAGTACTTTTACATCTTTCGACCAAGTCTTTATAAATCCTTTCAGATGAGATTGCTATTACTGACATTCCTTTCGTTGCTTTTATATTCCTGCGCTGATGAGGCTCCAACACTTAAAACGGGAGACTGGCGCGTTAACATGGAACTGCAGGATGAGATGTTACTTCCATTTAACATAGAGTTCAAGGCCGATGGCACTGCGGTTATCCGCAATGCTGACGAGCGTATAGCAATCACGGATATTGTTCAAAATGGTGATTCCATACTAATAAAACATCCAGTATTCGCTGGAGAATTCCAAGGTGTATTTACAAACGAGAACGAGGTTGAAGGTGATTTTATCATTGCCAATATGGAAAGATCCATTCCCTTTTCCATGGTCCATGGCGATAGCGAACGCTTTAGAGAAGTAGACCCTGCGCAAGTGCAGCTTGGCGGTACTTGGAAGATCGAGTTTACAGAGAACGATGGCAATACCTATCCGGCACAAGGCGTATTTGAGCAGCAAGGCAATGAACTTACAGGAACTATTCGCACAGAAACAGGAGACTATCGTTATTTAGAAGGTGTGGTCGATGGAGATTCTTTAAAACTCTCCACCTTTGACGGAGCCCACGCATTTTTGTTCACTGCGAAAGCGACCGACAGTACTTTAAATGGCGGCATGTTTTACAGCGGGAATCATTACAAGGCGGCATTTAATGGCAAGCTTGATCCTGGTTATGAACTCGCTGATCCAGATTCCTTGACCTTTTTAAAGCCCGGTTATGAGCGGTTTAACTTTGCTTTTCCCGATGCTGATGGTAAGATCTGGACCTTAGACGATCCGCAGTTCAAAGACAAGGTCGTTGTTGTGCAACTTATGGGAACCTGGTGTCCTAATTGCTTGGACGAGACCAAATATTTTGCAGATTATATAGCTCGCAACCCTGACTCCGAAGTAGAATTCATCGCATTAGCGATAGACTATTCCAAGACCCCGGAACCAGCTTTTAAGGCCATAGACAGGCTTAAGGAACGTATGGGCCTAGAGTATCCGATAGTGTTGGCACAATACGGCACCAATTCTAAAAGTGAGGCCAGCGAAAAACTCCCCATGTTGAATGCGGTATTGAGTTACCCCACCACCATAGTGGTCGATAAAAAAGGCGCTGTTCGTAAAATACACACAGGGTTCAATGGTCCTGCCACAGGCGATAAATACACTGCGTTTGTAACCTCCTTTGAGGCTTTCTTAGCCGAACTACAGGCAGAGGAGTAGGTCTTAACAAAGGTTTGGCTGTTAATTAACAGGGCGCTAACAGGGCTGCGTTGAATCTGCCACTACCTTGTTATCAACTAATTAAACAAAAGCGTCATGTCTAAAATCTTTACCCATCTGGTGTTGGGGCTCACACTCTTATTCATAGGTGCAGCTCAGGCCCAGATCCAAACTCCTCGAGCAGCAAGTCCTCAGGCCAAAGTAAGCCAAACGATCGGTCTCACCGAAATCACTGTAGATTATTCCAGGCCCAGTGTTCGCGGGCGTGAGATCTACGGAACTCCCATTGCTCATTACGGTTTTCAAAATCTAGGCTTCGGCACTTCGGAGGCCGCTCCTTGGCGCGCTGGTGCAAATGAGAACACCAAGATCACCTTTACTCATGACGTGCTAATAGGAGGAGGCAAGGTGCCTGCCGGTACTTATGGGTATTTTATCGCTTTAGAGGAAAACGGCCCGGCCACAGTTATTTTGTCTAGTAACTCATCGGCCTGGGGAAGTTTCTTTTATAAACCAAGTGAGGATATTGCTCGAGTTCGAGTAACCCCAGAGACCATAGATCACCAAGAGACCTTGGTCTTTGAATTTGATGAGATTACCGCGAATTCTACGGTATTGACCCTTAAATGGGAAGAGCTGGCTTTTCCTTTAAAGATAGATGTTCCTGTTGCTGAGGTGGTCCTGGCAGAAGCCCGCAAGGCCATGCAAGATCAACCGGGCTTCAACAGACAGACCTGGGAGCAGGCTGCTGCTTATGCCCTGCAGAACAATACTGCTTTGGAAGAAGCTTTGAGTTGGATAGACAATGCCATAGCAGGTAAGTTCTACAGCCAGAAGACCTATGTAAATCTCAGTACCAAAGCACAGCTTTTAAAGGCCTTAGGCCGCTCCGAAGAAGCCGATGCCATCATGGCGGAAGCCTTAGACCTCGCCACAGTATTAGAAATGCATCAATACGGACGTCAGCTAATTGCTTCAGGTCAGGTAGATAAGGCTATGGCGGTCTTTAAGCGAAACGCTAAGCAAAACCCTGATACTTGGCCGGTGCATTATGGTCTAGCTCGTGGATATTCCGCTCAAGGAGATTATAAGCAAGCGGCGAAACACCTAGAAAAAGCCTTGGCCAATGCTCCAAATGCGGCGAGTAAAGCTAGAGTGGCTGCCAATCTTGAAAAACTAAAGAACAATCAAGATATCAATTAATTTCTCTCTCTTCATACTTCTGAAAAACGCTTGTGAGCTTTGGTTAACAGGCGTTTTTTATGAAATGAAATTCCAGATGTTGCCGTATTTTGCCAATTCGATATAGGTGCGCCTTACGGCTTCGTTCTGCGGATGCTCTAGGTTGGGGTCCTCCTTAAGCAGGGCAATAGCGTAACTGCGAGCCAAACTCAATATATCGCGATCTCGGACCACATCGGCAATGCGAAGGTTTAAAACCCCGCTTTGTTGAGTTCCCATAAGATCTCCAGGTCCGCGTAGCTTGAGGTCAACTTCGGCAATCTCGAAACCGTCGTTGGTGGCACACATGGTCTCTAAACGGGTTTTAGCTTCCTTAGACACCTTTTTTCCTGTCATGAGTATACAAAAGGACTGGTCGGCACCGCGTCCCACCCGTCCACGCAATTGATGCAACTGAGAAAGTCCAAAGCGCTCTGCACTTTCAATGACCATAACAGAAGCATTAGGAACATTTACACCAACTTCGATTACAGTGGTGGCCACCATGATTTGAGTTTCTCCTTTTACAAAGCGTTCCATTTCGTAATCCTTGTCGGCTGGTTTCATCTTTCCATGAACAATGGAGATCTGAAATTCCGGCATAGGGAAGGAGCGTGAAATAGACTCGTAACCGTCCATCAAATCTTTGTAGTCTAAAGCCTCGCTTTCTTGTATCAAAGGGTACACAATATAGACCTGTCTTCCGAGCCTGATTTGGTCCTTTAAAAAGGCAAACATTTTAAGTCGATTTGCGTCGCTTCTCAGGACGGTTTTTACAGGCTTTCTTCCGGGGGGTAATTCGTCTATCACAGAGAGGTCCAGATCGCCGTATAAACTCATGGCTAAAGTTCTCGGAATTGGAGTTGCTGTCATTACCAAAATGTGTGGAGGGCGTTCATTTTTTTTCCAGAGCTGAGCGCGTTGTGCCACTCCAAAACGATGCTGCTCGTCTATAACAGCCAAGCCTAAATTCTTAAAAACAACCTTCTTTTCTAAGAGTGCATGGGTGCCGATTAAGAGGTCTAATTCGCCATTTTCGAGTTTTTCGTGAATTTCCCTCCTAGTTGAAGTATTAGTTGACCCAGTAAGTAAATAAACACTGATATTCAATTTTTTACACCAAGGCAATAATCCATTATAGTGTTGGGCTGACAAAATTTCAGTCGGCGCCATTAAACAAGCCTGAAAACCGTTGTCAAGCCCTATTAACATTGACATGAACGCAACTATGGTCTTTCCTGAACCCACATCTCCTTGCAAAAGTCGGTTCATTTGGGCATTGCTCCCCATATCGTTGCGAATTTCTTTGATCACTCGTTTTTGCGCGTCGGTCAATTCAAAGGGTAAATGTTCGTTGAAGAAGGTGTTGAAATATTCCCCTACTCGTGTGAATGGATAACCTTTGATTTTTTGTTTGCGTTGAAAATTCTTGCGAATAAGTTGCAACTGTATGTAGAATAATTCCTCGAATTTTAAGCGGTATTGTGCCGCTGCCAAGACGGCCTGATTCTTGGGAAAATGAACCGCAAAAAGAGCTTGTTTTTTGGTGGGTAATTTGAGCTGTTCTAAGAGGGCTTTTGGAAGGCTTTCTTGGAACTCATTTTTAGCTCCTAAAAAGAGCTGTTCAACCATGCTAATTACAGCTCGATTTGTCACCCCTTTTGCCGCCAATTTTTCGGTCGAAGGATAAACCGCTTGCATGCCGGAACGGAGCTTTTTTTCATGCTCAGATTGTAATTCCAACTCTGGATGCGGCATGGAAAACTGCTGTTGAAATTTATTGATCCGGCCAAAGGCGACATACTTTTTTCCGAGCTTGAGTCGTTCCTTCATCCACTTTTGTCCTCGAAACCATACCATTTTCATACTCCCGGTTTCGTCTTCAAAAGTCGCTTCGAGTCGATTGCCTTTTTTCTGTTGAACTGTTTTTAGGTGGGTAATCATCCCCACCACTTGTACTTCCGCGCCAGTGTCGCGCAACTCATTGATCTTTAAATATTGGGTGCGATCTATGTATTTACGCGGAAATAAGTGTAAAAGATCTTGATAGGTGTGTATACCGAGTTCAGAACGCAGCACATCGGCCCGATTGGGGCCAACACCCTTAAGATAGGCGATAGGTGTTTGCAGATAATTCGCGTTCATAGTTTAAAAATAATCGATTCACCCGCCACAGCCTACCATTGTTAAAAAGTTCATGGGATTGTTAATGTTTGTATTAACAGATTTATAAATTGTGGGTATTTGCCTTATTTTGTGCGTATGAAATATTGGTTTTACTGTATTTTCTTTGTTGGATGGATTTATGCTTATGGTCAGCAAGAGCGGAATTTTGATGTCAATCAGATTGCTGCAATCATTACACCTGATTTTCAGGAAAAGTCAATAGCCGCAGCATATACTGCAGACTTTGAAATTTTGAAACCTACGACCAAAGTTTATTTGGATGCTCGTATAGATACCTTGTATGATGCCGGTGTTTTTCAAATAGAAGACAAACGAATGATCGAGGGAGCATCGGTTGTGCTTGAAGATGATAAAGTCATAATTTCCGGTGATTTCAAGCCAGATCAAAATCTAACAGTAAGCTTCAAATATAAAGTTAAACCTAAACAAACGCTTTACTTTTTTGGAGATCAGATGTGGACCCAAGGTCAAGGAAAGTATACGAGTTATTGGTTGCCGAGTATTGATGACATGACCGATAAGATCGAATTCGATTTGTCAATACCATTACCCGCTGACTATGTCGCCATATCAAACGGTGTATTAACTGATAAAGAAGATGATGAAAGTATTTCTCACTGGCACTTTGATATGGAAAATCCTATGTCGAGTTATTTGGTCATGATCGCTGTTGGAAAGTATGACAAACAACAACTGAATTCAAGTTCTGGTATTCCTTTAGAGAATTATTATTTAAAAGGCGATGAAGCCTATGTAGAACCAACCTACCGCTACACTAAAGAGATCTTTGATTTTCTGGAACGCAAGATAGGCGTGCCTTATCCTTGGCCCAACTACAAGCAAGTACCTGTGCGCGATTTTCTTTACGCCGGCATGGAGAACACTACAGCGACGGTCTTTTCGTCGGCCTTTGTGGTGGATAGTATTGGCTTTAATGACAAGAATTACGTGAACGTAAATGCGCATGAGTTGGCGCATCAATGGTTCGGAAATTACGTCACAGAGGTTTCTGCGGCAGATCATTGGCTGCACGAAGGATTTGCAAGTTATTACGCTTTGCTGGCCGAACGGGAACTCTATGGAGATGATTATTACTACTGGAAGCTCTTCAACACGGCGGAACAACTCCGCAGCAGAAGTGACAGCGGAAAAGGGGAGGCCTTGTCCAACCCAAAGGCGAGTTCGCTCACTTTTTATGAGAAGGGTACCTGGGCTTTAATTGCTTTGGATGAGTTGCTGGGTACTTTTGATTTTGATCGAGCGATCAAAGCTTATTTGGAGCGTTACGCTTTTAATAATGCGACCTTAGACGATTTCTTTGCAGTAGTTGCCCAGGTGACCGGCAAGGATATGACGGAGTTTCGCAAGCAGTGGATAGACCAAAGTTCATTCAAGTCTGCTTGGGTCTTAGATTATTTAACGCAGTCCGAATTTATAAAATCGTACTTGAGCTTAGAAGCACTGCGGAAGGAGCCACTCGATGCCAAACAAAGTGCCTTAGCGGCAGCCATTGGTAGTTCCAATGATTATTTGGGGCAAGAGGCTGTCTTTCAACTATCAGAGGAGCCTATGAATTTAAGTTTGCCACTATATACAGCAGCTTTAGCCGATGAGCAGCTTTTGGTTAGACAAGCTGTAGCCCAAAGTCTAAATAGTATTCCTTTGGCTATTAAAAGCGATTTTGAGGCGCTGTTAGGTGATGAATCTTATGTGACTCAAGAAATGGCCTTGTACAGGCTTTGGAGCAGCTTCCCACAAGATCGATCTAAATATCTGGACCGAATGGCCTCCGCCCTAGGCTTTAAGGAAAAGAACATAAGACAGCTTTGGCTCACCTTGGCCATTGTGACTCCAAATTACAAGCAAGATCAGAAACGGGAATTCATCAAGGAACTGATGAGCTATGCGACAGCGAATTACAGTTTTGAGACAAGGGAGTTGGCCTTGAACTATCTCACGGAGATCCAATTTGTAAACGAATCGGTGCTGTTGTCCTTGGTAGACGCTTGTGTACACCCCAATTGGCGATTCCGCAGTGGTGCCAGAGAATTGCTGAAAAGACAAATGGATAATCCATTGTCTGTCTCGACCTTGAAAGAAATTTTACCCGCTTTGCCACTAAAGCAGCAACAGTACCTCCGCAGTGTACTAGAATAATTCCGCTACCTCTTTTCTAATGTAAGCGAGCGCCTTTTGAGAAGGGGTAACATCGTCCATAAAGTTGGTCAACAAATACTGACGCAAATTGTCTGGAGATCCGTCTTTTTCGTGCATCACACCTTGACGGATCACGTGAATGGTCGCATTCTTGGCTGCGTTGATCAAATTCCAGCACTCTTGAGAGACATAGATCTGCTGAGAGATGTTGTGGTCGAACTCCTGTTCAATATTTCGGATCAATAGGCTCTCGTAGTTCTCCAGGCTATTTCCAACGGGTTTAACGCGCGTAAGGAGTCGATTGGGGTCTATGCGCTCCAAAAACAAGGTCAAGCGTTCGTAGGCTTGTAAACGCATGGGAATGGTGTTCTTCTGCGCTTCTTGCTGGATCAGATAACGACGGCGACCTTCTTCGTTAGCCGTGTGACCTTTGAAAAAGTAATAAGCGACAATTCCAACCAAGATGGCCGGAAGTAAGTAGGCAACATAACCTAATACCTGTTCGATTTCCATAGTTCTAGTTTGATGTTTGGTAGCTTCCTCCCAAATGTATGCATTCTTTCAATTTCTGCATACCTTCAAAAGGTACGGGTTGTTTTTTGTATTTAAAGGTAGAACGCATGTCTTGCGACAAATGCTTATCGTCCATGTTCATTTCTACGTCTGCCATAGTGAATTGACAGGGGTGTTCGTAACCTGCGGCATGGGTGATCTCTACAAGTTCTTTTCTGAAGGTTTTAAAGTACTGATTCAATCGGTCCGATTTAAGCGGAATATCAATTCCGTTCTGCAACCATTTGGACTGCGTGGCCACACCAGCCGGACAGCGATTGGTGTGACAGATCTGTGCCTGGATGCAGCCAATGCTCATCATGGCCTCTCGGGCAACGTTTATCACATCTACGCCCAAGGCAAAGGCCATGGCTCCTTTGGCCGGGAAACCCAGTTTACCACTCCCCACAAAGACAATTCTGTCTGTGAGTCCATGGTTCTGAAATAGTTTGTAGAGATCTGCAAAACCGTATACCCACGGTAGTGATACGTGATCGGCAAAACTCGGGGGTGCCGCACCGGTTCCGCCTTCACCACCGTCTACACTAATAAAGTCAGGGCCTGTTCCGCGTTGTTTCATTTCTAGGGCTAACTCTTCCCATTGATCCAACTTTCCAATAGCGGCTTTGATCCCGACAGGAAGCCCGGTATTTTCTGCAATATCTTCTATAAAATCTAGAAGTTCGGGAACTGTTGAAAAGGCGGAGTGTGTAGGTGGAGATAGTACATCTTTACCCACTTCAACCCCGCGTATCGCAGCGATCTCTTTGGTGATCTTCTTCCCGGGTAGTACGCCCCCTTTTCCGGGTTTAGCCCCTTGGGAGAGTTTTACCTCTATGGCCCGAATCTGCGGATTATCTGCCACCAATTGTCTCATTTTTTCCATGGAGAAGGTACCGTCCGGGTTGCGAACTCCAAAGTAGCCGGTGCCAAAATGAAAGACCACATCGGCCCCTTTCTGATGATAGGGGGAAAGGCCGCCCTCGCCGGTATTGTGATAAGCTTGGGCCTTTGCAGCGCCAATATTCAATGATTCGATAGCCTTGGCAGAAAGCGATCCAAAGCTCATGGCGCTGATATTAATAATGGAGGCAGGTCTGTACGGTCGCTTGCGCTTGTTGTGTTGTCCCATTACCTTGGCGCAGGGCAAAAAGCATTTGTCTAGCGTGTTCGGATGATCTGAACTGAGTTTGTAGGGTATCATTGCATTGTTGATAAATACATGCTGATACTGGTAAATGTCTCTATCGGTTCCGAAGCCTTCGTAATTGTTCTCTTTTTTGGCTGAGGCGTAGATCCAACCGCGCTCAATGCGATTAAAGGGCAGCTCTTCTCTGTTGTTGGCTACCAAATACTGGCGCAGTTCTGGGCCAATACTTTCCAGCATATAACGAATATGCCCAACAATGGGGAAGTTGTGACTTATGGTGTGTTTGCGTTGGAATATATCGCGCAGCGCAATAAAACCGAACACGACAAGCAGCCATGCCCACCAAGGGATTCCACCTAAAAAGTCCAAAATTGCATCCATGGTTTAGTTGTTCAGATAATCCATGCTGAGTTGAATAAATGCTTTCACTCCTAAAAGCATTCCGGATTCGTCGATCTTAAAATCAGGCGTGTGATGCGGAAATGCTTCGGCCCCGCCTGGAGCCCGTCCGCCCAAAAAGAAATACAATCCAGGAACCTCTTGTGCAAAGAACGAGAAGTCTTCGGCTCCGGTAACAGCTTTGGTCTCAACAACCTTAGAAGCTCCTGCAGCTGCTTGCAATGAAGGCAGCATCTGAGCCGTTAAAGCCGGATCGTTATACGTGATGGGGTAACCTCTGGCGATCTGAATACTCGCTTCTGCACGATAAGCTGCAGCAATGGCAGGTACCATTTCTTCCATACGCTTATTGATATAAGCCTGCATGTTCTTGTCTAAGGTTCTGAGCGTTCCGACAATTTGAACCTCTTCTGGGATGATATTACTGCGGACTCCGCCCGTGATCTTTCCAATTGATAGTACGGCGGCCTCTTGCGTAAGTGGAGATTCTCTAGAAATGATTGTCTGTAAACCATCGATGATCTTAACAGCAGCCATGATCGGGTCCACACCGCCCCAAGGTTGAGAACCGTGTGTTTGCTTGCCTTTTACGGTAATTTCAAAGCTTTGTGATGCCGCCATAATACCTCCTGGTTTGTAAGTGATTAGGCCAACGGGTTGTTGCGAAGAGATGTGTAAACCAAAGATAGCATCTACATCTGGATTCTTCAGTACGCCTTCTTTTACCATGAGTTCTGCACCACCTTCTTCTCCTGGAGGAGCGCCTTCTTCTGCAGGTTGAAAGATAAACTTAATGGTTCCCGCAAAGTCGTTGTTCTTACTTAAGACCTCTGCAACACCCATTAAGATAGCGATGTGCGTATCGTGGCCACAGGCGTGCATAACTCCCGTCTCAACACCTCTAAAGGTGGTGGTAACAGTACTTTTAAAGTCTAGGTCGTTGCGCTCGGTAACGGGGAGAGCGTCTATATCTGCGCGTAAAGCCAAGACCTTCCCAGGGCGATTTCCTTTCAGGATACCGACCACACCTGTTAAAGCAATGTCTGTTTGAACCTCCATTCCAAGAGATTTCAAGTGTGCCGCGATCTTCTTTGCAGTGTTGTATTCCCTATTGGATAGCTCCGGATTCTGATGGAAGTAGCGCCTCCATTCGATCACTTTGGATTCAATATTGGCAATATCAGCATCCATATTGGCCTGTCCAATAACGGGTAGGGTAGCGATCGCTGCGATGGCTACAAGAATTAATTTACGCATCTTATGGTGTGTTTAAATAGTCAACAGTTAATTGTAAAAAGGCCTTAACGCCTAGGAGTAAGCCTGAATCATCAATTTTAAAATCAGGTGTATGGTGTGGGAAGGCCTCGGTGTTTCCAGGAGTCATTCCGCCTAAAAAGAAATAAAAACCAGGCACCTCTTCTTGATAAAAAGAAAAATCTTCTCCTCCTGTGGTCGCCTTTACCAGCTCTACTTGATCTGCTCCGGCCACTGCTTGTAAACTTGGTAGCACTTGATTGGTCAAGGCCAGATCGTTAAAGGTGATAGAAGTGAAGTTCTGAAACTCGATACTCGCTGTTCCGCCGTAGGCTTTGGCAATGGTTTCTGTCATTTCTGTCATGCGGCGCACTATCAAGGCTTTCATGTCTGGGTCAAGGGTGCGGACAGTACCAATCATTTCTGCGGATTCTGGAATGATATTAAAGCGAACGCCGGCTGTTATTTTACCTACGGAGATCACCGCTGCCTCATCGATTAGGCGCGACTCTCTACTGATAATACTTTGGTAGCCATCTACGATCTTGGCTGCAATATAGATAGGGTCAACACCGCTCCAAGGCTGTGAGCCATGGGTCTGTTTTCCATTGACCTTTACCACGAAGCGTTCTACCGCAGCCATGGTGCCGCCCGGTTTGTATCTAATGGTGCCCACAGGAGTAGCCGAATTGATGTGCAACCCAAAAATGGCATCCACATCCGGATTTTTTAGTACACCTTCTTTGATCAAGAGTTTGGCACCACCTTCTTCTCCCGGAGGAGGGCCTTCTTCGGCAGGTTGAAAAATAAATTTTACCGTTCCTTTAAGCAGATCTTTATTGGCTGCTAAAACCTCTGCCACCCCCATGAGTATGGCTGTGTGTGTGTCGTGGCCGCAAGCGTGCATAACCCCTGTCTCTGTGCCTAAAAAGGTAGTGGTAACTGTACTCTTAAAAGCAAGATCGTTGCGTTCGGTAACGGGAAGGGCATCAATATCAGCGCGTAAAGCAATTACTTTTCCGGGTTGATCTCCTCTGAGAATACCTATAACACCAGTTTTACCGACCCCTGTTTGAACTTCCAGACCAAGACTTTTTAAATGGGCCGCGATCTTAGCGGCTGTTTTGAATTCTCGGTTGCTGAGCTCTGGATTCTGATGGATCTCTCTGCGCCATTGGATCACTTTACTTTCAATGGATGCGGCATCTAGCATGAGTTTTTCGTTCACTTCTTGCGCCTGAGACCAGCCGAGGGTCATAAAGGCTAAAACAAGACAAAGGTGTCGGTACATATTTTAATTGAAATTTATTATGGTATAACCTTCTTGTTGGAGCTGGATCATGGCAGTCATGGTAGACAATGCCATTTTAACGCCCGGAATACGACGTGAATCACTGAGGTTTCTGCTTCCTGCAGATTGTCCGCAGAGAATAATATCCACATCGGCAGCTTGCAAGGATTGGATAAGTCCTAGATTCGGATTGTCCACGCCGAACTTCTCCTTGTAGAATTGATTCTTAAGCAAACTGTAGCTTGCATTCCCGTGAAATACAGCCGCAACTTCTAACTGAGACCTGTCTTTACCGGCGGCGACATGCATATTGAGAAAACGGGCAACAGTATTTATGTAAGCGCTTAATTGCTCCGGATCATCTGGAGCTGCACTAAGATCGAATAAGACCTTAAAAGTATCCGCAGTGTTCAAAGGGATGTCTAGTTTAGGTACCTCAAAAGTTGCTCCGTAGTTTTCGATCACTGTACCCTGAACACGAGCGTTCTGGGAGTAACAAATAAGCGAACTGAACAAGAAAGCGGTAAGTAGTAATTTCATTGTTGTAATTAGGTTTTTAAATATACGCATATTCAAGAACTACCAAAAGCACGACAAGAAGCAATAAAAGAGTCGGGAATTCTACACTTTACTGTTCATAAATATTGAGCTTTTGAACCAAATTTCTGCCCTTAAATGTCTATTTTCACGACTCTGAAATCGAGACTTCCAAAGCGAGCATTTTGCAAGATTTTTTAAATGAATTGAACGAGGCACAACGGGCTCCCGTACTGCAAAAGGACGGGGCTATGATCGTTATTGCCGGTGCCGGTTCGGGCAAGACCCGAGTATTGACCTTTCGCATTGCCTATTTGATGCAGCAAGGGGTAGACCCTTTCAACATATTAGCGCTAACCTTTACCAACAAGGCAGCACGAGAGATGAAATCGCGTATTGCCAAAATTGTAGGGGCAAGTGAGGCTAAAAATCTCTGGATGGGAACCTTTCACTCCATCTTTGCAAAGATCCTGCGCTTTGAAGCAGACAAGTTGGGGTATCCGTCTAATTTTACCATTTACGACACCCAAGATTCCCAGAGCGTGATCCGAAGCATCATTAAAGAGATGCAACTCGACAAGGATATCTACAAATACAAGCAGGTCTATAATCGTATCAGCAGTTATAAGAACAGCCTGATCACAGTTAAGGCTTACTTCCAGAATCCGGAGTTACAAGAAGCAGATGCCATGGCAAAAATGCCTCGTCTAGGAGAGATATACAAAGCATATGTTGATAAGTGCTTTAAGGCTGGAGCCATGGATTTTGACGATCTGTTATTGCGTACCAACGAACTGCTTACGCGCTTTCCGGAAGTGCTTGCCAAATATCAAGACAGGTTCAGATATATTTTGGTAGATGAGTATCAAGATACCAACCACAGCCAGTATTTGATCGTTAGGGCGCTGTCAGATCGTTTTCAAAATATTTGTGTGGTAGGAGATGATGCGCAGAGTATCTACGCCTTTAGAGGGGCAAACATCAACAATATTCTCAACTTCCAAAAAGACTATGACGATGTCAAGGTTTACCGTTTGGAACAGAATTACCGCTCTACCAAGAATATCGTAGAAGCTGCGAACAGCATTATTGATAAGAACAAGACCAAGCTCGAAAAGACCGTGTGGACAGCCAATGAGGACGGCCCAAAGATCAAGGTCAACCGAACCATGACAGATGGTGATGAAGGACGTTTTGTGGCGAGTTCCATTTTTGAGAACAAGATGCAGCAGCAACTCGCCAATAGAGATTTTGCAATCCTCTATCGTACCAACGCCCAATCACGTGCTATGGAAGACGCCTTGCGTAAAAAGGACATTCCCTACCGCATTTACGGCGGGCTGAGTTTTTATCAGCGTAAAGAGATCAAGGATGTATTGGCCTATTTGCGTCTCATCCTGAATCCGAAGGATGAAGAATCCCTTAAGCGGGTTATCAACTATCCGGCTCGTGGAATAGGGCAGACCACCATTGATCGTCTTATTGTGGCGGCCAATCACTACAACCGTTCCATGTTCGAAGTGATGGAGAACATCGAAAAGTTGGAACTGAAGATCAACAGAGGTACCCAGCAAAAGCTCTTGGATTTCTGTACCATGATCCGCAGTTTTCAGGTTTTAAATGAGTCCTATGACGCCTTTCAGATCACCGAGCATGTCACTAAAAAGACCGGACTTGTTCAGGAACTTAAAAAAGACGGCACTCCAGAAGGTATTGCTCGAATTGAGAATGTGGAGGAGCTGCTTAACGGTATCCGTGATTTTGTGGAAGAACAAAAGGAATTGGCAGACGCCACTGGGTCACTTAACGAATTCTTAGAAGATGTTGCCTTGGCTACGGATCTTGATCAAGACACTTCAAATGAAGACAGAGTGTCTTTAATGACGGTTCACTTAGCCAAAGGACTTGAGTTTCCTTACGTCTATATTGTTGGGATGGAAGAGGAGTTGTTCCCTAGTGGGATGAGCATGAATACGCGTGCCGAGCTTGAAGAAGAACGCCGCTTGTTCTATGTCGCTGTAACCCGTGCAGAGAAACAAGCCTTTTTGACCTACACCCAATCGCGCTATCGATGGGGTAAACTCATCGATGCGGAACCCAGTCGCTTTATAGAAGAGATAGACGATCAGTATTTGGAATACCTAACGCCCATAACCGAGCACAGGTACAAACCACTGATCGACGCTGATATTTTTGGGGAAGTTGATAAAAGTAAGCTCCGACTTAGAAAACCTACAGCAGGGTCGCCTCCTAAAGGGCCATCGCAAGAACAGTTGGAAAAATTACGAAGATTAAAACCGGTGAGCAGAGCCACCGCAAACCCCGGAACGCACCTTAGCGCGTCCGAGGTTCAAGTGGGTTCTTTAGTGGAACATATTAAGTTTGGCAAAGGTGAGGTCCTAAAACTCGAAGGAGTAGGAGGAGACACCAAGGCCGAGATACGATTTGAGCACGGCGGACTCAAAAAGCTTTTACTGCGATTTGCGAAGCTCAAGCTTTTGTCCTAATGCAGATATAGGGCAAACAATTATCTTAGAAAAAGGCTGACATACTCTTCGATCTGGTCGTACGCTTCGTTCCATTGCGTATCGTTCCAGCTGTTGGAATGTCCGGCATCAAATTCCTTGAATCGCATCTTAATACCTGCATCTTCTAAAGCACTGGAATAATTGACACCGTTACTCATTGGTACCTTTTTGTCATCCTGGCCGTAGATCAGCAGGCGCGGTGAAGTAAATATATTGATATTGTGTAATGGGCTTAAAGACTCAAGAGGATCCTCACTATAAGCTGTAGGATCTACAAGAAGTCCCAATAATTCTTCGAAGTTATCGGCTCTGTTGAGGTAAGGATCGGTAAAATCCGTAGGGCCAGCAATGCTAGTCACAAACTTCACTTTGTTGTCTGTGTCGAAAACACTATCGTACATAAGACCTATGTGACCTCCGGCGCTACGACCTACAATACCAAACTCTGGCAAGATCTGAAAACTGTCCGAAAGCATGCTGACATGATCGATCACCTTACCGACATCCAAAAACTGTGTTGGAAAGGCAAAATTCTCGGCATCTGCCAAGGTGTAATTCATATTAACGATAGCAACATCGGGCATACGCTCCAAAAGGGTAGCTACCATATCGTTTAGGTTGATCTTGTCGCCGTTGATCCAGCCTCCACCGTGGAGTAAGATAACTACTCTAGTTTTTCTGTGATCTCGGTTAACAGGTAAATAGATGTCGTAAGTCTGATGTTCACCAGTTCCATAACTGATATCAGAAAATACAACAGAACGTCCGGCAAAATCATCCATTTGGGAGATGGATTTTGGGTTTAATTCTTCGTATCCTTCAAAGCCAGAATTTAAAGGAGAATACCCAGTTAAAATAAAAATCGCGGTTAGAACAAACAGGATGAGATTTTTAGGGTGTGACATAAGTATGTTGTTCTAATGATTAGGGACTCTAAACTAGTCATATTGTAATAAAAATACGACAAACAACATAAAAAATCGTTGAAATGCTTAAAATATTAACAAATCAAAAAAATCCTGTTAAATAATTATGGGTTAACCGCAAGGTACTGCGAGATATAACTTATTAGCTGCGTTTGTAGGTTCTCGTAGTTGGCCTGACTCCAGTCGTCTCCATGGCCTCCTTCGTAGATCGTGAAGCTGTGAGAAATGTTCGCATTGGCCAATGCGGCTTCTAAATTTAAACCATTGGTTATGGGTACTAAGGGATCTGTATTTCCGTAGAACATAATGGTAGGAGCACTCGTACTGTTAACTTGATAGACCGGACTCGTGACTTCTGCATAATTGGTATCACTGGCGTAAGCAGACTCGTCTGTCAAGGCGGCGAGTAAGAACTGGAATTCCGGATTCTCACTGTAGAAGGGATCTGTAAAATCTGTGGGGCCGACAATACTGCAGACCATTTTGATCAGATCCTCATTGTCGTATACATAGTCGGTCATTAAGGAGATATGGGCTCCAGCACTTACACCAATCAAACCAAACTCTGGCAATACCTCAAGCTCACTGGCTTGTTCTTTAACCTGATTCAATGCCGCCTTTAGATCTAAGAATTGATTGGGAAAGGCAGGAGTAGTGGCATCGGCGAGTACGTAGTTTAGATTCATGATTGCATACTGCGGCAATTCACTTTGGATCCAACTTATATAAGGAGTCATATCTTGCTTGTCACCGGAAGCCCATCCGCCTCCGTGGACCAATACCAGCACTTTTGTTTTTGTGCTGTTGCGTCCCGCAGGCAAATAGAGGTCGTATACTTGCTTCGGATCTGAACCGTAAGAGACATCTGTTTGGATCACAGCGGCTAAGGGCACAGTTGTGTCAGTTTGCTCCTGCATGTCAGTGTCTTGTGGTTGTTCGTCAGAAGAACAGCCCAAGGTCAGCATGAACCCAAAGAAAACCCAAATAAAAAAGTGCGATCGCAACATCTTGTTCCTAGCAATTTAGATGACCTTTTAGAATCACCGTTTAATTAAAGACGCCCGATTTAAGAATTTATTACAGTTTGTTTAAGATTTTTTTTAGTTGGCTGCGGAATTTTTTTGTGCTAACTTTAAATAAATGCTTGGATCATGGCGACATTTCTTAAGATTTATCCAGAAAATCCGAATCCGAAACAGGTTTCAAAGGCCGTAGAGATCATTCGCAATGGCGGCCTAGTGATCTACCCTTCGGATACGGTCTATGCCTTAGGTTGTGATATAAACAACAAGGCTGCCTTAGAAAAGGTGGCCAGACTAAAAGGCCTTAAACTAGAGAAAGCCAATTTCTCTTTTGTTTGTAAGGATCTGAGTCATCTGTCTGATTTTGTCAAACAGATAGACAACAGCACCTTTAAGATCTTGAAGCGCTCCTTGCCGGGCCCTTATACCTTTATATTACCTGCAGGTAATAATTTGCCCACGGCTTTCAGGAAAAAGAAAGAGGTAGGGATACGCGTTCCTGATAATGCTATTGTTCAGGCTATAGTGGATCAGCTTGGGCATCCAATTATTTCTACTTCTATACGCGACGAGGATGAGATCA
>Ga0256829_1001347_pt1 | contig 20435 bp, 17 predicted proteins | sample 131447metaG_FD_185979 | JGI IMG/M metagenome (GOLD analysis project Ga0256829, IMG submission 185979) | Hydrothermal vent microbial communities from Lau Basin, Pacific Ocean - 131-447 | ecosystem: Environmental > Aquatic > Marine > Hydrothermal vents | place: Pacific Ocean: Lau Basin | collected...
AGGGCGTTTGCCTTGATCTCGTTCACCACCACAGCCAAACACCACCGTTAAGGGCGGGTTGTTTGCGCTTAAATGCTGCCTAAATGCCAAGAGTGCTTGGCGTAAACCGTCAGGCGTATGGGCATAATCCACCACGACTTGTGGTTGTGTCACACAGGCTTGTTGATTGACTCTTTGCATCCGTCCGGTGACCGGCTGTAAATTTGACAAAGAGGAAACGGCCACCTGAAAATCACTGTCCAAACTGAGTACACTGCCCAATGCACACAAAACATTCTCTGCATTAAAGCGCCCCAACAAGGAGACCTGGCAAGGCACACACTGTTGCTTAAAGACAACTGAACCCTGCAAGCCATTCGGTTCAAATTGCCACCCTTTGCAATGCAGCATGGCCGTGCGATTCAATCCATAACTCAAACAGTCCACATTGGGCAAACTTTCAGCCAAAGAGATGAGGCTCTGACCCAGCTCATCTTCACTATTGACCACCCAGCATACTTGAGACTGTGAGGCAGCGACCTGTTCAAAAAATTGCTTTTTGGTTTGACGATAGGCCGCTTCACTGCCATGAAAATCGAGATGATCACGCGTGACTTGAGTCAGCGCCTGCACTGCAAACTGCACACGGTCAATTCGCCCTAATGCCACCGCATGCGAAGAAACCTCCATCACCACCGCTTTTGCCCCCGCCAGCGCAAAGTGCGCCAACTGACGATGTACTGTCACGACCTCAGGCGTCGTATTAGGGGAAGGCTTCAGATCCGATATAAAACCCAATCCCAAGGTCCCGATCAATGCCGTCTGAATCCCTTGGGCTTCCAGAAGCTGAGCGGTGTAAAAAGCGGTAGAGGTTTTGCCATTGGTTCCGGTAATGCCAATCGCCTGAAGCTGCTTAGAGGGTGAATCATAAAACCAATCCGCCAATTCTGCTAAAAGCGCCTCCAAATTAGGCACTTCAATCACCCCAACCCCTTGCTGTCGAAGAGATTCAATTTTATTTAAAATCTCCGCATCCTCAGTTTGAGGTGTCAATACCGCTACCACAGGCGTGTCTGCAGAAATATAGTTCAATCCATGCGCATGCAGCCCAGGCAAAGCGATAAAAAGCGTCTGCTCCCCTTCCTTTTCCAAGGTTCTGCTATCTGTTGTCAATTCTGACACTACTTTATCGGGCATATTTTCCACCAGCGGGACTGGGGATTTTGACAAAATTTGCAACTTTTCCAGTACAGCATGCAGAGGCTTATTCCATGGTCTAGCGAGACTCACTCTTCTGTCTCCCTCTGGTCAGTTTTTTCCACTGAATCCATTTCTGACTGTGCTGGCGTCATTTTTTCGGCCGCTAGCGCTTGCTGTCGTGCTTGAATCTCTTGTTGTTTTGTCATGGCATCAAATGGAACATGGCGCAAACGCAAGGCCTCTTGCATCACCTCTTTAAAAATAGGCGCGGCGACCAGTCCGCCATAATAGATTCCACGACTGGGTTGGTTGACCACCACCGCCATAACAAAACGGGGATTAGATACAGGTGCAATGCCAGCAAACAGTGAACGGTATTCATTTTTTTCATAGCCCCCAACTTTAGTTTTATGCACTGTCCCTGTTTTACCCGCAACACGATAACCCTCAATAGCCGCCTTAGGTGCTGTCCCGCCTTTTTCTGTCACTGCCTCCATCATTCGTAACACTTTATCCGCAACCTGAGGCGAAACCACCTGCTTCGCCTCCTCAGGATGCTCATCACTTTTTTTCAATAATGAAAGTGGCAATATCTCACCGTGATTGGCAAACAGGAGATAGGCGTGTGCTAATTGCAATAGTGTAATATTGAAACCATACCCATAAGAAGCAGAGGTTTGATCCACCTTGCCCCAAGCTTGATAAGTTTTTAAGTGGCCTGGTACTTCACCTGGCAAAAACAGCCCACTATCTTGCCCAAAACCAAGCTGATGATAAAGTGACCACTCTTGCTCAGGTGTCATCTTAAGTGCAATTTTGGATACACCAATATTGCTGGAATGTTTAATAATCCCTGCGGGGGTCAGTAATCCATGATTACGGGTGTCTGAAATAACCCGATCTTCCACTTTAAAATACCCTGGAGCCGTTTGAATTTGAGTCTTCTCATCAATCAACCCTAAATCAAGTGCCTTGGCAATAACAAACGGCTTAACTGTTGAACCAGGCTCAATGACATCGGTAATTACACGATTGCGAAGTGCACGCCCTTTTAATTGACTACGGTCATTGGGATTATAGGCTAGCAAACTGACCATCGCCAAGACCTCTCCCGTTTTTGCATCCAATACCACTGCAGAAGCCGATTGTGCTTGATGAATAATCATCGCTTTTTTTAAGGCACGGAAAGTAAAATATTGAATATCTTTATCAATACTCAATACAATAGGATGCCCCGCTTTAGCCGCTTTAACATCCTTCACAAATTTTACAATATGCCCAGCTCGATCCTTAATTACCTGCTCCTGACCAGGTACGCCTTGCAACCAATCATTATAGGTAAATTCAATCCCATCAATACCTTGATCATCAATATTCGTGTAACCCACCACATGCGCCGTTACAGAACCCGATGGATAATAGCGTTTAAAGCGGTCTTCAATATAGACCCCTGGAATATCCAACCGACTGAGTTTAGCCCCTAAATCAGGCAAAGCTTGCCGCTTAAGATACATAAAACGCTTATGCTGATACGCTTTTAGCTTAAGTTTTAAATCTTCCAAAGAAATATTTAACGCCTTTGCCAAAATCGGTAATTTATCTAGGTGTTGAGAAAGAATTTTTGGATCTGCCCAGATATCTAAAACCGCCGTACTCAATGCAAGCAAATCACCATTCCGATCAAAAATCTCCCCTCTAGGGGCAGGTATTTTCATCATTCGAATTTGCCGTTTATTCCCTTCCGAGTTTAAAAAATCATGCTCATGAATTTGCACATAATACGCACGACCTAAAACAGCCATCACAACCGCCACAATGACAAGCAAAACCAGACTGTCCCGTCCTACGAGATTTTTAAGCAACATTTTCATTATGGAAGCGTACCACTTTTTTGAGACTGTAAAGCCTTATGCTGTTTAGGCAACAAATCAATGCTCTGAAAATTATGTAATTGAGGATTTTTTTCCAACCTAAGATGTAATTTCTGTTCTGCAATCTGGCGTACCCGTGCACGGGCGGTTAAATGAGACTGCTCTAACATCAACTTTCCCCATTCAGCCTTTAACTGCTGATGCATTTTCAAATCTTGGGAATAACGCGTTTCTAAATGCCTGACCTGATGTTGCAGCCACACACCGCTTAGCGCTAACCCTAATGCAACCAATAATAAAAAAACTGGCAACCATAAAAAAAGCCCACCCGACCAGTCAAACTGGCGGGCAGGCTTAGGGAGTCGGTTCCAACGCATCATCAGATTAAACTATCGTTAGACATCTCACACTAATCTGCTTGTTTGCGTAAAAAGACAGGAATATCCCAATAATTTTCATCACGAGTATCCGTTGCAATCCCACCATTAACTGCGACACGACTCACAATCTCAGATACCCCTTTAGGCATATTGGCTTGTGCCTTATTTTGTGCTGAGCGGAGATGGGAAACCGAAGCGTGAACATCGGCTTGAGCTTGTGAGCGTACAACTTCTGTAATGACCTTTTCATCAGCATTCTGTGTAGGAACCACTTTCGCTTCAGTTTTAGGTAGATTAACATCCACCGCTTCAACCGCCTCGATCGTTCTAGAGCGAGTATTCTGCTGAGCCACCTCTTCTAAACCTGTTGCAACCACTGTCACTCGAACTTCATCCGTCATGGTTTCATCAATCGAAGTCCCAATAATCACACGGGCGCCTTCTGCCGCAACCTCTTCAATCAAATCACCCACTTCATTGAACTCACCCAAAGTAAAGTCCAATCCACTGGTAATATTCACCAACAATCCACGCGCGCCTGAGACTGTCACTTCTTCCAACAGTGGGTTTGCAATCGCTTTTTGTGCTGCTTTGACCGCACGATCCTCACCTGTGGCATGCCCCATGCCCATCATTGCCATACCGCGTTCACTCATCACCGTACGCAAATCTTCAAAATCCACATTGATCAACCCAGGACGCGTGACCAATTCTGAAATCCCTTGCACCGCACCATGCAAAACTTCATTGGCATAGTCAAATGCTTTTGCTAAGACAAAGTCCTTGCCCAACACCTTTAATAATTTATCATTCGGAACAGTAATGAGAGAGTCAACATGTTGTGTCAGTTCAGCAATCCCCTGCTCGGCCACTTTCTCACGGCGTTCAAAACGGAAGGGTTTAGAGACCACACCCACCGTCAAGATACCCATTTCACGCGCGGCTTGTGCCACCACCGGTGCAGCACCCGTTCCCGTACCGCCACCCATGCCCGCGGTAATAAAGACCATATCTGCCCCGCGAATGGACTCTTTAACCTGCTCAATATTCTGCTGTGCCGCTTCCCCTCCTTTTGAAGGATCTGCACCTGCACCCAAACCGCTCTCACCCAATTGGATTTTGACATCGGCCGATGAACGCGTCAATGCTTGGGCATCCGTATTGGCTACAATAAAGTCCACTCCTTCCACGGCTGAACGCACCATGTAATCCACGGCATTTCCACCGCCACCACCTAGGCCGACGACTTTAATGATTGGCATCCCATCTATCTGGGTTTGGCTGGTCTCTTTTCCTACAAACATGACATTGACTCCCCTCAATGATTACTTAAGTGCTTTGTGCACTTTGTACGGTCTAACTTATAACTTCTCCGCAACACGCAATACAGCACTGCGTGCTCTCGGATTCTGTTCCTGTTCCATCTTAGATGGAAAAATCGGTTTCCCCACTCGTTTCAGTACAGGCTCAATGCCGCCCATCGGGACTGGGGATTCTGGAAACAAGTCAATAAATTGAGACTTGTCTCGCATAAACTGTTTCACAATGCGGTCTTCTAATGAATGAAAGCTAATCACAGATAATCTTCCACCGGGTGCTAACACCTTTACCGCCCCTTCCAATACTTGATGCAGCGCATCCAACTCACCATTCACCGCAATACGAATCGCTTGAAAGGTGCGCGTGGCTGGGTGTTTGTTTTTTTCGGTCTTTGGCGAAATTTGCTTGACCAGCTCCGCCAACTCTAAAGTGGTATGCAACTTATCTTCAGCAATCGCCTCTTTAATCACTCTTGCAATGCGCCCCGCATACCGCTCTTCACCATACTGGCTCAACACTTTCTTTAAGTCGGCCTCCGACACCTGTTGCAACCACGCTTTTGCACTTAACCCCGATTCTGGGTTCATCCGCATATCCAGTGGACCTTCTCGCATAAAACTAAAGCCACGACTCGCATCATCTAGCTGGGGGGAGGAAACGCCTAGATCTAACAGCACACCATTCACTTTCCCCACCCAATCTCGCATTTCGCAATAGGCTTCAATATCGGCAAAGCTACCTGCCTGAATTTCAAAACGAGGGTCTTTAAAATGGGTTTTCGCATAAGCAATGGCGGTTGGATCTTGGTCAATTCCCATCAACCGACCCTTTTCACCCAAAGCTTGCAGAATCAATCGACTATGACCTCCTCGACCAAAAGTGCCATCTATATAGCATCCATCTGGTTGAATATTCAGAGCATCGACTGATTCTTTCAATAGCACTGAGTCATGCGAAAAATCTGTCATCGATTAAATACTCAAGCTCGCCAAGGCTTCGGAAGGTTGTGTCGTCGCCGCTTCATCCAACATTTCTGGACGGCTCGTATCCCACTCTTCTTGAGACCATAATTCAAATTTATTCCCCTGCCCCAATAAGACCGCTGCTTTCTCCAACTTGGCGTGTTCTCGCAACATAGGTGGAATCAAAACGCGTCCTTGGACATCCATCTCAACTTCGGTTGCGTGACCTAATAACAAACGCTGATAATTACGCGTTTGAGGGTCGGTATTGGGAAGTGACATTAACTTTCGCTCAATCACCTCCCACTCATCCAAGGTGTAGACCAATAGGCAAGGGCTATGTAGATCAATGGTGATGACTAACTGCTTTTCACTCGCTTCTGCAATCGACTCACGATACCGCTTGGGGATCGCAATGCGCCCCTTCGTATCCATATTGATTGCATTGATGCCTCGAAAAAACAGCATTTAATTTCCACTTTTCACCACTTTTCACCACTGGGCACCACTATATGTATTTTTTTGGGCACTGTCAACCGCCACACAACGAGAAGCCTTGAAAAGACAACAACTTATATCAACAACATAAAACAACAAACACAAATACCATTCTCTTTATAATTCAACACTTTATAAACAAATAAAAACAATTTACTTTACATAAACACAATAATTTCATAGATAGAATAAGCTTATATTCAATCCTTGCCATACTAGATGTAGTATTTAAAAAACATAAATTTCATAAATGTAGTGTTTTAAGAAAAATGAGACAAAGTGAGGAATTTTTTTGAAAATTTTTGCAAAAAAAACCTCTGCTGATTTCTCAAGCAGAGGTTTTTTACTCATCAAGTGGGTCTATAAGCCGGGTTCTGTCCCTTTTCAGGGTGACAATCATTCATCTACGACTTGCATCACTACAAGCCTCTAGCAACCTACCCGAAAACAAGGAGCGAGCCACACCTTGCGCCCGAAGGCGCGTGTTTTCCTATTTGGTCTTGCACCAGATGGGGTTTACCTTGCCACAGACGGTTACCCGCTGCGCGGTGCGCTCTTACCGCACCATTTCACCCTTACCTGTGATGGTCAAAACCATCCATCGGCGGTTTACTTTCTGCTGCACTTTCCGTCGGCTCACGCCGCCCAGCCGTTAGCTGGCATCTTGCTCTGTGGTGCCCGGACTTTCCTCGTGCTGTCACAAAAACACCACGCGATTGTCCAACCCACTTAATGAAGAGACGAGATTATGAATCACAAGCCCGCATCTGTCAATCAAGTAAGGGCTTTTTCTTTCATTTCAAGTACCTGTGAATAAATGGCATTCTTTTTCATCCCCAGATACTGCGCCACAATTTCTGAAATCTGTTTAACCGGCAAACCTTGTGCCAATAAGACCTGAATCAATGCCTCTCCCTCTTTAGGCGACATTTCAACACGATCTTCTGCTCCCTGAAGCATTAAAACAAACTCCCCTCTCACTTTATCTGGGTGCTGCTGAAAGTAGTCCAATACCTCTGCCGTTGTTGCCGTCAAAAATTGCTCGTATTGCTTTGTCAGCTCTCGTGCCACACTCATCGGGCGATCTTCACCAAAGGTGGTAACAAAGGCTTTTAAACTCTCTATCAAACGGTGAGGACTTTCATAAAACACCATGGTTCTCGGCTCTTCCAATAAAGCTTGCAAAGTCTCCAAACGCTTTTTCTGCTTTGCGGGTAAAAACCCCTCAAAAGTGAATCGATCCGTTGGCAAACCTGCAGCCGACAGTGCGGTGATAATGGCTGAAGGACCAGGAATAGGCGTCACCTCCACCTGATGCGCTCGCAATAACTGCACCAGATGATAACCCGGATCACTGATCAGCGGCGTGCCCGCATCAGAAATCAAAGCCCCTTGCTCCCCAGTCTCTAGTCTTGCCAGCAATTCATCACGCTTTTGGCGTTCATTGTGATCATGCAGGGCAATCAGTGGCTTTTTAATGCCCAGATGCTGCAGGAGCCGCTGCGAATGTCGCGTATCTTCAGCGGCAATCCAGTCGACCTTCTCTAAAGTCTGAATTGCCCTTTGAGAAATATCCTGTAGATTACCAATCGGCGTCGCTACAATATAAAGTCGTCCTGTCTCTTTTTCGACCGCTCTTTCCACTGTAATTCCTTTATAATGAGAGCCTTAAAATGCTATAAAGAGAGCTTTGCACGAGATGACTACACGGATAAAAAAGGCAAAAATCCCCAGACTCTTCATTGAAAAACTTGGCAATAGCGGTCATAGCTGGCTATTCCCTGTGTTTTCCACCTCAATTCAAACCATTTTATCTCTTTTTTCTCACGCGCCCCAATCGGGTAAAGCGCTCTTAAAGATGATACCAAGCATGCATAAGCTTATCCACACTATGACTCGGTCTGCCATTTTAACCCTTACCAATGCCATGGTGGTCTCATTTTTTATCGGTTTAACAGGGTGTAGTTCAATCCCACAACCCAAGCCTGCCTCATCACCCACTTCATCGCCTTCCAAGACGCAACTTAACACTGAGACAATCAAATACTCCACCTCTCCCCAAGCGCTTGAGCAGTCTGCCCGCCAAGCCCTAGCAAATGGTGATTTTTATCAATATATCACGCTAGGCCAACAGCTCTTAAACCAAGTTTCAGACCCTAATCAACAAGCCTCTATTGAATATCAACTCTGGCAAACACTCCAACATATTCCAACTGAAACGCTAACAGAATGGCAGATATCAGCAGAAGAGCACCCTGATGCGGTTTCTGACATCCAACCTTGGTTAAACTTCATCACCGCTTGGCACAAGCACCAGGGCATACTACGCTGGTCTGCCCTAAAAAATGAGATTGCGTTGACCGATACACCAGCGCTTTATCAACCTTTACAGGCGCTAACCAAACAGCAGGTTTATACCAGCCCCCTTCATCAAATTGCCGTGCTCTTGCCGCTCTCCGGCAAATATCGACTGATCAGTCTCCAAATTCGCAATGGCATCATCAAAAATATGCTATCCCACTACCCCGATTTAACTTTAAAATTTTACGACACGGCCGACAGTAGCGACCCTCATGCACTCATCTCACAAGCCAAATCGGAAGGGGCAGACTGGGTGATTGGGCCACTTCTGAAAAACCACCTTCAAGCACTGACAAATAACCCACCGAGTCAATTAACTGCGCTCAACCAAATAGACACCGCCCAACCTTTTCTCCAGTTCAGCCTCAAAACCCCTTCTGAGGCTATTCAAATTGAAAACAAGCTCTGCCAAGCCCAATATCGTCATATAGGTGTACTCGCCAGTCAAGCAGGAGGAGACCTCGAATTGGGGCAACAGCTTACCTATTTTTGGCGTCAAATCCCGCTTCATCATACCGCCTTTAACAGCTACCCAACCCATCGACCCAATCTTCGAAAAGCCCTTGGCGGATTGATCAATGAAACCCAATCCCAAAGCCGCATGGCGAATTTAAAATGGCTATTGCAAGAAAAGCTGGCCTTTATCCCACGAACACGCAAAGACCTCCAAGCAATCGTTCTCGTCGGGAATCGCAAACGAGTCGCCGTATTTAAGCCACAATTTAAATTCTTTAACCTGCAACTTCCCATCTATGGCAGCTCCAAACTCACCCCTAAACAACTCACCCATGCCAAACCGATTAAAGACCTAAGCCAAGTCACCTTCCCTACCTTCCCTGCTGCACTCAAAACCTCTCAGGCACAAAACACGCTGGAAGCTTTTGGTTGGGATAGCTTAACGCTCACCTTAAAACAGCACCTCCTAGCACCTAGTCTCTGTTTAAATGAAGGGCTGACAGGGAAATTACAGATTGATCGCGACCATTTTGTTGACCGTCAATTGATCTGGGCAAAATATAATCGAAAAGGCCAAGCGGAACCGATCGACCCATTAGATTTAAAAACGGATTAAGGTTTCAACCTCTCATGGGATGGTGGCAAAAACGGCAAGGGCACCAAGCCGAAAAAAGTGTTGCCCAATGGTTAACTCAGCAAGGCATTAAAGTGATTGCTCAAAACTTTCACTGTAAGGGAGGCGAGCTGGATCTTGTAGCGCTCGACACTGCGCAAACGCTCCTGTTTATTGAAGTGAAGCATAGCCAAAACTTACGCCATGGCAATCCCATAGAGCGCATCACCCCTCAAAAACAGCAACGCCTGATTCGCTGTGCTCAATATTTTCTGCTCAAACACCCCAACTACCACAACCACCCAATGCGCTTCGATGCCATCACACAGGTGGGCTCCGAAACGCCACAATGGCTGAAAAACGCTTTTCAAGCCTTTTAAGAAAGTACTACCGAACCCTTCTTATTTTTGCTCAGCCTCTAATATGACAGGCAAGGTTTTGAGGACTGAATCGGGGTTCAGGCTAATCGCATCAATCCCCTCTTCTACCAAGAAGCGTGCAAACTCGGGAAAATCAGATGGCGCCTGCCCGCATAAACTAATATGTTTTTGCTGCGCTTTAGCTCCCTGAATCGCCATGGAGACCATTTTCATTACACCTGGATCTCGTTCATCATAGTCCTGCGCAACTTTTTCCGAATCACGATCCACACCCAAAGTGAGCTGGGTCAAATCATTGGTACCAATGGAGAAGCCATCAAAATGCGCACTGAATGCCTCCATCTGAATAACATTATTCGGGATTTCACACATCATATAGACCTGTAATCCCTTTTGACCTCGTTGCAATCCAAATTTTTTCATCACCGCAATCACCGCTTCAGCTTCAGGCACTCGACGGCAAAATGGAATCATCAGAATCACATTCTCTAATCCCATCACCTCTCGCACGCGCTTCATGGCGGCACACTCCAGTTCAAATGCAGGTTGGTAATCAGGGTCAATATAACGCGCCGCACCTCGGAAACCTAACATCGGATTATCCTCTTTTGGCTCAAATGCCTTTCCTCCAATTAAGGACGCATACTCATTCGATTTAAAGTCAGACATTCTTACAACTACCGGCTTGGGGTAGAAAGCCGCCGCAATCGTACCAATGCCTTCAGATAGTTTTTCAATGAAAAAATCTCTTCCCGTCGGATAATGTTTGGTCAATGCCTCAACTTTATTACGCGCTTTGTCACTCAACAGTTCTGGCTGCAAAAACGCCTTTGGGTGTACCTTGATGCTTTCGTTAATAATGAACTCCATCCGTGCTAACCCCACGCCATCATTTGGGATGAAGCTAAACTGGAATGCGGTTTCGGGATTACCCACATTCATCATTACTTCAGTTTTAGGCTTAGGCAGAGATGAAAGATCGGTCTCCACAGTGTGGAACTTAATCTCTCCTTCATAGACAAAGCCCTCATCTCCCTCGCTACAAGAAACCCCCACAGCTTTACCCGTTTCGATTGTTTCGGTCGCATCGCCACAACCCACCACCGCGGGGATCCCTAATTCACGCGCCACAATCGCAGCATGACAGGTGCGCCCGCCACGATTGGTCACAATCGCCGCCGCTTTTTTCATCACCGGTTCCCAATCAGGGGTTGTGGTATCGGCCACCAAGACCTCACCTTCCTTGAAGGTGTCCAAAAACTCTACCGACTCAATCACATGCGCCACGCCATTGGCGACTTTACCCCCCACTGCTCGCCCTTTTGCCAACACCGTATCGGGTTTTTCATCGATAACGATTTGCTCAAGCACCGTACCTTTTTTCTGCGACGCAACTGTCTCGGGACGCGCCTGTACCACATACAGCTGCCCCGTCACCCCATCTTTTGCCCACTCCATATCCATTGGGCGTTCATGCCCTGCTTTTTGCGAATAATGTGCTTCAATGGTCATTGCATAACTCGCTAATGTCAGCACCTCTTCATCACTGATACAGAAGCGTTCACGGTCGGCTTGTGGCGTTGGAATATTGCGAACGGGCTCACGCATCCCACTTTCAGCCAGCACCATTTTGATTTTTTTCGACCCCAAGTGGCGTTTCAAAACCGCACGGAACCCTTTTTGATAGGTCGGTTTATGCACATAGAATTCATCCGGATCCACCGCGCCCTGTACTACATTCTCACCCAGCCCATAGGCGGCAGTAATAAATACGGTATCCCGAAAACCGGTTTCGGTATCTAAAGAAAACATCACTCCCGACGAGGCAAGATCTGAACGAACCATCAACTGCACACCCACCGACAGGGCGACCTTGAAATGGTCAAAACCTTGGTCGATGCGGTAGTGAATGGCACGATCGGTAAAGAGACTGGCAAAACAGCGTTTACACGCATCCAAATAGGCGGCATCACCTTTGATATTCAAATAAGTATCTTGCTGGCCTGCAAAACTGGCATTTGGCAGATCCTCTGCCGTCGCTGAACTGCGTACCGCTACTGAAATATGCTCACCATATTCTTGTTGTAACTGGTGATAAGCTGCGAGCATTTCCGTTTGCAACGCCTCTGGCAGGCGAGCGTTATAGATTAGATCCCGAGCTTTCTGTCCCCGCTCTTTTAAAGCCACCACATCTTTGGGGTCTAAATCATCCAATAACGCATGCAACGCATCCCAAAGCTGATTTTCGGTTACCAAAGTTCGGTAAGCCTCTGCGGTGATCGCAAACCCATCTGGCACCGGTACTCCCTTAGGCGTCAATTCCTGAATCATCTCTCCTAAAGAAGCATTCTTTCCTCCCACCAGCGGGACATCTTCAATCCGAATTTCTTTAAAGAACTTAACAAACTGAAACTCTGACATCGCAAAACCTCCTACTTGTAGCTTACATAACAGATACAAAATACACTTATTTTCCCAATTCTCCTCATAGTTTAGGTAAAATTACCGCAACCACTTACTCATCAATTAGGTCATCCATGGCAACCCCCACAAAAGCAACTCAAATTCATACAGCCAAACAACTTCTTAAACAACAAGCATTGCCTAAATTTCCTTCTGCAGTTTTTGAACTCAACCAACTCTTACAACATCATGCACTCCCTGATCACCGAGATATTGAAGAAATCCTAAATAAAGATCTAGGGCTAACCGCTGAAATCATTCAAACAGCCAGCCTATCAAAATTTTCTGGACTATTTACAACACCTATTCGAACTATCCATGAGGCACTTGATGCTTTAGGCATTATCCATCTGCAAGAAATGGTCGTTTCCACGGCACTCAACAGCCTGATTCAAAACATGGCACAAACTGAAATTCAAGAACATGCACAAGATACCGCCAACTTCTGCTTTCAAATTGCCAAACAAACCAAGATATTCTCTCCAAGCGGCGCTTATCTTTTAGGATTATTACACAATATCGGCGCTATGGTGATGGCCAACCTAGATCACCAATACGAACCCCTCTTTTTTGAAAGCTTAGAACAGCCCTATAGTAGTCAACAGAAAGAATTGGAACGCTACGGTACAACGCATAGTATTTTGGGTGCCGTTCTGATTAACCGCTGGCAACTTCCTTCAATATATGCTCATACAACCTTTATTCATCATACGCCAAGACTTGAATCAATTGAAGACGAAACGCAACAAAAAATGGTTGCCTTAATACAAATGGCTAATTTTTTGGTATCGGAACTACACTTTGCCCCTCACCTCTCTCAAGAGATTCACCAGCAACACCATATGGCTCAAACCATTTTGAAATTAAACGATGAACAACTAAAAACCATACGCACACAATTCTTCTTAAAATAGTGGGCGCTTCCTGATAAACTATTTCAGCTTTCTATTATGCGGAGGCCAAATCAATGAACACCCTAAACAAAAAGTTTCTATTTTTAATGCTCTTCCTTACTTTTACTCTCCTAAATTTGAGTGGTTGCAGCACCCCCAAATCCATTAAAAAAGCAATGGAACACTCAAGCTATGACCGCCAACAACAAGCCGCACAGCAAGCTGATCGTCAACTTGATCGTGAAACAGCCAAGCTCAAATAGTTACCTTATATGACCACTTTTGCCCAAATTCCTATGCAGTCCGTCGGACCTTTCAAACTGATTGGCGATGTTGAAACGGATGATTTAATGGTACCCATGGCGACCTATGAAACGCCACTTTGGCCTTCCGTTGCTCGTGGAGCCAGAGTCACACACCATGCGGGGGGGATTCGTGTGACGGTGATGGATGATCGTATGACACGCTCCGTTCTGCTCGAAGCGCCCAATGCACAAGTTGCTCGTGCAACACTTCAACACCTTCAAGCTCGTCATGCTGACCTGCAAGCGGTCGTGAGCCAAAGCAGCCGTTTCGCCCAACTGCTTGCGATTAACCCCCAAGTGGTCGGCAATTTGATTTACCTGCGCTTTGAGTTTCAAACAGGCGATGCCTCAGGCCACAATATGGTTACCCATGCGGCTGATCGCCTCATTCCTTGGCTGTTAGCCCAGTATCCTGAATTAAATTATGTCTCTATCTCAGGCAATTACTGCACCGATAAAAAGGTCTCGGCCGTCAATGGCATCTTGGGTCGAGGGAAAAATGTGGTGTGTGAAACCACCCTTCCCCGTAAGCTCTGCCAACGCTTCCTTAAAACCACCCCCGAAGCCCTCACCGACCTGCATATTAAAAAAGATCTGATTGGCAGTATTGTGTCTGGAGGACTCCGAACCGCTAATGCCCATGTCGCCAATATGCTACTGGGCTTCTACCTCGCCACAGGACAAGATGCCGCCAATATTGTTGAAGGCTCACAAGCCATTAACCATGTAGAAGTCACCCCTGAAGGCGACCTCTACTTCTCCACGACACTCCCCAACCTCATTGTGGGAACGGTGGGGAATGGTAAAGGACTAGACTTTGTCCAAACCAACCTACAACAACTCGGTTGTACCGATCACGAAGCTCAACCTGGCGACAATGCCCGCCGTCTCGCCTGTATTGCAGGAGCCTCTGCACTATGTGGTGAACTGTCCCTGCTCGCTGCGCAAACCAATCCAGGTGAACTGATGGCTGCCCATATCAAGCTCGAAAGACAAGCCTCATCATGAGCGTGATTACCCAACGCAAACAGGATCATATTCAAGCCTTGACGCAAGACCCCGCCATTGAGCGAGGACAAGCGGGCTTTGATGCCATTCGCCTAACCCATCGAGCCTTGCCAGAACTGAATTATCATGAGGTGGACACCCGTACCACCTTCCTCAATAAACCCTTAAGCTTTCCTTTTTTAATCTCTTCCATGACTGGTGGCGGAGCCGATAATCTGCACACAATCAACCAACACCTTGCCGAAGCAGCCGAGGCGTGCCAAGTTGCCATGGCGGTGGGTTCACAACGCAGTATGATTGAAGACCCCAAGGCGGAAAAAAGTTTTCAGCTTCGTCAATTCGCCCCCACCACCCCACTGATTGCTAACCTCGGTGCGGTACAGCTCAATGAAGGGTATGGCATTGAGCAAGCACGCCGTGCAATTGATGTACTGGAAGCGGACGCCCTCTACCTGCACCTCAACCCCCTGCAAGAAGTGATTCAACCCGAAGGGGACACCAACTTTGCCAACCTGCTCCCCAAAATTGAAAAATTAGTCTCAAAATCCCCAGTCCCGATTATTTTGAAAGAAGTGGGTTGCGGTCTTTCTGCACAAGATATTCAACGAGGAATCGATATTGGTATTAAGTGGTTTGATGTCGCTGGTCGAGGCGGCACCTCTTGGAGCCGTATAGAGTCCCATCGCAGTGGTAATGGCTTAGGGGAACTGTTTCAAGACTGGGGACTGACCACACCTGAAAGCTTGCGACAAGCCCATCCTTTTCATGAGCAAGCCCAATTTATCGCCAGTGGAGGAATACGAAATGGCATCGACATGGTGAAATCTGTTATAATGGGCGGCTCAGTTTGTGGTGTGGCGGCACCTCTCCTTGCGCCCGCTCAGGAAAGTACCCAAACGGTGATGGACACCATTGAGCATTTTAAAGCCGCTTACCAAACTGCCCAGTTTTTACTGGGTGCTACGAACTTTGAAGCCCTTTTTTTAAATTCAGATCTCATCTTAACGGCATCATAGCCCGATGAGTCTGCTTAGGATAGATGCACCCGTATGACAAATGTTGGCATTGACCTCATTCACTTTGCAACCTCCGATTACTTCCTCGGACTGGACACCTTTGCCCAAGAAAAAGGCATTGATTACAACAAATACAAAGTGGGCATTGGTCAAGAAAAAATGTCGATTGCGCCACCTGATGAAGACATTGTCACCCTTGCAGCTAAAGCAGCCGATCCGATTTTAAAGCAGGTCGATAAAAATCAAATTACTGCTGTGCTCTTTGCCACAGAATCAGGGATTGACCAATCTAAATCAGCGGGAGCTTTTTTGCATGGCTTACTTGAACTGCCTAATCGTTGCCGTGTGGTAGAGTTCAAACACGCCTGTTATGCGGGGGCGGCAGCCCTGCAAATTGCCAAAACCATGGTGCAAGCCAACCCTAAAGAGCAGGTTTTGGTCATCGCTTCTGATATTGCGAAATATGATATTGATTCCTCAGGTGAAGCCACCCAAGGTTGTGGTGCTGTGGCGATGTTAATCAAATCCAATCCTCGCTTACTAGAACTGGAATCTGGCTCTGGATACTATACAGATGATGTGATGGACTTCTGGCGACCCAACTATCGCAGTACGGCTCTGGTGGATGGTAAATACTCCACCAAGGTTTACCTCAATAGTCTTAAACACGCTTGGCAACACTACACTGAAGAGACAGGCAAAAGCTTTAACGACATTGACTACTTCTGCTACCACATTCCCTTTACCAAAATGGCCGAAAAAGCCCATAAAACCTTGGTCAAACAAGCAGGAGTACAACTGTCAGACTCTGAATTTGAACAACAAACCTTGCCTGGACAGCTCTATAATCGAGTGGTTGGAAATAGTTACAGTGCCTCCGTCTTTATTGGCTTCTGCTCGCTACTCGATCACGCACCTGAAGCCTTGGACAATAAACGCATTGGCTTTTTTAGTTACGGTTCTGGATGCGTGGCCGAATTTTTTACAGGTAAAATTCAATCTGGCTATCAACAAGTATTGATGACCTCTAGTCATCAAAAACAGATTGAACAACGCCAACCTTTGAGCTATGAGCAGTACTTAGCCTTCCATCAACAGATGAATGGCGGTGAAGAGAATATTGAATACCCTCAATACAATAAAGGTCCTTATCGACTCAAAGGGATTCAAAACCATATTCGGCAATATCAGCGGTTCACCGAAGAGTAACTCAGTATGCAGACAGTTCACTGCCAAGCCCCTGGAAAATTACTTTTAACAGGTGAGCATGCAGTCCTTAACGGTATTCCCGCTTTAAGCTTAGCGCTCAATTGCCAAACACACGCCCAGCTATCTCATTCACCCAATCAACCTGATGCCATTGAAATTGATTTAATTGATTATCAGCAACAACATCTCTACCCCTTCCCACTCTGGGAAAGTCTAGCACTGGAGTGTGAAGCCCGTTACCAAAACTACCTCAACCATCACCTCGCCATTCATACCGTACTGCAAAGCCCCGCTGATCTCATCTTGGTCACCTTCCTCCACTTCCACCAACTACATCCGCTTAAAAAAGGGCTTTGGCACCTTAAATTGCACTCAGAGATTTGGCAGGGTCGGGGTCTAGGTAGCTCAGCCAGTGTCATTATCAGTCTGCTATCCGCCTTGAATCACGCTCACCACCATCCCTTATCCCTACTACAACTGAAAGACCTAGCGCAAACCATTGAGAACCGCCAACACGGTCAATCCAGCGGGGTCGATACCCATACCGTCCTACTGGGCGGACTCATTCAATACCAACTGACCGACACAAACCACGCCCAGATTGACACCCTGCCTCAACGCCCCTTTAAAGGCTACCTCATTGACAGTGGCAAACCCGACAGCACCACAGGCGAATGCGTCACTCAAGTTCAACAGCAGTTTCCCAAAGAGCATCCCATCTGGCAACAATTTGCAGCCGTTTCACAACAGATTCGTCATGCTTGGCGACTGCAAGAGGGGCAAACCATCAAACAAGCCATTCGCCGAAATCAAACACTCTTAGAGGAAATTGGTGTCGTCCCAACCCAAGTACAGCAATTTATACAGCAGCTTCACCAAGAAACAAAAACCGCTGCCAAAATTTGCGGGGCGGGCAGTATCAAAGGGGATAAGGCTGGGGTGATTCTCTGCCTCAGTCCTCAACCGCCTGAAGCCCTTTGCCAAACCTACGGCTACCGTTGGCAACCGATTCATATTTCACAAAACGGCGTACAATGCCACACAGACACATGACCCCTTTTATTAGCAAAGCCCCCGCCAACCTCATGCTGATGGGTGAACACGCCGTCGTGTATGGACACCCTGCAATTGCCTGTGCCATAGACCAATGGATAAGCATTGCATGGCAACCCACCACACCCAACCAACTCATTATCGATTCCAAATTAGGCCACCATCAGACGGACTTTCAAACCCTTGCAGATCATCCCAAACTACGATTTATCCTCGAAGCCTTTCAAGCCTTCCAACCTCAACTCCAAAGGCTCCCCTTTGGACTCCACCTCACCGTTCAAAGCGACTTTTCCTCTACCATTGGCTTTGGTAGCTCTGCCGCTGTCTTAGCCGCCACTTTGGGTGGTCTTAATCATCTACTCCAACTTAACCGTACCACCGAACAGCTCTTTCAAATTGGTCTTAACATTATTCATGCCATTCAAAAAAGAGGTTCAGGCACCGATTTAGCCGCCAGCTTAACAGGCGGACTGCTACATTTTCAGCCCGCCACGGCTCAACAGCCTGCCCAACTCATCCCTCTACCTTTTCAGCCCTTCGGCCTAAGTCTTGTGTACTGCGGCTATAAAACCCCCACTGCTGAAGTGTTGTCACAGGTGCAACAACAGTGGCAAATCCAACCTCAGCTCCTTGAGCAGCTCTATCAACTGATGGGCGACACCACCCATACTGCAATCCAAGCCCTGCAACAACAAGATTTAACCTCGTTTTTTAAACTCATCAATACCTATCAAGGCTTAATGGATGCCCTAGGCGTTAATGATGCCACCCTTAGTCAATGGGTCTATCAGCTCCGTACACTCGGCTGTCCTGCCAGTAAAATCTCAGGCAGTGGACTCGGCGACTGTGTCCTTGGACTTTATCTTGACCCCATTGAGTTTACTTGCTCCGCTCCTTATCAAACTTTTCAACCTCAAATCACAAGCAAAGGAATGCATATCTTATGAGTCTGACTGCTCACGCTTTTGTCGATGCATTTTTACCCCATAAAACGCCAGCCAATCAGCTTGGACATGGACAAGCCCCCGTCAATATCGCCTTAAGCAAATACTGGGGTAAACGCCACCTCGAACTCAACCTCCCGACCAATAGCAGCCTCTCCATTAGCCTGCCTGATTTAGGTACCCAGACCCAATTAAGCATACAATCTGAATTAACCGCTGACCAAGTCATCCTCAACCACACCCCACTCACCACTGACCACCCGTTTGCTCAAAGAGTGAGTCAGTTTTTAAATCTTTTTCGTCCTTCACCCGATACCTACTTTCAAGTGGATACCCAAAACAGCGTCCCCACAGGGGCAGGACTCGCCTCCTCCGCCTCAGGATACGCAGCCCTTGTCTTAGCACTGGAAGAGCTTTTTCAATGGCAATTAACCAAGCCTCAACTCTCTATTCTTGCTCGTATGGGCAGCGGTTCCGCCAGTCGCTCGCTGTTTCAGGGATTTGCCATTTGGCATAAAGGGGAAAAAGCCGACGGCAGCGACAGCTTTGCCGAACCGATTGATCAACAATGGCCTGATTTATGTATCGGATTAGTTAAAGTGGATATTTCAGAAAAAGCGGTCGGTTCCACCGCAGGAATGCAGAGAACCGTAGAGACTTGCGACCTCTATCAAGCTTGGCCACAACAGGCTGAACGAAATGTGAAGACCATTCAACAGGCCATAGAGAAAAAAGACTTCACCCAGCTGGGAGAAACCGCTGAACATAATGCTTTAAGTATGCACGCCACCATGATCGCCACTTGGCCGCCCATCGTCTATTGGCAACCTGCCTCTCTCGCTGCCATGCAAACCGTTTGGCAATTACGACAAGCAGGTGTGGAAGTCTACTTCACCATGGACGCAGGGCCCAATCTCAAACTGCTATTTGAATCTCAGAATCAAGACAAGGTGCTAGAGGCTTTTCCAGACTGCCAAGTAATTCGACCCTTTTAAAGCCTGAACTACCTGTACTACGCTTCCAAAGAGAACGGCACAATCTTTTGTTTTGTCTGCGAGAAAGCAGTAGAAGCCGTTAGCGAAATAGGCGGTTAAGCAAGCCAATGTTTGAGCGAAGCGAGTTTTGGCTTGCCTGCCTATGAGCTTTACGGATTCACTGCTTGAAGCAATCAAAACAAAAGGTTGTGCCGTTCTCTCTAAGAATAAGAGAGTAAAACCCTACTTCACAACCGATAAATGGCCTCGTTTTTTTGGCTTTTTATCAGAGGGTTTAGATGGCTTTGCTTCTTTCTCCGAAGAATCAGATGCCACCACGCCTAACTTTGGCTTTTTAGGCTCCTCAGTCGCAGTTTCCAATTCATCAGGGTGTGGCTCTGGTGGGAAAGGCATGCCTTGACCATTTTCTCGGGCAAAAATGGCCAGCACTGCCTCAGGCGGAAAGCCTAAGTTCTGCTCAATGCCTGCAAATCGAGCTCGACAGGAGATCCAATCATTCTCAATTTGCAGACCAATGACCGCTGATGGG
>Ga0256829_1001348_pt1 | contig 20431 bp, 20 predicted proteins | sample 131447metaG_FD_185979 | JGI IMG/M metagenome (GOLD analysis project Ga0256829, IMG submission 185979) | Hydrothermal vent microbial communities from Lau Basin, Pacific Ocean - 131-447 | ecosystem: Environmental > Aquatic > Marine > Hydrothermal vents | place: Pacific Ocean: Lau Basin | collected...
CAACTGGGCAGCGTTTAATGAAACAACCTTTCATTAACGAGTTAAAGCCCGCAGACATGAAAGAGGTGATCGGCTTTACGGTTCCGCTTCCCGGTATGGAATCAGAGAAGTGCTAGAGGTTGTATTTCTTTTTTAACTGCTGATAGGTTTCTGGCGTATCGATATCCTCATAGGCTGATTCGATCGCGTAAGATGCCACTGTAATGTCAGGAAGTTGAAAGAGTTGTTTTGCGCCCACTTCTCCGTCTAAACGGGTCAAACGGGCAAAGATATTTTTTCGAAATATAGCGGGCACAGCCTGTAATTGCGGATATTTAGTGCAAACTATATCCGCTTTTGTTTGTTTAAAAGTATCGATCAAGCCGTTGAGGGTTGCAATTTTTACAGTCGGCATATCGGCAAGCAACACCATGATCCCTTCTGGATCGCTGTTTTGAGCTAAGGCTACTCCCCGCGCTAAGGAATGGCCCATACCGCGCTCCCAATGTGGGTTTTCAATTAGTTTTATATTGTATTTGCTGGCAGTTTCCTTAAGGCTAGTGCTTTCTGCTCCAGCTACGAGATAGACCTCAGAAGCATTGATGCTCATTGCAGTTTCCAATACAGCCTCTAGGACGCTTAACTTGCCCCATGGCAGGAGCATTTTAGGTTCTCCCATGCGCGAAGAGTTCCCGGCGGCTAAGATCAATATGCTTACAGGTAAAGCCAATCAGTCGTGAATTCCTGTGGTTTTGTCTTTGAGTGGCTGCGGATGTTGCCCTCGCATGCAAGCAAGAATCTCCGCAACTATCGAAACACCGATCTCATAGGCAGTTTCTGCGCCAATATTGATGCCTGCTGGTCCATGAAGATTCTCGATGAATTCTGTGGCCACCTCCGGGTAGTGTTCAATGAGCGCATCAAAGAGTTTCTCTCTGCGCTTTTTAGGACCAAGCAATCCTACATATGCAGCATCTGATCCTATTAGACTCCCTAAATATTTGAGGTCTTTAGAGAAGCTATGTGTCATCAATACAACAGCAGTTCTGTTATCTATATCAGCAACTTTTAGTTCTTCTGGCGTCCAGGGATAGTAATGCGATGCACCGGGGAAGTTCGCTAAGGATTTAGGATCATCAGGAGGCGCAACAACAGCAACTTGAAAACCAATTCCAGCAGCGATTTGCGTTAATGCCACTGCATCGTGTTCTGCTCCAACGATCATAAGGCGAATGCTTGGCGCAACTTCTTGTGTGAATTCTTCTTGCGGTTGCGAGTCTGGCTCTGCATGAAAAACAGCTAATGACTGGCCACTGTTAAACTGAAACACAGATTGCGCTGTTGGTTGCAAGCCTTCATGACGACTAAATTTAGAGACAATGCGGAAACCCTTCCGGGAAGTTTCTTGCGCAAGCAGCGCCTCTAAGATATCTTTTGGACTCGCAATAGGTTCTATTAGAATATACAACAGGCCTTCACAGCCTAAGCGGTATCGGCCGTCGTAATGCATCATCTTAGGAATTCCTCGCTGAAACACTTCTGCTGCTTGCCGCAAAATATCTTTTTCTACACAACCACCACTAACAGCACCGTGCATGCTTTCATCTTCCAAGATCAACATACGAACCCCAGGCCTGCGATAGGAAGAGCCGTCTAGGGCCACTACAGATGCCAAAACTGCCTTTTTTCCTTCCTGCGTTGCTCTGAGGGCTTTGTCGAATATCGCTTTTAATTCGTGGAACATGCCTAAAATTAAGCATTCGATTTTATCCGAGAGGCCCTAAGAAGTTAAAACATCTTAAAGCGATGCGTATTTCTGAATATGCCTCTGATTTAAAGGTCAATTATCGTTATATTTGGTAGGATATAACGCAACATGGTAACTGTTACAGAAGCCTTAGACATCATATCGGCTGTTGTTAAGGCTACACGAGAGCAGAGAAACTGTCCTCTAGAACAGGCTCTTGATCACGTTTTAGCTGAATCTATTTACAGTCCGATCAATATGCCGCCATTCCAACAATCGGCAATGGATGGCTATGCCTTATCCATGCACGAAAGTCTTAATTATCGTGTGGTTGGTGAGGTAGCAGCAGGTTCTTCAAATAACCCAAGCTTAAAACCCGGTGAGGCAGTACGCATTTTTACAGGAGCTCCTGTACCTGACAGTGCAAACAGCATTGTAATTCAAGAAAAAGTTACCCGCAAGGACGAAGTTCTGGTCTTAGACGATGCGCCTCAAGAAGGAGCCAATATTAGACCTGTTGGAGAACAACTGTCTAAAGGAGATGTGGTACTTGCCGCGGGGACTCGGCTTAGTCCTGCCAGCCTTGGACTTTTGGCTGGCGTAGGGGTATCTGCAGTGCCGGTTTATAAAAAGCCTCGTGTTGCCATCGTAGTTACGGGCGATGAGCTTAAAGCGGCGGGAGAAGAACTTAGCCGTGGCCAGATCTATGAAAGCAACGGGCTTATGCTCAGTGCAGCGCTAAAAGACAAAGCTTATGTAGATACTTTTGTGCTTAAAGCAGAAGACAAGCTAGACACCCTCACCAAGACCCTGGAAAAGGCTTTTGAGGCTGCTGAGGTTGTTTTGGTTTCTGGGGGTATTTCTGTGGGCGATTACGACTTTGTAAATGAGGCCCTGTCTCATCTTGGCGTTAAAACGCACTTCTACAAGGTGAAACAAAAGCCAGGTAAACCGTTATTGTTTGGAACCAAAGACCAGCAAATGGTGTTTGCCTTACCGGGAAATCCGGCCTCTGCTTTAAATTGCTTTTATGTCTATGTTCACTTGGCTTTAAAGCTATGGGAAGGCGATGCTGAGGCTAGTATTAGCTTTAGACAGGCCACTATCACTGCGGATTTTAATAAGAAAGGCGACAGAGCCCAATTCTTAAAGGCTAAAATTGGTGCTAATAACACTGTAGAGATCTTAAACGGACAGGCTTCTTCCATGCTGCAGAGCTTTGCAGTTGCAGATGCCTTAGTGTATATGGAAGAAGATATGGGTTTTGTAGCTAAGAACACATCGGTGAGATATTTAAAAATTGACTAATGGAATTACAACTAAAGTACTTCGGAAGAATAGCGGAGCTTACGGGGAAATCCGAGGAGGTACGTTCGGCAGCGGTCGATACGGTCGCAGCTTTGAATGACGTACTTAAAAAGGAGTATCCTGGGCTTGCTATGGCGAGCTACAGTATTGCTGTAGACCACGAAATTGTAAGAGGAGAGTATCCACTTCCTGCCAAAGCGGAAGTTGCACTGTTACCCCCATTCTCAGGAGGTTGATCATGGAAAGGTATAGGCGTCAAATACAATTAGAAAAAGTTGGGACACAAGGTCAATTGGCCTTATCCGAAGCGTCCGTATTGGTCGTAGGTGCGGGAGGTCTGGGTAGCCCAATTTTACAATATTTGGCGGCAGCCGGTTTAGGAAAATTGGGCATTGCAGATGCTGATACGGTTTCATTGTCCAATCTGCATCGGCAACTATTATACACTACGGATGATGTTGGTAGACCAAAGGTAGAAGCTGCACAACAACGCTTAAAGGCGATCAATCCAGAGGTTGAGACGCAGACTTATTCCGAGGGAATTCATGCAGATAATGCCACGACTGTCTTTGAACAGTACGATCTTATAGTAGATGCTACAGACAATTTCCAAGCGCGTTATTTGATAAACGATGTCTGTGTTGCACTAGATAAGCCTTGGATTTTCGGAGCCTTATACAAGAACGAAGGTCAATTTGCGCTTTTCAACTATCAGCATGGCCCAAGCTATCGCTGTTTGTATCCGCAGCCCCCCAAAGCAGGAGAAGTGCCAAGTTGTGTGGAAATAGGTGTCTTAGGAACTGTATCAGGTATTATCGGGATGCAGATGGCGCAACTGGCCATGCAGTTTTTTCTATGGCCAAATGAGTTGCCTAATACGTTCGTGTTCTTTATGAATATGAAGGATTTTAGCATGAGAAAAATGCAATTGCGTCGAACTTTTGACGCTCATCAAAAAAAGAAAGATATTGCAACCGTTGATACTGCAGCATTGCCACACCTCCGGCCACAAGAGCTCACCCCAAATATCTCTATCGATCAGCTACCCGATTATCAAGGAGCGGATTTTCTCGACGTACGTGAGTTAGATGAACTTCCAGAAGTACCAGAAGTTCCAATTCACAGGATACCTTTGAATCAACTATCAGGTCGCTTTGACGAACTCGATAGAGCGCAAACCTATATTGTATTCTGTCAAGGAGGACAGCGAGCCCGTAACGCGGTTGATCTAATGCGCAGTCAAGGCTTTGAACATGCCTATGTACTTGAGGCCTCTGCCGCAGTCTTAAAAAGAAAAATTGAAAATAGTAACTAAGTATGAACGCTATTAAGAACGTATTTAGAGAGGGACCCATCAATCCTGATTTTATAGCACAATCCATAGCTAAACATCAAAGCAAAACAGGGATAGGTGCGCACGATATATTTTTGGGCCAGGTCCGAGCAGACCAGGTAGGTGAAACCACCGTTGGAGCTATTGAATATACGGCCTATACAGAAATGGCCAATAAAGTGATGCATCAGATCAGAGAGAACACTTTCGAAAGATTTGAAATTACTTGTATGCATGTTTATCACAGCTTAGGACTTGTAAAGGCAGGAGAGATCTGCTTATTCGTCTTTGTTTCGTCACCTCATAGAAAAGTGTGCTTTAGAGCCTTAGAGTATGTTGTGGAATCTATCAAAGCAGAAGCTCCGGTTTTTGGTAAAGAACTGTTAGCGGATCAATCACATCAATGGAAAGTAAACCAGTAGTATGGTAGACATTACACATAAGGGAACTACCCTGAGAACGGCTATTGCGCGTGCTGTGGTCCGCGTTGGGTCCGAAGAGACTTTGGCCGCCATTCGCGAAGATCGAGTACCAAAAGGCAATGTCTTGGCTATGGCAAAGGCTGCTGGATTATTAGGCGTTAAAAAAACACCGGATCTATTGCCGGATTGCCATCCACTTCCAATTGAGTATACCGCAATTGATTATGAATTCCATCCGATGGAGCTGCATATCTTAATGACAGTAAAGACATTGTATAAGACTGGAGTTGAGGTGGAAGCCATGCATGGTGCTAGTGTTGTCGCTTTGACTGTTTACGACATGCTTAAACCGATCGACAAACAAGTGAGTATCGGGGAGATCAAGTTGTTAGAGAAATTTGGTGGCAAATCCACACACAGAAAACGACTTTCTAGAAATATAAAAGCGTTGGTGGTTGTCTGTTCCGATAGTATTTCAGTTGGTGATAAGCAGGACAAGGCTGGCAAAACGATCGTAGCGGAGTTGGAAAATCACGGTTTAGACAAAATCGATTATACTGTAATTCCTGATGAGCCCGAAAAAATAGAATCTGTTTTGAATAAAGGGATAACTCAAGGATGTCAACTTATAATTTATACCGGAGGTACAGGACTCTCGCCAAGAGATCTTACCCCAGAGACCTTGGAACCCTTAATGGAAAGGCGTATTCCAGGGATGGAAGAGGCCATCCGTTCTTATGGGCAACAACGCACGCCTTACGCCATGCTCTCACGCTCTTTGGTCGGCACCATTGGCAATGTTTTGGTAATGGCCTTGCCTGGTTCTACAAAAGGTGCTCAAGAGTCTATGCAAGCCGTTTTTCCAGCGGCTTTGCATTTGTTTAATGTAATGGGAGGAGAAAGACACGATTAATGGAGACACTCAAGGACACATTTGGTAGAGCGCATAACTATTTGCGAATCTCGTTGACAGAGCGGTGCAATTTGCGTTGTACCTATTGCATGCCTGAGCATGGAATCCCACTGAGTCCCAGGGCGCAATTAATGACAGCAGACGAGATCTTCGCTCTGGCACAGCAATTTGTAAAACTTGGGGTTACTAAGATCCGACTAACTGGCGGCGAACCCTTGGTCAGGAAAGATTTTGAAGAGATCTTATCGCGTTTAAGCGGTTTGCCAGTCGAACTGACAATAACGACCAATGCCGTGCTGATTGACCGTTATATCACCCAATTAAAGTCCGCAGGGATCAAAACCATCAATGTTAGCTTAGATACCTTACATCCGGAGAAATTCAGATCCATTACGCGACGTGACGATTTTGCCGCTGTAAAACGAAACATTAAACTGCTGCTTGCAGAAGGGTTCAAGGTTAAGATCAATTGTGTGCTAATCAAAGGTTTTAACGATGAGGAGATCGTCGATTTTGTTGCCTATACGGAAACCATGCCGGTAAGCATGCGTTTTATAGAGTTTATGCCCTTTGACGGCAACCGCTGGAACAAAGACAAGCTGGTAGCAGAACAAGAGATCTTAAAGTCGGTTTTTGACCGTTGGACCGTGTCACAAGTAGAACGGCTTACCGATAGTATGAATGACACTTCTCGGAACTATAAAGTAAAGGGGTATGCGGGCAGCTTCGCCATGATCAGTACGGTTACCAATCCCTTTTGTGATACCTGTAACAGAATTCGACTCACAGCCAATGGTCGGATCAAGAACTGTTTGTTCTCTAATGCTGAAGTAGACCTGTTGACGCCCTTCCGAGCAGGTCAAGATATTCTACCGCTAATCAATCAGGCAGTGAAAGCAAAATTTGCAGTGCGTGCGGGGATGGAATCCGACGAATCGTTCAGCGATCCGGAGAATTACAATAACAATCGCAGTATGATCGCCATCGGAGGTTAAGCACTATAGAATGCAATGAGTGCTGAGACAGCTTCTTGCATAGCTGCTGGCAACTCAGGTTTATTCCAAGGGTGTTGCATCCCGAAAACATGATCTGCCCCATCGATAATTAACAAACCACTGTCAGGATTCCAATGATGCAAGGCCTGTGCTTCTTTAAGGGCTACCGTAGGATCTTGCGTTCCGTGAACAATTAGTTGAGGCACCTTTAGCTCTTTGACGGCTTTACTGATAGTGAGCCGTTCCTCGTTAGCGATAAAATCCAGATAAAACTGAAATTTATGAGGGAGCAGCTGTCCGGTCCTGCTATTTTCAATATGGGTTATTCCAGTGGCCTTCCAGGCTTCAAAATGTGGGGTTCCTTCTAGAAATCGCGCCCGATAATCACTAACCGCGGCTAAGGTTGCCACTTTATTTATCCTTTTGTCTTGAGCGGCAGTTAACATGACTATCCCACCGCCCCTACTATGGCCGAGTAGGTAGATATTTTTAGGTGGAGCCAATGGAGTTTGTTCGGCTGAACTAAAATGATCTAGAACCATTTGCAGGTCGCTCATTTCCAAGCTGTAATTGTTCTCTGAAAAGGCCTCTAGATCTGGGAAGTCTATCGGTTGTTCAACAGTTCCACCATTGTGAGAGAAATTGAATCGCACAAAATCAAAGCCAGCTTCAGTAAAAGCTTTAGCCATTAAATGCCAAGCTCCCCAGTCTTTAAATCCCTTGTATCCATGGCAAAAGACTATCAGATCAGCTCTTCTGTCTCCCTGGGCCAAATGCAGATCTCCAATAATAGCGCGGCCGTGATCAGGTAATAGTTGAAAGGAGTGGGTCATGGTCAAATTTCTTTTTCGGTAAATGGGATTTCTGGATTAAAGAGCTCTGCTATCAATTTGCTTAGTTCTTGCTCAAAACTATTTAAGGTGGCTTCGGTGAGTTGATGGTCGAGTTGTCTACTACCAGGGGTTTTCCACCCAAAAGCCATAAAATCTTCCGACTGTTTCCTAAAAGATACAATCCCAGCTTGGTCGGGTATAGACTTGTGTTCCAACCAATACATATAGCCGTACATAAGCACTTGGAAAGCCTTACTGTATTTATAATCGGTTGTTAGCACTTCCCAATTTGCCAGTTGCAATTGATTGGGCTCTACTTTGCCAGTCTTATAGTCTATAATACGAAGTTTTCCGTCTAAAGTGTCGACTCTATCTGCTGTTCCTCCTAAGTGTATCGCTCCCAAACTTGGGTGGTCAAAGACAGCTCGAAGCGGCATTTCTACTGCTATTAGGTTAATTTCACGTCCTGCCGTTAGGTGGTTTAGGTCGCTTTGGATTGCGAACTGCACATATTTCTGGGCAACTTCGAATACAATTCGGTTTTTACCCGCCAGGTAGTGTTTGCCCAGATGTTTTATACTTTGCGCTGCCAAAGTGGGCGTTATTTTGGGTAGAAGGGCTTTTAAGACAGCTTCGGTAAGTTTACGACCCGCTAGCGGTTTATAGAGCGTTTCAATGGTCTCGTGAACCACAGACCCTAGGGTGTTAAGGGCAATGTCTTCTTCTAGTATATCTGCAGGGCCAACACCTAAGATCTTCTGTTTGTAGAATTCAATTGGATTCCAGATGTAGTTGATCAGGCTGGATGGACTGAACTGCTTAGCCGCGATCTGCTGTAGTCTTTCAAGTATATCTGAATCCTTCGGAATTACCTTTAAAGCGACCTTGGTCGCATTCATCTTAGTTTTTAATGTTCTTTCGCTGATTTTATGCTGCGGATGATTGTTGCGCAGCTGTTTGATGAGTCTGCTTTCTTCTTTGGCCTGAAAACCTGAGCCGACAGCGGTGTAGAATAACGTAATGTCTTTGGCTCTATGCAATAGTCTGTAAAAATGATAAACGAATATGGCGTCCTTCTCAAAGAGACCTGGCAAGCCGTATTGGTATTTCATGTCGTTGGTAATATAAGACGGAGCTGCACTACCACTGGGAAGAAAGCCTTCGTTGACAGAGCACATGATAATCCGCTGAAAATCTAAAGCCCGGCTCTCTAGTACACCCATTATCTGAAGACCATCATAGGCATCACCCTGAAAGTCCAGCTGCTGTTTGCCAGCAAGTTGCCTAAAGATATTGCGTAAGGCTTCTAGCGATTTAAGCGAGCCGTAGCGTTGTTGCATATTTTTTAGTTGTGTGCAAACAGCCAATAGTTTTACGGACGCAGTTCTATGAAGATCGTTGGAGCTCTCGGCTACGCTAGCTATGATTTGTTCTAATCTATTCAGAGCAGAATCCGCTTCCGATGGCCAACTGGCAAATAACAACTCTAGTAGATGTTGATCTTTTGCCTTGAAGTTAGCACAGATAGCCTCTTTATTTATACTGATCTGATTTTCCCGCGTCATTTTTTGAACTAAAAGACTTCCATCTGCTAATATCAGTTGGCAAACAGGATGTTCCAGCACCTTGAACAGGGCTTTGTAATAGAAGTTTTTAGGATAACGAATATGCAGCTCCATTAGAGCCATAACCCAGAGTGTTAAGGGCTGGCTTTTTAAACTGACCCCCATGGTCACGTTTACTTTGTGAACATTTGCAGGAAGCGAGTTCAATAAAGGCAATAGAAGTTCTTCATCTGCCAGGACAATGGCCGTGTTGCGTTGTTGGTCCGCAGAGAGGTCTTTGAGTAGATTTCCAATTTCTTTTACTTGGTCCAGCGCATTAGCCGCCTCTACCAAGGCAATATCCTTGGGAGTACTGTAATTATCTCCTATAAACTGCGGCTGATGTTTTTCATAATACGACCAGGTCTTGAAATAGCGCCGCATAAACAACGATGCGCTATGCCCTTTGTCGCCAATAAAATGATTATCTGCGTCCCACAGGACAAAATGAGACCCATGCGCAAGAAACTCCTGGAATAGGAACTGTTCCGCAGTGTTCAATGCGTTAAAGCCTATGAACGCATGAGGACGTTCTCCCTTAGCCTCCAAATAATAAGCTATTTGTTCCGTGGCTTCGCGATACACCATGCCTTGATAACCTAAACCTTTGGAGGCAAGAATGTCTTTAAGATCTCCGTAGTATTCAGGAAGTTCATTCCAAAACTGAAGATAAGCGCGCACCATATCTGACTGGGTATCGTGGGTAGACCAGTGATTCAATTCTTGTATACTCGCCAAGTAGGAGAAAAAGGAGTCGGTCGGCACCAAGTACCTGTCTATCTCATTGAAATCGCCGAGAAGAATAGTAGCCCATGAGCTGAAAGTGTCAAAGTCTTCTTTGGGTTGATCTGGTTGTCGATTTAGATATACCTGGTAGCACTCAAAAAGCAAGGGCAGCTCGTCTATGATCTGCAGATCTGCAACCTCTTGAATAAAGGCTTCTATAGGGATAATGTCAGGTAAAAAGCCGGGCGCTGTTTGACTTTCCTGTATGCATTGCCGTAGAAAGTTACCAGCTCTTATGCTGGGCACTATGCAGCGAAGTTGTGCAGGGTCTGTAACCTCTTGTCGTAAATGATCCCAGCACTGGGCAATGAATGCTTGCATAGCATAAAAATAAAAAACGCCCCCGATACTCGGAGGCGTTTCTTTATGTATTTGAGGGATTTCTTATTTCTGCAAAGAAATCTCTACACGTCTGTTTTCTTGACGTCCAGCTCTAGTGTTGTTAGAAGCGATTGGACGAGACTCACCGTAACCTACAGAGATTAGACGAGAAGACTCCATTCCGATAGTCGTTAGGTAAGACTTAACAGAAGCAGCACGATCTTCAGATAGCTTCTGGTTAGTAGCATCTCTACCTACACTGTCAGTGTGTCCTTCGATAACGAAAGTAGTGTTAGGGTATTCTTTCATGATGTCAACGATGTTCTGTAGAACAGCGTAAGACTCTTGACGGATAGTTGATTTACCAGTGTCGAACAAGATAGTCTTAGAGTACTCGTTCAAAGTGTTGATCACTTCTACAGTTACTTCTGGACATCCGTTGTTAGCAACAGTTCCGGCAACATCAGGACAGTTGTCATCTTTGTCTAGTACACCGTCACCGTCAGAATCTGGCCAAGGGCATCCGTTGTTAGCAGCAGGACCTGCTTCGTTAGGACAGTTATCGTCAGAATCTTTGATTCCGTCACCGTCTGCATCAGGACATCCACCTAAAGACTTAAGACCAGCTACAGTAGGACAAGCGTCGTCTGGATCAGCGATACCGTCACCGTCAGTGTCAGGACAACCGTTGAATTCAGCAGCACCAGCTACGTCAGGACAAGCATCGTTACGATCTTCGATACCATCACCGTCAGAATCAGGACATCCGTTGAACTCAGGAAGACCTGGAGTTTCTGGACACTCATCGTCTTTGTCGTAGATACCGTCACCGTCAGTGTCTTTTCCACCGAAAGTGAAGATCACACCAGCAGAGTGCTGGAAGTGACGAATTCCGTAAACATCTTCGAAGGCGTGCTTGTAAGTAGATTCAACATTGATACCGAACTGCTCGCTCAACCAGAAACGGAATCCAGCTCCGAAGTTCATAGTACCAAATCCTATGTCATCTACCCAAGTGTAACCACCACCAACTCCAATTACTGGATCTAGCCATCCACCTGGACCACCGATCACATCTTTGAAGCTGTAGCTAATACGCCCGTCAGCAGCATAGTATGAAATGTTTTCAACTCTTAGATCTCCGATCTTGTTGATACGGTTTACAGATCCAGAAGCTGTCAAAGTAAGTCCAGAACCTACATAACGTCCAACAGAAACTTTAGATACAACTGGGATAATGTTCCAGTGGTCGTTCACGTTGAAGAACTCCTGGAAGAAGTTAGCCTTAGTTGATGCTGGTGTTCTTCCTACATCCTCAGTACCAACTGGGAAAGTATCCACGGCATTGAACTCAACGCTGAAAGCCCAAGGATTGTTTTCGTCTTGTGCATTCGCAGTACTTAACCCTAGGACAAGCAAGGAAGCAACTAAAAATCTGCTAAGATGTTTCATATTAGAAAATTTAATTTTTTTAAGTGTTAATTGAAGCAAAAATATGTTGTTAAATTTTATTAACAAAAGCAAATCTACTAAAATTTTTGTAATAAGCTTTTATTATAGAGCCTATTTAGGTTTTTAGCCGATTACATTTAACTTTTTACCCACTTTTTTGAAGGCCTCAATCGCCTTGTCAAGATGCTCTTTTTCGTGGGCCGCAGAAAGCTGTACTCTGATCCTTGCTTTCCCCTTCGGAACTACCGGATAAAAGAACCCTATTACATAGATTCCTTCTTCCAATAAGAGGTCTGCCATTTGCTGTGACAATTTTGCGTCATACAGCATTACTGGTACAATTGCGGAGTCTCCGTCTATTATGTCGAAGCCCGCATCCATCATCCCTTTTTTAAAGTAAGCTGTATTGGACTCCAATTTATCTCTCAGACTGGTGTCATTGCTCAACATGTCAAATACCTTAATAGAAGCACCTACAATGGCTGGCGCCAAAGAATTGGAGAACAAATAAGGTCTGGAACGCTGACGCAACATCTCAATGATCTCTTTTTTGGCAGTGGTATATCCACCCATGGCTCCACCCATGGCCTTGCCTAAGGTTCCTGTGATGATATCAATTCTACCCATCACGCCTTTTTCTTCTAGCGTACCACGACCGGTTGGCCCAATAAAACCAGTGGCGTGACATTCGTCTATCATCACCATGGCGTCGTACTTATCGGCCAAGTCGCAGATCTTATCTAAAGGAGCAACCAAACCATCCATAGAGAAAACACCATCGGTCACAATGATCTTGAATCGAGCTCCAGCCTCGTTGGCGGCGATAAGCTGTTTTTCTAGATCTTCCATATCGTTGTTCTCATAGCGATATCTGGCCGCTTTACAAAGGCGAACACCATCTATGATAGAGGCGTGATTCAAAGAATCGGAGATGATCGCATCTTCTTTGGTAAGCAAAGGTTCGAAGACCCCGCCATTGGCATCAAAGGCGGCAGCATAAAGAATGGTGTCCTCAGTACCGTAATATTCAGCGATCTTTTGCTCCAAGGTCTTGTGAATATCTTGGGTTCCGCAGATAAAGCGCACAGAAGACATCCCAAAACCGTGGGTGTCCATTGCGTCTTTTGCGGCTTGTATCACCTCCGGATGTGCCGAAAGTCCCAAATAGTTGTTGGCGCAGAAATTCAACACGGTTTCTCCCGTGCTTATAGTGATCTCCGGACCTTGTGGAGAAGTGATAATTCGTTCTTTTTTAAAGAGCCCGGCCTCTTTGATGCCTTCGAGTTCTTCTTGCAGATGCTGCTTGATATTTCCGTACATGAGATGGATTTTTTACAAAGGTATTAAAGCCTATGAGCATTTACCAAGTATCCAGTTCTATTTCTTCTTGTACGTAAACGAGTATTTTTTTGAATTTTTTAAAGCCGAGTTGTTGCAGAGCGTCTTGATAGCGATCTAACTGTGCTCTATAGGTCGGATCGGGGCTTCCGAACTTGTAATCTATGATCACAACGCTATCCGCATCTATGACCAATCGATCCGGGCGGTGGATCTCTCCATAGCTATCTATTATGGCAGCTTCGTTCTTGGCTTCCACACCTACACGAAAATATGGAGCCACATCTGGATGCTGGATCAGCTTCTCTAAAAGGGCCCTATCTGCAGCTAGTTGCTGCCGTGAGTAACGGGCCAGCACTTCAAGGCGTTCGAATAGCAAGGGAAGTTCTTCTTTTGAGTTGATCTGAGAAAGCCACAAGTGCAAGCGGTTCCCTCTGTCTTGAGCGGCTCGGGTTTCTTTTTGGTATTTGTCTCGCGGACTTGCAATAAGGCGAATCTTATTGTCTGATTTATCACTGCTGATGTATACCGACGGAGCTTCTTCGGTTGCTTTTTGCTGCTCCTCTGGGACTACAGGCGTTCCCCAAGTCAGGCTATTTTGGTCTGCACGCTCGGGTTCGCAGGCCTCTAGATATGAGCGGACCAATCCGCCAAATGTTTTTTGGTCTGCCTTGGTGCTACTGCTAATCAGGTGTAATTGATCTTCGGCACGGGTCAAGGCCACATACCACACGTTGAGCTCGTCAAAGAAACGCTGCTCTAAAAAGTGCTCGTAGGTGTCTGTATCTGTATCCTTTATGGCATTAATGGGTAGGTGGAACTCTTCAAACCCGCAATAATGCTCCGGATCAATTGAATACCATAGATATTCGTTGCGCTTGTTGATAAGCTCAGAATCTGTAAAAGGAATAATGACAACCGGAAATTCAAGCCCTTTAGACTTGTGAACCGTCATAAGTCTAATGGCATCTAGGTTTTCTGGGAACTGTAAACTCGCTGCATCTTCTTGCTTTTTCCAATCTTCTAGAAAGTTTGTGGTTGCACTGCTATTGTGTTGCTCAAAATTCCTGGCCAAATCCAGAAAATGCCTTTCGTAGGCTGTGATGTAAGGCTGCAGTTTAAAACTTCTTATTAGGTATTCCAAGGACTCATACAGTCCTAAGCTACTCATATGGTCCAAAGAAAAATCGAGCGCTAATGCATTTAGGGCGTTTTCAAGTGCAGTGTTAGAATCTGCAGTAACCATCTTTAGCAAGGCATGATTCTGCTGTTCGGTTCCAGTTATTTCTAAGTAATTCCAAAGCAAGGCCAGACGTATTTCTGCATCCGCAGCTTTATCGCGCAATTGCAATCCGCAGATCAGCAGTTGAACCAAAGTAGATTCCTTGAGTAATAAACTATCTGGAGAAACCACGGCGTAATCTTCTTGTAAGGCTTGGGCCAAGGTTTTGCTGTCGTCTTTCTTGCGAGTCAATACGCAAATGTCCTTTAGGGCATATCCTTGCTCAAGACAGCGGTCTATCTTTGCTTTAACACGATCAATGTACTCCGGATCGCGCTCTTCCTTATTTTGAGCTTCAAAGAATTCTAAGGTAACCTGGCCGCCCTTTTTATCATTAAATTCTTGCTCAGCCTGTTCTAAATAGCAATCGCGATACGGACCTTCTGCTAAGTAGGTCCCCAAATGCTTGAACAATTTGTTGTTAAAGTCGATGACCTCTTTGCGAGACCGCCAGTTTCTGCGGAGTTTGTGCAACGAGGCCGCAATAGCAAAAGGAGTTTGACCTTGACTCAGATCTAAAAATTGCTCGGGTAAACCTCCCCGCCATCGATAAATGGATTGTTTGGCATCACCCACCAAGAGCAAGGTGCCTTGTTGGTCTGTTCTGCCTTGTTGCGAGAGGGCGTTGTCTACCAAAGGAACCAAGTTATTCCACTGCATGGACGAAGTGTCTTGAAACTCGTCTATAAAAAAGTGTCGGTAGCGCTCTCCAAGACGCTCATAGATAAAAGGAGCCGGTTGTGACTTGATCTCGTTGTGGATACGTCGGTTAAACTCTGCCACCGTGACCAGATTTTGATCGTCCTTTATGCTTTGATATGCTTTTTGAACATAATTGAGCAGGGTCATAGGAACCACTTCTCGATATAGGCGCTGATACCAATCCGCAGCAATGGCATATTCCCTAACCTGATAAAACAGGGCTATTAGCTGCTCGCGCATGGCATCTATGGCATCTTTTACCCAAGCTTCTTGTTTTTGGGTGTAAAAGTTATAGTTCTCAATGTCCAATTGCCATTTGTTGTCCCACTTGACCGCTTGGCCGTCGCGTAATTTAATCATGTGGTTCGGATAGCTGCCTCTATTGAAATGAGAGACTTCCAACTGGGAATCCGCAAGGCGTTGAAGTGCTTCTTTGGCAGTATTGATTAAGCCATTTTGAGTTTCTAAGCGTCGTTTTTCTAAAAGACTGGTTAGGGCCTTGAGGTCTTCGGTCGATTTTTCCTGTAGCCGTCTAACGGGCTCAATACTGTCTTCATAAAGCAGCACCTTTGCCTTATCTAAGAGCGGGCCACTAGGATCCCAACTGCGGTCTTCTTCGGTGTTTTGCAAGGCAAAATTCACCAGAGTCTCTGTTAAGAATTCGTCTGTGCCAGTCTGCGCCAATACCGCATCTACTGCTTCTTGTAAGAGTAGGTCTGCCTCTGTAGTTACCTCAAAGTCAGATCGCAGTCCGAGGTCTCGTGCAAAGGTCCGCAGTAACCTATGATTAAAACTGTCAATGGTCTCAACCGCAAAAGCCCCGTAATTATGCAATAGGTCTTTCAAAACGCCTTGGGAGCGCCTAGCTAGTTCTGGCGCTTTGATATCTAAGGCTGCACAGACCTCATGTTGCATGGCCGTGAGTTTATCCTTTTCTTGATATTTTGTGAAGTGATCGAGCTGCTGCAAGATTCGCGACTTCATCTCGGCAACTGCCTTGTTGGTAAAGGTTATCGCTAAGAGCGAGCGGTAACTGTCTGTCGCAGCTGGAATCAACAATTGCGTTAAATAACGCTTTACCAAGGCAAAGGTCTTTCCACTACCGGCAGAGGCGGCATAGAGCACAAAAGGTTCTTTTTGGTCAGTAGTTTTTATGGCGACGGATTTGCTAGGGTTTTAAAAGTAGGTATAAATCTATGTTATTCCCGCATAACAATCTTATAATACGGAAGCTTAATTGTCCTGCAGCTAATTCGTATCTTTATACCACTTAAAACAAGACGTTTAATTTAAAAACATACAATATGTCATTTGAACTACCAGCCTTGCCATACGCGCACGATGCCTTAGAACCGCATATCGATGCTCGCACCATGGAGATCCACCACGGAAAACACCATGCAGGATATACTAGCAAACTAAATGCAGCTATCGAAGGAACTGACCTTGACGGGAAGACTATCGAAGATATTTTAAAGAATTTAGACATGAACAACGGCGCCGTTCGTAACAACGGCGGCGGGTTTTACAATCACCGTTTGTTTTGGGAAGTAATGTCGCCTAATGGCGGAGGAGCACCATCTGGAGCACTAGCCGATGCCATTGACGAAGCTTACGGAAGTTACGAAGGCTTTAAAGATGCCTTTGCAGCTGCCGCTGGAACTCGCTTCGGATCTGGATGGGCTTGGCTTTGTGCTCACCCAGGAGGAAAAGTAGAAGTTTGCTCTTCGCCAAACCAAGACAATCCGCTTATGCCGGGTGTTGGATGCGGAGGAACCCCGATCCTTGGCATTGATGTTTGGGAGCATGCCTACTACCTGAACTACCAAAACCGTCGCCCAGATTATGTACAAGCGTTCTTTAACGTGATCAACTGGGATCAGGTTTCTAAAAACTACGAAGCGGCCAAATAAGATCCGTCAACGTAAAAAGCAAAAAGCCATTCCGTTAAGGAGTGGCTTTTTAGTTTTGTGCAATTGGTAAGAGTGTCCATTGTGGATCTTCCGGCTGATGGGTCTCGGCAAATTCCTCCGGAGGCATCAACCAATATTGGTCGTCATAATCGAACTCAAAGAGGTAGGTGGTAAGGTCTGTATAACCAGATGCCCAAGTGGCATCACAGAGATACCATTTGTCGTTCAGTTTGACAGCGTTCCAGGAGTGATTTGGAATTTTTAAGCGTTCTGTCTTTAGTTTGTTGATCGGACCATAGCCGTCTACAATGGCAACCTCTATACCGGCAAGTTCTGCCATCTCTTTCAGGAGGTAGGAATATCCGCTGCAAGTGGTGCGTTTCTTTTTTCTAAGGATCTGAAAGATCTCCTTTTTGAACTCGTAATTCCACTGCTCTAAGGCCAAACTGTCTGTGTGCAGTTTGCGACGCATCTTGTCATTTTCAAGCATCAGCGGGTAATCGCCTTTAATATTCTGACACACCCAAATATAGATGGCTCTAAAGCGTTCCACATCGGTTTCCAAAGGGGCAGTTAACTGATGTACCAAGATGGGTAAGGCATATAGATCTTCGCCTTTAAGGTCTCTGGCAAGCGCATCTGCCCGAGTGAGATCGATATGTTCGAAATCCTCGCGTTGTGCCTGCGCAGGAACTATAAAGGCAAAGAGTACTATAAGTATAAGTTGTCGCATTCGCTATTGTTGCTCTGGTTGTCGCGATTTTTTAGAAGGTTCTGTTCTTAAAGCCGCAATGATAACCACCGGATCGTCTGCCAATATTGGCGAGATAAAATTAGTATCTGCTTCAATGACAACTTCGGCATCTTCTAGACCTAAAGCGGTAATAAGCAATACATCGTCTTTGTTGAGCTCCCTTGGGAATTCGAACTTTCCGTCCTCGTCCGTTAGGACATAATCCAAAGAGCCTTTAAGAATAACGGTAGCACCTTCTAAGGGTCCGTCAGTGCTGGAAACTACACCACTAACTGTGCGCGCTTGCGCAAAAACTGGATTCGCGAATAGACTCAGCATAAGGCAAAGCCCCATAAAACTTAAGGACTTTAGCAGCCCACTTTTAAAATTAGATTTCATAAGATCATTTTTTTACGTTTCCAATAAAACTAGAGCAGTCAATTGTTAATGGAAAGTTAGATTGAGGGAACAGGGCTTTTGAATGAGCGAACAGGTTTGCACCCTCTCCTTAAAGAAAAGAAAATTATTCCTCCTCCACAACCGTTGCCAAGGCCGGGGTCTTTAAAAGGTAAATCAAAGCAGCCACCAGAATGAGATTCTTAAAGATATACTGCCCAACAAGACTGAAGTAAAAAGGGGGTTCCGAAAAAGCTAGATCGGGAAATAAAAACAGTGGCGTAAATGTAAATAGCATATGGACCAATGCGAATTTAACTGCAGTTTGGCGGCAACAATTTAAAAGTAAAAGTACACCTACTGCAGTTTCCCAAGCGGCTAGAAGAAAAAGAGCTACCTCTGCCGGTAATACACCAAAGGTCAAGGCTTCTATGGTTTGTTTTGCCAGAACTTCAGCAGGACTTGCTCCTGGGAAAAATTTAAGTAAGCCGAACCACAAATAAGCAAGGCCAATGGTAATGGCCAAAAGGTGGTTGTTTTTTAATCTTTGATAAAAGCGCTTCAAAAGACGGAGACATTTAAGATGCAATCCTAAATAAATCCGAACCTTAGAAGAATGACAAAAATCACTTTTTCTTCTTTTTAGGTTTGGGTTCGGGAAGCGCTGCTGCCGTTAGGCGTACCAATTCACTTAGCCATGCACTATCGTCAAGTTGTTCCTCTATTAAAAAACAGTTCTTAGCACCAGGGTAAGGCGGTGCCTCGGTTGGAGTTCCAATATAAGTCTTGCCGGGAGCAGTGGGTTTGACAAAGAATTTGTCGTCGCAGATCATTCCAAAGAATTTGCCATCGCAATACAGCCCGTACTCGCCAAACATTTTTTTACAAATGATATCGCCCGCAGGACTTATCTGCTCTACAACGTATTCAACAAAATAAGAATCTGAAGCCATAGCGCGAATTTATACTACAATATATATCAAAGGCTCAAATAATAATTCAAGGCTATCCAAAATCTGTGCGAAGCCGGGCCATCGATAAAGGAGTTGATCCGATAATCCAAACCAAATTCGAGTTTTTCGGTATCTGTCATGCTGTAACCCACAAACGGGACCAAGCGAATTTCAAGATCGTATTCTCCAGACTCGAACTGATTCAGATATTCGTGATTGATCTTTAAATAGAATTCCTTTGGGTCCACTGTTTCTCCATTAAAAGGTATCTGTGAAGCTAAGCGATACCGCAAGCGAAACTGCGGAGCGCTGTTTGCAGTAAAGGTTTGGTCCGCAGCAATGCGCTGAGACAATCTAAAACGGGCCAAGTTATTGGTCCAAATGTATTGCTGTATGCTTCGATGCACAATTTGCTCTCCTCGAATACGGAACAAATAACCTAGGGCTAATGTTTTATTATAAGCCACTTTTTTGGCGACCAAGGTGGTGAGGTCGGTTAATATATATTGATAATCAAACGGGTTGTCCTCTTCAAATAAGCCTGCTTTAAAACCCTGACGAGACTCTACCTTAAAGTTGATCTTGTAACCGTGGTTCAAGCCTTTATTGAGGTTTACAGCCGGCAGTATACCAAACTGATACTCGCTTTGCCCGTAGGTGCTGGCCGAAATAACTAAGGCCAATAGCAATAAGACCTTATTAGTATTCAATGTTGTCTAAATTCTTTGGAATGAATTCTGCCGATCTCAATGGTGTTCCTTCGGCATCAAAAAGAACTTCATAACGCTTGTATTTTCCGTTGTCCTTAGTGTGAATCACAATCTCATACCTCAGGGTGAGTTCCGCCGCGCTTAAACGCTCGTGTAACCATTCGAAAACCTGCTCGGCAGGGCCGGTATATTGAAATTGGAGTTTGTCTAAAGTGTAATGACCAAACCGCTCTTGTAAATAGTTCTCCATAAGTAAGCGCACTTGCTCTGGAGCGTGGCGCCAACGATGATCTATCTCAACGTCTTCTAGCTCACCGGAGGGGTCGAACTCAATACTGTAGCGCTTACCCTGATATCGCGTTTTTGCCTCAATAGAGGTTCCGTCTATAAAGTATTCCTTATACCATCGGATCTTTTTGTCAAAAGGAGCTGTGTCTATGAACTCTAATGCCTTAGTAGGCACGCTATCTCTGCTTATACGTATCTCGTTTTCGTATTTCTGCTGCGCAAATACTGTTGTAGAAACAGCAAGTAGCACAGGGATAAGGATGGACTTAAAAAATTGCATCTTTTGATAGAATCGAATATAAAGATACGACCTAAGACCGATAATCGAAGTAGGTTGAAGTTAGATCAGTCTCCAGCTATAGGTGAACCAAATAGGCCTACCCCAATTTCTATAAAGAGTAAAATAGCCAAGAGTACTATGGC